>Ga0209985_10001292_pt1 | contig 25005 bp, 17 predicted proteins | sample NOAtaG_FD_187305 | JGI IMG/M metagenome (GOLD analysis project Ga0209985, IMG submission 187305) | Freshwater lake microbial communities from Lake Erie, under a cyanobacterial bloom - NOAA_Erie_Diel6S_1000h metaG (SPAdes) (version 2) | ecosystem: Environmental > Aquatic > Freshwater > Lake ...
GACAGCTACACCTGGAGCGTGAACGGGCAGACCTACAGTTCCAGCGGCACCTACAGCGAAGTGGTGGGTTGTGTCACCGAGGAACTCGTCCTCACCATCATCCCCAGCAGCACCAACACCACCAACGCGTCCGACTGCGACAGCTACACCTGGAGCGTGAACGGGCAGACCTATAGCTCCAGCGGCACCTACAGTGAAGTAGTGGGTTGTGTCACCGAGGAACTCGTCCTCACCATCACACCCAGCAGCACCAACACCACCAACGCTTCCGCCTGCGACAGCTACACCTGGAGCGTGAACGGGCAGACCTACAGTTCCAGCGGCACCTACAGTGAAGTAGTGGGTTGTGTGACCGAGGAACTCGTCCTCACCATCACCCCCAGCAGCACCAACAACACTACTGCTGCCTCCTGCGATAGCTATACCTGGAGCGTGAACGGGCAGACCTACAGCTCCAGCGGCACCTACAGTGAACTGGTGGGCTGCGTCACCGAGGTCCTCAACCTGACCATCACGAACAGCAGCACCAACACGACCAACGCTTCCGCCTGCGACAGCTACACCTGGAGCGTCGACGGGCAGACCTACACCACCAGCGGTTCCTACTCCGCCGTGGTGGGCTGCGTCACCGAGGTCCTCAACCTGACCATCACGCCCAGCAGCACCAACACGACCACGGCTTCCGCTTGCGACAGCTACACCTGGAGCGTGAACGGAACCACCTACACCACCGGCGGCACCTACAGCGCTGTGGTCGGCTGTGTGACCGAGGTCCTCAACCTCACCATCACGAACAGCAGCACCAACAACACTACTGCTGCCTCCTGCGATAGCTATACCTGGAGCGTGAACGGGCAGACCTACAGCTCCAGCGGCACCTACAGTGAACTGGTGGGCTGCGTGACCGAGGTCCTCAACCTGACCATCACGAACAGCAGCACCAACACGACCACCGCTTCCGCCTGCGACAGCTACACATGGAGCGTGAACGGGCAGACCTACAGTTCCAGCGGCACCTACAGTGAAGTAGTGGGTTGTGTGACCGAGGAACTCGTCCTCACCATCACACCCAGCAGCACCAACACCACCAACGCTGCCGCCTGCGACAGCTACACCTGGAGCGTGAACGGACAGACCTACAGTTCCAGCGGCACCTACAGTGAAGTGGTGGGTTGTGTGACCGAGGAACTCGTCCTCACCATCACACCCAGCAGCACCAACACCACCAACGCTTCCGCCTGCGACAGCTACACCTGGAGCGTGAACGGACAGACCTACACGTCCAGCGGTTCCTATACCGCTGTGATCGGCTGTGTGACCGAGGTCCTGAACCTGGTCATTAGCTCTCCTGGAACCGCTTGTGATGACGGCAATCCGACCACTGGCAACGACATGCTCGATGCCAACTGCAACTGCATCGGACAGCTGATCGACTGCCTGGGAATGACAGGTGGAACCTCCCTCCCTGGAACGCCCTGTGATGATGGTAACGCGAACACCGTCGATGATATCTGGAATGCCAATTGCAATTGCTCAGGCACGCCACTCGACTGCACCAGTGATGCTGGTAATGACCAGTTCGTTTGCGGTGTTGCAACCACGCTGAACGCAGCAGGAAATGGCCAGTGGTCAGGACCAGTGTCCATTACCTTCTCCTCACCCTTCGAGGCAGGAACGGACATTACCGCTATCCAGCCGGGTACGTATGACCTGTATTGGACGGTCACGCTTGGCACTTGCACTAGCACGGACACGGTGACCGTCATCTTTTCGGAAGTCCCCGATGCCGACTTCGCTTATGCGCAGAGCAGCTACTGTCTGTCTGACAGCCCGCCTGTACCATGGACAGCGCAATTGGGAGGTTCATTCGCCTCCCAGCCATCAGGCATGAGCATCGATGCATCAACCGGGACCATTCAGCTTAACAACAGTGTACCTGGCGCCTACACGGTGACCTACATGATCGATGGCGCATGCCTCGCCATGAGCTCGCAACAGGTAAACATCGCTGTGGATGCCGATGCATCATGGGTCTTCCCTGGACCCATTTGCGGGGATGCGACACCGATCGATCTGAACACCTATGTCACAGGCACCATGGGCGGCACTTGGTCCGGCACTGGAGTATCGGGATCGACCTTTACCCCTGCCGGTTTGAATGGCTCGATGCCTATCACCTACACAGTGATCCTCGGCGAATGCACATCGCATCTGACTCAAGCAGTGTTCGTGCAGACCCCGATAACCGCGAATGCAGGCCCGGATATCACCGTATGTGGAACTAATGCGACCATGAATGCCCTCACCGCAAGCGGGTCGGGCAGTTGGTCGGCATCAGCGGGTGGTCTGTCCATCGAACCGTCCAATTCTCCAACCGCTGCCGTGGTCGCGAGTTCCTATGGGACCTACTCCTTGGCATGGACGGTCATTGATGGTGCCTGTTCGGCACGCGACACAGCATTGGCCATCTTCATTGAGGCCATTGAAGGACTGTGGGTGAACGCTGGTCCGGATCAGCACATCGCTGTTATCGACCACACCGACCTGCAAGGATCCGCGTCATCCGGAACAGATCTGAACTGGTGGATCTTGACGGGAGCAGGCACCATCACCGCCCCCACGGACAGTGTCACAACCATCACGGAACTGGGCTTGGGAGATAACCTGGTGGTGCTCACTGCCTCGATGAACCAATGCTCCTCGGTGAGCGACACGGTGAACATCCATCTGGACGACCTGCTCATTCCCGAGGGATTCAGTCCCAATGGGGATGGCGTGAACGACCAATGGGAGGTCCGGGGCATCGAAGCCTATCCCACAAGCTCCCTGCAGATCTTCAACCGATGGGGGCGACTGGTCTATCGCTCTGAAGCATATCGGAACGAATGGAACGGCCGAAGCAGGAACTCCGGCGAGCTACCGGATGACACCTATTACTACGTGCTGAACCTCGGCGGGGATCGTACGTACAACGGCCACATCATCCTGAAACGTTGACCTCCATGAAACACATCCTGATACTGGCCTTTCTGGCCGTCCGGCTGTGCGCCATGGGGCAGCACACACCGTTGACAAGCCAATATCTCTTCAACGGGCTGGCCATCAATCCGGCGTATGCAGGGAGTCGCGATGTTCTGGCGGCCAATCTCACCCATCGTCAACAATGGGTCGGGTTCCAAGGCGCTCCCGTCACACAAACGCTCAGCATCCATGCGCCTCTGGCCCGTCGGAAGGTCGGTCTTGGTCTGATGCTCTACAACGACCGTATCGGTGTAAGCAACGAGACCGGGATCTTCAGCAACTATGCTTATCGAATGCGATTCGGCAGGAAGACGCTCTCGCTGGGTATCGGCGCAGGACTTACCATGCTCCGCGCCGACTGGACCGAGGTCGCTCTACAGGACATGAGCGACCTGAGCTTCAGCACGAACACCAGGAATGCCGTTCGGCCCAATTTCAGCGCTGGAGTGTTCTACTACAACAAGACCTGGTTCATGGGGGCATCAGTGCCCTTCCTGTTCTCCCACCTCTACGAAGCGAACCAAACAGCCTTCACCATCGTAGAAAGCTCGCTCCAGGCGCAACCCATGCTCACTGGAGGGACCGTGATCGAACTTAGCAAGGACCTTAAGTTGAAGCCCTCGACGTTGCTTCGATACCGCGTGGAAAGCGGGCTCCAAGCGGACCTCAGCACCAACCTTATCATCAAGGACAAGGTCTGGGCAGGGGTCTCCTACCGGACCGGCGATGCGGTCATTGGGATGATCGAGATCCTGCCAACACCCCAATGGCGACTAGGCTATGCCTACGACATGGGCCTTTCGCCGATAAGTCGTTACCACCATGGCTCACACGAGCTGATGCTTCAGTATGAATTCGGTTACCGTATCAGGGTCCGCGACCCACGTTACTTCTGATGCGCATAACGTTCATCCTACTTCTGGCCACCGCGTCATGCCTGACAGGGAGCGCGCAGGTCATCCACGAGGTGACCCTGCTTGATATTCGTCCTTCCGGAGAGGATTATGCACCCGTATTCCTGGACAGCGGGTTCGTGATGTGCTCTGTGCGTGAAGCGCCAGGTGCCATCACCGTGACCGATGCGGAAACGGCCAAGCCGCTCTCCGACCTTTACTGGGTACCCTATGAGAATGGCAAGACCGGCACACCGGTCCTTTTCAGTGCCGAACTGGCCTCCATTGTGAACGAAGGCCCTGCCACCTTCACGGACGGCGGAGCCACCATTTGCTTCACACGCAATCTCTTCATTCCGAAGAAACTATCCGCCCGTGGCCTGAAGAACGGACAACTGGGACTGTTCTTCGCTCAACAGGTCGACCGACTTTGGAAAGCACCCATCGCGTTCGAACATAATTCGACCGAACACTCCGTACTTCACCCGACCTTCTCCCCTGACGGGAACCTATTGGTATTCGCCAGTGATATGCAAGGTGGACAAGGTGGCATGGACCTGTACCTCAGTCAACGCAACGGTTCAGGCTGGACCGTTCCGGTCAATCTGGGAACCGGGATAAACGGGCCGAATAACGAGGTATTTCCGCGCTTTGGTAAGGATGGCACGCTCTATTTCTCATCGGACAGGCCCGGAGGACATGGCCAGCTGGACCTTCTCTCCTGCTCTTTCTCGGATGGCAAGCCAGGTATCCCGACTTTCATGGCAGCGCCCATCAATGGACCTTTCAACGACCACAGCTACTCGGAGATCGGTGACGGGATGAACGCGCTGTTCAGCTCGGACCGGACCGGGACCGACCAGGTCCACAGGGTCAAACGAACCATCACGCCCTTCGTGGATTGCACCGCACAGCAGCGTAACAACTACTGTTATGCTGTCAAACAGCGTCAGCAAAGTGTAACTGGTATTCTGCCACTGGAACATGTGTGGGACATGGGTGATGGCACCATCGTTCATGGGCTGGCCGCAAACCATTGCTACGCGAAGCGTGGCACCTACTTGGTACGTTCAATGCTCGTGGATAAGCGCACAGGGGACGTTTTCCACACGATCTCCAGCAAGGAGATCATGGTCAGCGATCACGATCAGGCATGGATAACGGCCCCGGACACGGTGCGCACTGGGCGAGCATTGGCACTGGATGCTACGCAAAGCCACATTCCCGGAATCGTAGCGACCGACCATGTCTGGGACATGGGCGATGGCGCCCGGAAGGAAGGAACGCGTATCCAGCATCAATTCAAAGCGCCAGGGGTCTACACGGTGAAGCTTGATGTGATCGGTCAACCGGACAGTAATGGGCGCATGGACCATCGTTGTAACTCGCGGACCATCGTGGTCATCGACCGCTTCAGGGACCATGAGGACATGGCTGTTGTGGCCACCTACCAGGACGCCATGGGCGCCACCCATATGTTCGAGTATCAGGAGATCCCCTTCGATGACCACCAAATGGAAGGCCAGGAGCTCACCGATGTGACCTTCTCGGTCATCCTCTTCGCCAGCAAGGAACGCGTCAGTCTTGATGACCCTCGGTTCACAGAGGTCCGCAAGCTCTACCGCATCATCGAGCGTTTCGACCCGATCAGGGCAGAGTATACCTATGGCGTGGGCGACACGAAGAGTATTGAGGACCTTTACCAAGTGTATCGGAAGCTCAAGGAACTGCAGTTCCTGGATGCAGAGGTCCATGGATTGCAGGTGGAACAACTGTTGGACCTCAGCAAGCTCGACATGGCCTCCCTGGAAGAGCTTGCACATACCAAGCTCCGCACTAGCGCCATTCATTTCGCTTACAAGAGCGCGACGCTCGAACCAGGTTCGGAAGTGGTCCTTGACCAGATCATTGCGACCCTCCATCAACACCCTGAACTGGAACTGGTCATTGAAGCACACACTGATGATATCGGTGGTGCCGCCTACAACCTGGACCTGAGCCAGCAACGGGCCATCGCGGTTGTTGACCACCTGTTCGAACACGGCGTTGACCCCAAAAGGCTGACCCCGATCGGGCATGGCAAGAATCAGCCGATCGCGAGCAACAGGACCGAGGCCGGTCGTGCCCGGAACCGTCGAGTGGAATTCAGAATGGTGGTGAAGTGGGAGAGCAAGGAAGCCACCCCGCTCCTTTCCGGAGCTGTGAAGACCGGAACGACTGCTCGCGGTCCACATTGAGCCACACGCCCCTGGCTTATGATGGGGGCTTGGACCTAAGGTCTCAGATGCCATAGGAACGGCTCAACGAGACCCATCCGTGCGCGACATGACACTTCCGTGGCCATAAGTGCGCAGCACGAGCGCATGACCCGATGCCCTTCTTCCGCCGAAGTGACCTGCGTGGGTAACTTCGTGCTCCATGCCGATGCGTTCCATCCCGATCACGTGCCTTGCGGCAATGGCAGCCTGGGTGCAGCCCGTGCATGCACAGTCGGGAATGCGGTTCATCGAGAACAAGGGCCAGTGGGAGGACAAGGTCCACTATATGGCTGAGAGCCCAGGCGCCAACCTCTGGTTCGAGCGAGGCGCGGTGGTGGTCGAGCGGTATGATGCAGAAGCGCTTGACCGTGCGCATGCCGATGTGCGGTTGAACGTGGGCGCACCTGAACATGCCTTTCTTGACCACCATGCCGTGCGTATCCGCTTTGTGCATGCGGCATCGAACGGCAGGATCGTGGGTCGTATTCCCGTGCGTGGGACCCACAACTACTTCCTGGGCAGCGACCCGGCGAAATGGGGTGTCAATGCCTGTGCGTTCAGCGAAGTGATCATGGAGGACGTAGCTCCAGGGTGCAATGCCGTTTTCCGCACCGGGCATGCCGGACCGAAATACGATCTGGTAGTGGCCCCGCACACCGACCCGAGCAGGGTGCAGATCGCATATGAAGGAGCCACTGAGCTACGTCTGCGCAACGGGGCCCTCATCATTGGCACCACCTTGGGGCGCCTGATGGAACGGATCCCACTGGCCTATCAGGAGATCCATGGGGAAAGGCGTCCGATTCAGTGCCGATACACCTTGAAGAACGGGATCGTCGGCTTCGCACTGGGCCCCTACGACAGTTCGCGTCCCGTGGTGATCGACCCCGAACTCTCGTTCGCTACATTCAGTGGTTCCGTCAGCAACAACTTCGGTTACTCGGCCACCTTTGATGCGGCCGGGTTCCTTTACGCAGGGAGCACGGCATTCGGCAACCAGTACCCCACGACCATGGGCGCCTATCAAACGACCTGGGCCGGAGGCACCACCGACATTGCCATTACCAAGTACGACACCACCGGCAGCTTCCTGGTCTGGAGCACGTATATCGGTGGATCGGCGGCGGAAATGCCACATAGCTTGATCGTGGATGAGAACGACCAGGTGATCGTGCTGGGCACCTCGGCCTCCACCAATTTCCCCACCACCGCGAACGCCTTCGATAACTCCTTCGCCGGAGGCACGGCCTTCACTCCCGCAGGACTGGGCCTCTCCTACCCGAACGGCTCCGATATGATCATCGCGAAGCTTAGCGCGAACGGTTCGGCCTTGATCGGGTCGACCTACCTGGGCGGCACAGGCAATGATGGGCTCAACTCGGCACCAGCCCTGAAATTCAACTACGCCGATGAGGTGCGTGGCGAGGTCCTGTTGGATGTGCTTGGGAACGTCTGGATCGTGAGCTGCACGCAGAGCACCAACATGCCTGTTACGGCAGGCTCGGCACAATCGCTATTCGCAGGTGGTGGGCACGATGGCTTTGTGGCCCGATTCAACCCAGCCCTTAGCCAACTGCAATATGCGAGCTACATCGGCGGCAGTGGTGCGGACGCCGTGTACTCGGGCGAATTCGACACTGCGGGTCATCTGTTCGTTTGCGGCGGCACTACAAGTACCGATCTGCCTGCCTCGTCCACCGCATGGGCCCCGAACAATAATGGCGGTGCGGCCGATGCTTTCGTTGCGCGCTTCAGCATCAATGGCGCGGTGATCGAAGCACTCACCTACTATGGTTCCGGTGCTTATGACCAGGCCTACTTCGTGGAGCTTGATGGCAACAATGATGTCTACCTGTTCGGGCAAACCTCCGCACCAAGCGGGCAGCTGAACCTGAACGCCGCATACAATGTGCCGGCAGGTGGACAGTTCATCGCCAAGCTGGACCAGGGCCTCAGCCAACTGCTCCTGGCCGCCCGCACGGGAAGTGGCGATGGCACACCGGACATTTCGCCCACAGCGTTCCTGGTGGATGTATGCGACAAGATCTACACCAGTGGATGGGGCAGTAGCGCCGGAGGGCTCGGTGGGTCGCTAACCACGACCGGACTGCCCGTTTCCGCTGATGCCCACCAGCCGAACACCGCCGGCCACGATCTGTATCTGGCGGTCTTCGACATCAATATGAACGCCCTCACGTACGCCACGTTCTATGGCGGCGACCTCAGTCCCGAGCACGTGGACGGTGGCACCAGTCGCTTTGATCGCAGGGGACGAGTGTATCAATCGGTATGCGCAGGATGTCAGAACAACGATGACTTCCCGACGACGCCCGGTGCCTGGAGCAATACGAACAACAGTTCCGGATGCAACAACGCGGTGCTCAAATTCGATTTCGATGCCCCTCTGACCATCGCGGCATTCCTGGCCCCTGATACGGTATGCGCTCCGCTCACCGTTGCATTCACCAACCTGAGCAGCGGTGCCACCCAGCACCTCTGGAGCTTCGGCGACGGACAAACCTCGAACGCTACTTCGCCGACACACACCTATGCTCAGCCAGGCACCTACACGGTCACGCTCACGGCGAGCAGTCCGAACACCTGCAACGGACAGGACATCGCCACGCGAACGGTCACCATCGCACCAGCCGGACCGCTGTTGCAGGCCATGAATGATACGCTCATCTGCGGACCGTTGAGCTCCTTCGAGCTGATCGCCACCAGCTTTGGTACGGCGAGCACCTGGCACTGGAGCAGCAACGCGCAGTTCACCGACATGCTCAACAGCCCCTCCACGGACAGCACGGGGACTGTTTCGCCCGCTGTAAGCGGAACCTATCATATCCGTGCGAGCAACGGATCGGTCTGTACTGCCAGGGACAGCGTCAATGTAATGGTGCAACTGGCCACTGTGCAGTTGACCAGTGAGCAGGGCATTTGCGTGGGTGATACCGCTCAGCTCTCCGTAAGCGGGGACCTGGGGAGCGCCAGCATCGAGTGGGTGCCTGCCGATGAGATCATCAGCGGACAAGGCACCACGACCGCCTTTGTAGCACCCACCTCACAAACCACCTACGGTGTGAACCTCTCCTCGGATCTTGGCTGTAGCTGGAGCGGAACGGTGACCGTGAACGTTTCGCCGCTGTTCGGAAGCACGGTCACCGCCAGTGCCGACCAGACCCTTGTGCTCCCCGGCACCACTGTACAACTTCTGGCCACGCCAGCCACGGGTGTCACCTATGACTGGCAGCCCCCAGGCGCGGTGAGCGACCCCACTATCTCGAACCCGACCGCCGTTGTGCAGCAGACCACGACCTTCATCGCCACGATCAGTGATGGCATCTGCATCCGCTCCATCCCGGTGACCGTGCAGGTGTACGAGCTGCTCTGCGAGGATCCGGACATCTTCGTGCCCAACACCTTCACCCCGAACGGTGATGGAGCGAACGACCTGCTCTATGTGCGTGGCCGTCACATTGCTCGCATGGAATTCAAGGTCTTTGACCGATGGGGCGAACTGGTCTTCGAAAGCACCGACCCTTCGAACGGCTGGGACGGCCGCTTCAAAGGCATGCCAGTGGACCCGGCGGTGTTCGTCTACCATCTGCGTGCTTGGTGCATCGATGGACAGGATTACTTCACCAAGGGCAACGTCACGGTGGTGCGATGACGCGACATGACCCTCATCGACCTGAAATGGACGAGCGGAAGTCCCAAAAGACCGTACGGCTTCACATGCCATGGCTCATCGTTGCGTGTTCGGTATGGGCCTTCGTTGGGCAGCTCAGGGCCCAGGACATCCACTTCTCCCAGTATTTCAATGCACCGTTGGCCCTTGGGCCAGGGTGTATCGGCCAGTTCGATGGCAGCCAGCGGTACAACGGCATCTTCCGTCAGCAATGGCGTTCCGTGACCATCCCCTACCGCACCTTCGGCCTGGGTTGGGAACTACGCGAACTGGGCAGGTCGAATAAGCTGGCCATCGGGTTCTGGGCCATGAACGATAAGGCAGGCGACAGCAAAATGACCCAGTTCCAGCTACTAGGTGGGGCCAGTTGGACGGAACGTTGGGGCGAGCTACGCCAGCACAGCATAAGTGGTGGAGTACTATTCGGATTCACCTCGCTCACCATCGACCCTGGTGCGCTCACCTTCGATGCCCAGTACAACGGTTTCTACTTCGACCCCCAACTGGCCAACGGCGAATCATTCCAGCGCGATGGCCTTATCCACCCCGACCTGCACGCCGGTGCCACGTATCGGTTCACCCCGCGGCATCGGCACCTGCTCCAATTGGGCCTCTCCTTCTTCAACCTCACCACGCCCGACATCGGCTTTCTCGGGGGCCCGGGGGTGCCGTTGGATGGTCGCAGCTCTTCGCACATCCTTGGCCAGTTCCCCGTGAGCGAACGTGTGGACCTGTTACCCAGGGCGCAATGGATGACGCAGGGCGAGTTCAACGAGCTGATCATCGGCTCCGATGTCCGCTACATCCTGCTTGACCGTTACGGATTGGAGCGGGCCGTCATTCTAGGGCTCCATGGACGAGCGGCTGATGCGGGCTATGTACATGCCGGATTCCAATACGACGACTGGACCGTTGGGGTGAGCTATGACATCAATACCAGCGACCTGGTGCCGGCCAGTCGCAACAGGGGCGGTATCGAATTCGCCGTGATCCGGATCCTCAAGCATCGTCCGGCCGTTCCTGCGCGATTCAAGGCCTGTCCCGAACAGTTGTGAGCACATGAACATCTCCATGGTCCGTTCCTACCTGCTGGCTGCCATGCTGCAGGCCTGTGCGCTCCTTGCACATGCGCAAAGCGCGGAGCAATGGACGGCCTGGGGAGATGCCTCCATGGCACGTGGTGAATACTATGGTGCGTCGCGATTCTACGACGGCGCACTGGCGATCGAACCCGGACGGATGAGCCTGCAATGGAAGCAAGCCGAGGCCTGCCGGTGGAGCCATCAGTACGACAAGGCCGCCGAGCTTTACGCGACAGTGTACCGCAAGGACATGGGCCGCACCTATCCTGACGCCCTTCGCTGGCTGGGCGAAATGCAACTGAGCGCGGGTGCATATGACGAGGCCGAACGGACCTGGAACAAGGTACTGCAGCGCGAAAAGGACAAGCGCTCCATGGTGACGCAACGAGCTTCGAACGCTTTGAAGGGCATAGCCCTGGCGCGTCAGTTCGACGCAAGACCCGATACGATCGCATTGGAGCATCTCCCCATGCCCGTGAACAGTTATGATAGTGAGTTCGGCGCGCGTATCGGGCCGGATAATGCGCTCCTGTTCACCAGCATGCGTGGCAGCTACAACAAGGAGGGCGAGGTGGAGGACACCATGGAATATCGATCACGACTTTACATGAGCACCACGCTCAACGGGCAGTGGACCGAAGCGGTGGCATTGAAAGGTCAACCCACCAACGGCCAGTTGGCCAACAGCACATGGTCAGGCACTGGAAAGTGGATATTCACCACGCACTGTCACGGCGACGCACCCTGTCGCATTCACTATGCCCCATATGATGGCAGGAACGTTGACGTGCTGACACCGCTCGAAGGCCTGGGCGATGCGCTCAGCACACAACCAATGGTGGTGCATTGGCAGGGTCGGGAGCTCCTGTTCTTCGTGAGCGACCGGACCGGTGGTCCAGGTGGCATGGACATCTGGCAGGCCGAGCTTCGTGATGGCAGGGCCATCGATGTAAAGCCGCTCGGACCTACGGTGAACACGCCGGGCAATGAGCGCACGCCATGGTTCGATACCACATCGGCAACCCTATGGTTCAGTTCCGATTTCCTGCCAGGCCTTGGCGGATACGACATTTTCAGAAGCCCATGGAACAATGGGGATTTCACAATGCCGGACAATGCGGGGTCACCAATGAACAGTCCGGCGAACGACCTCTACCCTGCACTGTATCCCGACCGTGGAGAAGGATGGCTGACCAGTAACCGGAAAGGCTCCTTCGCCGCCAAGGGAGAGACCTGCTGCAACGACCTGTATCGATGGACGACCGAGCCTCAGGGACCAACTGCAGCAGCGCCCCCTGACACCCTTGAGCAGACCACCGAGGTGATCCGCCGTATGCACGAGCTGAGTTCCCTGCAGGCCAGATTCCCCCTGAAGCTCTATTTCCACAACGATGAACCGGAGCCCCGTTCGTGGAGCACCACCACACCACGACCGTACGGGGACACCTACCAACGCTATCGTGCGCTTGAGCCCATCTACAAGGCCGAACAGACGGACGCTCGGGCCATCGAACGATTCTTCATCGACGATGTGGATGGAGGATACGCGTTGTTACTGGAACTGGCGGAGGCGCTTTATATGGAACTGGAACGCGGGGCATCCATTACACTGGAGGTTCGCGGCCATGCAAGTCCACTGGCCCGCAACGACTACAACAAGAACCTTTCCATGCGACGGATCGAAAGCCTCCGCAATCATTTGCGCGTATGGAACCATGGTGTGCTGACCCCCTATTTCGATGGGACCGCGCAGAACGGTGGTCGCGTTGCCTTGCGCATACTACCCTATGGAGAAGAACGATCGGCCGGTGGGGTCAGTGATGACCTGAAGGACCTGAAGCACTCGGTCTACAGCGTGGAAGCCGCTCGTGAGCGCAGGATCGAAGTGGTAGCGGTGGAATGGTCCGAGCAAAGTGCTGACCATGCCGTGCAGCGCAGCATCCGGAAGGTTGGAGAACTGAAGCAAGGGGAGGTTAGGACATTCACATTCCATGTGGAGAACAATGGCATTGCACCCATGCAATTGGTCTCCAGCAAGGCCGACTGCGGTTGCACGGCGGCCACACTTCCTCAAGCACCGATACCTCCGGGAGGAATGGGCGAAGTGACCGTTACCTTCAATGGTCGCGCGCCGGAAGGTCCGCTTACACGCACGGTCACCATTACCACGGATGGAGCGCCCGGGATCATCGAACTGGTGATCGTTGGCGCCGTGGTTCCGTAACATCGCACCATGGAACTCCTGCTGCTATCCAACTCCACACTTCCCGGGGAACCCTTCTTCCAATGGCCCCGGGCCTATGTCGCCGCATACCTGAGCGGCCATGAACGCCTGGCGTTCGTGCCCTTCGCCGCCCCTCCGGAACAACAGGACGCCTACGTGGAGAAGGTCTCCGCAGTATTCGCCGAAATGGGCATCGAGCTCGTTCCCTTGCATGGACCAGGTGACCCGTTGAGGACGTTGGACCAGACCGACGCTGTGGCCGTTGGTGGCGGCAACACTTTCCTGCTCCTGCGGACACTTTACCGGACAGGACTTTTAAAAGCCATTTCGGAAAAGGTGAGGAAGGGCATGCCCTACCTGGGTTGGAGCGCAGGCAGCAACGTGGCCTGCCCGACCATCATGACCACCAACGACATGCCGATCGTGGAGCCTCCTTCGATGCACGCCATGAACCTGGTGCCTTTTCAGATCAATCCGCACTACACGGAGGCCACCATTCCAGGACATGGAGGCGAGAGCCGCGACCAACGCATCGCGGAGTTCCTGGTCATGAACCCCTCCATGCCGGTCATCGGGCTGCGCGAAGGATCGTTGTTGCACATCACTGGAGGCAAGGTCACTCTGCACGGCCGCGACATGAAACTGTTCCGTAACGGTCGCCAGGCCGTCACCATTCCCGATGGCCATGTTTTCCGTAAGGACCTCGGCGACCTGACCGCCTGAACCCCGTTCACCAGCAACCGACAGCACACCGATGACCACTTGCTGACCCGGCATCGCGGCCTCATGAAAAAAGTCAGAACCAGAGCTGGAAAGGCAGGCCTGCCGCCAGGAACCCTCATCCACGTTGGCGATGAACTGAGCGGATCGACCTCGATGCGCCAGTTCGTGCTCACGAGCGATGGATACCAAGAGGAGCGCATTTCAACCGTCGATGCCTACCGAGACACCGATCCGGACACGACCGTGTGCTGGCTGGATATCGATGGCATCAACAGCGAGCGGCTCTTACGCGCGCTCGGCGAGCGGTTCGGACTTCACCACCTGATGCTGGAGGACATCCTGAACACCGACCATCGGCCCAAGGTGGAGGAGTATCAGGACGCGCTGTTCGTGGTGGCCAAAATGATCAGCATCGACAAGGAGACGGAAGGGATCGAGAACGAGCAGATCTGCTTCATCCTGCGCAAGGGGATCGTGATCTCCGTACAGGAACGTCCGGGCGATGTGCTGGAACCCATCCGGGAACGCATTCGCCATGACCTGGGCCGTGTGCGCCGGGCCGGAGCGGATTACCTGCTCTACGCCTTGCTGGACGTGATCGTGGACCAATACTTCGTGGTGGTGGAATCCATGGGCAAACGCATCGAACAACTGGAGCGCAAGGTGCTGGTGAACCCCGGCAACGAGGACCTGGTCACCATCCAGGAACTGCGCAGTAACCTGATTCAAGTGAACCGGGTGGTGACACCCACAAGGGAGCTGGCCGGACGGCTGAACACCCTGCAGAGCCAGTTGATCGAAAAGCCCACCCGACGCTACATCAACGACCTGCAGGACCACACGGTCTACATCGCTGAGACCATTGCCACCTTCAGGGAAATGCTGGCCAGTTTGGAGAACACCTACCATGCCGGCCAGAACGCCCGAATGACCCAGGTGATGAAGCTGCTGACCATCATCAGCACCATCTTCATCCCGCTCACCTTCATCGTGGGAGTGTACGGTATGAACTTCGACCACATGCCCGAGCTACGCTGGGAATACGGCTACTTCATGGTCATGGGCGTAATGACCGCGCTCGCCTTGATGATGCTGGTGTGGTTCCGTCGGAAACGGTGGCTCTAGAGCCTTTGGAACGAGCGTAATATTTCGCACCTCCACATCCCGTCCGCAAGCTCCCGACATCTACTTTTGCATCCGCTCGACAGACCATGCACCTGCCATCCGCCGACCTCCTGATCGGTGGCTTCCCCGAAGCCTCGGCACCCTGCGTGCCATCCCGCGCCTTTCGATGACGCGCTCAGCCGTATACCTCCGGGCCATGGCCATTGACCACCCAACGCCCGCACCGAACCCGGTATCCGGCCTTCCTGTCCCAACCTCATCACTGCCCCCTTCAGGCCTGCACGCCCGATGAAGACCCGTTACATCGACCTCATCGAACAGACCTTCGATTTCCCGAAGGACGAATTCGCCATTGATGACGACAAGCTCCTGTGGAACGGACTGCGGCTCATGGACATACTGGAGAAGCACGGCACGCCGCTTCGCATCACCTACCTTCCCAAGATCGGTGAGAAGATCGACCTGGCCCGTGCCTGTTTCGCCAAAGCGATCAAGGACCATAATTACACGGGCAGCTATGAGTACTTCTACTGCACCAAGAGCAATCACTTCAGCTACATCATCGACAAGGTGCTGGACAAGGGGGTGAACCTGGAGACCAGCAGCGCCTACGACCTGGAAATGATCGAGCTGCTGATCGAACGCGGCCGCATCACCAAGGACGCCACCATCCTCTGCAACGGCTTCAAGGACGAGCGGTACATCAAGGCCATCGGCAAGCTGGCGAACCGCGGGTTCAACATCGTGCCCATCATCGACAACATGGCCGAGATCTATGCCCTCGATGAGGTGATCGAAGGGCCTTGCGATATCGGCATCCGCATTGCAGCGGAAGAGGCGCCGAAGTTCGAGTTCTACACCAGCCGCCTGGGGATCGGGTACAAGGACATCATCCCGTTCTACATGCGGAACATCAGCAAGCAGAAGAAATTCCGCTTGAAGCTGATGCACTTCTTCATCAACACCGGTATCACCGACACGGCCTACTACTGGAACGAGCTCACCAAGTGCGTGAACGTGTATTGCGACCTCTGGAAGCTTTGCCGCACACTGGACACGCTCGATATCGGCGGAGGCCTGCCGATCAAGAACAGCCTCAACTTCAGCTTCGACCTGGATTACATGATCGGCGAGATCGTTGGCCGCATCAAGGATATTTGCGAAGAGAACCGCGTGCAGGAGCCGAACATCTTCAGTGAGTTCGGCAGCTTCACGGTGAGCGACAGCGGAGCCACCTTCTTCAGCATCATCCACCAGAAAAAGCAGAACGAAAAGGAACGCTGGAACATGATCGACGGCAGTTTCATGACCACCCTGCCTGACACCTGGGCGATCAGCAAGCGCTTCATCATGCTTCCCGTGAACAACTGGCACGATGAATATGAGCGCGTCTTCCTTGGCGGAATGACCTGCGACAGTGACGATTACTACAACAGCGAACAGCACATCAACGCCATCTACCTGCCCAAGTTCCACGAGGACCGCAAGCAGTACATCGGTTACTTCAACACCGGGGCCTACCAGGACACGCTGGGCGGTTTCGGTGGCATACAACACTGCCTGATCCCGAAACCCAAGCATGTGCTGATCGACCGCCTGCCTGATGGCACCTTGGTGGACACCGTGTTCGCCGAGACCCAGAGCGCCGAGCGGATGTTGCAGCTGCTGGGCTACCTGCCCATGTAGATAGCTTCGACCGTCACGTCCTCGACCTAAGCCCTGCCGAAAGCCTCCACGAGGGCGTTGTCCAGGTATTCTTCCAGGTCGTACACGTTATCGATCTTACCGCCCATTACATGATACAACCTGGGTTGTTCCGGTTGGTTGCGGAACAGAATGGGACGGCTATCCGTAAGTGCACTGCCGGGCAGCTTGGTGCGCACGGTCCAAAGCGAACCAACGTGCTCGGCTTGGCGCAATCCCGGTACGTAGAGCGCGCCGTCCTGTGTCATGTGCTTGATGCGTGAGGGTGGTGGGGTTCGCAGGAGCGATCCACCATCCACAGGACCTGTGGATGCGTCATCGTTCCACGCGTAGTGCACCGAATGCTTCACATGGTATAGCGATCTGGCCTGCCGGGCCGGGAAAGGCAGACTGGAACTGAAAGGACCATCCATGATCGTCCATCCAATGGTTCGAAGTGCCTGGGGCATTCGCATGAGCGCGATCTCCACCAACTCCTGTCGGAACGACATGACCGGCAAACCGGCAATGCGCGCAATGGTGTTCAAGGCGGCATACGTGCAATTGAAAACGACCGCGGCATTGAAGCGCTCCCCATTGCCGGTACTCACGACCATGCGGCCATCAGCAAGGTGCTGCACCGAGGTGACCTGCGTGCTCAAATGGAGCTCCACCCCGGTCCGGACCAATTTCTGAAGCATCACCTTCCGCAGGACCTCAGCATCGAACGCATACTCCTTTACTCGGAAAACGGCCTCCACCCGATCACTATCGAACACGGCCTGCTCCTCTCCATCGGCCTCCGAGCATTCCGCACCGATACGCTCGCAGAACAAGGCGAACTGCTGAGCAGTGATGTGCGATCCATGACGAGCAATGGCATAGAGGTGGGTGAAGGCAGGATGAACGACATCCGGAAAGTCGTGCGCGAACCGTTCGAAATTGGCCCTGGACCGAATGCCGGTAAGAATACTTCGCGGGTAATGGTAACCGTTGTGGACGCGCGCTTGATTCACCAATGATGCGGCCTGGTGCAGCGACCCGCCGGATTCGAAAAGAACAGTGCGCAGACCGCGCGCAGCGGACATGCATGCGGTCCACGTTCCGAACATGCCGCCGCCGATCACCACCACATCAACGTGCCTATCACTGCTCATCAGCCCTCGTTGATCGGGTACCACGCACACACTGCGGTCACTGCCTCTTGTATACCGGCTACCGGGTCCTGACCACCATTCATTTCAAGGCTCACCCACGGCAGTTCATCACGGTGTAAAAGTCCTGCTGAGAGCAGGTCATGGGCGATCCGTTGCTGGACCTGGTCCGTGGCACGCAACGGAGGCAGGCCCGGAGCACTTACATGCAAGTGCGCCCCCAGCTCAACAGCTGTTGCCAGCAAGGCTGGATCGTGAGGAAGGCCTGCTTCAATAGCGCTCACCATGGCACCGGTATCCAATTGCAACCGGATCCGGGAATGGCCCACATGTTGAATGAATTCAACGGCCTCGGCCGTATGGTTCAACCAGTCGCAACCGGCATAGATCGGTGGGTTGGGCTCAACGGTAACGATCGGGCCATCATGAGGCAACGCATCGCCAAGCCGCTTGAAGAAGTCAACGGCCAGTCCGGTGGCACTATCCAATGCCAAACCGCCACGCAGCCTGCTTGCCGGACTGCCGAACACCATGGTGCGCGCCCCGAGATCACCAGCAAGGGATGCCATGCGCACCAAATGACTGAGCAACCGTGCACGAACCTCGGCATCACCGAAAAGCTGAAGATCGGGCTTGCCGAATAACAGCGACTGCACAGAGGGTATGGACAACCCATATCGAGCAAAGCGTTCACGGACTTGCTCAACCTCTGCATGCCCTGCCGTTGCCGGATCGTTGAACGCCATCGGCAACACAAGCTCCACACCTCTTACTACGGACAATCCGCATAGCACCTCCAACACCCGATCGGTGTCGTGGGGCGACCATGCGAATGATGAGACAGCGAGATTCATGCTACAGGAGGCAACTTCAACGGACGACGATCAGGGTGCTCTGCCACGAATTGCCTCATGGCATGCAACACCTGCTCGGCAGTGTACAAGTATCCACCCTCCCCACCTAGCAGCTGGTCATGCATAGAACGCATGTCGTAGTCGGCGGGTCGAGGAGCAGGATTCCGGTGATCAACACCGAACACTTCGCGGCATAGGTCATACACCTTCATTGGGGGTGTTGCCAGGTTCAACGTATGGATACCGGCGGCTTGCGCGCGCAGGATGTCGCCCCAGAGCCAACGCACATCGTAGTACTGGTGAACACCATCGGTGTTGATCTTCTCCACTTCATGGTCCTTTACAAGATCATGTACCACGTTCTTCTTCAGGCCCGGCCCGAAAAGACCTGGCAAACGCACAATGAGCGCATTGGGGAATCGTGCTCTGAACCACTCTTCCAGCAAGGCCCTGTTGCGACCATACGGCTGATTAGTGTCAATATCCACCGGATCGGCCTCAGTCCTTCCGCGCGTATCCGCGTAAACATCGGTGGTGGAGATCAGCACGGCCTGCTCGGCATGGACCGAACGCAACACATCCATGAGGCGCTCGATGCCCTGCCTGTCCCCAAGTTCATCCTTGTTGGCTATCCATTTCTCCGCACGCACGCCAGCGCAGACCAGCAGATCGTACTTACCCCCACGTGCAGCCTCAATGTCGGAGGACCTGAACAGGGACGAGAATGTATGGGCCTTTGCCAGGTTGGAACCTACGAAGCCGGTATACCCCACCAACGCATCGTTCCGTGTCGTCGGGCCATCGCTCTGAAACATGGTCAGCGAAAATAGCCACGGAAGCCTTTTCCCTAATTTTGACCAATGGCCAATGTTCCAGAGAAGTCGAGCGCCACGCTGGCCTCCTTCGTCATCATCCTCCCCGCAGGTCGTTCCGGACAATTGGCACAAGGCATACGCACGTTATTGTCCGCCGTACAGCAACGCTTCACCTTTTTCGAGATTATTCTGGTGGACGACTCCGGCTCGAACGAGTATGAAGCAGGGACAAACGACTTGCTGAGCAGCATCCCTTTCCTGCACTACATCCGATTGAACAGGCCCTTCGGCCAGGAGATCGCCAGCTACGCCGGTCTGGACCAGGCCATCGGTGATCATGTGGTGGTGGCCCTGCTTGGCCAAGACCCCTTGGAACGACTTCCGGAGATCATCGGAGTATGCCAACAGCAGAACAGGGTGGTATTCGGCCGCGCGGTGAATAAACCCCATGGCGGATGGGTCCCACGTCTTGGAGAGCGACTGTTCAGGCACTACCTGAAACGCGTTCTCAACGTGAACATCGACCCGGACCTCACGCACCTGGTGGCCATGCCCCGAAGCGTGGTAAACCAATTGCTGAAGGTGCGCGACCCGAGCGGCTACCTCAGCGTGCAGAGCGGCTACGTGGGCGTGGAGCGCACCTTCGTGGAATACGGACTTGAAGACCCGGCAGCATTCCAAAAGGACCGGGGGCTGGCCCGTTCAGTGCAACGCGGCGTGAACATCATCGCCCAGAACTCCGTGCACCCTTTGCGGTTCCTGACATGGATCGGTGCGCTGGGGGCCTTGTTCAACTTGTTGTACGCCGCGTTCATAACCGCCATATTCTTTTTCAAGGAGGACTATGCACCGGGCTGGGTGGCACTCTCCGGACAACAGGCCATTTATTTCTTCTTCACATGTACCTTCTTTGTCGTGATCAGTGAATACATGGGCCAGATCATGATCACGGTAAAGGACAGGCCCCTCTATTTCGTGGCCGAGCGGGCACACAGCAATGTGCTCGAAAAGCTCACCGAACGACGCAACGTGGTCGATGAGTAACAACGGAATGCTATTGAGCGTGGTCATTCCGGCGCGGAATGAGGAAGGCTCGTTGCCCCTCATGCTCAGGCCGCTTGCGCGAACCCTGCGTGATGCGGGAATACCCCATGAACTGGTGGTGGTGGACGACAACAGTTCGGACCGTACATGGTCCGTGCTTCAGGAACTTCGAACGGAGATACCTGAACTGAACCCCATGCGGAACACAGGGCCCAACGGGTTCGGCCGTGCCATCGCCTTCGGGCTGCATCACTTCCGCGGCGACCGGGTGACCATCATGATGGCCGATGCGAGCGACCCTCCGCAGGACCTGGTCCGTTTCAACTCGGCACTTACCGACGAGCTTGATTGTGTGTTCGGGAGCAGGGCCATGCGCGGATCGCAGGTGGTGGGCTATCCTCCCCGAAAATGGTTCATGAACCGTGCTGCCAACCTGTTCCTGTGCGTGGTCTTCCAGATCCGCTACAACGATATCACCAATCCCTTCAAGCTTTACCGCCGAACGGCGATCGAAAAGGTGATGCCGCTTACCGCGAAGGGGTTCGAATTAGAGGTCGAACTGCCGTTGAAAGCCATTGTTCGCGGTGCACGGTATGCCGTGGTAGCGAATGGCTGGCAAGGCCGGGAGGTCGGCGAGTCGAAGATGGTATTGGCCGGACTCTGGGGGCCCTACCTGCGCGTAGTGCGTCAGATGCTTACAGAGAAATGGAGCGGCGAACGTGCCCTTTGACATGAGGAACATCGTTCAACGCACCCTCTCCAGTAAAAAGACCAGGCTGGTCCTGTTCTGCCTGCATATTGTTCTGATGGCCCTGGGCTTTGTGGTTTTCGGCGATCGGCCCAGTGGCGACCAGGCCACCTACATCCGCTTGGCCGAGGGGCTTGAACATGGCACGTTCAGCTACTGGAACGGCATCATGGAACCGCCGCCCTTGGAAACATATCGGACGCATGGCTATCCGGTATTCCTCTGGCTGGTGCGCCACGACCTCACGGCGGCAAGGGTAGCCCAGAACGTGCTATTGTTGGTCAATCTGCTCCTCTTGCTCCAATGGGTGGGCAAGCGCCCGAACGGGCTTTTCGCCCAGAACCTGCTGCTCCTGCTCCTCCTACCACAGTTTCAACTCCTGCATTATGCGCATGAGATACTGCCCGAGGCCGTGATGGTGCCGCTGTGCAGCGCAGTGGCCGTGGTAGGCATGGCACCTCCATCACGTCGTCGCTCGGTGATGCTTGGTATGTTGATCGCTCTGGCTTGGTGGGTAAGGCCCGTATTGCTTCTCTTCCCGCTGTTCGTGCTGCTCGCGGACCTTGTTCTGACCCGTGGTGCACAGCGAGCGGCCGCATTGCGCGCCAACCTGACCACACTTACGCTCTTCGCAGTGTTCGCTCCCCTGCCATTCGCTCTTTGGAACCTGGGGGCGCATGGTGTGTTCAAGCCTGTTCCGATAAGCGGTAGTTCAATGATATCGAACATGGGGTTCTGGCAACACAGACTTCCCGGCTATGGCTCCATGCACTACTTCCATTACAACTACTTCGGAAGGGAGTTCTTTCCATGGGTGAATGACGATGAGGCTGCAATGCACTATGCCCGCTACAACGAACAATGGGAACGTATTGAAGCGGCGGCCATCCCCTTTATGACCGCTAGCGACAAAACGAACATCCCGATCATGGAGGCCTCCTATCCGGACCTGTTCGTTACACGATCGGCCCGACTTACCGTGGCGCTGGACAGTTTGATCGCTCGGGAGACCATGGCCTCCATAAAGGCCGAGCCCGGGTTCTACCTCGCCACGCGGCTATACACGGCCGCGAGGCTCTGGATAACCAATATCAACAGGCCGATGGAGCGCATGGTGTTCAGACCGGAACCAGGCGTAAGACCTGTTGTGGGCACCGCGAATGGCATCAAGGGTTGGCTTGGGATGCTGGCCCCATTCCTTCTAAGTTTCGTGACCTTCGGTATCGGAGGCATCTTTCTGGTGGTTTGCGTTATCCGCTACCGCCAACAATGGCATGAACGTCGTTACGCCCTGTTTCTGGTGGGCTATATCTGGGTCATACATATCCCGATGGCCATCCAATCACGCTACACGGTGCCGGTGCATGGGGTCGTCATCGCACTGATCGCGGTAGCCGCGGTGGAACAATTCCTTTCGAGGCAGGGACGGACCGCTTGAGCCTCCCTGACCACGGGAGCTACCCGGCCCACGGAAATCGCACCCCAGCAATATCCGGCCTTTACAGCGGGGGGCGGATAGCGCCAGCCATGTACCAAGATGCGGCTGAGGGTCCGGCCCGAACAGGTCCATCACCCGATATCACATTGCACTTCTATATTTCGCCCCTGAAACACTGAGATGAGCAACGCACGTCCCCTCTCGGCATTCATGGAAAAGCACTACCTGCACTTCAATGCAGCAGCGCTCGTGGATGCCGCCCAAGGCTACAAGGCCCACCTGGCCCAAGGCCGCAAAATGATGGTCACCCTGGCCGGTGCCATGAGCACCGCCGAGCTGGGAAAGATCCTCGCTGAGATGATCCGTCAAGGCAAGGTGGACATCATCAGCTGCACGGGTGCCAACCTGGAAGAGGACGTGATGAACCTGGTGGCGCATGACCACTACGAGCGGGTCCCCCACTACCGCGACCTCACTCCGCAACAGGAACGCGACCTGCTGGACCGTGGTATGAACCGCGTGACCGACACCTGCATTCCCGAGCACGAGGCCTTCCGCCGCCTGGAGAAACATGTGGTTGACCTGTGGACCTCCGATGACAAGAGCGGCGATCGTCGTTTCCCCCACGAGTACTTCTACGAGATGATCCGCAGTGGTGTGCTGCAGCAGTACTACCAGATCGACCCGAAGGACAGCTGGATGGTGGCCGCTGCAGAGCGCAACCTGCCCATCATCTGCCCCGGATGGGAGGATAGCACCCTGGGAAACATCTTCGCAGGCCACTGCATCAGCGGCGACTGCAAGCCCGGAATGATGAAGAGCGGCATCGAATACATGATGTTCCTGGCCGAGTGGTATACGAACAACTGTGGCGATGCGGGTATCGGCTTCTTCCAGATAGGAGGCGGCATTGCAGGCGATTTCCCCATTTGCGTGGTCCCCATGCTGCACCAGGACCTGCAGCGCGATAACATCCCCTTCTGGAGCTACTTCTGCCAGATCAGCGACAGCACCACCAGCTATGGCAGCTACAGCGGTGCCGTACCGAATGAAAAGATCACCTGGGGAAAACTGGACATCGACACCCCGAAGTACATCATCGAAAGTGATGCTACTATTGTGGCACCTTTGATCTTCGCCTACGTCCTCGATATGTGACCCCATGCAGCGCCTGATCCGTTCCTTCAACACGCTGACCGATGCCCTCAAGGAGACCTTGCAGGAGCAGTATCCCGATGGCATCGACAGCACGCACATCAAGACCATCCCCACCGCCAAGGGGGATATCCTTCGTGTGATCGAACTGCGCACACCCGACGCGCTCTACCTGATCAAGATCAACCCCGAAAGCCGGGCTGAGATCGAAGAATTCCTCGATCAGGAGGAAGGGGCATCCGTGGGCGACGACATGGACAGTGGCGAGCTGGAGACCGGTGATGACACCGGGGAAGAGGAGGAGACCTCAGATGACGACGCTGCTGAAGGCGACGATGATGCGGACGAGGATGCCGGCGACGAAGGAGGTGCCGGTGATGAGGACGATGACTGAGCGACACTAACCAGCCACTGCTGATAACGCCTGAACGGCCTGCCTCCATACCGAGGCAGGCCGTTCTATTTTGGCTCTACCAGTAACAAGCGATCCATGAACGGCACCTTCCACCTCGCCTTCGCCACCACCGACCTCAAACGCATCAAGGCCTTCTATGGCAAGTTCCTTGGCTGCAAGGAAGGCCGCAGCGCCGATACGTGGGTGGATTACGATTTCTTCGGCCACCAGTTGACCATTCAGGAGGTGCCCAAGCTGATCAAGACCGCACGCATCTACAACCCGAAGAGCAATATCCCCAGTGACCACTGGGGTATTGTACTGAGCATGGCCGATTGGAAGAAGCTGCGTGACAAGCTGAAGAAGGTGGGGCATCCCTTCTTCATGGAACCACGTACCGTGATGAAGGGCGAAGTGGGCGAACAGATGAGCCTTTTTATTGAAGACCCCGATGGGCATGCGATCGAGTTCAAGGCCTTCCCGGACCCGGAGAACCTTTTCAAGCGGGGATGACGGCTCGGTCCTCCTTGCTGATGTTGCTGAGCGGTGTTATCCTCCTTGGCATATCCGCTATCCTTCAGTTCCTGCATCTGCCCTATGTGAGCCTGACAAGGCTGATAGGGATCGGACTGGAAGTGATGGGCATGACCATCACGGTCATCAAGATCCTCCGATACCCAGGGGCAGAACCCTTTCTTGATCGGTA
>Ga0209985_10001293_pt1 | contig 24966 bp, 9 predicted proteins | sample NOAtaG_FD_187305 | JGI IMG/M metagenome (GOLD analysis project Ga0209985, IMG submission 187305) | Freshwater lake microbial communities from Lake Erie, under a cyanobacterial bloom - NOAA_Erie_Diel6S_1000h metaG (SPAdes) (version 2) | ecosystem: Environmental > Aquatic > Freshwater > Lake ...
AGAATACTTGCGAGACTCCCTCGTTTAAAACTTTCTTTCGCCGCCGAAGGCGGCGGAATACTTTCTACACAACCCCAAACTTTTCGGATAGCCTCATACTTTTTACACAATCCTATAACTTTGAGGGCAGAAACAGTTTTCAAAGTTGCAAAAAAGAATATGATGAATGTCTTGGAATTGAACAAATTACAAAACTTCTACCGAAAGCAATTGCTGGAAGATACCGTCCCATTTTGGTTTCCTCGTTCATATGACCATGAATACGGAGGTTTTCTGCTGATGCGGGATGCAGATGGTACGCTCATTGATGATGATAAGGCAGTTTGGATACAGGGACGGGCGACCTGGCTGCTGGCCACCCTTTATAATACCGTCGAGCAGCGGCCCGAATGGCTGGAAGGGGCAAAATTGGGCTATACATTTTTGAACCGCCATTGCTTTGACCGTGATGGGCAAATGTTCTTTCACGTTGCCCGGGATGGAAGCCCCATCCGAAAACGGCGGTACTTTTTCTCGGAAACCTTTTACGTCATCGCCGCAGCAGCTTATGCCAAAGCAAGTGGGGACGAAGAAGCAGCCGACAACGCCAGGCGCATCTTTGGTAAATGTATCGAATATGCCACCATCCCCGGATTATTGCCGCCAAAATTTACTGCCACCCGACCGTCCAAAGGTATTGGTGTGCCTATGATCATGACCAATACCGCACAGCAGCTCCGGGAAACTATCGGGGATCCAAGGTGCGACGAGTGGATAAACAAATGGATTGCAGATATCGAACAATACTTTGTAAAGGACGATATCCGCTGTGTCATGGAGCAAGTCGCGCCAGATGGCAGCATCATTGACCACATTGACGGGCGCACCCTTAATCCAGGTCATGCCATCGAAGGCGCCTGGTTTATCCTGCACGAAGCGCGGTACCGCAATAACGACCCTGCATTGATTGCGCTCGGCTGCCGAATGCTGGATTATATGTGGGAACGCGGCTGGGACCAGGAATACGGGGGTATCCTCTATTTCCGGGATGTGTACGGGAAACCCGTCCAGGAATATTGGCAGGACATGAAATTCTGGTGGCCGCATAACGAAACCATAATCGCTACACTACTCGCCTATTTGATGACCGGCAACGAAAAATATGCACAATGGCACCGCCAGGTCCATGATTATTCCTACCAGCATTTTCATGACCCTCAGCACGGAGAATGGTTTGGCTACCTGCGCCGCGACGGTGCCGTTGCACAAACTGCCAAAGGCAATTTATTCAAAGGTCCGTTCCATCTCCCCCGACAGGAATGGTATTGTATGCAAATCCTCCAACAAATGCGCTCCTGAAGTGAAGTTTTTGATCAACGTCCTGCTGTTTCTGCTCCCTTTTGCCGGCCACACGCAATTACAGCTTGCGCCGATATTTACCGATGGGATGGTGTTCCAGCGCGGGGTAGCCGTTCCAGTTTGGGGAAAAGGAATGCCAGGAGCGGAAGTTGAGGTCACTTTCAATGATCAGGCAGAAAAAACAGCTGTGAAGGCAGACTCTACCTGGAGGGTATGGTTAGGCCCACAGTCGTCCGGCAAACGCCACACCCAACTCCTGGTGCAATCAGGCCAATCTGAAATCCAACTCAGCGAAATCCTGGTAGGCGACGTTTGGCTTTGCCTGGGGCAGTCCAATATGCAGTGGCCCATGCAACGGGAAATGCATTTTCTCTCGGAAACACCGAATAGCAACCAGCCTAACCTGCGCTTTTTCAATCCCTCCTATGCAGGAGAACATATCTTCGGCACACCTTTCGCCGACCCGGTCCTGCGACGCCTTAATACCAAAGATTTCTATACCGGCAGTTGGGAAAAGTCGGATAGCTCCAGCATCCGAACGATGAGTGCAGTAGCATACTACTTCGGAAAATCCCTGCTGGAAAATTTAGACCTCCCCATCGGGCTAATAGATTTATCCATCGGCGGAGCACCGATTGAAACCTTTATCCCGGTTGCGTCGCTTGTATCGGATCCGGAATTTTCGCCCAAAGTATCCGGCAACTGGCTGCAAAATGAGCATCTGCCGATATGGGTACGCGAACGTGGACTTCAAAACCTTCCCGGGCAGCGGAAAGATGCAGCCCATCCTTTCCAGCCAGGCTTTGCCTACGCCGCAGGAATCGCCCCACTCCTCCCCTTTCCCGTCAAAGGGATTTTGTGGTATCAGGGGGAAAGCAATGCACAGGAGCCTGAGCGCGTGGAGGAGTACGGCCGTCTGTGCAGCCTGATGGTCAGCGCTTACCGCACTGCCTGGGGGAATCCTCAACTGCCTTTCTATTTTGTCCAACTCTCTTCTATTGATACAGTAAAATACAAAGGGCAGCTCTGGCCGGAATTCCGGGATATGCAGCGCCGTATCCAGGAGTTGATCCCCTATTCAGGAATGGCGGTAAGCAGTGATGCCGGTGCGCTGCACGACGTGCATCCTACCGATAAAAAGGTAGTTGGAGCGCGGCTGGCAAGGTGGGCACTGCATGCAACTTATTCCCAAAGAATAATGCCCTCTGGCCCTTTGCCCCTTGCTGCCACATATAGCAAAGGGATAGTGAAAATCACTTTCAAGTACGGCAAAAACCTACATACGGTTGGAAATGTAGCCCTCCAGGGTTTTTCCCTTGACGGCAATACCCCGACCATTGCCAGAATTTCCGGCAAAGAAGTCTGGATACCTGCTTCGCAAAAACCCAGTTTTGTGTTCTATGGCTGGCAGCCTTACTCCCTGGGCAATCTTTATAACGATGCCCAACTGCCCGCCTCCACCTTTAAAATTCCTGTTCGATGAAAACAGTTCCTGCTATTTTTTTCTCCTTACTAGCAATAACAGCTTTTGCACAGTCCTCCCGGCCTGCTTTCCCTGATTCCTTGTTCCCCACCTATTACCACCAGCGTTGGACGTTGTTCAAGTCCCTCCCACAAACGCCGGGGGATATCCTCTTCGTGGGCAACAGCATCACCGATGGCGGCGAGTGGCCAGAGCAATTCCGTGATCTGCGGGTAAAAAACAGGGGAATCAGCGGGGATATCAGTGCCGGGGTTTTGCACCGAATCAGCGAAATCACCTCCCGGCACCCGGCAAAAGTCTTTTTGATGATTGGTACAAATGACCTGGCACGCGGTATTTCACCGGATAGTCTGCTCCGCAATCTGTTTTTCATTGCTGATGCCATTAAAACGGAAAGTCCGGCAACGCATCTGTTTATCCAGAGTATCCTGCCCGTCAACGATTATTACGGAAAATTTTCTGGACATACTTCAAAAGCAAAGGAAATACGCTCCGTTAATACACAACTGGAAAAAGAAGCATCAACTAGAGGATATACCTATGTCAACCTGCATGACCCCTTTGCTGATGATACGGGAAAGATGCGTCTTCCTCTCAGCAACGATGGCCTGCACCTGAACGGGGTGGGTTACCTGCTTTGGCAACATCTGGTGTTTCCGCTGGTGTACGACCTACAGCTCCGCCCTGCACTACTCCCACTGCCCGTTGAAATCACCTGGGAAAAAGGCATTTTCCTGCTCAACACCTGCCAGGGCATCATTTTGCATAATCCGGCTTTGCAGCAGGAAGGTCTTTACTTACAGGAAATGCTGAAAAATATGGGGAGTATATCTCCTATTCTGCCAGGTACGAATAGCTCCGGAAATTTTATCCACCTGGTTCTTGACCCTACCCTTCAAGGCGGACTTGGAGAGGAGGGCTATCAATTGCAGGTCGAAGCCGAAAGGATCAGCCTCTCTGCCTCCAGTAAAAAAGGCATTTTCTACGGTCTCCAAACCTTGCGCCAGCTCCTGCGCGACGGCATTGCCGCACCCGCTTGCCGCATCCGCGACATCCCGGCGTACAGCTGGAGGGGATATATGATTGACGTGGGCAGAAATTATGTGCCGTTAAATGCCCTAAAGGAGCAAATTGCAGAAATGGCCAGGTATAAAATGAATATTTTCCATTTCCACGTCACTGAAGATATCGCCTGGCGACTGGCAAGCGAAAAATACCCGCAGCTTACCGCACCCGAGCACATGTTGCGCAATAAGGGTATGTATTACACAGAAGCAGAATTCCGGGACCTCATCCAATACTGCAAAGACCTGCATATCACATTGGTGCCCGAACTGGATATGCCAGGGCACAGTGCTGCATTCAAACGGGCGATGCAGGTGGATATGCAAAGTCCGGAGGGATTGTCTATTGTGAAAGAAATCCTGGAGGAATTTTGCCGTAAATACGACCTGCCTTACTTCCATATCGGTGCGGATGAGGTGAAAATCACCAACCCTGCTTTCGTACCCGAAGTCACGGCGGTTTTAGAGAAGCACGGTAAACAGGTCATTGGGTGGCAGCCTGGTGGCAACTTTACCTCATCCACGATCCGCCATCTATGGCTGGACGATGCCGGAAAGATTACCGGGGGCAGTTCAATAAAATATGTGGATTCCCGACACCTTTATCTCAATCATTTTGATCCTCTGGAAAGCGTACCCACCATTTTTTACCGCCAAATCGGCAGTAAAACGAGCGGGGATTCCTTAGCGCTCGGAGGCACGATCTGTCTTTGGCCCGACCGCGCCGTCGCTGATTATCGGGATATTCCGGTCATGAATGCCCTTTACCCCGCCATGCTGGCTTTTGCCGAGAGAAGCTGGCGGGGCGGTGGACAGCCCGGATGGATTGCCAATATCAGTGCCGGAGAGGTAAAAGCATTCACGGAATTTGAAGACCGTCTGCTGGATCACAAAACCTGTTTTTTTTCTCAAAAACCCTTCCCTTACGCTCGTCAGACCTCTATTTCCTGGAATTTGTTTGGCCCCTATCCCAATAGCGGTAAAACAGAGACGGCTTTTGAACCAGAGCAGCCCAATTGGAAGCCTGCAACAGCTAATCCTATAAAAACCATTGTAGGCGGCACGGTTATCCTCCGGCATTGGTGGGCTTTCCTGATCAAAGGCATATTACAAGACCCCCAAGAAAATACTACCTGGTACGCCACGACCAGGATCTGGAGCGACGAAGATGGAGAAAAGGAATTCTGGATCGGATTTTATGATATTTCGCGCTCTCCTGCTACCGATTCCCCACCTGCTGGAGCCTGGGATAACAAAAACAGCGCGGTTTGGGTGAATGGCAAAATCGTCCCGCCGCCATCCTGGAAACGGCCAGGCCAGAAAGGGCATTCGGAAATTCCGTTGATTGACGAAGGCTACACGTACCGCCCCCCAACGCGGATTTATCTGAAAAAAGGGTGGAATGAGGTGCTGATAAAGGCGCCGGTGGGGAGTTTCAAAGCTGCCGATGGTCAGAATCCGGTGAAGTGGATGTTTACTTTTGTACCTCTGTGATTTTTGTAGGACTTTGATGGGGGGAGGGATCCTTGGCCACACCGATATCCTGGAACGCTATCCGCGATTTAGAAAACGAATTGTATAAAATAGCGTAAGCATGCCCAGTACATTTTCACAAATCTATATTCAAGTAGTGTTTGCAGTTAAAGGCAGAGAAAGTATTATTGATGCTGCCTGGGAGGAGGACCTGTATAAATCCATTTCAGGAATAGTGAGAAATAAGGGGCAAAAAATGCTTGCTATTAACGGCGTGCCTGACCATATTCATTTTCTTATTGGAATGAAACCAAGTTGCTGTTTATCGGATTTGGTATGTGAAATCAAAAAATCATCCAATGATTTTATTAACGAGAAGAAATATACAAGATTCAAATTTCAATGGCAGGAGGGTTATGGGACTTTTTCATATAGCCATTCTGCTTTAGATAATGTGATTGCATACATCAACAATCAAAAAGAGCACCATAGAAAGCAAACGTTCAGAGAAGAATACAAAGCGTTTTTAACCAAATATCAAATTGAACACAAGGATGAATATTTATTTGAATGGATCGAATGACCAGACCCCGAAGGGGGGCAGATGTGTATAGCATGGATATGACCCCAACGGGGTCTAATATTTATAGCGGTAACACATCAAAAAAAGTTGCACAAAGTGGCAATTATTGAATATAATGCTGAAATTACGGGGTTTCCTATGCAAAAAGTTCAACAAACTGCTGCCAAATTTAGCTTGGATAAATAAAAATTGCCTTATTTTCGCAAGGGCTGCACAGCGCTTCCTGAACACTGCAGGAGGACAAAACAATGAACATTTTGACAGAATATAAGTAATTTGACAATCATTGTAAAGTGACACCAAAACAAGAAGAACGTATAAAGGCAAAAATAAAACGCATTAAGGCCGAACTTGCTGCTGACAAAAAACGCTGGGGTGGTTACTATGACGACAGCAGGGGGCTTCGCTATTTACCGCCATCACTATATATTCAACTTGGTGACTTTTCTGGCGGACTTCGCTACATAAACTGGTTTCATAAAAACTTCCCTGACGATAGCGGTTTTCCGGACTTTTTATTCGAGTGTACAATCATACTTTTTAAGACCAATAAGCTCAAAGAGGCAGAGAAAAAAGCATTTAAAACATTTTGCTCCAACACATATCTATTTGACAAATTTTTCGGCAGACCAATTGTTCCCATTGACAAATACGAATATTCAAACATTGACATTCCAACTTACTGTGACAACTTCACTTATTCAAGCGGACAAGCCGACCTTGCAGACTTCAGCGACTGGTTAACAAAATATTTAGCGACAGAAAAATTTGTAACCTTAAGTGCAAAATTTATAGCCATATATATAAAATTAAAAACAGAAAGCGACAGCGAAACAAGAGGCCATTTACTTCGACAATCCAGGCAATTAGAAGATGAAGCGTGAAGTGCCCTCTCCGCCATCCCCCACCACCTCCAACCAAATTTTCTCAATCCCTACCCTTCCGAAACCTCCCGGAAACCAGGATTTCAAAATGCCCTTGTAGCTTAGCACAGACGTGGTCTCCGACCTGATTACCCTGCCATATCCCTTGATCTATCGCATCCCTGAAGTGAATCCCACCATATAACCTGGATAACGATGCTTCTTCGGCTGCTTTTTCGAAGGAGGGGAACTTCCGCACCGGAAGCCCAAATTCTGTTTCTGTATCATCGGCGAATGCAAATTCATTTCCAAAAATCCGGGTGAGCAGAACAGCAGCTGTAGTAGAAGCCACACTATGCCCAGACACATACTCGGGAAAAGGCGGCGTCTGCAGCAAAGGCCTCCAGGAGCGATCCAGATGGGCGTTGATGACCGTTTCCGGCCTTACCCGGTGGCTGCGGTATTTCTCGTCCCAACAGGCCATAAAAGCGTCATGCAGGGCGACGGCGACCAAGGCATGCGCCAGAACCGTCTTGCCCATTGGCATTTTTTCTTTTATACAGGCAATCCCGGTTATGCCGATCCAGTGACCGCCCGGTGATATCTTTTTGGTGCCGAATTCCACGTGGCCAATCTGGGAAATATGGTAGGGATTGCAATCCCAGAAATTTGCGATCGCCACTTGTTCCGGGTCTTTTGCCAGAACGATAGAATACACCTCCTGCACTAAATCAAAAAATGGCGTGCCAGAACCCATATCAAATGCTACCGGGGGAAGCGGCACAAACTGATTAGCCGAATCCAGTATCATCGGACGGAGTGTCCTCCAATGCGGCTCTACGGGTGCCATAAAAGCAGGCCCTGTAGGCTGCCAGAAGCCCGGGCCTCGCTTCGGGGTGTACCGGACTAAATTATTTAATTGTAAAAATCCGTCCTGCATGGCCCAGGCCACTATCTGCCTAACCCCTGCATCCACCATTTGAACCCCCGGCGCAGCGAGTTTTAAGGAAAGGGAATCAATCGCTGGTTGAAGTAAGCGTCCTGAAGGCAACAATGCCGCAGCAGTTTTCCATAACGCAAGCACCGAATAGGCATCCGGGTTTTGTACACGAACATTTGGTAAATCCAGCACTAAATTCCGGGTAAGGGACTTCGCCACGGATGGATAAGCGGTCGGCTCTAAAGCAGAAAAAACTTCATAAGCGGCCAATGTGGTATAGGCATAATACCGCGCTGCCGCAACCGGCGAAGTCACATCGCTGACCATAATATCGGTGACCCGCTTGACGGCAGATACATATACAGCCGGAGGCTGAGGAGCAACCGCGTTCAGTCCGGAAAAAGGCAGGAACAATAACAACAGGCAATAGCGCTTCATATCTTCAACGGTTGGGTTTCAAAAGTAGGGGCTTTCGGTTATTGATACCGACGAGATACCTGGTTTGTCCTGTAGCATTCCGAAAACGTTTCAGGCTTCGCACGGCGCCCTCGAAGCGGAGTCCGGATACCAATTGCGGAACGTATTTGAAAGTTCCTGCTTTGCCCCGACCTTTCAACAAACACCCATAATTTGCATCCGTTCTTCCAATCCGGATCCGGGTATATTCCACATTTCCAGCCAGCAGGATATCCATGTTGCCATCCCCATCAAAATCGTCGGCCAGGATGGCATGGACCGGGGCATAATTGGCCTCGGCAGGCAGACTGTGCGGGAGAAAAGAGCCGTTCTGGTTTTCCAACCAGATCGTTTCCAAACTATTCACCATCAGCCGGGGGCTCTTTTCCAATGCGGCTTTTCCAAAGAGGTCTGTTGGTATCGCACGGGCATAAGAATCGTACGTCACGTACTGTTTGCGCAGACTCACCACCTGGTCGGTCATTTCATCCCGGGAAGCAAAAGGATAAGCCACCCCATCAATATAATAACACATCAACGGGTCAATGAACCCATTTTTGTCAAAATCGTCATAAAACAGCTCAATAGGTTCTGCATCTGTTGGTTTAAATTGGGCATTCTGCCCCCAATTGCCCGCAATGAGGTCGGAATCGCCATCCCCATCCAGATCGGCATGATGCAGGACATTCCACCAGCCCATCCGTTTATCCGGAAACACCTGCTGCGAAATATCCGCTATTTGCCCCTCCTTGAAATCAAAGCACATTAGGGAGGTCCATTCGCCGCAAACGACCAGCTCTGCACGGCCATCACCATTAAAATCAGCTGCCAGGGCGTGGGTGACCATGCCAAGGGGTTGTTGCCAGGAAATTTTAAATTCCCCTTTTCCATTATTTTCCAGCAATACGCTCGAAGGGGCAAAAGGGTATTTCCCCTGCTCTACCCTTGCGCCGACGAATAAATCCAGATCGCCGTCGCGATCATAATCCCATGGAACCGCCACTGAACCGGAAAAAGATAATTCCGGCAGCGCAGTAGCCGGAGCAGAGAAGAACATCCCCCCATTATTCAAGTACAAGCGGTCCTGCAGGGGCAATCCGGAATCTGGGGCACCATAACCCCCGGAAACTACGTAAAGGTCCTGGTCTTTATCCCCATCTGCATCAAAAAATACCGCATAAGCATCTTCAAAGCGGGCATCCAGGGTCAGCACAGGTTGGTTGGAAGGGATAAAGTTGCCATTGCGGAGTTGTAGGTACAACATCCCTGCCTGCCCTTCAGGACTGCAAATATAGAGATCCTCCAGTCCATCCCCATTGATATCCCCGGCTGCCATCTCCGGACCGTGGTAGGAAATCATGTTCGGAATCATCGGCTGAACCTTAAAATCGTTAACCATGAGCTCCTTATGTACATAATTGAGGGTATCGGCAGGTACAGCGAAAACTGTTTGAACGGATTCTATCCCCCCAGTGGAAACCCGGGGGCAGGGTTCCGTGTCGCGCAGGATATGCGTCTTACCCGCTACCAGTCCGGTACGGACACAACTGACCTCACCCGAAGGCCAACGGATTATTACCGAATCAACAGCAGGGACAGGAAGACCGATATGCAAAGGCAAGGCCATAGCAGATTGAAATCCGTGTACCGGGTTGTTTTCCCCATGGAAGGTACCACTTGGGGTAAATACACTAACTTTAGCCCCTATCGCCTGGGTATTTTTTGTTTCTGAACGAAATTCAAAGCGGATAAATGACCGGGAGGCCCCGTTCTCAATCGCCATATTCCGGAACACCCCGGCGGGTGCGTTCATCCGGTTGAACACCAGGTCGAGGTCGCCGTCCAGATCGAAGTCGGCATAAGCCGCACCGTGGGCAAAATCTTTTCCTTCAAGCCCCCATTCGACGGTGCGATCGGCAAAGCGGAGGCCGTCGGTATTTTGAAAAATATAATTTTGTAAAGGCGTGGAACGGATAGACTGGAGCATGCCGAACATTTTCTCATCGGTTTTACCCTGGAGGTGCTTGAGGCGTTCGTCAGCATAGAACTTCATAAAATCGCGGTTGATCATATCCCGCCCATAGCCGTTGGTGACGAAGAGGTCCTTAAAACCATCGTTGTTATAATCTGCAAAGAGGGCAGCCCAGCTCCAGTCGGTATTGGAAATCCCGGCAAACTGGCCAATTTCACTGAAAGTGCCGTTGCCATTGTTGAGGTGGAGCATATTGCGCATGAGCTGGTGGTGAAAGCCGTTGTCCACCATATTATTGTAAAGCTCAAAATTATCCGGCGCGTAGAGGAGTTTTTGTCGTTCGTTATCGCGGGGCAGCATATCGAGCGTGAAAATATCCATCCAGCCATCGTTGTTGATATCTGCGATATCCAGGCCCATCGAAAAATTGGAAATATGCGGGATTTGGGTTTTAAGTACTTCCCTGAAAGTTCCGTTTTGATTATTGAGATAGAGGTAATCTTCCTCTACATAATCGTTTGACACATAAATATCTGGCCATCCGTCGTTGTTTACATCAGCCACGTTAATTCCAAGACCGTAGCCCAGTGGATTGGATTTAATCCCTGCCTGCAAAGTAATATCAAAAAAATGGCCATTCCGGTTTTCATAGAGATGGTCGCCCGCATCCGGGTCCACCTGGTTTTTGACGAAGGCCGCATCGAAATTCCGGAATTGCTTCACATTGTGGTTGAGGATGTATGCGTCTAAGTCCCCGTCGCGGTCCATATCAAAGAATACCGCCATTGTACTATGGCCCGGATCGGCCAGTCCGAATTCTGCCGCCCTATCGGTAAAAGTCAGGTTCCCGTTATTGATAAAAAGCTGGTTTCTGCGCTTTTCCGGAGCCAGATTACCGGAGTAGCAAACATAGATATCGAGCCAGCCATCCCCATTCACATCCGCGATGGAAACCCCGGTTTTCCACCCCTTATTCCCTTCTGTACCAGATTTTTTGGTGATATCTTCGAATTGAAAGCCCCCTTTATTAAGATAGAGTTTATTGGGACCGACGTTAGAAGTAAAATACAGGTCCGGGAGACCGTCGTTATTAAAATCCCCTGCCCCTACTCCCCCGCCGTTATAATAATACTCATACGTGACGATATTGAGCTCCGGCGTTTCGGGCAAGATATTTTCGAATGTAATCCCTGTTTGGGAAGGAGATAAAGAAGAGAAAAGCGGCTGGGCATTTCCCTTGTCAGCACAGGTGAGTGCCAGAGATAGGGCGATGCCCTGGAGAAAGGTTTTTGGAGGGAATCCCATGATGAATATTGATTTTGATTTTGCAAAGCAAAATCAAAATTAATATTCTTTATCGTTTGTGCCAGTCCAGTAAAACATTTGCCGCCTTCGGCGGCGGTGTTTTTTTCAGGGGGACATTTTTATTGATTTTGCTGCGCAAAATCAATAAAAATGTCCCCCTGAAAAAGTGTTCTTTGGCGGCGTGCGCCGCCAAAGGATATTTTTTTTAAATGGGGTTGTGTAAAAAACCCCTGGCTTGTCATTTGGCGGCCTGTGCCGCCAAATAAAATTTTTAGAGCGCCGTTTTAACTGATTTTGCTTTGCAAAATCAGTTAAAACGGCGCTCTAAAAAAAAATTATGGGGTTGTGTAAAAAGCCCCCGGAACGTCCTTTGGCGGCTTACGCCGCCAAAGAATATTTTTTTAGAGCGCGGATTTTGTTGATTTTGCAAAGCAAAATCAACAAAATCCGCGCTCTAAAAAAAATTATTCCGCCGCCTTCAGCGGCGGAATAATTTTTACACAACCTACGGATATTTCCGCCTACGGCGTAAATATCCGATTATTTACCCCCATCCCACCATACGCGGGTAGCGAACTTATCCCCACCCATACGAGCTACTGCGGCAGTGAAGTTAGCTGGGTTAGAGCCAGCTTCGTTTTCCCAGTAGATCAGGCGGCGTGGGATAACCGCACCTTCAAAGGCGTTCGGGTCTTTCGTCGGCGTGAGCTTCGGATAGTCGAGCCTTCTCCAGTTGGCATAAGATTCCATATCGTTCAGGTAGGTAGCCGCCCAGAACTCTTCGCCGATGAGGCGGATTTTGTTCTCGGTATCGGCAGCGGCAAACTTCCTGCCTGCGATATAGGCATCAATTTCTGTAGCCGGGCGCGCGAAGGAAGCATCAAATGCGGTCCATGCCTGGATTGCGCCGCGTACGCCATTGTTGAAGTGGGTTTCCGCGTTTGCGGTAATCCAGCCACGAACAGCAGCCTCAGCAGACATCAGTTCCGTTTCTGCATAGGAAATCAGATAGTACGGATCTTCCCAGTCCATATACTTCAGGTTGAGCATGGAGAACATACGGGTACCCACACCAGGAGACGTAAAGGTTGTCCTATCTGCCGGCGAGAGCACCGGCAGCAGCGTGGTGCTGGTATAGCCATTCGGCAAACCGCGCTGTGCAGCAGGATCGGTCACCCAGGTAGTAGCGACATCCGGGTTGCCCGTACCACCGCATACGATCATGAGGCGTGGGTCATTATTCGCCTTCATCCAGTTGACGAAAGTTTCGCTGACTTTGCAATCGCGGGAGTACTTATAGGTATTCCAGTAGCCATCGCTCAAACCATTGCGGTTATGACCCTGGGGGCCATTGAGGTACTTGATTGTGCCATTGTCTGCATTGGAAGAGAAAGTACCGGAGCCATAAGCTTCCGCAAAGATGTTTTTACCAGTTGCTGCATCCACTTTCTGCATACGGAGAGCGGCACGCATGAGCAGCGCGTTGGCGAACTTCTTCCACTTAACGATATCGCCACCGTAAACGACATCCTGGGCGCCTACTGCACCGCCACTGGCGCTGAGTTTATCCCGGGCGGCCTTTACGTCCTTGACAATCGCGGTATATACATCCTTTTGAGCCTCATACTTTGGAAACCAGTTTTCCGGGTTCTGCAAGCCGTAGCCCGCCTGAGTATAAGGAATATCGCCATGCAAGTCAGTAAGGCGGTGCATATCGAAAGCGCGGAGGATGGTTGCCATGGCATTGAGATTAGCCCTGGACGCATCGTCCTTGGTTTGCTCAATGATATTGGAATACAGGCGGATAACATCTGTGAAATGCCTTTCCATGTACGCACCGCTGTACTGCGCATTGTAGTAATACTTATCGCCGCTGAAATAGCCGGCAGTAGAAGCCGTATGCTGGATCATGGTAGCTGCATAGAGCATATTGGCCCGGGTATTTTCGTACTCACCACCGATACGCAACGTCGCGGTCGTGAGCAGAAATGCAGGATCCATAGCCGTCACCGCATTTGGGTTGTTGTTGAGTTCAACGAGCGCATCCTTGTCGCAGGCGTTAAAAGCCAGGAAGCTTGCGAGGACCAGCCCGGTTTTAAACAATCTATTTTTCATTTGCATAAAATTAAAATTTAGAAAATCAGAAGCCAATGGCAAGGTTGAGACCTATGTTCCTGGACAAAGGCATAGCAAAGAATTCGAGGCCCTGGTCGGCACCTGAGGAAGAATAGGCAGACTCAGGGTCAATATTCGGAACGCTCGACCAAAGCAGTGCGAGGTTCCTGCCCACTACCTGAAGTGACAGGCTCTCGAATGGCAGGTTCTTCAGCGCACTCTTCGGGAACTTGAAACCAATAGCCAATTCGCGCAATTTGGCGAAAGAGGCATCGTACACCAGGTGTTCCGTGATATCGCTGTAACGGGCCCAGTAGTCGGAGAGGCGCTCCACAGGAACCGTCACATTAACAGGAGTACCCGTTGCCGTTACACCAGAAACCCTGAGGCCACCTTCGCGCCCTTCAAGTGTTTCCTGGTGCAGGCCCCAGCGGTATGCGAGCCAGTTTGTACCAGAGAAGATCGAGCCGCCCTGGCGCACGTCAATCAGGAAGGATAATGTGAAATTCTTATAAGCAAACGAATTGATCAAACCAGCAGAAATGGGCTGACGGCCAAATCCGAGGATGTTATTGGCGTTTGCGGAGCGGACCGGCATACCATCTTCGGTATAGATTTTGTTGCCGTTGGCATCCGTAGCGTGTTTCCAGCCTACGATAGCGCCCAGTTGTTCGCCGATGATGTGGCGCACGCGCTCACCCTGGCGCACCCTGGATTCGTTGTAGTTCAGGAACTGGATAGACTCTCCTTTGGCATTGTTGCCGAGGTTAACCGCTTCGCTCACGTTGTTGGCAAAGTTGAGCGTAACGTCCCAGTTCAGATCGCGCTTGTTGATCGCAGCGAAATTAAGCATCAATTCAACCCCTCTGTTCGTGAGCTCACCCACGTTCACCTGAGTACTTCCAAAGCCGGAAATAGCGGAGATACCTGCATTGAGGATATCGTTGGTCGTGGTACGGTTGTAGTAAGCTACGTCAACGCCCAAACGGTTTTTGAACAACCTCACGTCTGCACCGATTTCAAATTCTGAGGAAGTATATGGGCTCAGATTAGGGTTGGGAATGGAACCGTTGGTAATGAAACCTGCGTTAGCCGACCCGTGAGGAGCGCTCAACAGACCGTACTGGACGTTGAGGGCATACGGATCAGGGCCACCGCCGCCTACCTGTGCCCAGGAAGCACGGACTTTGGCGAAGCTGATAGCAGAAGGAAGCTTCAACGCATCGGAGAGCACCATACTCACCCCTGCAGAAGGATAGAACAGGGTGTTGTTCTCAGCAGACAACGTAGAAAATTGATCCTGGCGGCCGGTAAGGTTCAGGTAAACCCAGTTTTTGTATCCAACGTTAGCAGAAGCATACATGGAGTTAATCCCGAACTGACCAAAGCCATAAATACGGCCAGGCGCCCGAACGTTGTTCACACTGTGGAAGAATGGCACAACCAGGTCGTTTCCGCCCGTACCTTTCGTCGTACTCGAGTTACGCATCTGGTTGGCGCCAACCAGGTAGTCCAGCGAGATATCGCCGAAGGCTTTTTCCCCACCGAGCATAATTTCGAAGTTGTTTTCCCTCCTGTTTACGAAGGACTCGTTGTAGTCGCCCAGCGGCTTGTATGCAGTACCATAAGCTTCGGAGCTCGCCTGGTCGCGGTTGGTGAAGTCGGTACCTACGCGGCCCATGACATAGAGCCAGCTCGTCAGGTCATAGCGTGCGGAGACGTTACCGAAGAGGCGGTTGGAGATGTCCCTGCGATAGAACTGATAAGCAGCCCAGTATGGGTTCGTGGAGAATGTGTTGCCCTGGAAGCGGAGCTCCGTAAGGTCTGCCTTTGCACCCTGCTTTTCGCCAGGACCTGCAATGACGCTCAAAGGAATTTCGCGTGGCTTGGTAACGATGGCGAAGTTGGCGTTGCCAGGAGAGTCAGACAAGCGCGGACGGTTTTTGGCATCCTGGTACGCGTAGTTGGCTGAAAGGTTGATCGTAAGTTTCTTCAACTTACTGTTCACGTTCAGCGCTACCGTCTGGCGGTTAAAGCTCGCATTCGGCATGACATCCCGGTTGCGCAGGTCGGAAACCGCGAGGCGGTAGTTGCCCGATTCATTGCCACCGGAGAAAGCCAGCGAGTTGTTGAGCGTAGAAGCCGCGCGGTAGAAATCGTTGATGGATTCACCAAGGTAAGAATAAGGGCGGCTTACACCATCGAACTGGATGGTGTTGCTGCCATCGTACTTGGCACCCCAGGCAAGGCTGGAGTTGGCAAGTGCCTCATCTGTAGAAGCAAATTTCTTGCCCTGAACACCCTGGCCGTACTGCGTTTGGAAATCCGTGAGGTCGAGGGCCTGGTCCATCGTCAGGTTAGAGTTGAACTGTACGCCGATACCTTTTCTGGCACTACCCGACTTGGTCGTGATCAGGATGACCCCGTTGGCAGCGCGGGCACCGTAGAGGGCCGCAGCCGTATTGCCTTTGAGAACGGAAATGTTCTCAATATCATCCGGGTTGATCGCTGCGAGACCATCGCCACCGTCGTTACCGCCCCAGAGACCGGCCTGGCCAAAGTTGCTCGTTTCGATCGGCACCCCGTTGACCACATACAGCGGCTGGTCGTTGCCACCGAGAGAAGAACCACCGCGGATAATAACCCGGGTAGAGCCCGCAGCGCCAGAAGCAGGAGGTGCAACGTTGACACCGGCAATTTTACCCGTGAGGGCGTTCCCCACGTTGGCCGTGCGGACTTCCTGCACCATTTCGCCTTTGATTTGCTGGATGGCATAGGATAAGGCTTTCTTTTCTTTGCTCATACCGAGAGCGGTTACGACCACTTCATCGAGTACCGCACCCTCGCTAAGGGTGATTTGCAGGTTCTGCTGTGCGGACTGCACAACAATTGACTGTGAGGAGTAGCCGATGTAGCTCACCTCGAGCGTTGCCGGAAACGCCGTCACCTGAAGGCTAAAATTCCCGTCAATGTCGGTAATCGTACCGTTCGTTGTCCCTTTTTCCAAAATGGAAGCGCCAATAACGGCACTGCCATCGGAGGCAGAAGTGACTTTACCCGATACGGTTTGGGCTTGCACACCGGCCGCTAAGCTTACCAAAGCGAGCGCCAGGGCAATACTTTTCATCCCCAGGGAGACAAAAAACTTGGAAACCCTTCTTAGTTTAAGTATTTCAACCATACGTAAACAATTTAAAGATTAATGGTTAGTTAAAAAATGTCCTTATTCCACTTCATAATGGCCTTTTTAAAAATATGACCATTAACACTTTATTCTGCTGTTCAGGACAGCATTTTGAATCATCTGTTATTCATCCGGTTTATCCCGGCAAAACCATATAACAAGGCAGCATTTCGTTAAAACGCATCGGGGGCCGGTTTAGCTGCTTTATGGCCGTAGCTGGTTCAAGTAGCAATCTTTTGCTTGGGATTGGAATCGCTGAAAACAGGGACGAACTTTGACTGCACAGCGGTTTGTTTGTTTGTTGGGTGCGCACACAGGCAATAATATGGGGTAAAATTAAATTAACTTTTGAAAAAATCATTATTATTCCCTACTTTTTGTACTAATGAAAAAGCAGTCAATAAATAGAAAAGGTATCTTCTGCCATCGGGCAATTGAAACCTTTGATATCTACGGCTTTTCCGGAAAAACAGGTATTTTATGAGAATAACGATAGCGGGCGGTGGGGCGGCGGGCTTCTTCGCGGCAATAAGGGCAGCAGAGCTTCTGCCGGGTACAAGCGTACAGATTTTGGAACGTGGCAAAGAGGTGCTTTCCAAAGTAAGGGTTTCGGGAGGTGGGCGCTGTAACGTCACCCATGCCTGTTTTTCTCCCCGGGACCTGGTGAAACATTATCCGCGCGGCGAGCGGGAGTTGCTCGGCCCCTTTCACCAGTTTTCCTGTGCAGATACCGTCGAATGGTTCGAATCGAGAGGGGTACCGACAAAAATCGAAGCGGACGGACGGATATTCCCGGTTTCGAATAAATCCCAAAGCATCATTGATTGTTTAATGGGCGCGGCACACAATGCCGGCGTAGAAATTCTTCTGCAGCAGCGGATAAGCGATTTCCTTCCACCAGAGGCCCCCGGCGACCCCTGGAAGATTACCTCTAACGACAAGGTACAAGCCACAGACCGTTTACTCATCGCCACCGGAAGCAGCACAGCAGTATGGGATATCCTCAATAAGCTGGGAATGGCTATTGTTCCCCCGGTACCTTCTTTATTTACCTTTAACATAAAGGACGAGCGCATTGAAGGGCTCCCCGGACTCAGTGTGCCTGCTGCAGAAGTGCATATCGAAGGCAGCAAACTCAAATCCACCGGCCCTTTGCTGATTACACACTGGGGCATGAGCGGGCCTGCTATCCTGAAGTTGTCTGCCTGGGGGGCACGGGAGCTTCACCAGCATGGTTATCATTTTCATCTCCGGGTAAACTGGACGGGAATCCCTTTACAAAACCTCATGGAAGCACTCGAACAACATAAGAAAGCATTCCCCCGACAGCTGGTGTCCGGACAGGCGATATTCCAGCTTCCGGCCCGGTTATGGCGCAACCTGATACTGGCCTGTGGCATCACAGAGCACCGCCGCTGGGCCGACCTCGCCAAAAAAGAAATGCAGCAGCTCCTAGAAACCCTCGGCAACTGCCGCTTTACGGTACAAGGAAAAAGCACTTTTAAGGAGGAGTTTGTCACCGCCGGGGGGGTGGATTTGAAGGAAATCAACTTCAAAACCTTTGAAAGCAAGCGCTTTCCCGGTCTGTTTTTTGCCGGGGAAGTCCTGGATATTGATGCCATCACCGGCGGCTTCAACTTTCAGGCGGCGTGGACAGGAGGGTGGATTGCAGGTGGGGCGATGGTCGCGCCATAACCCCACCTGCAATCTGCGTATCAGTCGGGCAACATCAGGGCTTTACGGCCATCCGCCGCGTAGCCGAGAACTGCCCGGAAGTAAGGGTGTATTGCAGGATACCAGCAGGAAGCCCGTTGTCCTTGAGCCGGAATTGTCCATATCCCACCCCAAAATTACCCTTCAATACCTTTAATACCCTTCCCTGAATATCGCTTACCGTCAGGCGTACTTCACCAGGCCAGGGCAGATCGAACCCGATGATCGTTTCCCCGGCAAACGGGTTAGGGACGTTCTGATAGAGCAACGCCTGGGTAACAGTAGGTACTTCAGGCTGTACCTGTAAGGCCACCTGCAGCAGTTCTCCATTTGTACGGTAGGCTTCTGCCCGGGTAAGCCTGCTGTTGACTGCAAGCAGGTGCATCAGCGTAGGATGATCAGATTTTGCGCGGACAACCATGGTGAACAGATGTGTTTCCCCGGAAACCGCCAGATATGGCTGATTCCAACTTGTCGTGATCAACCCATCTGCGGGGAATAGCCCAAAGTGGTTTTTGTCGGCGATACCATACTCCAGGTCAACCAATTCGAGGATATCCTTGTCATAGGAAAGGCTGAACTGATAGCCCTCCACACCTTGCAGCAGGGCATGGAAAGGAATCCGGTATTCCCTGCCGGCTTCAATTGTATGATCTTTCACATCAATATTTAAGGCGGCATCGCTACGGATCTGAGGTGCCGTACCCGCACTGGCGTTCAAATCACCAATTTTAACCGCAATAAAGTTAGCTTCCACATTGACCGAGAGGTCGTTGATATTGATTACCTCGGAAAATGGTGTTGCCCAGGGGTTGTTGGGTTTGGAAAACTTATGGGACGCATCCACGAAACGCCAGCTTGTATTGTTTGGGAAGCGGCTGTCCAGCCCCAGGATCAGCTTGCGCAACTGGATCATATCGAGGGTGGTAATCGAACGCGAATTGTTTATATCTGCCGCGATATACTGATATGGCGTCGAAAATGTCTGGCTGCCGAGAATATGCCGGGTAAGGGCAATCAAATCAAGGGTAGAGATACCGTTGAGATAGTCCCTGTCCAATTGTGGGATAATCGAATAATCATAGCCCTGCAGGACGTTGGGGAACATGAAAACCCCTTTATTGTCGGTAACATGTTTCATCTTAGTACTCCCGGACAGCTCCACTTCCACCCCAGGTGCCATGGCGGTCGAAGCGGTAGTGATTGATCCGCTGATCTGGGCGACCTTATTTGAAAAACCTTTACAGACGAGCAAGGGATCTTTCAGGGTAACAAAAGATTCGCACCACGCCCAATTACCGCGCAGGTCTTTGGAATACAGCCGTACCGCAAGGTTTTTGACGGAATCCCCACCTAAATCGGCACAGGTAAACTGCACCGTATCCGACGGCAGCAGGGGAATACCCTTTTCGTTCAGCCCATCTTCAGGCCCCCATTTTTTATCGCCGTTCACATCCTTGACGATATAATATTCCCTGATCAGTTTCTTGCCTTCGGCATTTGTTTCCGGGCCCTGGCCGTTACAGTCATAGATTGGGCTTGCCACAAAATCTCCTGCCCGGAGGGCCACACTGGCCACATTTGAGCCCACACTTGCCAGCAGAGTAGTGCTCAGGCCATTGACGCAAATAGGTGCTACCGCATTGGTATCGCTTACTGAGAACCTTATTTCCGCTACTTCCGAGAGGTTCCCGCAATCGTCGCGCACCACAACTTCCAGTGCGTGGTTCCCTTCCGGTAGTGCAGGCCCCGAGAATTCCCACCGGCCATTCCCTTTATTATCGCCGGAAAGCAGATGACCCGGGGTAATTGTACCCTGGTTGCCCAGTTCGACGAAAGGCCCGGTATTCAGTCGGATGCGCACGCGCTCTATTGCAGGGCCATCAGTCTGCTGGACTTCGGTAGCGCTGCAATTATCCTGGGCACTGAACTCAAAGCGCACCTGGGCGGTACAGGTATTTTTATCAGTATAGAAGGGCAGTGGACCAGGGACTACAACCCTGGGCCTTTCCGCATCGTGTACAAAAATATATTGGGTGAACGTCCAGGCGAAGTGTTCATTACCAGTATTGCGGTCATTAAACTGTGGGCAGGGCACCTGGGAGGTGTTGTTATATTGCAACTGACGGGCTCCTGTCCCTCTTATACTGATCCATTCACCAGCCTGAGGAATCAGATCCTTCGTGGCATCTTCATAATATATTTCTTCCCAACCATCATAGCCCTCACCCGTGCGCAACCCGGTACCCGGGCTAAGAATGTTTTGCCGTCCGCCGGCGATATCCCCCCCAAACTGGTCGCGCACCAATACATTGACCCCACCCGAAGCACCTGAGGTGCCATTGCCATCGGGATCCCTGGGCACCACGACCGCCCATCTTTGAGGCTCGCCACACTTTTCTTCGTACTGGCACCAGTTGATTACCGTGAACGTCCTGAAAATTTTATAACACTCCGCAGTACCCGACGCCCCTGCATAGCGCTTGTCCTGGACAAGAACGGCCAGCACATCGCAGGAGAGCTCCCCACCGTCCACGACGTTGGCCGTATCGTTCCGGGGGGTACAGTTTGTCGTTTCATCTGCAGGGAAAGCCAGGTTATACTGGTGTACCAGGCGGATATTGATTACAGCCGACCCGGCATTGTACACGACCGTATCCCCTTCCTTGATTTTTTTGCGTACTGTGTAAGTAAGGGTTACTTTCCCAGCCCCGCATTTCAGTTCTGGTTTTATGGTAACCGTTCCGGTCAATGGGATACATTCAGCACCTGTAAGGATTTCGAAACGCCCTTTGTCCCGTGTGAAAAACGCATTATCCTCAATGAATTGATACTCGGGGCTGCTGAGTTCCAGCGTCCTGGACAAGGAGAGCGCATCATTCAAAGCCCTTTCCGTACAAGGTATTTCGACATCCCTTGGCAGCAGGAAGGTCGGGGCAATTTTATCTTCCAGTAAGATAGTCGCCCAACACATATTCATATTGCCGCCACTCGTCAGCGGATGCGGGTTTGCCCCGGCAAATCCAGGTGCAGCAGGCCTGCCCGGCACCTGGATGGTTCCACAGCTATCGGAAATATTGACCATTTTGTCGCGGGCCCATACTTCGACAGAAGCAGCCTGATTGATCCCGGTATCGGAACAGAAAAACTCTGCCCAATCCAACATAGGCGAATACAACTTTCCGCTCTCGACCACAAACATTTCGAAATCTTCGGCTTTGACCTGCCCGTCCTTGTTCCAATCGAACCCATCGTTTGTTGTGATGCGGCCGTTCTTATCACTATCATATCCCAGCGCAATCAGGTAATCTTCAATGGGTTTTGCGACCCTGTCGGTCGTACCATCTGCGATTGGAAGTGCCCTTCGCAGACGAACCCAGTCCAGCCGGCAATTCTCCCCGACGCCTGATAACAGCTCACTCGTACTTACCCGCGCATACCCCGCAAATACAGCGACGGCCCCATTGCCCAGACGGGTATTTGATATAGAAACCTGTAATTTATCTTTACACTGTGGCGAGGGGGCAATCCTGTCCACTACGCTGAAAGCAACCCACTTCTCGGTCTTATTATAGCAGCGGTCATTGGCCGTGATATAGAGGTAATGGCGGCCTATAGGAACCTCTTCGAGCATAATCCTGCCATTGTTTTCCCGTTTGACCGGGTAGGGGTTCTTGCGCCATCCCTTTCCACCCACGATAAACTCCCCGTTCAAGGAATCCGTACACGACCAGACTTCGACATTCAAATCCACGGGGCCGCAGCCATCTTTTACCTCAACGCCAAAGTAATCTTTCAACCCAAGGGTGTCTATACCAAAGCGGGCATTACATGATGCAGGACCGGTAGAAATGACTATAGGTTTTTCGCTCACAGTAATTGTCGGTGGCTCATCGTCAATCCATTTCAACCACACCGTATCCAGTGGCGTCGAAATACCGGTACACCAATCGGCACTTTTGATGATTACCTCCATTTTAAAGCCATCATTACACACTTCATAGCCGCCAAGTAGTATCCAGTCGAAGCTGTAATTGCACTCCAGGGTCTTTGAGGCCTTTCCGGCAGCAACCGCATTGGCAAAGTAAGCATATTTGGCAGGACTACAGCTGTAGGGGTCGTCGAAGATGTATTTAGGTTGCGGGGTGCCCCTATAAACGTCCGGATAGTCGCCGGACAGGAACGCTTTGATCAGTGCGGTATCGCCAGAACTGCAAATACCCCCTCGTATTACGAGTTCTGAAGGCAACACATTAGTCTGGATATTAGGACGCACTAAAAGAATTTCCTGGACTACTGTGGTCCTGTTGCCATTACAATCGGTGGCGATAAACGTCCGGGTGATTTTAGCCCATACCTGATCCACTTTAACCGATGAACATTGATAGTAAAGCAATTGGTCGTTTACGCGTACATCGGAGCGGCAGTCACAGGAAGTATTGTAATCACATGCATCGTGGAAACGCGGGGAACCGGCATAATATCTGTACCCGGCATTGGGATCCCAGCTCTTCGGTTCATTAAAAATCGAATGTACATCCGTACACAGGAAAGTATCCCGCCAAACCAGAGTTTCCGGGTTGATACTATTGGGAGGGGATGGGCTGGTCGCTGCTGCGACGAGGCGGTTGCAACGTCCATAGACAGCCGTGAGGAGCGGTGCAGACTTATCCTCTGCGGTCACCTTACCCCAGCAGATCAGGTTGCCCAGCCCATCGAACAAGCCGTAGGTCCAAATTCCGGCACAATCAATCGTATCTTTGTTGAGCGGGTTTTTGTCAATTACCCGTACGGTCGCATTCGTGCAATTTCCTGAAACAACCTCGGATGGCTTCAGGGCATAGCCACAGGAATTCCGGTCAAGGGTAACCCGCACCTCATTGGTACATCCGCAGCTTGCAAGTTCGAACTGTCGCTCCATGGCCACATAACAACCCGGATCGGTAAGAATGGAATCTCCGGGGGCGCCGGCATTATAGCCATAGCGAAGGGTATTGACGCCAGGCTGCAGCATCGCGGGCCTTAGCGTCAACTTTGAAGGCGGGTTCTGACCGGTATATAATACCTGCCCATTCAGAAGAAAACTGTCCCGCTCCCCTACCGCGCCAGTCAGCGGCGGAAGGTTTAGCCGGCTCCCGACGATATCAAAAGCCGGGCTATTAGGGGAAACCACCGGCGGTAGGCCTTGTAAGGTAAGGTCGGGATAATAACAGACATTATCAATGCTCAACCGCACGTTGCCCTCCGATCCGACGGGGTTGGGACCTTCCACAGTGACGACAAAACCTGCGCTGTCCAGATGGACAAAATCTATCTTATGAATATGCATCGAGGGGGTTTGCTGAAAGGGCTTAAGAAGACTGTCGGCAGCGATCCCCTGCGGTGCGGTACCGCCGGCAATAAACGGCCCAATAGCAACAACAGTCCATACCTGGCCTGGTGCGGTAGGCTCGACCCAGACAGTCTCGTCAAATGCGCCGTTCGCTTTGCAGATACACGGATCCCCGATATTGAACGGCACATTCTTATTGGTTACCTCCAATTTCGAGCAATCCAGAATGCGCAAGTCATCGGAAGCATCGGTGAGTGCCGAACAACCCGCAGAATCCACTACATTGAATATCAAAAAGACATCCCCGGGAATACCTCCTTTAATGGTGGCAGTCCCATCCATATTATTTGTGATCTGGACACTACCTGGATTAAGGCCCGGGAACTGCCCCCAGGAATAGGTCTTATAGGGCGGGAGACCTCCCTGAACACTGCTGGTAACTGTAAATACAGAATCTTTACAGGAAAAAGGATTTACGGAGAATTGAACCGAGGGCACGGGCTTCCCAATCAATAAAAAAGTATCCGCTATCCCCGTACAACCATCTGCAGAGGGCACTACGATAACGCGCCCGGTATCCCGCACAGTTTTTAGGTCAATAATGTTGAAAGCACCGATGTTGCCCGTACCGGACGCAGCAAGACCAATATCTGTGTTATTATTACTCCAGGAAAAAAGGGTTTGCGCTACCTGACCCGTAAAGCTCACCGCAGTAGTCGTTTGATTATGGCAGAGTACCTGATCAGCGGTAGCAACTACATAGGGCACGGGCTTCCCAATCAACAAAAAAGTATCCGCTATCCCTGTACAACCATCTGCAGAGGGCACTACGATAACGCGCCCGGTGTCCCGCACAGTTTTTAGGTCAATAATGTTGAAAGCACCGATGTTGCCCGTACCGGACGCAGCAAGACCGATATCTGTGTTATTATTACTCCAGGAAAAAAGGGTTTGCGCTACCTGGCCCGTAAAGCTCACCGCAGTAGTCGTTTGATCATGGCAGAGTACCTGATCAGCGGTAGCAACTACATAGGGCACGGGCTTCCCAATCAACAAAAAAGTATCCGCTATCCCCGTACAACCATCTGCAGAGGGCACTACGATAACGCGCCCGGTGTCCCGTGCGGTCTTTAGATTAACGATGT
>Ga0209985_10001295_pt1 | contig 24945 bp, 17 predicted proteins | sample NOAtaG_FD_187305 | JGI IMG/M metagenome (GOLD analysis project Ga0209985, IMG submission 187305) | Freshwater lake microbial communities from Lake Erie, under a cyanobacterial bloom - NOAA_Erie_Diel6S_1000h metaG (SPAdes) (version 2) | ecosystem: Environmental > Aquatic > Freshwater > Lake ...
GAGTTAGTTCTGCCCCGCAGGATGACCGCCCCTCCAGGACTCCAGTTGCACGCCGGAAACGGATATCAACGGAGAGCGAATCACATAATGACACTATGCATAGCTTTGTATAGGTTTTTATGAGCGGCGACAGGAGATAGCAAAAAAAAAGTCCGAAGCCCTGTGCCAGAGCTTCGGACGAGATGAACAGTTCTTCTTACTTAAAAGGACTGGGTCAGGTTCGCAAAGACGGTGCGACCATACCAGCTAGCCGAGTAAAGCATGCCGTTGGAGTTTTCTGCACCCGTGAAATTCCCGGTGCGATACTTGCCACCGATCCTGTCGAAGATGTTGATCACGCCAAGACCAAGTTTCCCGCGGCTCGAGTAAGCCCAGTCGATGCTAGCATCGTAGCTGGTGAACTCGGGAACGGAGTCGTTGAAGTAGGTGGCTTTGTACACATCGACATTCTCAGGATCTGGAGCCTGCTTCGCAATGGTGGACGAAGCGAGGTTCAGCGTCGTGCTCTGGTAAGACGTTGTGATTCGATTGTTCCAGCGCCATTTTGGATTGCCCTCGTAGCCGTTCCACTGCTTGAGGGATCCATCGGTCTGCTCCTCCTGACGGGAAAGGGTTCGGGTCGCATCAGTCCGATAGCCCATGCTCACCTCACCGACTTTCCAGGTCAAAGCCGATTCGACTTGAACGAGGTAAATCAGTTCCTGGCCGATGTTCTGCCAGGGACGCTTCATCGCCGTGATGTACTTAAATTCGGGATCGAAATCCGCAGTGGCGGGACCGGCTTCCTTACCCGCGTAAATATCGTCGACGATGTCTTGAACAGGACGCAGGTTGAAAACATCTTTGACTTTGAAGCCTGCATAGTCAGCACTGATGTAGAAGCTGCGGCTTGGTTCGTAAATCGCGCCGATGACATAGGAGGTCGACGTTTCAGGACTCAGGTCCTTGTTGCCAGGACGATCGACAAAGATCTGATGAGTCTCGCCCGCGACGCAGGGGATCCCCTGCTGATTCCGAGCATCACACCAGCGGTCGTCACGAATGTTGACGTAACCCCCACCACCCTTCTGGTGGATATAATTCAGCTCTGGGGCGCGGAAACTGGTACCCGTGTTGGCGCGCAAAGCTAGAGTTTGGGTCAGGTCAACCTTAGCTCCGAAGTTGTAGTTCCCTGCGCCACCAAAATCGTTGTAGTTGTCATAGCGCAGAGCGACTTCGAGATCGACGCTGTCGGCAACAGGAGCCAACACTTCCGTGTAGACCGAGGCGACCTGACGATCACCTTCACCCGAAGTCGATTCGGTTCCGGTGAAGAGGGGCTGGTTCTGCCAGAAGAGGACATCCAGTGGATCAGGAGTCTGCTTGAAGGTCTCGACGCGACCGTCCACACCGACGCTGAGGGCTAGGTTGCCACCTGGGAGGGCAAAGAGCTCGCGGTTTGCATTCGCGGATACGGACGTTAACGTGTTGGTCTCGTCGGCTGACATCCGGTCGACCATCTGCGAGAGAAGACTCGTGTCGCGGTTCGGGTCCACCGAGGTATAGGCCGGATTGCCCGTGAGCGTCAGTTTCCCGTCGGCCTCTTCTTTGTAGCCCTGCAAGAGCTTTTGGTATTGCTCTTTGTTGATCACGTTGTCGACGTCGCGGCTGTTCTTGGTTGTATAGTGAGTGACGGAGACGTTGGAGTTCCAACCCGCGCCGAGTTCCGAATCCAAGGCCAAGAAGCCACCGTAACTCTCGTCGAGGTTGTAGGTGATGCGATCCGGAGCAGCCGTGTCGACCTTGTAAATCTCGACAGCCTGACCTTCGGTGCCTTGAAGACCGAGTTGAGCCGCCTTCTCAGCGGACAGAACCTGACGTCGACCTGCGGTCAGATAGTTGTTGTTCGAGAAATAATTGCCGGCATTGGACCGGCTCAGATGTCGGCTGAAGCTCAGAAAGCTTGAGAGCTTCGAGTCGCTGCTCAGCTCGTAGTGCATCTTGCTGCTGATAAATCCCGCCTGATTGGAAGGCGTCAGCTCGCTGGAGTTGTTGGAGCGGATGTCGCCCACGCAGAAGGTTCCTCGGTCTGGTTCTCCAGGACCGCGTTGGTCGCTTCGCTGGTCTGTCGGGCAGTTCGGGCTAGGCTTCCAAAGCGAGGTAGGGGAGGGTCGAAAGGTGACCGGGTCCACCAAGCGATAGTTGTAAGTGTCGGCTGGTTGGTAGAACTGCAAGGACGCAAATTTGCCTTCGCCTTGGGAAATATCGCGATTGGTTTCATACATACGCGTTTCCCGAGATCCACCGACCGAAATCACCACATTACCGCGGCCATTGCCGAGGTCGACACCTGTAGCGGCGCTTAACTCAGCACTTTCCCCGCCACCGTTCTCTGGAACACGAACCGAAGTCTTGACTTCTGTTCCCGTGAAATCTTTGCGCGTGATAATGTTGATCACACCTGCAACCGCGTCCGACCCGTAGATCGCAGAACGGCTGCCCGTGAGGATCTCCAGGCGCTCCACCATGGCGGCGGGGATCACGCTGAGGTTGGTGCCGCTCAACGAGGCATCCTTCGGCAGACGCTCGCCATCGACGAGTACCAAGGTTCGGCCTGGTCCGAGACCGTAAAGGCTGCCGGTTTGGGCGCCACTGCGAACGTAACCAGCTTCACCTGAGAAGTTACCGGTCGAAGACACGGCCTGGGTCCGAAGCAGTTCACCGACGGTCGCGACACCTGAGGCCTCGATTTGGTCGCGGGAGATCGTTACGGTTGGTGACGAAGTTTCAACATCGGCACGTTTGATGCGCGAGCCGACTACGCTAATCTTTTCAGGTGCATCTTTTTTCTTGTCGCCTTCTTTGGCAGCCGGTGCGGTCTGTTCGATGACACCGGTCTCCTGAGCCATCACGCGACTGCTTGGCAAGGCCAACAGCAGAGCGGCGAGTGGCAGGGCGATGGGGAGATGAATGCTGATGGGCTTGAGATCGAATCCCGTCTTCATCGTGACTATCCCTCGATAGCTAAAGTTAAACATGGGTACGGTGACCTTGAATGGCTTCGGTAACATACACATTACGGAATGGCAAACTTAACCTCCTCTTAACTTGGTTGGGCGGCCGAATATTTGCTCAAGGCGAGATGTCGTTTTGGCTTGGTGAGGGCAAAGTGAGCGAACGAAGCGTGGGGTTGCCCACGTTTCCGATCAGAAGGCGGAGGAGAGAGCAAAGGCGAAGAATCTTATATGCTTGCTTTTTCTCGTTCAGACTCACCTATTCGTGGGGGGGAGATGGGTGCGGTCCGCGTGTGCGAGGGTCAAAGCCAAGCCGGACCCCATCGCATGTTCAAGCTGAGCAGTCGGTTCAGTCGCTTTGTCCTCCTCTGTTCTGTGGACCGGGGAGGCTTTGTGCATCGGTCGGCCTTGATCCTAAGCCCGCCCCTGGCTCAGGACCTTCGGCAGGCTGAAATCGAGACTCACGCAAAGAAGCTGTTGCCTAGGTGTCGATAGGTCCGCATAGTCGGATTCAACGCCGTGGCGCTTCCCCGGCCAGTGTCGCGATGTGAGTCGCGATGAGGAGCGGCAAAGTCTCGAGGTTATACCCGCCCTCAAGACAGCTGACCACGCGTCCCTGACCATACGCTGCTGCAGCGTCCACGACCCATTGCGTCATAACCCGATAATCCTCTTCTTCGAGTCCGAGAGAGCCGATGGGGTCAGCTTTGTGAGCATCAAAACCAGCGCTGATCAAGATAAGTTCGGGGCGAGAGCGACTCACGATGCGATCCAACCCCTGCTTGAAACGATCGAGATAGACGGCGCGTGAGGTGCCGAAGGGGATCGGAATATTGAGCGTCGTACCTAGACCCGCACCTGTGCCCGTTTCCTCTTCTGTTCCCGTGCCGGGATAGAAAGGGAAGCGGTGAATGCTGAACACATGCACCCCCGCATCGCTGTAGAAGATATCCTGCGTGCCGTTACCATGATGTACATCGAAGTCGACGATCAGGATGCGGCTGAGACCGTGGACGTCGCGAGCGTAGTGGGCCGCGATCGCGACGGTATTGAAAATACAGAAGCCCATGCTTTGCGTAGGCGTAGCATGATGTCCCGGCGGACGAAGGAGGCAAAAAGCGTTCTCATCTCGTCCCTGTACGACCTGGTCGACTGCTGCGAGCGCTGTGCCGGCGGCGAAGAGCCCGACCTGAAAGGATTCAGAGGACACGTAAGTATCAGCGTCGAGATGTCCACCGCCTGCAGCCGAGAGGGCTCGGGCCGCTTCCAGCACCTGGGGGCGGTGGGTTCGCACAATCATCTCTTCGCTGGCTGCGGTCAGGCGTCCTCGTGGCAGGCGATTGAACCAGGGCAAGCCTTCGAGGTAGAGCGATGCCCTCTGCACCCGCTCAGCGCATTCGGGGTGGTAACCAGTGCGATGCTTCTCAAACAAGGGGTCGGTGTAGATGATCGTCATAAAAAAGTCCTCACGTGGCCTCAGCAAGCGCATTCTTGCAGATGCGATCCTTGCTGTCCAGCGAAGTCAAGCTGACAGAAGATGCACCGTGGCTGAGGTCAACGGGGGCCTTGACCAGCTGCCAGGAAAGTCAAGGCGGCTTTCTCTCAATCTTCGCCATTCCCTTGATGCGAGCAGTGAATCATGGCTAAGAAAACACAGAGGCGATGTTGGCGGCCGTTACGAAGCACTTCCGCGTGAGGATGGTGAGCGAATATGCCGACAGATTCGGAACAGCCGATCGAGACCTTGCCCTCACCCTCAGACTAAACCTTGAGCAACCAGGACCTGTCCCACTCCAAGCCCTACAGCAGCTGCAAGGCTTGCGATCTTCTCGCTGTCCAGAGGGACCTCGTCCAATTGATAGTCACTCCAGTCACCCTTCCAGCGTGCGACGAGATGCTTCGGGACATCGAAGGACAGAGCTCGGGCTCGCTGAAGATGTTGGTAGCTGAGAAAAGCAGGGGCTGCATGATAGGGTTCGTTGGAGGCGAGCGGATAACCGGCTGCTGCCAAGCTCGCAGCGATAGCCGCGGTCAATGCAGGATCCGCCAGGATTTGACCGCGAGCATCCGCCGTGATCAAATCGATCCGCCGTTGATACAGGTGATTCCGGGCATTCATAAATTGATCGACATAATCCTCGAGCAGCTGAAACGATACGGGTTGGATGGTCCGACGTCCCTGATCATCAGCAGGGCAAAAACTGGCCATCGTGTGGACATCGATCAGGTAGGCAGCATCAAAGCCGGCGAGGCGCTGATAGAGTGCTTCCATATAATCTAAAGTATGCCGATGCAGAGCTAGAAAGTCCTTCTTGAGTCGAACAAAGAGCGCAGTGGGGAGACAGTGCCGCAGGCAGTGATCGATCAGGCGCCCCCCATCGACGATGGCGCGTGGATAGGTCACCTCAGCCACAAGGCAGGGCACATCATAGCGGCGGTTGATGAAATGGGCGATAGCGTGGGCGAGCTCATGAGCACCTGTGTCCCGTTCGATGGCCAGATAGCTCTCGAAGAGTGGCCAGATCGAGACGAGCTGGGGGTCTTCTTGGATCTCGGGAAATGCAGCCAAAAAGTCTTTAGCATCGGCCCCATGCGGGGAAACACAAGCGATCAGCGTCGGCTTCTGGCCGTGATAAACAGTTTCACGAATGCTTGGATAGGTCATGGTCCTGGATCAGCCTCATGCGACGGGTTGGAGACTGTTACTCTAGCACGAGCCATTCTCATTTTGCACATCCTCGGCATGGATGTGAGGCCACTAAAGCCGAACACAAACCGACCCGAGCGTGGCAAGCACACGCACTAGGCAGAGGCCACTCGAACGTGGTAGCTTATGCCCACGAGGAAGACTATCAGGGCTAAGAAGGAGAAAGCGCGTGGACCGGATTGCACAATGTCGGCGGGAAGTGTTTCAGAAACTATGGACGCACTACTTTCAACTCGTGCCCTACGCTCCGCAGCTCGTCAAAGTGTTTGAGCAGCGGAAGGACGACTGGATCGAAGACCATGTGGCCTATCGGACGCTGCCCGGTGAGCATACCGGAAGTCACATCCTGCAAGGCGTCTTCGAAGCCTTGGGCTATACCCGCAAAGATGACTACTTTTTTGAGGCGAAGCAGCTCAAGGCCTTCTGGATGTGTCCGCCGGATATTCAGGGACACACCCGCGAGGCCTCGCCGAAGGTGTTCATCTCCGAGTTGATTCCGAGTCGTTTTTCGCCGGAGTTTCAGGAGGTCGTCCGTCGCGTTGCCTCTCAGGTTGTAGCCAGTCCTCTGCGGCGCATCAATAGTCTTCGAGAACGAGCTAAAAACGGGCATGAGGAAGCATCGCGGGCTCTGGTGCGCGAATGTGCAAGCCTTCTGACCACTTTCCCGTCGTGGGGACGCCCCAGTCTCAAGGACTTTGAGATCCTGAAGCGGGAAAGCGAATATGCCTCTTGGACTTTACTGTTCGGACATCAGATCAATCACTTCACGGTCAGCGTGCACCTCATGAAGACCTTCGAGACCATCCATAAGCTTGCCAGCTATCTCGAAGACGAGCTTAAGATTCCCATGAACCACAGTGGGGGTGTCGTCAAGGGGACTCCCGATCTGATGCTGGAGCAGATCTCGACGATGGCGGTGGATATTGATTATGAATTTCAGGAGGGCGTGGAACGCGTGCCTTATGGCTTTGTTGAGTTTGCCCAACGCTATCCCTTGGCGGGCAAACAGCCCGACGGGCAGTGGAGCTCCTACTATCAAGGTTTCGTCACGTCTAATGCCGATAAGATCTTCGAATCGACCTTTAAGTAGGCGTCGGTCCTGAAAGGCCCGTTTGAGCGTTCCAAAATGCTTCGGAGGCTAGGCGCCTCAAGTTCCGATGACCGGAGTGGATTGGTGGTCTAGGAAGAGCTGAGGGTTTTCATGAACGACGCCTAAGGACCTTTCTGGATGCGCCCGCATTCAAACGCAGAAGGGCAGCTCCTGCTGCCCTTGCTCCTTCCCCGAACTCTGCTCCCTTTAAAGAGTTTTGCAGCAACGGAAGCCTAAGTGATAGTTCGAGTGACTCTTCGGGTCCATGATCTTCGATCCATGCCAGTAGGGCGCTCGCCACCGGCAGTGATCGGGATGGGCTTGGTATTTATCCCAGATGAACCAGCTCCCTTTCATTTCGGTGTAACCAAGCTTTTTTGAACCCTTGCTGGCCATTTCGTCTTCCTTAGTCGGCAGATTCATGTGCTCAGCGGCATTACCATGAATATCGTAGACTCCAAGCGGGCTGCCGCACTCGGGGAAGGCGCCTACAGGATAGGTATTGGATCCGCATCGCTGCCAATCGCCACCATTGCAGCCGTCGTGCTTGAAGCTATTCATAGCACAATTGCCCTTCTTGCGTTCCTTACCATAAGACCAAACCGGATCTTTGTCGTGAACGCGATTGTGGGCAGACCGGCGACTGCGAATCTGCTGGACCGGCGCCTGAGCGGTGAATTGATCGAACATATAGTCCGGCGCCAGCAAAGCTCCTGCGCAGCCGCCTTCCCACTCGTGGGCATCACAGATGCGCTTGCCGAGAGACTGACAGATGTCGACGGCTTCGTTGGCCTGCACCCAGACAACGGGATACTCGCAGGGGATATTCGGATATTCGAACTGATCGATACAGGCCTTGGCGTCCTGGGGTTTCTGTGTCGCCGGATCGTAAAGGGGGGCCATGTACTTCGCCCCACATATTGTCTCGAACTCGGGATTTTCGTAGACGACCTTTTTCTCTGCGAGCTTGGAGAGACACTGCTCGGTGGTCATCGGGTGTTGCGTGACTTTGGGGTTGCCCTGGCCAATGACTGGGGAACGGCTGCGGAAGTCTTCGATGACTTTTTTGTAGCTAGAGATCAGGGCGTCTCGGTCCTGAGCGTGGACTGACGCGGGTAGGAGACAGGCTAGGGCCAGCGACCAGCTTGTCATGAAGTGACGCTTCATGCGACGATTCCTTCTTCAAAAATGCGTGGAGTATGATGGCTCCATGATAGCGAATTACCTACTCTCTGGTCTAGATGGCGGACAGATCTGCAATGGGCTTGCATCTCCCCGGGTATTCGCGGTACCTAGGATTTTTGGGCCCTGGGGGGTCTATCCTGAACCAAGCGTAAGGAGTCCACATGATCGCACGTCCGATGGTCGCTTCTCTGGTGTTCTTCGGCAGCCTATCAACGGCCATGGCTCAACCCAAGCAGGTCTCCGCACAGGCGGGGCTTGATGAAGGGGGACTCGTCCTGGGAGCTAACTTCGATTTCATCGATACAGCGAATGAGAGCTATGGGGCTTACGCACGGATTTATTCGAAGGATCGGGATGAGGGCGCCCCCGCGATCTTCTCACTGGGTGCTTCGTTCCGCGGACGGGCCAAAGTCGGAATCCTTGAATACTACTTGTCCCCAGGCTTTGGCTTGGTCCATTACAATTTGGACCGGACCGAACTCCTCTTCGGACCTAGTCTGGCCTATGGGGTGAGTGCTGAGCTCGATAAGTCGCTCTCGCTTGGAGTGGAGAATGCGAAGCTCTATAGCTGGTTCGGGGATAAAAAGGGTCTAATCAAGGACACCTTCCTCGCCAACATCACGTTTAAACTACCCTGAGGAAGCACCTTCCATGCACTTCGGTCGCGTCGAGGATGACAAGCATCTGGATCTTAGCCTGCCTGAGCCACGATCCCGGACGCTCTCTTATCTCGGTCTTCCTCACCAGGGACGCCGACTTGTGTATGTGGGAGCTCCCATTTGGGCTGAAAAGCAATGGGTGGGTGGTCTGTATCCCGAGGGGACTCGACCCAGTGAGTTTCTAAGGGTTTATGCTCAGCATCATGCGACCGTCGAGTACAATGGGAGCTTCTATCATCCTCCATTTCCGGAACAGATTCGTGCTTGGACACGCATGGTGGGCCCAGAATTTCGCTTTTGTCCAAAAGTCCCGCAGAGCATCTCCCACGCTCTGAGCAAGCCGCTCGATCGACCCGCCTTGACACACTATCTGAGCCTGCTCGAACATTTTGGATCTCATCACGGCATGAGCTTTTTGCAGTTACCGGATCACTTCGCGCCGCAACATGCTCCGGCGCTAGAGCGATTGCTGCAAGCTTGGAGTCAGCAATGGCCTCTGGCGATTGAGTTCCGCCATCCAGCTTGGTTCCGGGATCAGATGCTGCCGGATCCGTTGATCAATCTTCTTTATAGGCACAAAGCGAGTGCGGTCATCACGGACGCTCCGGGGCGGCGTGATGTGCTTCATATGTCACTGATGTGCAGTCAGGTCATGGTGCGTTTTTTAGGGTGTTTTCCGTCATCGCGTGATGATCAGAGACTCAAAGCCTGGGCCCAGCGCATTCAAGATTGGACGCAGGCTGGTTTGGACACCGTATATTTCTTCGTGCATCAAGCTCGCCATGCAGCGATTCCCGGCACCGTGGATGCCATGCAGAGATACTGTTGGGAGCTGGGAATTCCTGGATTGATGCGGCCGGCAGAGACTGCGATAGCCGAGTGGGATGAAAGGACCTCTGGGGGACCTCTCGCCGGCCTGAGTCGTGAGGAGAGGTAGGTGTGTGGAGGTCCTGTGGCCTCTGCTGCCTCGAAGGTGCTCCCAACAATCAGCCTTCTAACTTCTTTGGGCCTTTGGCATCATCAGACCAAAATAGCCTATCGATCGATACGTTAAGAGTCATGCCAAGCCTGGGTTCGGCAGCCCATCCCTTTAAGAAATCTGAAAAAGCACCGAGTGCAATCTGCAGACCGGGGAGCACTCTATGAAACTAAACCTGAAAGCAGCCGTCAGTAAGAAGGGTCCGGAGGACCTCAGGCCTCAAAGTGCCGAGGTACATCGTATCCTCCTCGTGGACGATGAGCTTCCCAATCTCAACGGTCTGTCCCGGCAGCTAGCCGATCAGTATGATATCACGACCTTTCAATCTGCAGTGGAGGCCCTGCGCCTGATCGATAGCGGTGGAGAGGACAGCCGCTTCTCGCTGATCATCAGCGATCAAATCATGCCAGAGATGAGCGGAGTTGAATTCCTAAGGGAACTCCACAAAAGGACCCATCCTGCACCCCGAATCATGCTCACCGGTTACGCGGCACTGGATAACGTCATCTCAGCTGTGAATGAAGCTTCGATCTTTCGCTATCTGACCAAACCAGTGTTTCCTGAGCAGCTGCAACGCACGGTCCGAGAGGCGATTCAGCACTTCGAGGTCCAGCGCGAGAATGCTCGGCTGATCACCATGGTGAAACACCTCTTGGATAAAAATGCTGAGCTACGAAAGACTGTGGTCGGTCTGGATCCGAGTAAGATCCGAGGGGACCTGCAAATCGAGCTGTCGCCCAAGCGATTGCCCCTCGCGATACTCTTTGCTGATATTCGAGGGTTTACCTCATTGTCGAAGACGGTGGAACCTGAAAAACTCATCGAAGTGCTGAATACGATCATCCTATCGATGCATGATGTTGTCTACCAGTGCGGAGGCGTCGTCGATAAACATCTGGGTGATGGGCTCATGGCTTTGTTCGGGTTAGCCGGCGAGTCCATGCTCAATACAGCGCTGGTCGCTGCAGAGCGGATGGCCGAACGGTGCCGCGCTCTGCTTGAGGCACTACCGCCTCCCTTCGACAGTCTCCGCCTTTCCTTTGGCCTTGCCTCAGGACAGGTCGTTATGGGGATGATCGGAAGTATGAATCGAACAGAAATAGCCGTGATAGGCGATATCGCAAACCTTGCGTCCCGGCTTCAGGAGCTGAGCAAGTTAGCCCTGACCACGGAGGCTGGACAGGACCAACTCGGTGAGTTCAAGCGGGTCATGGCGATCTGTTCATCCTCTCTCCTCGCATTTCCCTCGCAATTCAAAAGGGTCGCTATCGAGGGCGATGTGTTGGTCCGTGATTTCTCTGAAATCAAGGAAGTCGGAGTCTTGACCCTCTAGCAGCAGAGACGAGAAGAGGCATCTTGGTGCTTGTGAAGAAGGTTGGCGGGATGAAGCAGGGAGACAATCCAACCATACGTTGGACTCAGGCAGAGGCTAAGGGAAGCCTTCGGCTTAAGGCGCGCGTCTGCTGCTTTTGGGGTCGCACCAAGCGATGGTCAGTCATCTCTTCGGCACGAGGAGCATGCAGGCTAGGTCGAATCCTAGTCTTGCTCGGTGGACTGCACGTCCTCTTGAGCCAGGGGGCCTTTGCTCAGGCTCCATCCCAAGACTGGAGTCAGTCTTTTGAAGGACGCAGTGACATTCACCTTTTGGGTTCGTGGGAATTTTTCTGGAACCGAGTGATCCAGCCGGGTGATCAGGTCAGTCGGTCGGACGCGCAGCCAATATTCCAGGAGAGCTGGACCGGTTTCCAGATAGCCGAGGAGACTTACCCTAGACGCTTCGGAGTTGCCACCTATCGGCTGATTTTGGGTGGCCTGCCCGAGCAAGCGAACGGTTATACGATCTTTCTGAGCAACATATTCAGTAGTTATCATGCGCAGCTCTACTCCCGTCATCAGCGCAAGGTCCTAGCTGAAACGAGACAAGGGGACCCCCTTACCAAACAGCCTCCCCTGAACCGTGGTACAGCTCTCCTGAGTTTCGCTGCTGAGGAGGGAGATGTCTATGAACTCCTCATCGTCGTTGGGAATCAATCCATGTTTTATGCAGGCATGACCCGACCTCCGATACTTTCGATCGGAGCCGGTGAACCTGTGCGCGTTCGAGTGCAAACCTACGTAAACTTGTTCGCTCTGGGATGCATCCTCGGCACGGGTATCTATCTCTTCATGCTCTGGTGGAGACATCGGAAGGATCGTATGACGCTGGCTCTAGCTGTGATAGCATTTGCCTCGTTCATCCGTCTTTTCACCACCACGAGCGCCCTGGCGAGTCTGCTGCCATTAAGTTGGCATGAGCTCATCTTTCGACTCGAATTCGTGTGTATCCCCATGGGATTGGTGTCGTATCTGTACTTCCTATGGAAGATCACTGCGCATGAGGGACTGAAGAGACCTGCCTATGTTTTGATTGGTGCGTCCATTCTTTGTCTTCTGCATATGTCGTTGTCCCCTCTGTACGCCCTGCAAAGTGCAATCACGATCTATCAGCTTCAAGTGTTAGCAAACTGTATGTTTTATATCCTGTGCCTTATCCTTGCTTTCAAGCAAAGAATAGAGGGACGAGGTCTGATCATAGGGGGCTGTGGCCTCATCGTGGGGGCCGTCTTCTTCGATATCGCCATGCAAAAAAAGCTTTTTTTGCAGGATTTCGGCCTTACACTATTCTCAACTCCCTTGGCAGTAGCATCGTTTCTGGTGATCCAAGCTCAGTTCGTTGCAAAACGAGCTGCAGATGCCTACGATAAGGCAGAAAGCTACGCTCTTGAATTGGTGCAGAAAGAAGAGGCGCGGACCATCTTTTTTCATAACAGCTCCCATGAATTGCGCACGCCACTGAACGGTATCATCGGCTTTCTGGAACTGATCCGGCAGGATACCTACGGGCCTCTACCTTCGGCGGTGCGGGGGCAGGTCGATAAGGTGCTGCAGCTTGCCGAAGGTTTGAAGCGTCAAGTGAATACGATTCTAGACCTCGCTAAGTCCAGACGAGGTGAGCTACGGCTGAAGCGGCAACAGGTTTCACTCACGGACCTGAAGCAAGACTTGGATTTGTTAAGTGAAGGACTGCGACATAAAAACACAGTGCTGCTGAGCTACGAAAGCCAACTGCAAGAGCGTGTCCCTCTACAGCCCTTCATTGGCGACCAGGAAAAGATCTTCACCATTCTCAGGAACCTGGTCGGTAATGCCTTCAAATTTAGCTCACCCGGAAGACATAACCATGTTTCTGTCAAGATCATCCACGATCAAGACGGTTTGCAAATCGAGGTCCATGACACCGGAATTGGTATCCCTCATGAATTTCAGGAGCGAATTTTTGAGGAATTCTTCCAGGTCCAAGGCCATGCGCGTCGAGCCTTTGAAGGCACGGGACTCGGGCTGAGCATGGTGAGCGATATGGTTAAGATGATGGGAGGAACCATCAAGGTTCACTCTATTCCGGGACAGGGTACGACTTTTGTTCTTTCGATCCCAAGTCAGGGAGAGGTCGATGTCCTTCAGGCCGATCAGGAGGAAGTTCCTCAGGTCTCCTCTGTACGATCAGATGCCCCCATGCGAGCTCACTTGCCTCCCCAGAAGGTGCCACAGGGATCAAGCGACTATCGAATCCTCACCATTGACGACAATGATGCGAATTGTGAAGTGATGACTGCTATCCTGAAAGGAGCTGGTTACCAGGCGCTGTCGGAAAGCTCTGGGCATGCAGGACTTCAACGTATGAAAGCCTGGAAACCTCATCTCGTTCTTCTCGATATGATGATGCCTGAGCTTTCGGGGGAAGACGTCTATCGGTTGATGCAGGAAGATCCCGAACTGGCCCCCATTCCCGTCATACTCATCACAGCACGTGCCAGCGAAGAGGATCGTATCCATGGGCTCAGCTTAGGCGTCGATGATTACTTGGCCAAACCAATTATTGCTGACGAAGTCAAGCTGAGAGTTGGCAACATGCTGCGTCGCCACGAACTCTTGAAACACGTGGAGAGAAAGGAGTCCACCGAGCCACTTATTCAACTCGGTGAACTGTTTCATGATCTCAGCCACGAGATGTCTAACATTATGCAGGGAGCCGCATCGGTTCGAAAACTAGAGCTGTATGACAGCAAGTTACTGTTGGGGGAGAGCCTGCAGACATTCGAGTGGAGTGAGCCTCTAGCGAAATCGATGGTGACACCATTTAGCTTGGAGCCGAAGGGGTTGACCTCCTTACTCTCGGTTGCGAGGGACGATCCCCAGGCCCTTGTCAGGAAAAGCCTTCGTTCGCACTTGGAGCTGCTTGACCTGAAGGGAGAGGAGAGCAAGGCTATCTGGAACTACAGTCTAACTTGTGGTCCCGATGCGCTTGGAGCCTTAGAATCCAAGATTCGAATCATACTGGACTACGGACTTTTGTATCAGGCGACCGAATCTAGTCGCACCATCATGTTGAATGTCCTAACCTTCACACGCTCCCAAGTCGATAGTGCTCATTGTGAGCTTGAAAGGTCGCTGGAGCAGGTGCGTAGCCTTGTGTCCACACGTCTGCGGAAACATCGTATCAGCTGGGAGTGTGCTTCAGGGCAGTCACCCCAGCTCAAGATTTCCCAAGGCTCCTGTCTTCAAATCCTGCTCAACCTTGTGATCAATGCCTGCGATGCGGTGCATCCGCTCCCGATGGGTGAACGATGGATTCGTTGTGAATGGCAGCAGGATGAGGATGTGATCCATCTGCGCCTGTCGAATGGCGGCCCCACTATCGCACCCGATATCGCAGAGAGAATTTTCGAACGCGGATTCACGACTAAGGGCAGAAATGGCTCAGGACTCGGGCTGGCTCTTTCGAGGCAATTAGCCGCTCGCGCGGGGGGAAGCCTCATCCTTGACTCCAGTCAAAAGCATCCGACCTTCGTTCTGACCATTCCCTGTGAAAAAGATGAACATGGGTCGGTCGCCTCCTGAAAGGATTACCTGCGAAAAGGAGGTCCAGAGGTGCCGTTGAGGGAGCACCCCAAAGCTCCCAGCAGACCTTGAGTCCACTGGGAGCTTCTGTCCTGCAAGCACCTCGGGATACTCTCCGACGAGGGCCTTGAGTTAAGATCAAGCATTGGGCTGCTGCGCACCAGCTTGATTCTGCTGTTGCCGCGTGCTTTGTTCATACAGCTGATCGAAGTTGATAGGAGCCAGAATCAGCGGAGGAAAGCTCCCCTTCAGACACAAGCTGTCGACAGTCTCACGGAGGTAGGGAAACAGGATATTCAAACAGAAAGTCCCCATCAGACGGCGGAGAGGCTCACCATCGATTCCTTTGATCGTAAAGATCCCTGCTTGTTCGACTTCAATAACGAAAGCCGGCTTGTCCGTGTTGCTCGTGGTAATGGTCATTTCGAGTGAAACTTCGTAGACGCTATCCGCGAGTTTACGATTTCGCGTCTGCATTTCTACATTGACCTGGGGTTTCCATTGCTGGCCGAAGGTCTCCACCGCATGAGGGGATTCGAAGGAGAGATCTTTGACATAAATGCGCTGGAGCGCAACCTGAATCTCTTGCTGTTCCGACATTGAGAAAGACTCCTGAAAAGTGGGAACCCATGTTCAATCCGCTAGAGAGCTCATGAATCGTGGCAGGGCAAAACTCCCTGTGCTTGTCAGCGGACTGCCTTGCTTAGCGGCACTAAGCCAAACCCGAGCCGGCATGTGCTGCTTGAGTGGGGCGTTGTGGTTCTAAGGGCACTGCGTGGCTCAGTTGGCTTCATAGCCCGTCCGGCGCGCAACGTTAGGCTTACAACACCCGATAAGCCACCCACAATCGATGATTCATCTTCGGTATGGGTTCGTTAGGCTCCCTTTGAGAGCGCGAGTCAGACTAGCCTAAGTCACCAGATGTTACCAGTTTTTTTTAGTTGGGCGAGGCTTCGATGGACCAGTGTCACACCAAGACGCAGCGAACGCTGAGGCCGCACTCTAGGCGTTTCCTGGTTCGTGAGGCGAAAGGTCCGAACCGAGGCTACTCTGCAGCTCAGACATTGCAGGCAGACGGAGTTAAGTTAGCCATACATCCGTATGCATGCGTCCGCGGAAGATATCTGTCACGGTATCACTTGGTGCGTGCAGCTCTTGTTCTGCAACCCAAGGAGCCACATGCCATGCGGAAAAGGGTCGCAGCCCGAATATGGCTTCTCTATAATCAGCCGAGGGCTGCGGCTGAGAAGGATCCGAGAGGTGCCCGGCTCAGGTTGAAAAGCTCTGTGGATCGAGGTCATAACTATGTGCAATGCTTCGCGTCTTTTGCTGCTCCTCACGGCCTTGCTGGTGTTTGGTTCGTGCACGTTCAGGCGTATGATCTACGATTATGCCGACAAACTGGTCCTGTTTCGGATCGACGGCTATTTAGACTTACGGCAGGATCAGGAGCGAACCCTGAGACCCCAGGTTCAGGACACGATTGCATGGATCAAGCAGGAAAAAGTTGAGGAAGTCATCTCCCTGCTTCGCGAATTGGAGAAGGCCGTCGCAGCTCGAAAGGTCGATGCGTCCACCATCAGCCTCGTTTACGGTCGCTTCGACGATTGGCGCAATCAATTGATGGCTCGAGTCAGTTCACCGACTGCGCAGTTGCTGAAGTCTCTCGACGAAGATCAGCTGAACCATCTCCAGCAGCACCTTCACAAAGCTTACAAACCGATGGAGAAAGTCTTGGCCGAGGACCAGGACAGCTTCCCCAAGGCCCTGGCTGATCTGATTGACGAGCGGACCAAGTCGCTCCATTTTTGGTATGGTGACATCACGCCAGAACAGAAGCGGCTCATGATGGAGACGGTCCCCCTGGATCGGACGATGCTCGAACGCCAACTTGAGGAGCGCAAACAGTCCCATCGCTATTTTTTGGAAGAACTGAAAAAGCGCGATGTCCAGGGTGTTCGCGACCTCATCGAACACTGGGATGGCGGTGCCGCTGTGGGCAGCGATCGTCAGTATCGGATCGATCGCCGGCTATCTCGGGAGAAATGGCGAACCTTTTGGATCGAACTTCATAAGCAATTGAAAGACGATCAGTGGAAGCATCTCGAAAAGCGATTGAGGGAAGTCACACAGGATCTCGAAGGATTTGCCGCAAAAGAGCAAGCAACTTAGCTCCAACAGCCTTGATCCCCAATGGCAAGAGCCTTGCATTCCCCTGGTGTAGCGAGACCGCATCGGGCTCAAGCAAAGGGGAGTTTCATCATGAAAGTCAACGGTCAAAGTTCGATCCGCAGTTTTATGAGCGTCATACCTCATTCGATCGAACCGAATCAGGAGCTGGAGGACGCTCGCAAATTGATGGGCCGCTTCGGGATTCGGCACCTTCCTGTGCTTTCCGGGGGGCGTGTCGTCGGGCTTTTGGCCGAACGAGATCTGACCTACATCAAGACCTTACCGGGCGTGCAGGAAAGCGCCCTGCGCGTCAGAGATGCGATGGTCTATGACCCTGTCATCGTGTCGGACCAAGCCAGTCTACGAGAGGTCTCCCAGCAAATGGCTGAGCAGCATATCGGCTCGGTTCTGGTGTGTGATGCCCAGCAGCATCTAGTTGGTATCTTTACCTACGTCGATGCATTGAAGGCTCTGGGCCAGTTGCCGTAAAGAATGGCTATTGTCAGCGGGCGATGGCTTTGCCATCATCCCCCCTTTCATCGAAGAAAGGAACTTTTGCATGCTGCGTGTCTACGGATCACCGATGTCTCGAGCCGGAAGGGTTCTCTGGACTCTTGAGGAGCTTGAGCAGCCATACGAATTGAAAGCCCTCGATATTCGTGCGGGTGAGCAGCGCTCCCCCGAATTCTTGAAGATCAACCCTGCCGGTAAAGTACCGACTCTGCAGGATGACGATTTTGTTTTGATGGAATCTGCTGCAATTTGTCAGTATCTCGCCGAGAAGTTCAAAGACAAGGGTCTGCAGCCAGCCGCTGGCAGTCATGAGCATGCGCGGGGTCAGCAGTGGACGTTTTATGCCGTCACAGAGCTCGAGCCACCGATTTGGCTCGCCTTCCTCCACAAGCAACATCTCCCAGAGCCGGCGCGGATTCAGCAGATGGTGATACAGGGAGAAGTTGATTTCAACAGAGCTCTGAAGGTGCTCGCCGATCACCTGGAGCGGAATGATTATGTCAACGGCAAGAACTTTTCTGTAGCCGATATTGTCGTCAGTTCCATCGTAGGGTGGGGAACCTCGATGTTCCCCGATACCAAAACACCGCCGATCCAAGCCTATCTCGATCGCCTGCATGCGCGCCCTGCATACAAGCGCTATCGGGAGCGTTATTCGAAGAATTGATTCCGCAGCATACCGCCTGACGAGCTGTCCAAAGCCCCGAAAAGCTTTGACAAATCCCAATGTGACTATCAGGAATCGCTTCGCACCGGGACCTTGCACAGAGAAAAAAGTATCTAGCAAGGTCGCTCGGCAGAAGTTTCCTCGAGAGACCTAAGCCATCACTCCGATCACGCCTTCAGCCGAGGGCTACCCCCTGAAGAGGATCGGATGGTGGTCGAGCGGCTTTGAGGAGAAGACCCGAGAATGTCGCTCTGGAAACGTCAGCTCCTGGTGACTGCTGCCTTCATCATCGGTCTGTTTGTGTTTGCCAGTCCGGCAAGCGCCAGGCTCTTTGAGCCTGTGACCATGAGCGAAGGTCACGCTGTGATGCCAGATGCCAAGCACGTTTTTCGGGTCCTAGGGGATGCCTGGATTGTTCCAGGACGCCTGCTGAAACCGAAAGAGCTGGAAGAGTCAAAGGTCGAGCCTCGACTCGTTCGTTTTCCTGAGAGCTGGCGCCGAATCGATGACCCTTCGATACCGATGAAGGGTGTGGCGACCTACCTGTTTACGCTCCATTTTCCGGAGAGTTCCATCGGTGAGTTGTGGGGTATTTGGATGCCTCGCCATCTTGGTGCGATGCGTATCTGGATCAATGGACAAGCTATCGTGGAGCGAGGTCGAGTCACAGCTGATCCACAACGCATTCGGTACGAGACCGGTAACGTTCGCCATTATTTTGTGCTCCGAGGCCCTAAGGTCGACATGGTGGTCCAAACAGCGAATTATCACCTCCACTCCGGTGGATTTAGATCGAGTTTTTTCGTCGGGCCTGAGCAGGCCTTGCGACGTTTCACCTTCGGACTCAACATGCTCGATGGGGCTATTGCAGGATCTCTCGTATTTTCTGCGCTCTATCACCTGTGGCTTTATACATTCCGGCAAAAGTGGCGTTGGTATCTTCTACTGGGAGTGTTTTTTGTTGCGGTCACTCTCCGTCTGACTTTAGTGGGCCTTTCGAGATGGGGACTGGACTTCGGATGGCCTGAAATCTTTACCTGGAAGATTGAGTACACAACCTTCTATTTGATGGTCCCTTTAGGATCGATCACTCTCTCCTGGGCTTTCCCGAAAGAGAGCTTCCCACGCTTCAATCAGATTATCTACTTTTTTTCCACTGCAGCCGTGCTCTGGGTGGCTGTAACCCCTCAGTGGTTGGCCTACTATAGTCTGCGGCCTATGCAGGTGTTGGTCTTAGTGACGTTCTGTCTTTCCCTTTACACCATGGGAATGGCGATCTGGCATAAGCGAGAGGGTGCTCGGATGATCGCCTTAAGTGTTCTGGTCCTGTATACCGCTGGAGGCATCGATATTCTCCATTCTATCGATCGGATCGACACGACATTCAGTATACTCGGACCAGCCTCACTCCTGCTCGCAATTGTATCCTCGTTCTTTCAGGCCACGAGCTTTGAGAAAACCTATCGTCAGGTTGAACATCAAATCAGAGACATTACCCAACTCAAAGGCGACCTGGAACAGCAGGCGATCATCCTCGAGGAGAGAGTACAGCGTAAAACGGAGGATCTGCAAGCCGTTCTCCAAAATACCGAAGAAAGCATCTTGATCCTCACCCAAGGGGGACAGGGAATCGATGTGAGTCCGTTAGCATCTCAGGCAGCTTACCAACTCTTTGGAGTGTCTACTCTGACTTGGTCAGCAGTCGAATCTCTCTTGCTTCGGACGCAGTTGACTGCTGATCAGTATGCCCAATGTCAAGCAGCACTTCACTCCATGATAGGTGGTTCTGAACTGGATTTTGAGTTCAACTCCTGGTGCTTACCCCTTGAGCTTTGTATCCTGGACGGACAGGAGATTCGATCGATTGTGACCTGCCGCTGGATCCCGCTCGAAAAAGCTGGACAAGTGACCGAAGTTCTTCTGATCCTTTTGGATGTGACAGCTGAACGTAAAGAAGCACAAAGAGCAGCGTTAGCCCGAGCTTCGACCGAACGACTCATGCACATTATAGCTCTCAATCCCAAGAATTTTTTGACCTTCGTGCATGAGGCTGAGCACCTGATGGAACGCTCTCGGGTTGCCCTGAAGCAAACAGAGGTCGAACCTTGGCATCTTCTCCTGAGAGAGGTGCATACGCTCAAGGGCTTGGCTCGGCACTTTGGAATGTTGCATCTTGCCAGTGATGTGCACGAAGGTGAGAATCAACTCATTCAGATTCGCACGAGTCCGCATGGACAGGAACATGCAGCTCGTGTGCTCGATCACTTGGAGTTATCGCTTGGGTGTTACAAGGATGAGGCAAGGGCAGTCGGCTATCTCAAGGAACATGAGTTAAAATTGAGTCACGAGCTCACGCGTGAGATCTTCCTGCTAGCCCAAGAACTGCGACGGATGCATCCGAAGCCCCCCGAAATCTGGCAAAAGCAGTGGAAGAGTTTTCTGACGCAAGCCTTTAATACTCCAGAAGAATTGATAAATGTTCTTCAGAACGGATTGATCCACCTAGCCGGTGACTTGAAGAAGCCTGTGCCTGAAGTTCGGCGGGAGGGGCCCCCTGTATGGATGACTCAGGAGCAGTCAGAGAGCCTCTTAGGTGCCTTGACTCATCTGTTTCGGAATGCACTCGATCATGGGATCGAAGCCCCCCAAGTAAGAGCGGCTCAAGGCAAAAGCCCGATAGGCTGTATCACTGTCCGATGGTGGCTGAGTCCTCACTTCCGCTGGCAGATTTTCGATGATGGTCAGGGTTTAAATCTCAATCGTATCCTCGAGCGGGGCATCGATCGAGGTCTGGTTGTGACAAAAGCTCAACTCAGCGATGAAGCCATAGCAGAACTCGTCTTTGCACCTGACTTTTCGACCAAAGATCACATCAGCGGCGTGTCGGGCCGTGGTGTGGGTATGGATGCAGTGAGAGCGACTCTGGCCGAACTCGGCGGTGCCATTCGTATCCGATGGATGGGAGAAAAGCGAGCGGATGGCTGTCGGCCCTGCTGCTGGGATATTCTACTGCCGCGCTCGATAGCCCTGGAGGAGGCGGCATGAGACTCATGTGTCTTCCCTTACTCTTGTTCTTGCTCTGGCCCTGGCAGGGATGGGCGTACGCTCAGGCTACATCGGTAGAAAGGACGCAGCCAATCTACCGACTGACCAAGAGCGATATCCAAAAAGGCTTCTCTCTCAGAGGCGACGTGCAATGGCAAGCTATGCCCTGCTCTATCGACAACTTCGTGATTCGTAAAAAAATCGTGCGATTCCCACTCTACCAATACAAAGGCCGGGTTGATCGCGATTCGAATGATCATGAAGGCTACTATTGTTTTCATGTGGAAGCTCCTCGAACCGTGAAGCGATCTCTGCTGCACGTCCGATTGATTCGGGTCTTCGGACAGGTTGAGCTCACGATCAATGAACAGGTAGTATGGCAACAGGCAGGCGATGTCGGTAAAGTATTCGAAGTGCTCTTTCAACCAACAACAGAAAAGCTTGCGATCCAAATGCAGATGAAATGTGCCGAAAGTTATATCTGTGGATTCCGTGGAGGCTTCAAATTTAACCATGTAAGCAAAGGCCTGTCGGACGAACTCTATTCTCAAACGCTCGATCTATTTGCGTTTGCAGGCATTCTCTTCTGTGGTCTTTTTCATCTCATATTTGTGACGATGCGTCGCCGATCAGAAGCTGCAGTGGCATTGCTTTTGGTCGCTGTTGCGCTGGGAATGCGGATTCTACTGACCGGGCAAGGACAGCTGCATCTCTATACCAGGATCAGCGAAAGCCTCTTTTGGCGTCTAGAGATCGGGACGCTCTATTTGCTGCTGCCTGCCACGATTGCAATGGTGCAGGGGATATTTCCCAGAGATGTCGGGGCGCGATGGACTAAAAGTGCTAGGTATGGCTCGGTTGCAGCCGCTCTGTTCCTTCCTTTTGGCGGTCCGGATCACTATCTTTATTTTCTGCTGATCGCTTACATTCTGATCATCATGACCCTGTGGACTCTGATGAGCACGATTGTCAAAGCCTACCGAAACAAGAGGACAGCCATTCTAGTCTTCGTTCTCTGTTCTTTGACAATTCTGACCTCGACAGCGATGGAAGTGACCAACACTCGACTGAATCTTGAATTGAATCCGAGTTTCCATCCTCTCGGTTACTTGTTTTCGATCGTCACGATGGCTGTGCTCCTTGCGACTCGCATCTCAGAAGCCTTCAGTCGTGTCGAGATTCAGGAGCGGGAAATCAAGATTCTGACCCGAAGGTTGCAGTATGAAATTGATAACCTTGATCGTAAGATTGCAGAAAGGACCTCGGAGTTAGCAAGTATCATTGGAGCTTTGCCAACTGGCATAATCACTTTGACCCGACATGAGAGTGGAGACTGGGTGGTCTCGTCTCAGTATTCAACCTTCCTCCGTACAACGCTTGGCATGGACGTCCAATCCTTTGCTGACCTGGAATACGTTTTTAGCAAAATGCAGGTTGCGGGGCCTCACTTTCCCTTGCAGTCTGAACAATTGGAGGCCCAGCTGCACGTCGCTAGTGATGATGCCGACGTGCAAGCTGAGCGTATTCGCCGGCTTTTTCCGAGCAGTGTCAGCTATCAAATGGGTAAGCAGCATCTGGAGTTTAAGGTGCATCTGTCGTTTGTCACCCATCATGAGCAGATCGTTGGGCTTTTCGTTTTCCTGGTGGATGTTTCGACGCTTCATGGACTTGAGGCCCAGTCACAATCAGCGGAGATCGCCCATACCGAGGCTCTAGCACGAGTGGCAGCCCAAGCGGACCTCTTCGCTGAACAGCCTATGATAGAGTTTTTTCAGCATCCATTCTGGTCACAACTTGGAGCGGCACGCTACCGCGAACTCTGTGAGCGCTTGCGGCAGGATATCAGCCATCCTGAAGCGAGTTAGTAAGCGTCCAGGAATGCCCCCGATGCGTCGCTGCCTAGGGACGTTATCTAACGCAAGATCTCAGGAGCTCTTCTTCATGGAAGTTTGTGATGCCGAAGTAGGCACTTTCTGAGACGCGAGTTTCGGAACCAATTCTGCAAAATTCACCAGATTCTTCCGGTGTTGGATTCCGGCAATTGCATTAGCGAAGTCTTGTATGACCTTGTTGCTGTGGTACTTGGTGGGGAGTTGGACGAAGATGTCGGAAATCGCCATGTCGATCGCCTTTAGATAGTTCTTTACGGTGGGGTCTATCAGAGCTTTCAATCGTTCCTGTTCCTCCCGACGCATACGCGCTAGCTCGGATTCCCAGAGGGCTGGGTCAGGAACTTCACGTTTGACGCGTTCGCAGTAGGCGTCAGCGGTAGCTTGAATTGCGTTCGCTTGCTCCTGCGCCCTGAGTACAATGCTCTCGATTTGCTTGTCGACCGATGCCGCTCGCAGCCTCGCCTCGTCGACCAGCTTCAGAGCTGTTGTTTCTGCTTCTTGGGTCAATCCATCAGCTAACTGGCGTGCGGACTGAACAAGAGAGGCCTCAGTTGCCTTGAGCTCCTCAAACTTATAGGATTTTTCTTGATTCGCCGCTTCGATGATAGACTGAGCAAGATCTCTGGCACTCGTGAGAATGGTGCGGACCTCCTCTTCTGCCCGTTGACGTTCGTGGGCGATCGCCTCTTCGTTTTCACGCTTTTTCTGGGCCAGATCGGTCTCTTGCTTTTGGGTTAGACGAAACAATTCAGCTCTGACCTTTTCAAGATGCTCCTGAGCTTCGCCTTCTGCGGCTTTGGTCATTTGCATGATCTTTTGATTGGTCTGAGCGATTTTTAACTCGTTTTCCTTCTCCACAGCATAGCGTGTGTCAGTCGCTACCCGCATGGCTTCCGTGATGGTGGCTTGGGCGTCGTCTTTAGCCTTGCTGAGAAAGAGCTTCATGTCGGCCAAGCCTTGATTCTTTTCTTTCAGAAAGTTGACCTCCGCGTGATGAGAGCGGCGGCGGACATCTTCTGCTTCGAGCTGAGCTGCACGGATGAGATCGGTCGCCTTTTGGTTGGCTTCGGCCAAGAGACGGCGGGCTGATGCCTCCGATTCTCGCGTGAGCTCCTGGGCGGTCGTTTCCGCTGCACGGATCAGACCTTCGGCACGTTGCCGAGATTCAAGGTTCATCTTGGCAAGGTCCTCATCAGCACGCTTCTTGGCAGCCTGTGTCTCAATCTCCAAAGCTCTCAACTGCTTTTTGCGTGCTGCATGAAGGTCTTCGGTGAATTGTCTGATTTCAGCTTGCGTCTCGTTGCGCTGGACCTCTAGCGTGATGCGGATCCGTTCCCGCTCCGCTTCGAACTCTTGCTGAAGACCCTTCAGCTTATCGTTAGTCTCGGCCTGAATTGAGTCGATGACTTGCTTGCTGCGTTTATCGGCGATATCGATCGTCTCCGCCAGAGTTCGAATCCGTTCTTGTTGGTTGTTGATCGTGGACTCGTGACGCTCGATTTCTGCTTCGAGCTTTTGGACCGCGCGACGCCGCGTGGAATGGATCTCTTCTTGGGCCTGAAGTTCGGCTTCAGCTTGAGCCTTGAGGCGTCGAGAGTCTTCGATGTCCCGTTCGAGGCGCTCGATGTGCCCTTGGGACAAGGAGATCTTCTGTGCTAGGAATTCGGCCACTCCTGTCAGCTCCGCGATGCGAAGTTCGAGAGCATGGAGCTCAGATCGACTCGGGCTGCCGGCATCTGTCCCATGACCCGAAGTCTGCTGGTGAATGTGAGTGTCCGCCATAAGAATACCCTTTCCAAGGCAAGCCGATCCAATGTGGGATATAATCGGAGTGCAAGAGATGCAAAATGAGACAGCTAAGGAAAGGCAAAAATAGATGGAAGACACTCGGCTTTAGCGGAATGATGATGAAACTTTATCGAAAGTAAGAATCAGTCGGCGGCAGATGAGGCCGATCGCCTCCGTCCCGTAGCCGGAGGTCGGTCGCCTCCGTCCCGTGTAGCCGGAGGTCGGTCGCCTCCGTCCCGTGTAGCCGGAGGTCGGTCGCCTCCGTCCCGTGTAGCCGGAGGTCGGTCGCCTCCGTCCCGTGTAGCCGGAGGTCGGTC
>Ga0209985_10001297_pt1 | contig 24936 bp, 16 predicted proteins | sample NOAtaG_FD_187305 | JGI IMG/M metagenome (GOLD analysis project Ga0209985, IMG submission 187305) | Freshwater lake microbial communities from Lake Erie, under a cyanobacterial bloom - NOAA_Erie_Diel6S_1000h metaG (SPAdes) (version 2) | ecosystem: Environmental > Aquatic > Freshwater > Lake ...
TAAGTCAGTCCGAGCGACTGCTGCGGGGTTCTGGGGAGGACCTTGAAGCCACTGTCTGTCCGCAGTACGTGGAACTGCAGGGAGAAGAACATGGCCGACGCACCGAGTGTGGCGCCGATCAAGAAGGACCTGGTTCTGCTCACGGGAGTTTCCTGATCTCTCGGGGAGGCAGTCTGCGGAAGGATCTGCCTGTTGCGGGGGACGCAGGTCGGCAGACGTGCAGCAAACCTACCACGCGTTTGGGCTGCGACTTTGGGAGAAGTCCAGGGGGGCAGTGGAAAACGCAGAAAAAGAAATTCGGTGGCCCGTTTGTTCTTTGCAGCCGGCACAGGTGTCAGTTCCGGAACGGGTTCTCTGACTGTTGTGGCTGCGAGCGGCTGGCGCAGTGCGGGTTGAGTTTGCGGATTGCGTGGTGGTTGGTTTTGTGTGTTCCGGGCTTTATGCTGACGGGGTGAGTTTGTGGGGGAGTGCTGATTTCGGGGTTTTGGTGTGCCGGGTATGCGGGGTTGTGGGGGAGGGCAGTATGGCTGGCGGGCAGTCGGAGGTCATTGGGAAGTCTCGTGGTGCGTGGTGGGCGTGGTGGATCAGCGTGCTGCTGCTGCTGGCGACGATGCTGAACTACATGGACCGGCAGGCATTGTCGGTGATGTCGACAAGGATTACGGGTGAGCTGCGGATAACGAATGAGCAGTATGGTGATCTGGAGTTTGGATTTGGTGTGGCGTTTGCGGCGGGATCGCTGGTGTTTGGTGCGATCGCGGATCGCTGGTCTGTGCGCTGGCTGTATCCGGGTGTGCTGCTGGCCTGGTCGGCGATGGGGGTGCTGACAGCGTGGTGCAGCAGTTTCGAGTCCCTGCTGTGGTGTCGTGTGCTGCTGGGATTTTTTGAGTCGGGTCACTGGCCATGTGCGCTGCGGACGACGAAGACGATTCAGGCGGGCAGTCAGCGGCTGATGGGGAACAGTATTCTGCAGAGTGGGGGAGCACTGGGAGCCATTGTGACTCCGCTGCTGGTGCTGGCGATGGTGGGAGGCAGTGAGCGTGTCGGTGCCTGGCGTTTTCCGTTTCAGGTGATTGGCAGTCTGGGTGTGGTGTGGGGGGTGATCTGGCTGTGTTCGGTGCGTCGTGAGGATCTGCCGGCGGCGCGTGAGTCGGGTGCAGCGGCTGGTGGATCTGCTGAGCACTGGCTGCTGGAATGTTTGTACAGTCGCAGGTTTTGGGCACTGGTTCCGGTGGTGATGGTGTTGAATATCACGTGGCAGTTGATTCGAGCGTGGCTGCCGAAGTTTTTGCAGCAGGGTCGTGGAGCGACGGAGTCGGCGGCGTTGTATTTCAATTCGCTGTATTTTGTGGCGGCGGATGTGGGTTGTCTGGCGGCGGGTGCGGGAGCGTTGTATTTGTCGAGCCGGGGCTTATCGACTCATCGGGCGCGGTTGCGTGTCTTTGGCATCTGTGCGACGTTGACAGCACTGGCGGTGCTGGCGTCTGTGCTGCCGCTGGGCTGGGCTCTGTACGGGGTGTTATTGCTGGTGGCGGCGGGATCACTGGGTTTGTTTCCCTGTTATTACTCGATGTCACAGGATCTGAGCAGTCGCAACATGGGTAAGGCGGCGGGTGTGTTGAGTGCGGTGGGCTGGCTGACGGCATCACCGCTGCAGAAGGTGTTTGGATTTGTGGTGGATCGGACGGGGCGTTTTGATGAGGGTCTGGCGATTGTGGGGCTGGCTCCGCTGCTGGGGTTTGTGTGTCTGCTGGTGATCTGGCGGGAGCCGGAGCCCGTTTCTGCGCGGGGCTCCGGAAAGTGATCTCCGTCCTCCGGTGGGCACTTCGTGATCCTGCAGCCGGTCGATATACTGTCGGGCTGTGCCGGAGTGCTGTTGTGTGAGTGTGGCAGTGTGTGAGTGTGGCAGTGCCGGCGGGGATTTGGTGGCGTCAGTACGAGGCGGGTTGATGAACAGCAAACGAGCGATGGCCCAGCTGCTGAAGCATCTGACGGGTCTGGGAGTGACGCATCTGCCGAAGGTGGAGGTGCAGGTGCGTCGCGTGGCGGCGGAGGCAGCTCGTGCGGCGGCACCGGCTGAGGTTCCGGCCGCTGCGGGAGCGCGACGTGCGGTGAAGCCGTCTGCGGGTACCGGCGGGGCCGCTGTGGTGCAGCCGCTGCGACGAATACCGGGTCTGGAGGGAGTGGACGGAGCGGGTGGGGTGCGTCGTCCGGGTGCGTTGCCTGAGATTGAGCGAGTGCTGTCAGGTCCGCTGGAGACGGCGGGTCAGCGTCAGGATGCCGCCTGTGCGGTTGCGCAACTGGTGGCGGGCTGTCGTCGCTGTTCGGAGCTGGCGGACCGCAGGACTCAGACGGTCTTTGGTGCGGGCAGTCTGACGGCGGAGATCATGTTCATCGGGGAAGCTCCGGGGCAGGATGAGGACGAGCAGGGGGTGCCGTTTGTGGGGGCAGCGGGTCAGCTGCTGGACAAGATCATCGGGGCCTGTCGGCTGCGGCGTGAGGATCTGTATATCTGCAATGTGCTCCGCTGTCGTCCTCCGGGCAATCGCACACCGACTCCGCAGGAAGCGGCGAACTGCCGGGAATTTCTGGATGCGCAGATTCAGATTGTCCGACCGAAGTACATTGTGTGCTGGGGTGCCGTAGCGGCTCAGAACCTGCTGGGCGTAACAACTCCGATTTCGAAGCTGCGTGGTCGTCTGTTTGAGTATCAGGGGGCCGTGGTGCTGGCGACCTATCATCCGTCGTACCTGCTGCGGACTCCGGCGGCCAAGAAGGATGTCTGGGAGGACATGAAGCTGTTGATGCGGCAGCGGGGAGTGGAGCTGGTGTAAGTGCCGGCGTGTTGCGGGTATCTGGTGGCGGCACTGTGCGGGTTTGGTGACGGTTGGTGGTGGGGGCGTAAGTTATGGACAGGGCAGGGCGGCGAGACCAGAATCGTGACGGGGCGGTGACAGCGTCGGGTGAGCAGCGTTTGCTGTCTTTGGATGCGCTGCGTGGCTTTGACATGTTCTGGATCATGGGCGGGGATGCTCTGGCCAATGCCGTGCTGGCGGTTTTTCCTGCGCCGTGGGCGGTGCGACTGCGGCAGCAGTTTGAGCATGTGGAGTGGGCGGGTTTTCGATTTTACGATTTGATTTTTCCGTTGTTTCTGTTTCTGGTGGGGTGTGTGATTCCGTATTCGCTGGGGAAGTATCAGTCTCAGCCGAGTGCGGCGGCATTGCGAATTTTGCGGCGGGTGGCACTGCTGGTGCTGCTGGGTTTGATTGCGAACGGGCTGTTGCGTCTGCAGCCGGGCAATCTGCGTTACTGTGGAGTGTTGCAGCGGATTGGGATTTGTTACGGGCTGGCGGCGTTTTTGTATCTGAAATTTCGGGTACGGGGACTGACGCTGACGACGCTGGCAATTCTGCTGGGTTACTGGGCGGTGCTGGCGCTGGTGCCGGCTCCGGGTGGTGTGCCTGGTGACTATTCGAAGGCTGGAAATCTGGCAGGCTGGCTGGATCGGCGTCTGCTGCCCGGGCAGATCCCTGCGCAGTGGTATGGTTTTGGTGACAACGAGGGGCTGCTGTCGACCATTCCGGCGGTGGCCACGGCGTTACTGGGGGTGCTGGCGGGCTTGTGGCTGAAGAGTGGCTGGTCGGGGCTGTTGAAGGTGGCTGGTCTGGCGGTTGCGGGAGTGGTGCTGGTATTTGGCGGTTATGAGTGGGGGCGGTGGTTCCCGATCATCAAGAACATCTGGACCAGTTCCTTTGTGCTGGTGGCGGGTGGTTTCAGTTTGCTGCTGCTGAGTGTGTTTTATTTGTTGATTGATGTGCTGGGACTGCGTCGTCCGGCCTTTTTCTGGTCGGTGATTGGTGTGAATGCGATCACAATTTATATGGTGCCGCGGTTTGTGGATTTTGATCGGATGGCGGGTTTCTTTCTGGGGGGTATTGCGAGGCAGGCGGGAGTTCAGTGGGGTGCGGTGGTGCTGGCGGCAGGGGCTCTGGCGGCTCAGTGGCTGTTCCTGTACTGGCTGTACAGGACTCGGACGTTTCTGCGTCTGTGAGTGTGGGGTGCGGTGGTGCTGGCGGCAGGGGCTCTGGCGGCTCAGTGGCTGTTCCTGTACTGGCTGTACAGGACTCGGACGTTTCTGCGTCTGTGAGTGTGGTGATGAGTGTCGCCGGGCGTTTCAGGTGGACTGCAGCAGTCCGGCGGCCAGCCTGAGGGCTCCGGTGGCAGCATTGTGGACGACGGAGACGACGGGAGTGTAGCGTTGATCGCTGCCGAGGTGTGTGACGACGGCCTGCAGCAGAGCGGGTTGTTGGGTGAGGACGGCGCCGGTGGCTGCCAGTGGCAGCTTTTGAGGCAGCTGCAGTCGATCGGCCACGGTGCGGACCATGAGTGCGAGGTCCTGTCCGGCGGTGGAGACGATCCGGCTGGCGACGGGGTCTCCGTTATGGGCGTGAGTGAAGGCGAGGGGTGCGAGTTCAGCGATGAGTGCGCGGGGAATTTCGGCGGAGTAGATGCGGGCGACGAGTTCCGGGGCGGTGCTGATCTGCAGTTGTTCGCAGACGGCCGGTGAGAGCGGTGTTTGTGGTCCGCGACCGTCAGCGGCGAAGACGACTGCTTTGAGGACGGCGGAGCCGATGGCCCAGGCACTGCCTTCATCACCCATCAGCCAGCCCCAGCCGCCGGCGCGGGCGGATTCACCGCTGGAATTGCAGCCCCAGGCGAGTGAGCCGGTACCGGCTATGAGTGCGACACCAGTTCCGGTTCCGGAACCGGCTGACAGCAGGGGCACAGCGTCATTGACGACTCGGACTTTGTGTGCGAGTCGGGCTTCTTCGGCCCATCGCAGGATGACACCACGATCGGAATCTCGATCAGCCCCGGCGAGTCCGAGGCAGGCGGCGGCGACGGTGCAGCGGGGTATTGCGGCCAGTTCGAAGGCGGAATGGACAGCGAGATCAAGGTTCTGCATGGCCAGCACGGGTCCGACAGCGCGCTGGTTGGACGGGCCCGCGTATGCAGTGGCGAGGATCTGATCGGGATCTGCGGCGCGGGCCAGCAATGCGACGGTTTTGGTACCGCCACCATCGATACCCAGCAGCAGGTTTTGGCTTTCGAGCATGGGGGGGTGTTCACATTCCGGTGCGGGTTTTGAGCAGGACATCGATGTGTGTGTGGCCGAGGAACTGGGATTCAGCGAGCAGCAGCCAGCGATACAGGCGACCGCTGAGGCTGTTCGCGCGAACAGGAACCTGCAGAGTGATGGCGAGAGGCATGTCGCGACCGGCGGAGTGCAGCGGAGTGAATCCGGTAACCTGCTGATCCAGCAGCTGATTGGTTTTGAGCAGGCCGGCGAACCACGCCGGAAAATCCTCGTTGTGCAGGTGAATGGCAGATTCGACCAGCTGGAGCGTGGCGTCGTTGCGGTTTTGTTTCAGCTGGCGGGCCTGGGCCAGCGAGCTGGTGGCTTCTGCGGGCAGTCCGTTGCAGATTTCAGCGAGCGCCCGGACCTCCCAGCCGTCGGCGACGGCGGGCCACTGCCGGGTGAGCTGCTGAGCACTGAAGAGAGCCAGCTGGTGTGAGCGAAAGTCGTGGGTTTGGATCAGCAGGCGCGGTATTGTTACGAGATATTCTTCCAGGGAAAGTGTGTTCTGCTGTGCTGCTGCCGTGCTTTGCAGCTGATAATTCAGGAGCGTCAGCAGAGGCAGCCGGTCTGCGTAGGCATTGGCCTGCTGAACTCGTGCGAATTCCGTGCGGGCTTCTGCTGGTCTGTCGAGCAGCCGGAGCGCGACGCAGCGATTGAACTGCAGTGTCATGTCACAATCGGCTGCATTGAGCGGAGTCTGCAGCAGTTGCAGTGCCTGAGCGGGCTGATTCTGCCGCAGCAGCAGCGATGCTCGAATGGCAGTGACACCGGCGGAGGGTGAACCGAGAAGCTGCTGCCAGCCGAGGGTCAGGCTGGCGACGTCGAGGCAACCCAGTTCCAGAGCATCGCAGCACAGGCTGGTCAGCAGCGGAGCGAAGTGATTTTTTGGTGCGGGGGAGTTGCGGGTCAGGTCCCACAGGGACTTGCACAGGGCGGCGATGAATTGCCGGTGCAGCGGTGTGGTGGCTGATGAGAACGTGAGGGTGCGAGCCGCCTGTGCTTTGGTCAGCAGGCGGGCTGGCGGACCGCCTGCCGCAGTGTTCGGCGCCGGCAGCAGGACGGGGACGGGCAGTTTCAGGTCAGAGTACTGCGCCATCAGGGCCTGCAGGTCGATGCTGTAGAAGCGATTGGAGGTTTGGCCGGGGGATTCAATAAACAGCCGGCGATCGTTATCGGCGAAATGCGGACTGCCACGATTGTCGGCTTCGATTGGCAGTCTGAGCAGGGTGGTGCCGTCAGAGGTCTGAATCAGCCGGACGCACTGTTCACTGACGAAACGTGCGGCCAGCAGTTCTCCGGAATCGGAGAAGCTGCAGTAGGCAGGTCCGGGCGGTAACGAATGAGTGATCCTGCGGCTGCTGATGTCGTAGAGAAAGCGGTTGGATCCTGAAGCCGACTGTTCGTTTTGTGCGTCGAAGGAAACCAGCAGAAAGCGTTCATCCGGTGAAAAAATCGCCTTACTATTGCTGAGGAAGACAGCCACGATCTGGTCGAGGTCGCAGTCGTAGAGGACCGAATCGTCCTTGCGATGGCAGAAAACCAGTCGTCCCGTGCGACTGGGTACTTTCAAGACGGTTAATTTGCTCGGCAGGCTGCGCAGGGCGAACGGGTCATCAGTCGGGAAGTACAGGAGGCGTCCGGCGGGGCTGTTGAAAAAGACGCGTGAGCCATCCTGGGTGAGCTGGAGCGAGGCCTGCGACAGGGGCAGTCTGATGCGGGACTTTGTGTTAAGCCGCAGATCTCCCTGCTGTGTGAAGTGAGGCTGAATGTTCCAGAGTTTTCTGGCGAAGAAATCGAGGCTGACCAGTTTGTCGGTGTTCCAGGCAACGGACGAAATGTACGGTAAGCAGGAATTCCGTCTGTCGGGCAGCGGGGCGGTCAGAGTGGTGCCAGTCTGCAGATTCAGTACAAGACCAGGTACCCCGAGCACGTTGGCGACTATCAGGGGCAGATTTTTTGCGGGAGCGACTGAGGGAGCTACGGGGAGCCAGGGGCCAGCATCGTCAAAGTGCTGGAACAGCTGGGGGTCTTTCAGCTGGGCCCGGAAGATCTTTTCCCCGTGGTACAGTCTGGCCAGTTCCGTACTGTTTTCGGACCACAGGAGTGATTTGCCGTCCGGTATGTACGGCCATGGGCAGGTCAGGGTGTACTGATCTTCGATCCGGATGGCGATCAGCTGTGTCTGATGTCCCGTGCTGGACCAGGTTCCGGCAGCCAGCCAGCGACCATCGGGTGAGAAGCGGCAGTGGGTCAGTCCGATGCCTTTGTGGATGGTTTTGTGCGGCCGCAGTGAGGGCCAGTGCAGCAGTTCGACTTCCAGCAGTTCATCATGCAGTGCCAGTAAATGGCCGTCAGGGTGCCAGTCGAATCCTGACACACCGCTGCGGGGGATGTGGCGGACGACCTGTCCGGAATGCAGATTGAGGAACTGGATCTCGTGGTAATTCACACAGCAGACAGCGACAATCGGTTGTTCCTGGTCCGGGTGTGGTCGCAGGACGATGTTCGTGACCGGTCCGGTGCAGGGGTACGACTGCAGCCGACGTCCGGTACTGAGTTCGATGCGGTGAATGGAGCCATCACTGTCGGCAGTGACGCACTGCTGATGGTTTGGCAGGAATGTGATGGCAGTGGCCTGCAGGCCGGGGATGGTCCAGCGCAGTGCCGGCTGTCCGGATGTCAGATCCCAGCAGGCCAGTTGTGGAACGGGTTTGGTCGACGGGTCTGATTCGGCAGGTTTGGTGTCCGGGACGGGGCTGCTGACCAGCAGGCAGCAGCCGTCGGCGGAGATTTCGAAATCGAATGGTGATCCGCCGAGGGTGATCTGTGCCTGCAGTGAGCCGTCGCTGCCATCACGCACTTCGAGTGTCTTATCCGGGGCCTGCACGACGATGCGGGTGCGGTTGCGGGCAACGACAAAGGCGTAGAGCGAACTTTTGTCAATGTGGGGCAGGGGTTGGGGCAGTACCATTTCCGGGGTGCCGAGGATCGTGGCGATACTGTCCCGAATCCGGCTTTTGGATTCTGTCGGATCCGGTGTCTGCTCGGCCAGCCCGACGGCGTTTGCGATTTTTTTCAGAGCGAGGGTTTGCTGTTCGGGAAGCTGTGATTTGGCGATTTCGCCGGCTTCTGCCAGCTGTTTGCCAATTTCACTTTCCAGTCCGATTTCGCGCAGGTAGCTGCTGTAGATGGCGATGGAGCTGGTGGCGACAAGCAGGATGGCGGCGAGTGTTGTGACGGCGGAGACCAGTTTGTGTCGATTGATCAGTCGCCACAGCATTTCGGGTGCGGACATCGGGCGTGCGAGGATGGGTTTTCCTTCGAGGAATCTCTGCAGGTCAACGGCCATGGCCTTTGCGGATTCGTAGCGATCTTCGGGCAGAACGGCCATGGCTTTCCGGGTGATCACGACGAGGTCGCGGGGGATGGCGGGATCGTGGGAGCGGAGGTGCGGGCAGCTTCCGGCGCGAATCTGCTGGGGCAGGCTGCGGGCGCTGTGTTCGTGGAATGCGGGAGTGAGGGCCAGCATTTCGTAGAGTGTGACGCCGAGTGAGTAGACATCGGAGAGCGTTGTGGCGCGGCCGTCGCACTGTTCGGGGGACATATACCGGAGAGTACCGGGGGCCTGTCCGGGGACGGACAGCGAGTTGTGCTGGGGTCGTTTGGCGAGACCGAAGTCGGTCAGCCAGATTTTCTGTGTTTCGTCGATGAGGAAGTTGGAGGGTTTCAGGTCGCGGTGGAGGACATTGTTCTGGTGGGCGAAGTGTACGGCGGTGGCGGCCTGCTGCATCCATGCGGCGATTTTTCTGAAACGGCGTTCCGGGATGGTGCTGCAGCTTTGCGGGTGGCGGGGAGCGGTTGTGGCGGTCTGTGACGGGGCGGACGTCGGTGCAGCGTCTGAGGCCTGTTCCCCGTCGCGCTGTCGTTTCCAGGCTTCGATGATCAGGGACAGTGGGCAGCCTTCGATGAACTGCATCAGGTAGTAGGGTTGGGCGGCCCTGGGGAACACGTCGTGAACGGGGACGATGTGTTCGTGTGTCAGGTTGGAGGCGATGCGAGCTTCTTCGAGGAAGCGTTCGCGGGACAGTTCCCAGTCGAACATCTGCTGGTGCAGAACTTTGATGGCGACGGTTCGTTCCAGGCTGAGCTGTCTTGCTTTCCAGACTGAGCCCATGCCTCCTGAGCCGATGAATTCGAGGATTTTGAGGTCGGGTGTGAGTGTCTGAATTTCATGGACGAGTGGCTGCATGCGGCGGCTGTTGCTGCCGGCCTGTTCGAGCATTTGCAGGAATTTGAGCTGAGATTTGAGCTGGCCTGCGATTTTGGGGTACCGCTGAGTGTATTCGGAGATTTTCGGTTGTTCACCCCTGCGCAGCTTCTGCATAAATTCTTCGGCGATCTGGTCGACCAGCAGGTCGCCGGATGAAGAGGTTGCAGACATGATGGCGGACCTTTGGTGAGGACTAGTACACATGAAGCAGACACCCCTGCAGCCTACGCTGTGTGCTGAGAAATACAAGTTTCCGGTGGGTTTGGGCGGGTGGCGGTTCGCACCAGGATCCGGGGATATTCCGATTTTTCCGTCGCTTTGTCGTCTGCTGCGGGATTTTGAGCGGCTGCGGGATTGTGAAATCAGCGATCTGTTGCCAGCATATTCCGTCGCAGCAGCATGGACATGGCAGATGCAACGAGCAGTCGGGGTGACCAGTGCAGAACAAATTGGCCGGTGTGGAGGGGGATGATGAAAATGAGCTGTTTGAATCTGCACTGCAGGGTGATTCTGAGGCCTTTGCGGCGCTGCTGCAGAAGTATCGTCCGCAGCTGAAGCTTTATCTGAACGGCAGAATCTGTGGTGTTTTGCGTCAGCGGATTGACAGTTCGGACGTGATCCAGGAGGTGGCGGTGCACGGTGTGGGGTCGGCCGCTTCTGTTGATTACCTGCGGACACAGAGTCCGCTGCGATGTTTGCAGTTACTGGCCGGTCATCGACTGTACGAGATCTTTCGATACCATCTGGAGAGAGAGAAGCGTGACCCGCGGCGTGAGAGGTCTCTGGATGACGGGAATTCATCAACCATGGCACTGGCCCGCCTGCTGGCTGATTCCATGCTGTCCCCGGCTCAGAATCTGCTGCAGGCTGAAAGAATACTGATGGTGCATCAGGCACTGGATTCCATGGATGCGGACGGCAGGCAGATTCTGACGTGGGTGCACTACGAATCGTTAACTCGCAGCTCACTTGGGGAGCGCTTGGGTATTAATGAAGAGGCGGCGCGTAAACGCTACAGCCGGGCTCTGAAGCAATTTGGTGACATCATGCAGAAACTGGGTTACGAATGCCCGGATGACGAACTTCAGTTTTAGTGCTGGCAGGGTGGGGAGCAGCGAGCAGTGGCAGAAGAACCGGTGGTGCGCATGGGTGAAACGCAGGCCGGGGTGACTCGTCCCAGCGTCTCACCGATCTATCAGACCACGGCCTTTGATGTGCCGGATCCGGACGTATTGCAGCAGTTGTATGCGGGTCAGGTGACCGGCGATATTTATACTCGGGACAGCAATCCCGGAATGCGAGCTCTGGCACAGTCGATTGCTGCGCTGGAGGGAACAGAAGCGGGGGCGGTGTTTGCATCCGGAATGGGAGCCCTTGGCAGTATTTTTCTGACGCTGCTGTCTGCGGGTGATCATGTGCTGACGGCACAGTCGCTGTATGGGAAAACGCTGCAGCTGGCATCCCGGATGCAGCGATTCGATGTGGCAGTTTCGGCCTTTGATGTCTGCAGTCCGCAGCAGCTGACAGCGCAGTTGCGTCCCGGCACCAGATTTGTACTTGTGGAGACAGTTGCCAATCCATTGCTGGAGGTTGCTGACATTGAGGCTTTGGTGGCCGCTGCCGGTTCCGTGCCGCTGATTGTGGACTCCACCTTTACAACTCCTGAGCTGATCCGTCCCTGCAGTCTGGGTGCTGCGGCGGTGATTCACAGTGCTTCGAAGTATCTGAATGGTCACGGAGACGTGATGCTGGGGGTGGCTGCCGGCAGTCAGCAGTTGATGAGCAGGCTGAATGAGACGGCCAGTATTTTCGGGCAGAACGCCAATCCGTTCGAATGCTGGCTGACACAGCGGGGCCTGCGGACGCTGCCGCTGCGGATGCAGCAACTGTGTCGCACCACCTGTGGCCTGGCACAGTATCTCAGTTCGCACCCGGCGGTGCAGCGGGTTTATCATCCGTCACTGCCCCGGCATCCTTCGCACAGGCTGGCGTCCCGGCTTTATCCGCGGGGCACGGGTGGTATCATAGCGATTGAGCTGCAGACGAACGGCAGGGACGGCATGGAACTGGTGAATCGATTCATGCGGGCCGTACCGCAGCTGCCATTTTCGCCCACTCTTGCGGATGCTCGCACCACACTGTCTTATCCGGCGCTGACGTCTCACCGATTTCTGTCGGCGGAAGCGCGTGCCGAAGCCGGGATCAGTGATGCGCTGCTGAGGATTTCCGTGGGACTGGAACCCCTGGAACTGCTGCAGCAGGAATTTGACAGCGGTCTGAATTCACTGCTGACCTGATGTCTCGTTTTTCGGCAGCAGTCGCAGCAGCAGCTGGTGATAGCTGTCAATGCACGCGTCCCAGCTGCAGAGCCGGCGAATCTGCTGTGCGGCCTCGTGTGCCATGCGAGCGGCTTTGTGAGGCTGAGTGATCTGCATCAGCAGACCGGTCGCCAGACGCTCTGCATTGCCGGGCTCGAACAGTCGCCCGGTCAGTTGATCGTCAACCAGATCGAGGCAGCCGTCGACGGCTGACGCGATGACAGGAGTGCCGACGGCCTGAGCTTCCAGAATGACGTTGGGCAGTCCTTCCCAGCGGGAGGCCAGTACCAGCACGTCAGCCATCCGGATCAGGCTGGCGGCATCCGGGCGCCAGCCGGTGAAATGTACCACGTCTTCCAGTTCGTACATGCGTACGCGGTGTTCCAGCACACTGCGGAGCGGTCCGTCGCCGACGAACAGCAGCCGGATCTGCCGGGGCAGCACAGGCTGCTGAGCCTGCAGGATGCGAAAGGCCTGCAGCAGAGTTTCCGGATCCTTCTGCGGTTCCAGCCGACCGACACTGAGAATGATGAAGTTGCTGTCATCCCAGGCAAACTGGCGGCGATCGGCCGGCGGCAGCTGTGACAGCAGCTGCCAGTCCACGCCGTTGCGGATCACTGAGATCTGCGAATCCGGCAGTCGGCTGATGCGGCGATGGGCCGTGGCCACGTGTTCGCTGACTGCCACGCAGTGGGTTGTCCAGCGGGCCGTCAAACGCTCGGTCAGCAGCACGGACAGGCGGCGATCCGCCACTCGAATTCCCGACACCTGCACTGGAACGCCGGTCAGCCGACAGGCAATCCGGCTGGCCACATTGGCCTGATGCAGAAAAGAAAGCACGATATCCGGACGCTGTTTTCGCAGGCTGGCGGCGAGGCGAAATGGGGCGCGTACGTCTGCGAATCCGCCGCAGTTCAGGTATTCCACAGGAATCTCGCGATCCAGCAGTTCCTGACCCAGCGGCCCCGGGCCGCGCAGGCAGATGACTCGCACATTCCAGCCGGAAAAAACCAGCCCGTGGGCGAGGCGGACAAATGCCTTCTCGGCACCGCCGATGTCCAGCTCGGTGATGACCATGCAGAGTGCGGGATGGCGGGAGTTTTTGTGGGACACGTGGTGGGTGGGCCGACTGCTGACAGGCGAAAAATTTCAGGACGGACTGCGATCTGAATCCATGCAGGACTATGATATCGCGGCCGGTGTCCACTGTCAGCACCGCTCACCAGTCTGCCCAACCTCCTTAGCTTTTCCCGTATGGCAACTCCTGATCCGGACCTGTTGTCCACCTGGCAGTTCGAACTGCCGGAGCATCTGATCGCCAGCCGCCCGGCGGCCTCACGAGATGACTCCCGCCTGATGATTCTGAATCGCAGACTGGGCACCATAGAGCACGCGTGGATTCGCGATCTGCCGGACAGGCTGAATTCTGAAGATCTGCTGGTCTTCAATAATACTCAGGTGATTCCGGCCCGACTTTTCGGCTATCGCCAGCAGACGGGGGGGCGGTGGGAAGGTCTGTATGTGGAGTCTGACGCCAGCGGCAACTGGATTCTGCTCTGCGAAACTCGAGGGAAACTGCAGCCCGGGGAGCGAATTCAGGTGGTTCCGGCGGATTGCTGGCAGCGGGACGACCTGCATCCGCAGTCAGCCGGCAGCTATTCCCGGCTGACGCTGACTCTGGTCAGCCGTACGGCAGATGGCAGCTGGCTGGCACAGCCCGACGATTCGCGCCCCGCGGTCCAACTGCTGGAAGAAAATGGTTCACTGCCTTTGCCACCGTACATGGGGCGGAAGATTGCGGATGAAGCGGATCGCGAACGTTATCAGACCACCTACGCCAGTCAGCCGGGGGCGGTTGCCGCCCCGACGGCCGGACTGCACTTCACACCGCAGCTGCTGCAGAGATGCGGTGAACGGGGAGTCCGTCAGACCGAACTGACGCTGCATGTTGGTCCCGGCACATTTCGCCCGGTGACTGCAGAGCGACTGTCAGAACACGTCATGCATGAGGAGTGGTGTCGTCTGCCTGCAGCCGCAGCAGCTGCAATTCGCGGCAAATCAGCAGCGGGGCGTCTGGTGGCAGTGGGCACCACCTCGGTCCGCACACTGGAAGCCGCGGCGGCAGCCACCGGAGCACAGTTTCCGACAGCCTGGGAGGGACGCACAGCGCTGTTTATTCGGCCGGGGTATGAATTCCGGGCCGTCCAGGGACTGCTGACAAACTTTCACCTGCCCGGTTCCACACTGCTGGCTCTGGTGGCAGCATTTGCCGGTTTTGATCTGGTCATGGATGGTTATCTGCGGGCAATAGAGAAACAGTATCGATTTTACAGCTACGGAGATGCGATGCTGATACTGTGACGTTCTGATCAGCGGCTGACTGCGGGAAATCGGGAATGAACAGGTTGCGACGGATTACAGTCTGGGTTGTTTGTGCAGTGCTGGTGGCCGGCAATTCGCTGGGTGCGGCTGAGCAGAACCAGAAACGAGCAGCCGGGCAGGTACGGGATATCGCACTGCAGGACGGCAGGTTGCAGGGGGTGGTGATCAATCGTCAGGCTGATCCGCTGCCAGGCCGGCGGATCCGGCTGTACTCCGGAACGACGCCGGTGGCGGAGGTTGTGACGGATGCCGCAGGCCGTTTCCAGGTGCAGGGTCTGAGGAACGGGCTGCATGGAATCGGGCCGGGAAATTCGGGTACTGTCGTCCGGTTCTGGGATCAGCAGCGGGCGCCGCAAACGGCATCCACGAAGCTGGTGCTGGTGCTGGATCAGGCAATAGTGCGCGGGCAGCCGGTGGACGAGGGCTGCGGTGAGATTTGTGCCGCCGGCTGCGGTGAGGGCTGTGGCGAGGGCTGTGTCCCCGGCTCGGTGACCGGGCGTCGCAATCTGGCTGTGGCGGCATTGCTGCTGGCGGCGGGTGGTACAGCAGCTGTGATTGCTGTGTCGCAGGACGATGATGCTGCTGCCCCGGCCAGCCCCTGATCGTATGTGCAGTTGAGTCTGTTCAGGGCGCAGTGTTTTTCTATGACGCCGATGCTTGCATCGGCGTTTTTTTACGCGCGTCGGGAAAATCCTGCCTGATCGATACAACCGGGCTCAACGGCAAAGGCGGAGTAATCCGATAAACAGGATTAACTGTTGTTGTCGTTGCAGGCTGACATCAGCGACCGTCGGCGATCGGGCGCGGCTCTGCGGAATTTCCGCCGGGCAGGTGGCATTGCAATGCATCAGCATGATACGGGAAGCCTGCCCACTATAAGGAATACGACGGTGAAGCGTCAGGGCATTGTTGCAGCAGGGGCTATCGGAGTAGCGACCTCGATCTGTGTGCTGTTCAGTCAGCACATGCGACTGGGGGCGTCCGAAGAGGGTCAGCGTTCCTTTCGGGAGGCTGTGCGGAAAAGCCCCAAATCGGAGCTGGTGGAGCAGGAGGACGGAGTCCGCCTGAACTACTTTGATTCGAGCTGGGAGAAGGTGCTGCAGAATCTTGCTGAAAGCCAGCAGCTGACTCTGGTGATGAAGCGAGTTCCACCGGGGCGGTTTGCCCGTCGCGACAAGGCGCGCTACGACCTGAGTTCAGCCATCCGCATTTTGAATACGGAGCTGGAGCCGCAGGGATTTCGGCTGCTGCATCAGAATGGTTTTCTGATTGTGCTGGATCTGGATGAGGCGCGGACGGAATATGCCCGTCCGCGGCTGACGGAAGAGTCGTCTCGTCGTCGCACGGCAGCGGCGGAGGCTGCTGATGAATCAGCTGAGACCGGCGAGTCTCGAGCAGCGTCCGGTGCGGCATCGCCGCAGCGGCGCGCCGTGGCTCCGAGTCCGGCAGCGAAAAGCGGACGTGTGCAGCCTGCGGGTGGCCGTCAGTCTGCAGCAGCGGGCAGTCGGATTCGCCCGGTTTCCGGTACAACTCAGGGGCTGCTGCAGGAAGCTGCCGCGGCCAGCGTGGAGCAGGAAACACTGACGCTGAAGGACAGCAACGCAGCGGATGTCGCGCGAACGCTGTTTGTGGTGTTTCGGGATCGGGCTGAACTGGAAAAGCCTGGTCTGAATGGTCTGCCGGGCTTCGTGGTTCGCAGCAATCCGTCAGACGGCAGTGGTGCTGAACCTGCAGTGATGTTTCGTGTTGGTATTAACCAGTACGAAAATTCGCTGATCGTGGAAGCTCCTGCGCAGCGTATTTCCCACCTGAGGAAGCTGGTGACGAATCTGGATCGTCCAGCGGATCCGACAGGTGAGTCCGCCGTAAAGGTGGTACCGAACGAGAACATTCCTGCGAAGACGACCGAGCAGCTGAATCAGCAGATTCATCAGCTGGTGTCGCTGGCGGACGAGCAGCGTCAGGAAGCGCCGGCGGATGAACCGCCGCGTTCCCGTACTCTGGCCGGTGACGGTGACGAGGGACCGGCGATCAACCTGCGTGGCGACGTCACCATTCAGGCTCTGGAGGATCTCAAGCTGCTGCTGCTGAAAGGCAATGCGGCGGACGTGGAGCGTGTGGAGAAGATCATCCAGCAGCTGGAAAAGGTGAGCGTGGGGTCTCTGCCCAGCGTGCACCTGCTGACGCTGGAGAACGTGGATTCGGAAGCTCTGGCCACGCTGATGACGGACGTTTACGAGCAGCTGGCCGAGCTGCGGCAGCGGACGACCGGCAACAACCAGAAAACGGCCTCCTTCCTGCCCGTGGTGCAGCCCAACGCCCTGCTGATCATCTCGTCGGAAGTGGAACGTGAATCGATTCTGGAGCTGGCAGTCAGCCTCGACAAACCGCTGACGCCGGATCTGGAATTTGAGGTATTTCCGCTGAAGAGCGCCATTGCCTCGCAGGTGGTGACCTCGCTGGGCACATTTTACGCAGACCGCCCTGGTCTGGGTACGTCACTGCGGACCTTTGCTGATGTCCGCACAAACTCGGTGGTGGTCCAGGCCAGGCCCAATGAGCTGGAGGAAGTGCGTCGGCTGATTGAGCGCATTGATCGGGATGAGCCTTCTTCGGCTTCCCGCATGAAGGTCATTCAGCTGAAGAATGCGGTAGCGGAAGAGCTGAGTACGACGATCAATCAGGCACTTCAGGCGGTGATTTCGCCGCCGCAGCAGAATGCCACGCAGGGCGGAGCCGGCTTCGGAAATACTCAGGGATCCCAGGAGCTGCGTGACAACAAGTCCGTGGCCGTGGAATTCCTGTCGTCCGCCGGCGGGGTTGAGGAGCTGATTCGGTCGGGTATCCTGGCGGACGTGCGAGTCAGCTTTGACGCCCGTTCGAACAGCCTGATCCTCACCGCTCCGGAAGCCAGCATGGGTCTGCTGGAGGCGCTGGTGCGTGAGCTGGATCAGGCACCGGGTGCGGTCTCTGAGATCAAAGTGTTCACGCTGCAGAATGCTGATGCCCAGCAGTCAGTTGACCTGCTGACCACTCTGTTCGAAAGCACCAACACGGAAGATGCACTGGGCATCCAGCTGGCCGGCACCGAAGGCTCTTCCAGCAGTCTGATCCCGCTGCGATTTTCCGCCGACATCCGCACCAACACGGTGCTGGCAATCGGCAGTGCGGAATCGCTGAGCGTGGTGGAAGCGGTGCTGCTGAGACTGGATTCGGATGATACTCGTCAGCGAACCACCACTGTGATCCCGCTGCGAAATGCTCCGGCGGATCTGGTGTCCCAGTCGCTGCTGGATTTCCTTGAGCAGCAGCAGGCTCTGCAGACCAGCTCGGAAGACCTGATCAGCAATATCGAACGTATTCGTCAGGAAGTTCTGGTGGCTCCCGACACCAACAGCAACTCGCTGATCGTCAGTGCGTCCCCGCAGTACTTCAATCAGGTGATTCAGATCATCGACCAGCTGGATGCTCAGCCACCGGAAGTGGTGATTCAGGCGCTGCTGGTGGAAGTCAGCCTGGATGCGACGGATGAATTCGGGATTGAGCTGGGCTTCCAGGATCCGCTGCTGTACCGTCGCAGCCTGACTGCCACGACGTCCACCACCGGCAATCCCGGTCTGAATTTCAATCAGACCAACGTGGCCCTCGGAAATAACTCAGCCGCCAACACATCCGGCAATCTGGGAACTCAGGGACTGGCCAACTTCTCACTGGGTCGACAGAACAGTGACCTCGGATTCGGCGGATTTGTGTTTTCGGCCCAGTCGGATGCCGTGAGTGTGCTGCTGCGGGCACTGGCATCCCGGCGTACGGTACAGGTGCTGAGTCGCCCGCAGGTCCGCACCACTCACAACAACGAAGCATACGTGACTGTGGGACAGCTGGTCCCGGTGGTGAATGGTGTGACCCAGAACGGTCTGGGCACTGCCAACCCGATCGTGCAGCAGCAGCAGGTGGGGATCACTCTGCGAGTCACTCCGCGAATCACTCCGGACGGCGTGATTGCCATGAGTGTGTATGCTGACAAGAGCTCGCTGGCCGGGCAGGGTGTGCCGATCTTTACCAGTGCGGCCACCGGTACGATTGAATCGCCGATCATCAATCAGTCGCAGGCTGTGACGACGGTCAACGTTCCGAACGGCCAGACCATTGTCATCGGCGGTATGATCACGAAGAAGGACGAGACTCTGGAGCGAAAAGTGCCCTGGCTGGGAGACCTGCCGATTGTGGGCCGGGCCTTCCGCTACGATGGTACGACGTCGGCCCGCACCGAGCTGCTGATCTTCCTCACGCCGCGAATCGTGCTCAGCGATCTTGATTCGGAACTGGTCAAACAGGTTGAGTCAGAGCGGATGCACTTCATTGAGTCGGATGCGGAGGCCATTCACGGTCCGTTGTACAGCGTCCCGGGTGCTGCCGGGGCGGCTGACGGCGAGATTCGCGAAGGCGATGTGCTGACTCCGGACAGCCCGGTGGAACAGTTGCTGGAGCCTGGCAAAACACAGGTGCCACCAGTCCCTCAGCCCGATCCGGGACCGCGTCCCAGGACTCCCTGAGCAGACAGTTGATTTCAGCGGAAGATGACCATGACTGACATTGCGGAACTCCCTCAGTGGCGACCACGAACGGCAGCAGGACTGCGAAATGCAGTGCAGTTCCTGCTGCTGGCGGTCATGCTTTCGGCCGTCGGCTGTTCGCCCACCGGGTCGTTCTTCAAAAGTTCTGCGTCGCTGTTTCGGGATCCCGGTCGGCTGATCGGTCGCCCGTCCTATGAACGTGACGTCGTGAAAGTCGTAGCGCTGTGGGAAGCTGCTCACGGCAAGGGGATGGATGGAAAGAACTGTCGCGGATTTGCCGGTCAGATTCTGTTTTTCGGGCCGAAGGTCGAGACGGGTGTGCGAGTGCACGGGACGGTGCGGATCACCCTGTATGATGGTTATGATCCGGAGGCCGAAGAGGAGCCTGAGCCACTGCATCAGTTTGAATTCACTCCGGAAGCCTGGGATGTGCACCGGGGTGAGGGGACCCTGGGGCATTCCTACAGTGTGTTCGTACCTTATGTGAATAAACACCGCAATCAGGTCAATTGTGCTTTGCGAGTGGATCTGGTGCAGGATGATGGTCAGGTGGTGTCGTCGCGTGAGACCGAGATTTTGCTGCCGGGTCGCGACACAAAGAACGTCGCGGCTGCGCGGACACGTGGCTTTATTCAGGAGCGTCGCATTCCGGACGTTGATGCCCTGGAAGCTGCGGCAGCGACGACCGACGAACCGGGTTCTCAGACGCCCCTGCCGACCGCCCGCAGCTCACAGCTGAAGTCGGTTTCGATTCCGCTGCCGCGGCACTAGTCGGGAAAACTGCTCTTTCCCCGTTTACCCCGGCCAGACTATGCTGTCGCCCGCGCTGCGGCAGAATCTGCCGGTCGGAACCTGAATCCGACGGATTCTGCCGGAGTGGCATACGGGTTGCTTCACCTGGAACTGATCGCGAGTCAGGGCTCGGCAGCTCGCTGAAATGCTCGAAAAAACGGATGTTTTGCGAGTTCAGCGACTGGCGTTTGTAAGTCTTACAGCCTGCTCAGATCGGTCCTTGTAACAATTGCAACCGAAAACTCTGGCATGGAAGCCGCCTATGAAAACGTTGCTGCTGCTGCTGGTCCTGTTTCCGGCAGTGTCTCTCGCTGACGAACCCGTACCGCCGGTCCAGTTGCTGGATTTCACGGCCAGCTACTGCAAGCCCTGCCAGCAGATGCTGCCCATTCTGAAACGCATGGAAAACGATGGTTTTCCCATTCGCCAGGTGGACATTTCCGAACAGCCTGAGGTTTCGCGGCAGTATCGTGTGCAGGCTGTGCCAACGCTGATTTTGCTGGTGAACGGGCAGGAAACTGAGCGATTTGTGGGTCTGACGGACGAAGCTGTGCTGCGGCGAGTCATGAACGCGGCTGCCAGGGGTCTGGCCAAACAGCAGCAGGCTGAGGCTGTCCCGGCCGAGCCCGAAAAGAAATCGGAAGAATCGTCGGGCGGAAAATCGCTGGGAGAAATCTTCGGGAAAATGTTTCCGCGGTGGGGACGCGCAGAGCGGGACCCCATCATTCGCGGCCAGTCGCCGGAAGTGAACCCGGTGGCCACAGGTCTGGAGCTGGCTGAAGCGGCGACGGTGCGAGTCACTGTCGAGGGCAGCACGGAGGACGAGGGAGCGAAGGTTCGTGAAACCGGAACCGGGACCATTATCCACAGCACCGCCACCGAATCCGTGATCCTGACCTGCTCGCACTTCTTCCAGGGGCTCAATGTCAAAAGCACGCGGACTTACGTGGAAGCTTTTGTTGAGGGACAGGTGCTGAGACTGCCTGCTGAGGTGGTGCTGGGGAACCATCGCCTCGATCTGGCGATCCTGCGAATTCGGCCGCAGCGAATTCTGCCAGCCGTCAATCTCGCGGCCACGCCTGCTGAACTGACCAGCGGGCAGGAGCTGGTGAGTTATGGATGTGACGAGGGCGCGACGCCGACACAGTTGAAAGTGACACTCGTTGACAGAGATCGCTACGAAGGTCCCGGCAACCTGATCTGCTCAAAAGCGCCCGCCAGCGGCCGATCCGGCGGCGGGCTTTATGATGCTGCCGGTCAGCTTGCGGGGGTCTGCAGCTGTGCAAATCGGAATCACGCCGAAGGTTTGTACATGTCCCGCGGGGCGCTGGATGAACTGCTGGCCAGCGACCGCCTGACATGGCTGAAAGATCTGCTGGATCGGCAGCAGCCGGTGAAAGTTGCCGAGGCTGAGCCAAAGGCGGAAGCGGGTGATGAGTTCCAGGAGCTGCTGGACGAGCCATTTCAGGAACAGCCGGAACAGGAGTTGGCGGAGCAGGGCGACGAAGTGGCTGACTTTCTGCAGGACTCAGATTTTCCGGCGGTGACCGGCACGGAGGCTGCGGGTGCGGGTGCGGCGACTGATCCGGTTCCGCCTGCGACTGCGACTGCTGTGGCTGCCGCCGCAGGTCCGGAGGTGACGGTGATCATTGACGATCGCCAGCCGGGGACGCAGAAGAAAGTGATTGTGATTCCGCGGGCCTCACCCTGGCTGATGGAAATGCTGACCGGTGACAGGGCGGAATCCGCTGCGGAAGCTCCGGCGCCTGCGGTGCGGCGAACGGCTGCGAAAAAGCCTGCGGAAGCGGTTCCGCCCGCCGAGGCTCGCTATGCACGATAGCCCACATGGAATCGGACGAACCTGTCCGGCTGCTCGTGTGTCTTTTGTGCTGCCAGTCCCTGTAATCCGCAAAATCCCGCAAATCCGAGTTTTCAGTCTCTGGCAGTCCGGCTGATCGCGGATTTTCGGAACTGGTTCCCCGGAAAACTCTGTACTTGTTTCCGGGTGAAATCCGAGTATACTGGGCCTGACGATGTCGGTTGGAGAGATGGCAGAGTGGCCGAATGCGCATCATTGCTAATGATGTGACTCCAGAAATGGGGTCCGAGGGTTCGAATCCCTCTCTCTCCGTTTTTATCGCTGTTACCAGACTTGTGGCCCGCACCTGAGTGCGGGCTTTTTCATTGTCCGACAGCTGAAACGATGGCCCAGTCTGATTCCGGGTTGCCCGATTCTCTGCCCTTTTCTGCCCGCCTGCAGGCTCGCCTTGAAAGTCTGGCGACTCGGCAGCAGCTGCGAGGCCGGTCTGTAATGCAGCGGACATCGGCCGTGCACTGCCACGATGGCCGGCAGCAGCTGATCAGCTTTGCCACCAACGACTATCTCGGGTTGTCCTGTGAGCCGCGGGTCTGTCAGGCCTTTGCCGACACGGCACTGCAGCAGGCGGGATCGGGAGCCAGCCCGCTGGTCGCCGGTCGCAGCCACTGGCAGGAACGGCTGGAAACGCGTCTGGCCGAGCTGGAAGGTTGTGAATCCGTCGTGCTGTTTGCTTCGGGTTATGCCGCCAACCTGGGGACACTGATGGCTTTGGCCGGCAGCCAGGATGCGGTCTTTTGCGATCGCGAAAACCATGCCAGTCTGGTCGACGGCTGCCGCGCTTCGGACGCGCGTTTTCTGGTGTATGATCGGCAGCAGCCCGAACGATTGCAGCGCAGTCTGGCTCGTCGCAGACGCGATTTCGACCAGGTGTTTTTGGTGACGGATACCGTGTTCAGCATGGATGGATCGCTGGCGGATCTGCCGCTGCTGGCGGAGCTGGCGCGAACGTGGCAGGCGGTGCTGGTGGTGGACGAGGCGCATGCGACGGGTGTGTTCGGAGCGGAGGGCCACGGAGTCTGTGAGCTGCAGGGAGTGCGGCAGGAGGTGGCGGTGTGTCTGGGCACGCTGAGCAAGGCCGTGGGGTGTCTGGGCGGCTTTGCGGCGGGCAGTCAGCAGCTGTCGGACTGGCTCTGGAACTCGGCTCGCAGTCAGTTCTTTTCGACAGCTCTGCCGCCGGCGGTCTGTGCCGCGGCGCTGGAGGCACTGCAGATCCTGCAGCACGATACAGCCCGGCGACAGCGGCTGCAGCAGCGTGCCAGTCAGCTGCGGGGATTGCTGCTGGAGGGCGGGCTGGCGCTGGCAGGTTACCGCGGGACCGCGGCCGCTGCAGCCAGCCTGAATCCTGCAGGCAGTCCGATCGTGGGTGTGCTGCTGGGTGACGAACAGTCTGCCCTGCAGGCTTCGGCGCGGCTGCGGGAGGCCGGGTTTCTGATTCCGGCGATTCGCCCGCCCACCGTCGCTGAGGGCACCTCGCGGCTCAGGCTGTCAGTCTGCAGTGAGCACACCGAGCAGCAGATTGCAGACGCCGCCGCCGCCGTGCTGAAAGCCTGTGGCCGCCACGCCGTAATCACTCGATCACAAAGCTCTGACCATACTGCGGGATGACGGGCGGTTCGTCCGAACAGTCGGCGGCAATATCCGCCAGGGCCCTGGCCGCTTCGGCTTCGCCGTGCACGATGTAGGTTTCACCGGTTCCGCCGCGTCGCTGCAGCGCGCCGAACCACCAGCGAAAGTCATCGGCATCGGCATGAGCCGACAGTCCGTTGACCACCTCCACCCGGGCTCGCAGGGGAATCCGTCGGCCGAAGATACTGACTTCCGGACGACGTTCCACCAGTCGGCGGCCCAGTGTGTGTTCGGCCTGAAACCCGATGATCATCACGGTGTTGCGTTCGTCGTCGAGTGCGTGTTTCAGGTGATGCACGATCCGCCCGTTCTCGCACATCCCTCCGGCGGCAATGATCACCATGGGGCCCGGGGTGCGGTTCAGGGCCATGCTTTCGTCCTGGGTTCTGACGTACGTGAGCCCGGGGAAGCTGAAGACGTCATCGTCCTGCTGCAGAGAGGTTTGCACATCGCTGTCCATGTCAGCGGTGTGCAGCCGATGGACGTCGGTCAGGCGCGTCGCGAGGGGGCTGTCGATAAACACGGGCACCCGACACAACTGATCGCGATTGCGGAGCTCATTCAGCAGATAGGCCAGCATCTGAGTGCGTCCGAGACTGAATGCGGGAATGATGACCCGGCCACGGACTTCCGCGGCGCGACAGATGATCCGCTGCAGTTCGGCACTGACGTTTGATGTGTCGGGGTGCTGCCGATTGGCATAGGTGGATTCGCAGATCAGCACATCACAGCGCTCGATGGTTTCCGGATCCATCAGCACCGGCTGGTGGCGACGGCCGAGGTCGCCGGTGAAGACCACGCGGCGAATCTGGCCCTGATCCTGCAGTTCCAGTTCGCTGATGGCAGCGCCGAGAATGTGGCCGGCATGCAGAAATCGCAGTCGCACACCGGGCACGATGTCCTGCCAGTCGTGCATGGGCTGGGGTTCAAAGAGTTTGGCGACGTGCCGTGCGTCGTCTTCGGTGTACAGAGGTCCCGGGACGTGGTCGCGGCTGCGATATCGTTTGCGCTGTTCGTAAGCGGCGTCTTCTTCCTGGATGCGGGCACTGTCGCGGAGCATGATGGCGGCGATGTCGGCGGTGGGGGCAGTGCAGGCGATCGGGCCTCGGAAGCCGGCTTTCCAGAGTCCAGGCAGGTTACCGCAGTGGTCGATGTGAGCATGGGACAGGACGACGGCATCGAGTTTTCGGGGCAGGCAGCGGAAGAGTTCATTGCGTTGACGGCATTCGTCTTCGCGTCCCTGAAACAGTCCGCAATCGAGCAGGATGCGAGCTTCGGAGGTTTCCAGCAGGTGCTGGCTTCCCGTGACCTCGCCTGCGGCCCCCAGAAATGTCAACTTCATGATCTGAATTTCCTCAATTCAGGGTGTACGCAGAACTGGTCACCGTGTCAGGCTCTGATATGTGAACACGTGATCAGTTTTTTTGTGAAGATGGTCTTTTTTTTAACATTTCCGCGAACATCCGGGGTGCGACGCGCGTAGAGAAGGTGGAAGAGCTGTGTTATCGCTGAAGTTTTGCAGTCGTTATTCTCGAATATCGCGGACTTTTCCCTGCTGGGACAGGCAAAAAAAGCTGATATTTTGGCAAAATTGCGGTGGATTTTGGCGAAGAATTGTTCAACGGGGGTTGTGTTCACTGGTAAGCTGGGTGTTTATCGGGGCGTTAGTCCGGCTTGAGCCCGGTGCGGGCGTGGTGCGGGCGTGGTGTGAGCTTTGCAGCGTTTGTTCAGGAATTGAAGTCACGTGCAGTGCGTGGAGCTGGTATGAATCGGCGATTGTTAAATTCCGCAGTGTCATTTTCTTTTGTGGTGCTGGTGCTGCCGGCACTGGCATTGCAGTCGCTGCATGGCGTCCTGTTGGCTGACGAGGTTGTGGCTGACGAGGTTGTGGCGGGCAGGCCGGCGGCTGCAGCGGGTGCGGAAGTTTCGCTGGGTGAGTTTATTGATCAGCA
>Ga0209985_10001302_pt1 | contig 24870 bp, 20 predicted proteins | sample NOAtaG_FD_187305 | JGI IMG/M metagenome (GOLD analysis project Ga0209985, IMG submission 187305) | Freshwater lake microbial communities from Lake Erie, under a cyanobacterial bloom - NOAA_Erie_Diel6S_1000h metaG (SPAdes) (version 2) | ecosystem: Environmental > Aquatic > Freshwater > Lake ...
TGGTCCAAAGGCAAAGCCTCCAAGGCGACGATCATGATCAGGCCAAAGGCTAGGGCAAAGGCAACGCGAAAGCCAAGGACATCGGCAGGCAACGGCGAAAGATTCTGCTAGTCTCTGGTACTAAAGGATCGGCCTGGATGACGTTGGCGAAGCCAAACGTCAACAGGCCCTAGCTAGATTCTGCTGAAAAAGTTTGCTCAGAGTTTGTCTGCGGGCGCACCTATTCTCGTGTCGGTGCCGTTCATCTCTCGGATGGTCGTCAAGACTTCCTCGATCGTGTCAGCCGGTAGACTCCGTTCTTCTAACTTCTTCTCCAGACGGTTGAGATCGACGCGTATGCATCCTTGGCGGACGACGCGAGGCCTTTCCTCTGCAGCAGCAGCCAAGATGTGGATGTGGATACGCCTTTGAGCTTCTTCAGCGGGCATACCCGCTTTGAGCATGGCTTTGTACTCACTGGCTAGGTCCCAAGCCCTTCGCTCACTGATCTTTTGGGCCCTTGTTAACATGAGTTGTTGGAGATCCTCGGGGAGCAGCAAGAGATTGAGCGAGCGTTCGATAGTTTTACGATCGACACCAAGCACACGAGCAGCCGAAGTGATGGATGTGATGCCGCTCTCCTGCATAAATTGAGCGATCGCACGGGCTTTTTCTACACCACGCAGGTCCTGTCGGAGTGAGGAAAAATTTGTTACAGCGACCGCTGAAGCCCGGGCTAGACGTTCGAGTATAGTTTCTTCAGCAGAACTCACCATCACCAAAGCTGGTAGGACGACCTGCAGTCCTGCTCTCCTTAGTTCCAGCACGGCCCGGACTCGCCGGTGACCGGCGAGGATCACCAGTTGCTGCTGTTTGCGTAGATAATGCAATTGGATGGGCTCCCGCACACCTGACATGAGAATCGAATCGCGAAGGCGACCGAACGAGTCTTCACGTTCGTCGATCACCCGGTGATTGTTCTCACGTAGGATCTCAGGATCTTGTACATCGGCGAAAGCGTGGGGGCCGGGTGCTAATGCATTTAGATAGGGAAAGTCATGGGGATTCAGGATGTCTCCAGCTGAAGAAGCTGATTTAGCAGGTGAATCGTGATCCATGGGCAAGAAATCCAAATTCCAGGGGTTCATGATGGTCATGCAGGGTGTCTGCATGTCGAGAGACTGGGGAGCTATTCCCCATTCTTGCGAATCGGAGTGGCTCTGTCGCGCGCATTCTTTTCCCAGCAGACGCTTGCGGAGGATGGGATCATCTTTTTCAAAAATTCAATTATGCTGCATTGATTTTGTCCGTGAGACTCAGTACTGATGAAAAGATCGTCCCATAATGCTAGCGATAAGAGAGGATGCTGGATGAAAAAAATGTTTCTCAGCTGGTCGATGCTGTGTGTCAGTCTCTTGAGTACTGGAGCGTCTGCTTTCCCTGACGCTCGCCGTATGAGTGACTACGAGATCAATCAAACCCCAAGAGCTACCTATGATTTCAAGGGAATCGTCGCCTTGTCGAACTGTTCTGGCAGCCTCGTGCGCTTTGACGATAGCCTGGACACCGATTCCGCACTGGTGTTGACCAATGGCCATTGCGTGCGCCTCTTTGAGCCAGGCGTGGTCTTAGTGAATCAAGCAGCCACACGAACCTTCGATGTGCTCAGTGAAACCGCAACTAAATTAGGGACCGTGCGGTCAAAAAGGTTGCTCTTCGCTACGATGACCAAGACCGACATGGCGCTTTACCAATTGCAGGAAACCTATGCTGATATCTTGAACAAGTTCAAGATCGAAGCTTTGACTCTATCGCGCGAGATGCCAGCCACTGGCACCCCGATCGAAGTGATTTCAGGTTATTGGAAACGTGGCTATTCCTGCGAAGTCGAAAACATCGCCTTTCAAGTCAAGGAAGGCAAATGGCTGTTTGAAGAATCTGTCCGCTACAGTCGGCCTGGTTGCGAAGTGATCGGTGGAACATCCGGCTCACCTGTTGTGGAAGCAGGCACTCGCACAGTCGTCGCGGTCAACAATTCCATCAACGAGCGTGGCACCCGTTGTGAGCTTAACAACCCGTGTGAGCTCGACCCAGCTGGTAATGTCATCTTCCAAAAAGGCTTCGGATATGCTCAACAGACCTATTGGGTCTATTCCTGTCGGAATGCAGAAGGAGATCTCGACCTCAACGTCGACGGCTGTCTCCTGCCGAAGCCGAACTTTGCTCCCTGGCAGCAGCTCGCTTGGGAGCAATAAGCTCTTAGGAGCCTGAAGAGTCGCCGTCAAGAATCAGAAAGCCGCCAGAGGTAGGACGCATGAATGCCTTGCGGCCTCCTCATCGGTCACATGTCAGTTCCCTGTACTGAGCAGACATGCAACTGGTCTCAGGCGTCTCACCGAGGGAGGGCTCTGGATGAAAGGAGTTCCTGAGCTGTGTTCTGAGGCGTAGGTGGGACTTCGTAGCGAGGAGCCCGGTGCGCGCTACGATCCTCAACCCACCGGTGTTTGCTGAAGAGTGAAGGTCCAGCCGTTGGTACACCGAGGACGGATGTCCACGGTTCCCAACCACTGATCCTGTTGGGCTCCGGCGCGGCAGGAACTCGAGGTCCTCTCTGCCGACACCTGTGTCGAAGGTTTTGGTCTAGACGCGCACCATGCTAATACCCACCGGCATATCCATCTTTACGAGACTCGGAGGCTCCAATATAAACCCGGTTCTTTGCATCCCAGAGGATCGCTTGGTAACCTCCGAATTCTCCCTTACCGTTCACCACGCGGTGGCCACGCTGCTCAAGACCTTCCCTGGTTTTTGCCGAGAAGCCCGTTTCGAGGGCGACAGTGCCTCCGTCTTGCATGCGTTGGCCCGTGGGCTCGTCGGTACCGGACACGTAGACCCTCGGGGCATCGCCTGCTTCCTGAAGGTTCATGCCAAAATCGATGAGATTGACGAGCACTTGGGCCTGCCCCTGCGGTTGCATGGAACCACCCATAACACCAAAGCTGAGCCAGGGTTCATCATTCTTGGTGACAAATCCTGGGATGATCGTCTGAAAGGGGCGTTTGCCAGGGGCATAGACGTTGGCATGATTGGGATCTAGGCTAAACAGTTCGCCCCGGTTTTGCAGGACAAAGCCAAGCTTGCCAGGTGTCATGCCCGAGCCCATGCCGCGAAAATTGCTCTGGATCAGGGAGATCATGTTGCCTTGGGCATCAGCCACGGTGAGATAAACGGTATCACTTTGATTCAAAATACTTTCGCCACCCGGATAATTGCGAGCAGCCTGGTTTTGAATCAGCTTGCGTCGTTCTTGAGCATAGGGTTTGGAAATCAATCGTTCGCTCGGGAGTTTGGCGAAGGAGGGATCGGCATAAAAACGTGCGCGATCCGCGAATGCCAGCTTGGTTGCTTCGACCAAAGCATGAACGTAATCAGGGCTGTCAAAGCCCATGCTTTTGAGGTCATAGCCCTCGAGAATATTGAGGATCTGCAGCGTGACAAACCCCTGGGTGTTGGGCGGCAATTGCCAGACACGGTAACCGCGGTAGTCGGTCGACTTGGGTTCAACCCATTCCGATCGATAGGAGGCAAGGTCGTCGTAGCTGAGAAACCCCCCCTGCTTTTTCATGTAGGAGTCGATCGCTTTTGCCATGTCGCCCTTATAGAAGACGTCACGACCCTCTTTGCCGATGCGCTCGATAGTTTGGGCTAGGGCCGGGTTTTTAAATACATCGCCTTTTCCGGGAGCTTTGCCACCCGGCATGAAGATCTCCGCAAAGCCGTCATATGCTTTCAAACGATCGGCATTTCGCTGCCAGTAAAAGCCTATGACTTCTGGCAACACAAAGCCTTCGCGCGCATACTTCACGGTGGGAGCCAAAATCTGACTCATGGGAAGCTTACCGAACTTGCGATGCAGTTCGAACCAGCCGTCTACGGCTCCGGGCACGCTCACGGAGAGAGGACCGAAGGCTGGCACCGTCGTGAGCTTCCGCTTTTGGAACTCTTCAAGTGTCAGGCTTTTTGGTGAGGGACCGCTCGCGTTAAGCCCAAAGAGTTTCTTTTGTTTAGCATCCCAGACGATAGCATAGAGATCTCCGCCGATACCGGATCCCGTCGGCTCGACAAGACCCAGCATAGAATTCGCAGCGATCGCAGCGTCTGTTGCCGTGCCGCCTGCCTTGAGGATATCGATGGCCACCTGAGTCGCAAGAGGATGGCTGCTGGCGGCCATGCCTTTTTGGGCATAGACTTCCGAGCGACTGCTTTTCCAGGGAGAACCTGTGACTCGATCAAAGGCGAAGCTGCTGGTCGGGGAAACGATGCCACCCAGAGTGATCCAGCCGAAAAGGACATGGGACTTCAAACGCATGATGGGACTCCTTGTCTGCGCGTGTCTTCCCTGGGTATAGCAGGCCCGACTGCAGCCTGGTGTTGAAATGCACACGGGCTGTTTGCATTCCTGTTCAGCGTATGTGTCGCACGCGATTCGGGACGAGCTTTTCCATGGGCTTGCAAGACACGGGCAGCCGAGAACCTGGCTGCGAGACAGACCGGTCCAAGCGGACGAAGCACACGATACAAGACAGCCTTTCGGGGAGGATCGCAAGCCACGCGCGAGCCCGGGCTTTGGGCTTCGAGCGAGCCTACCCGTCAGAATATTCATACGGCAGGCACTTAGTTCGTGCGATGCCTTGAAGAGGTGTTTGACAACAGGGAGTTGGATGAGCTAGATCTGATGGAGCGCGGGTGTAGCTCAGTTGGCTAGAGCGGAACGTTCCCAACGTTCAGGTCGAGGGTTCGAGACCCTTCACCCGCTCCAAGTTCTACCTGGCATATTGCTTCCAGACAGGCAGGATCAGAGGATCTTCAAGCTTGTTCCCGAGAGGCCAGCTCCGATGTGTGCCAACTTCATTTTCCGAAGAGAGTCAGACCACAGTCCAAGCGTCGGTATCCTCTTGTCGCACGATGGCAAAGCTAAGTGTTTGCCTGCCGTGTCCCGGCAGCTCTATGACGGAAGTCGAGGGAGAGTGGCGGCGGCAGTCTCCTGCCGCCTGAAGCCCTTACTGACACCAAATATGGGTCGGAGCGTTGTGGGTGTTGGTCCCGTAGACGCAGGCGATCGCCACATGTCCACCACTGGTCAAAGCGTTAGACAAGATGGTTCCGCCGGTCGTGGGACAGCTATTACACTTACACTGATTCGAGGCACTTGTGTATCCACCGCTCACGCAGATTTGGTCAGGAGTTTGCGTGTAGTAATTGTAAGCCTGGTGACCCTGGACGGTTGGATTGGCGTCACAGTTCGAGCTGGTTCCGCTTTTCTTAAGGACGCCCGCGGCGACTTTGTTGTAGAAGCTGATGGGTCCACCTTGGCTGAGAGGGACACCAAAGCAACCGCTCATGGAGGTCTTCACATAACTTGAGACCGACACCCAAGCAGGAGGTTTGGGAGTCGGCGGTGGCGGCGTGGGTGGTTCTGCTGTTGCTGGAGTCGAGCAAATCGGACCGCCGCTGGAATTAAACGCGCTGACAAACTGTCCTGACGGACAAGATTGATTGGCTGGTCCCTGGGGCAAAGCGATACAGATCGGGGCTCCGTTGGCATCGAATCCGTTCAGGACCTGGGACGAACTGCAGCCAATATTGGCAAGGACGCTACCCCCTGCCTGGCAAAGAGTTGCTAGGGAAGGAGTTGTGTTAGCGATGAGATTGGAACTGAAAGTCCAAGTCCAATCCTGGCGGAGGACAGGATCTTGGCCATACTTAGCCTGCGTGTTGGTGATCGCGGCTCTTGGGTTGCTAAGCGAATCGAGGAGCAGAGCCGCACGAAGTTGAATCGTTTTATCGGGAAAGACGTCCGCTACGTAGGAAAACTTCCCCTTCTGGGATCCGTTCAGCGGTAACACTTCGGCCCCACTCGGTGAGCTCTTCAAGACGACTGGTTGTCCGCTCGTGGGAACCGAGTTGAAGTTGATGCCCGCCAGAGTCTTGGTACAGTCTGTTCTCAAACGAAGGTTTTTGAGCTGTTCTTGGAGCTCGGTTCGAAGTCCGAGATTGGTCTGTTGGGCCTTGAGATTGATGAGATAACTATTGACGCCACCGAGCACTGCAGCGCCGATGCCTGCCGAGACTAATACGCCTGCGAGATTCATATCACCTCCCCCTTTCCCGTCGTATCGGTGCCTCATCGACCACGCAAGAGGACTAGTTCTAAAAGGCTAGGAATTTAAGGAAAAAAAGCTCTCCTTTCGGTCGGCTGCATGATCGTCCTGAGCACGGTTGAAAAAGCTTGAGAGAATCGGTGGTCTATTCGTCGGGATGAGGGGCTCCGGGAGGTTGAGGGATTCAAGATTTTGGGTGATGTTATGTGGTGAGATCAGGACCGGGTGTTCCGAAATGATCTAGATTAGGCGCACACCGTTCCCTAGCCCGGAGTGGACATGCGGTCCATCCAGGGCTGAGGGTTTTTAGACAATGACGGCTGTGGGCTTTTTCTGGACCCCCACTACTCCGCGTAGCCGCACACTGCCTGCACGTAGAGTATGGATCCGCCACCGTCATCGGGGTCGAATCGTGCCGTACAGCTATTGCCGCTGGCAAAGGCACCCAGATAGTTACAAATATCGGCATCGGGGCAGTTGTTCATATAGCCGAAGCAAGCCCGTAGGATCGTTCCCGAAGGACAACTGACTGAAAGGTCGGCGGGGTAGGGAACCCCTGAGGCCGTCATCTGATTCTGGACGATGATGGGAGAGCGCGGAGCACCCACATTGACACAAGTTGGCACGTTACCGATCCGGGCAACTTCACGCTGGTTTGGTCCGCAACTGTCGGGTAAGCAGATGGGCGAGGTTCCCGCCCAAGCCAGCAGAGCCTGGCCGCTTGGGCAAGCACTCCCTGCGGCCGTAAAAAAGCTTCCGCAGGGACGCACGGCCGGTGCGTACAGTGCCGAAGTCGGATGATTCGTGTCGTAAGGCCGTCTCGTCAGGGGGTCCAGAAGAAACCCGCCACCTGACGCCGGTCGTGTTGCGTAGATGGAAAGGCCTGACTGTCCCCCTATGTTTTCACAACGCGCAGTCAAAGTCCAATTGCCAAGGGCCTGGCCTCCGGACGCGACGATAATCGAGCCATTTTCCCTTCGTAGGGCGATGTTGCCACTGCAGTTGACCGGTCTGCTTGGAAAACTATCAAACGTTTTTGCGCAGCTGAGATTCGTTTGAATGAATCGTCGTAAGTCTTCGACGTCCGAGCGCAATTCAACTGACCTTTGAGCAGTCATCGAGTTATTCATCAAGCGCCCAAGACCCACGGCTACCACCCCAAGAATGCCGAGAGCGACCAAGACCTCAACGATCGTCACGCCTTCCTGGGAAGATCTTATTCGGCGCTTCCAAAGTTTTATCATGAGATCCTCTTCCATGTTTAAGTAGCCTGATTCGAGATCGAAGGATCTCCATCGGTCCTATCGGGAGACCTTCTTCCGTTGTCTACATACCTTGGTTATGGATCGGAGTATCCCCATCGGTCCTTAACGACCATTCCGAACTCAACGATGCTGCTGCTGAATGTCCTGCCCAAATGGAATGAAAGCTTAGCTGCTGGCACGCTGAGTGCTCGAGCCTCTGGTCCTTGTCCCTAACGGCTGGCCTCAGCATCCCGAGTCTGTCCGTGGAGGTCTTGGTCAGGCGCTTGACAGCGCTCGAAGAACAGATAAGCCGATCAAGTCTGGTTGACTTCGAAGGCCTAGGCGTGAGACACATGTATGGTATCCGTTCCTTCTCCGCTCGAGGTGCAAGCTTTGGATATCAAAGAAAAGCTCAGTATACTGGCCGACGCCGCGAAGTATGACGCCTCCTGTTCGAGCAGTGGAGCGAAGCGAGCGTCGAACAAGAAGGGCCTCGGCAATACCCAGGGAATGGGTATCTGCCATAGCTATACCCCGGACGGTCGGTGTATTTCCCTTTTGAAAATTTTACTGACCAATTTTTGCATTTACGACTGCACTTACTGTATCAATCGAATTTCGAGCGACGTTCGTCGTGCGCGCTTTTCGGTCGACGAAGTCGTATGGCTGACGCTAGAGTTTTATAAGAGGAACTACATCGAGGGCTTGTTTTTGAGCTCGGGTGTATTACGCTCCGCAGATCAGACTATGGAGGAGATGATCGAAGTAGCACGAAAGCTACGTGAGGAGCACCATTTTCACGGTTATATCCATCTCAAAGCCGTGGCCGGAGCTTCACCCGAACTGGTGCAAAAAGCAGGACTGTGGGCCGATCGACTGAGTGCAAACATTGAACTTCCCACTCAGAACGATTTAGATCGACTCGCTCCGGCAAAGTCTCATCAAGAGATTGAATCAACGATGGGGACCATCACCTCCAAGATCGAAGAGACCCGAGAGACCAAGAAGCGGCAAAAGCGCGGGAGAGCTTTTGCCCCGGGTGGGCAGAGCACCCAGATGATCGTCGGGGCTACACCTAGCACCGATCGGGATATTCTGACGACTGCCGCCCATCTTTACGATCAGTATGGATTACGTCGGGTGTACTATTCGGCGTTCAGCCCCATCCCCCAAGGTGATCCCCGCTTACCGCTGCGCCCGCCCCCACTGGAGCGTGAGCAGAGGCTTTATCAAGCTGATTGGCTCCTCCGTTATTATGGATTCCATGCAGAGGAACTCACGGAAACACAAGCCCCGAATCTCGACCTGGGGCTAGATCCTAAGACCGCCTGGGCGCTGCGGCATCGGCAGGATTTTCCTATTGATGTCAACCAGGCGTCTCGTGAGCATTTGCTCCGGGTTCCAGGATTTGGTCTGAAAACTGTGGATCGCATCCTCGCAACCCGGCAGCATCGATCCCTTACCCTCCTTGATCTGGCTGCGATGCGTGCGGTTCTCGATAAGGCTCGATTTTTTGTCAAAGCGGCGGATCATAACCCCGAATTGAAGTGGCTGGATGCGCCTCAGCTAGAGGATCGCCTGCGTAAACGTCGTATCCAACAGCCGACTCTCTTTGAGTTTATGGGTGTCAAGGCAGAGGTGTTCTGACGATGCCATTGATTGCAGTGTCTGGTGACTTTGCGGGCTGGCGTGACAAAGCGCGGGCCGCGATCTTAGCAGGCTTTCCCCCCGAGGCCGTTGCCTGGTGTGAGGAGCAGGAGTCTCCTGGGCTTTTCGAGCCGGATGATGATCTGCCTTTGCTCACGCGACGAAGCTTTGTTGTCCCTCGTCGCTTTGTTGAGCTAGCGGAAGTGGTTGCCTATCACCGTGACCTTGGTAAATGGGCGTTGCTCTATCGCATCCTCTGGCGGCTCTTGCATGACGAGCGCGAGTTGCTAGAGATTCACAGTGATGCGGATGTCCGACGCTTTCATGAGATGCACAAGGCAGTGACCCGCGATGCCCACAAAATGAAGGCTTTTGTGCGGTTTCGGCGAGTTAAGGCGGGAGAGCAAGAGCATTATGTAGCTTGGCATCAACCCGATCATCCTCTCCTCCGCTTTGTTGCCCCTTTTTTTAAGGATCGTTTTCACGTCATGCATTGGACGATCTTCACACCCGATGCAAGTGTTACGTGGGACGGTCACAGGCTTCATTGGGGGCGCGGATGTTCGCAGCAGGAGGTGACCCAAGAGGATGCCTTCGAGGACCTGTGGCGATCCTATTACGCATCGATTTTTAATCCCGCTCGGATCAAGACGAAAGCGATGAAGGCCGAGATGCCCCGGCGCTACTGGCGCTCCCTCCCGGAAACTCACATCATCGATGCGTTGCTTGAGGCAGCGCCCTCGCGTGTGGCGGCGATGCTGGCCGCAAGTCCTAAGATGGCAGAAGGGTTGGTACCGCTCGAACGGAATCGCGAGAGCTTAAGCTCGGCCCTCCAAGCCTGTCGGATTTGTCCGTTTGCCTGCGAGGCTTCTCCCCAATGGGGTCAAGGATCGCTCGAAGCAGGTTTTGTGGTGCTGACTTCGCAAGTGGCAGGACCCCGCATTCTATCCGATGCCTCTTGGGAGATTCTCCAACTCGGGTTGAAGCAGATCGGTTTGAGTCCCGAACGCATCTATATCACCGCGGCTGTCAAACACTCTAAACAGGGTCGGGTTCAGCCGCGCGATCTCGCGGCATGCAAGCCGTGGCTTACTGCTGAGTTGGCCCTTGAACGTCCGAGGACACTGGTCTGTTTAGGGCTTACCAGTGGGCTTGCGATTTTTGGGCGTTCGCTGCGCCGCGAGGAAACCCGCGGGCGCATCGTGGCGACGGGTGCTGCACCTCGCACCCTGGTCACGCTCGATCTTGAAGGCATCGTCTCGATCACCGATGCTGCCGACCGCCAGGAAAAGATCTTATTGTTTTGTGAAGAGCTGCGACTCCTCAAAGTCGCTGCCGGTGAAGAGGCCTTTCGTGATGTCGTGCGAGACTGAGAGTCAGCGGAACAAACCCTGCATCACGGCACCGTCAATCATCCACCCCTAAAGGACGTGGTTTCCATGGGAGCAAGAAGTGACGGACAAAGTACTCGAGGGAAGGCAGCTGTCTTTGTGAAGGCTCGTAGAATCACGACTTTTTCGGCAGAATCAAGAGAGCTTCGGCCCAGCGAACTCCTTTGAAGTATTCAGAATCGACCCCACAGCGAAGACGAGCGGAGAGGCTGTCTGCGCTTTTTTGTTCACAATGTATCCCCTTGTTCCATTAATCTTACTGTTGATAATTTGCATCCGTTCCAAGCCTCCCGTTCCACGTTCTCGCTGATTTCCCAGCAAAAATTGCCGACCCAGAAGCACTCGATAGGAGGAGGCGGTATGCAACGCGTTGGTAAACACCTTTTCATATGGCTTCTAACATGGATGCTATGCGAAGGACTTGCGATTGCGGACGATTTGAAGTTCCGCATCAACTTGAAATCGAAACGAGTGGAACAGGGTAAGGAGTGGTTGATTGAGAGAGCAGCGGTTTGGGACGGCCGCCACCTCTTCCTCAACCCGCAGCTTGACTTCAGCGAACTAGACTGCGTCGGCAATGCAGAAGGGGGATGGACCTGCTCCGGAACCGTGGTAGCAACAGGGAATTACATCCCTTCGTCGTCACTCGTGTTCGACTGGAATAACAGCGGGACACGGGATAAAAACGAGAAACTCTACCCATCTCAAATCGCGACTCAGGCTCTGAGTCTTCAGGGTAATGGCCAAGGTGTTGTGGTTTACCTCGAACCCAACTGCCAATGCCGAACGACACGTTGTGTTGAATCCGTGAGTTTTGTCATTCGTGAAGGAACGGGCGGTCGTATCCTTTGGGGGCCAGAGACGCAATCCGTACTTTTCGATGAAAGCTGCAAGGCCGTCGTGCTCTTAGGCAAGCTCAATCCTATCGATAGCTCCATTCAAAAGATCGATCCAGTTAACCTCGCCCTGGGTGTGACCCTTCGTGGTGCCGAGCAGAACTTGGACTATCTGCCACTCAGTGGGCGTGCCGAAGCGGGAACTCCTGGACCAGAGGGGCCGCGGGGTCCGGAAGGTCCACGGGGTGCAACAGGGCCACAGGGACCACGAGGAGACGTAGGTCCCGTCGGGCCACAGGGGCTGGCAGGGGCTCGCGGTGAAGCAGGCGCCCAGGGGCCTCGAGGTGAGATCGGTCCTCAGGGACCGAGCGGTCCCATCGGTCCTCAAGGACCGCGAGGAGCGGAAGGTGCCGTGGGACCAGCAGGTCCCGCAGGTCCTCGAGGCGCTATCGGTGACGAGGGACCGCGTGGTGAACGAGGGCCGGCTGGTCCTGCTGGTCCGGCTGGTGCTGCTGGTCCGGCTGGTCCTCGCGGTAACGATGGAGCGAAGGGTGAACCCGGCGAGGCTGGTGCGCGAGGACCGAAGGGCGATGTGGGGCAAGCAGGCCCTAAGGGAGACAAGGGCGATCCGGGACCCCAGGGCTTGCAAGGGCCTGCAGGTGCTGCCGGACCGCGAGGTCCCGAAGGTCCTCAGGGTATCAAAGGTGATGCAGGTGAGCGTGGGCCTGCTGGACCGCAAGGGCCTAAGGGAGATAAAGGGGACCTGGGGCCAATAGGCCCAGCTGGTCCTCAAGGCGAAAAAGGTTTGCAGGGAGAAAGAGGCGATCGTGGGGATCGAGGTCCTATTGGATTACCAGGACCTCAAGGGGAACAAGGACCAAAGGGTGATACAGGAGCTACTGGGCCGTTAGGCCCTAAAGGAGACAAAGGCGACAAAGGAGATCCTGGTCTCCCGGGACGCGATGGAGCGCGCGGTGATATCGGACCACCTGGACCTCAGGGGCTCCGTGGGGAGGCTGGACCGGCAGGAGGGCAAGGCATTCAGGGTGAACAAGGTCCCCAAGGTGAAGCTGGTGAGATTGGACCTCGGGGCCCAAAAGGTGACAAAGGCGATAAAGGCGATCAGGGCTTGCCCGGACGTGATGGAACACGGGGCGATATAGGACCTGTTGGTCCTCAGGGGCTGCGCGGTGAGATAGGACCACAAGGGCCACAGGGTCTGAAGGGGGACCAGGGACCTGCAGGCCAAACTGGAGCAACGGGTCCCCAGGGTCCCAAGGGTGACAAAGGCGATGCGGGAGAAATAGGTGCACCCGGGCGAGCAGGTCCTCGCGGCGATACCGGTCCTGCTGGTCCCGTTGGTCCCCGTGGTGAATTAGGTCCTGCCGGACCGCAAGGTCCTAAAGGTGACAAGGGTGATGGAGGTCCTCAGGGTCCTCAGGGCCCGAAGGGCGAAACAGGCGAACGCGGCGAAGTCGGACCAATAGGCCTTACCGGACCCAAAGGCGATAAGGGTGATCCAGGTGCCATCGGCCCCGAAGGCCCTCCGGGCGTTCAAGGACCCAAAGGTGATAAGGGTGACACCGGACCAGCCGGTCCTCAGGGGCCACGAGGTGAGGCTGGTATTCCCGGATTGAAAGGCGATCGCGGTGATACCGGTCCAGCCGGACCACAGGGTCCCAGAGGGGACGACGGTCCAACAGGTCCCGTCGGACCCCGCGGACCCGAGGGTGATCCGGGCGCCGATGGTCCTCGCGGTTTGAAAGGAGAGATCGGTGATCCAGGGCCTGCAGGGCCTGCTGGCCCGGTCGGTCCAATCGGTCCCGCAGGTCCAAGCGGCCCAAAAGGTGATACAGGACCACAAGGACCTACGGGACCGCGTGGTGAAGTGGGGCCTCAGGGCGCCGTCGGTGACAAAGGCGATGTCGGTCCTCAAGGTCCGCGAGGCGAACCCGGTCCGATTGGATCAGTCGGTCCACGAGGTGAGACAGGTCCTGCAGGTCCAACGGGTCCGGCTGGTCCCCGAGGCGATGTAGGTCCAGCAGGTCCCGCCGGTCCCGCTGGTCCCAGGGGGGAAGCAGGGGCGCAAGGTCCTGCTGGTGTCGCGGGGCCACGTGGTGAGGTCGGTCCTGCAGGTCCTGCAGGTGCTCGTGGTGAAACAGGGGGAGCTGGTCCCAAAGGTGACACAGGTGCTGCGGGACCAGCGGGTCCTCGAGGCGAAACGGGTCCTCCAGGTCCTACTGGTCCTACTGGTCCTGCCGGTCCTACTGGTCCTGCCGGTCCTGCTGGTCCTGCTGGTCCCCGCGGCGAATCTGGTGTAGCAGGTGCTAAGGGTGACAAGGGTGATACGGGGGCGGTCGGGCCCGCTGGTCCACGTGGACCGCGAGGTGAGACAGGACCCCCAGGTCCTGCTCAGGATCTGTCGGACATTCTGCGCCGCTTAGATTCCCTCGAACAAGCGGTTCAACGCTAAAAAACTAAGGCCCGGCCTCAGCCGGGCCTCCTCATGTCAGCAGCATGTGAGCTCTCAGTTTGTTAGGTGCAGCCTGAGATGCGATGCTTGGAACCCGAACAAAAAAAGGGAATCCGGGGACTCCCTTTATCAAGCAAGCCTACGTTAGGTGCACAAAAAAATCAGTTATCCCGTTCGTAACGGTAGACAAAGGTTTTTGGGTCCATACAGGGCCAGGGTTTACCTGGGTTTTGGCTTGGGTCATCACTTTGGTGAGACGCATCGTTTTGCTGGGTCGCCGAATCTGAGCACGCGTTGACGGCTCCCTCGGGCGTGGCTTTTGGGGGAATGATCAGAGTCACGTCGAGAAAGCGATCTTCTTTGTCGAGCTTCACTCGTAATTCGACGTTTTTCGAGGTGTCAGTCCCATCGTTGTAGGTGCCGATCGTCGCATACTGGGTGATCAACGCTTGATAGCGCAGAGCTTGGGGAAAGCGAGGCGTTAAACGCGTGTCATTTCCAGCAGGATTCGGAATTGTCAGGTTAGTCGACACAAAGAGACTCGGGTCGATTACGATTCGGGTGGCTCGGTTCTCGACGAGGACGTAGGTTCCGGGGAGAGTGGCCTGATCGGGGCCTGCGACCTCGGGAGATAGTTCGCGATCGGTCGGAGCGTTTTTCTTGGAGTCCTTCTTGTCTTTGCCACAACCCATGAGGGACATGGTCACGAGCGCAAGCGATACAAGCATGGTCTTGGTAGGATACGCAAACATAAATGAACCCCTATTTCTTGAGGACCTAGCTGCTCAGCTCGGGTCAGTTTGAGAGCATTCTCATCTCAGCGCCAAACGCTCAACCTGGTGTGCAAACTGTCCGCCCAGACCCCGTGAGAGTCGATGCAATCGGGACACGTACAGCTGAGGTCGAGACTCAGGGAGCTGCATCCAGGCTTCTTTGGCGATGCACACGTGGCGTACTATATTGGGTCGGAGAAGGCAAGTCCAAAAGACGTGAAAAGGTGTAGGCCGAGGGTTTCTCGAGTTTTCGGAGGGGGCCTCGATCCCGCTTTTGATGCGGCGCGGGTCTCGTTTGCGCGAGATTGCGTTTGGCAGGTCCCGGCGCGGAACTCGCTTGATGGCAAGGCCTAGCGTGACTTTTTGTGCGTATTTTTGACGATATTCAACGGGGCGAAGCTGCGGCCGGAGGATGGAAAGTCACTTTATTTTTGCACTGCTAAGTGCAATAAGTCGGGCGAAGTGTCATCTTTGGTGACTGGGTCGCAGCACGGGACGGTTGTTTGGACTCGGGTCCCCCACATCCTGCGAGGAGTTTGAAGGACGATGTTGCGCTATCTTCACAACCTTTGCCTAGGGGTCGCACTGCTGGGGGTGCCTATCGCGATCTTGGACTCTCTCACTCAAGTCCTTGGACATCGAATCGAGGGACTGTCGCAGCTAGTGATGAATGTCACGGGTCTGGTACTGCTCCTTCTTACCTCAGCTTGCCTGGCCCTATTTATCAGTCGTAGGGTGCCCTTCCGAGTCTACGCTCCGAGCTTACTGCTGACTGTCTGGGCGATGGTAGGATACTGGCCTCTTTTTCCCTTAACGATCGAAGACCCTTCCCGCGATCTGATCATGGGTGGAGTCTGGGTCCTGGTGATGATCGATCAGGTTCGCGTCCGGCGAGCCTTGGGTGCCGATCGCCTCGGTTTTTTTGATGCAGTCTATTTTGCTAAGTCTGAGCCTTTCCCATGGCAAAGGGTCCTGATGGGACTACCTTTGGCTGGGATCGGCTCCATCTTGTTCGCAGGTTTCGCTCTCATCACCACAGCTTTCGTGCACATCAATCAAGAAGCCGGTGGATTCGTTCACTTCCGTTGGGACGGTGTCTATTCTCGGCATGCGATTTACGAAAAAGATGGCCAGAAAGTCCATCTCCTCTCTATGGTGCATATGGCTGATCGCGACTTTTATGCGAGGGTGATCAATGAAATTCCTCGAGCCGATAGCATCGTGCTGACGGAAGGTGTGACCGATAAAAAAGGATTGCTGAAGGAGAATCTCGACTACACGAAGCCGGCTGCCTTGCTCGGTGTGGAAGCGCAGGGACGCACGTTTATGAAGCAGTTGCATGCTCTTCATAAGACTTTGCACGCCGATATCGACCTAAGTGAACTGCGCCCTCAGACTCTCGAAGGCATCAGAAGCATCGCCCGCATCATGGATGGGGAATTGAGCTTTGATTTTCTCTCGACCTTTATGGATTCTAATACCATGCAGCACTTTGAGAGCGAAATCCTCGAGCTGCGGAACGATCATCTCATGGACATATTCGTCGAGCAGGAAGGACGCTACGAGCATATTGTGATGCCCTGGGGCGGTGCTCATCTGAAGGGGATAGCCGAGAGACTTGAGCTCATCGGCTACCAACAAACCCGCGAAATCGAAATGCGGGCCATCGATTTTCGCCAGGTCTTGCGTCGAGGGCTGCATACCTTCTGAGTATCAGGAGGAGCGCAGCGGCATCTCTTCAGTCTTCGCCTCGATCGAGAGGACATGCTTGTCAGAGATCGGTCTGTATGCCCAGCTTCCAGATCTGTGGGGCACCTAAGGTCAATTGCCCCGCCGCCGCGGAAGCCCAGTAGCGCTGCGCAGCCACATTTTCGACGCTGACCTGAAGGACAGTCGGGCGTTGCCAAAAGTCTGTTTCCGCACGAAGTCCCGCATCGATCCGCGTCCAAGGAGAGAGAATCCGCTCATTTTCGATGTCGACGTATTGTTTGCTAAAATGCTGGAGACTCGCTGACAACTCTAGGAGCTGTGACAGGCGCCACTGTACAGTCAAGGGCAGATGGAAGCTAGGAACGCCCGGCGCGCGACGATTTTCGACTTGACCATCGCGGACTATCCGTGGGTCGATCCAGAGGACGCCGCCCGTCACAGTCCATGTGTTGGCGAACTGTGCATCCCAGCTAAGTTCCAGACCTCGATTGCGTTGCAGACCAGCCTGTACGTAGGCGTTGCTTTCAGCATCAAGATATTCGAGCGCACGATCTGTTTGAAATACAGCAGCCGTGACAAAGAAACTATCTTGCCAGCGCGATTTTATTCCCAGTTCGACCTGATGATTTCGGAGCGGCGGCATGGGACGATCAGCATTGTTGGCCGAGGCTGGCGCCACTCCTCCCCGCTCAAGACCCTCGACATACGACACATAAGCGGAAGATCCGGGAGTCCATTCGTGACTCAAAGCAGCAAAAGGCGTCGTGGCCGTATCCTGTCTGTGTTGGATGCGTCTTGCTGTAGGGACATCAAAGCCTTCCGTTAACAGGGTACTATTCTTCACCCCGATCAGGAGATTCGTGTGTTTACTGAGCGCAATATCATCGCTCAAAGCCTGAGTGTGCGCCTTTAAATCGGTATTGGTTCCGGCTGCCAAAGTCGATAGTGCAGGCCGCTCGACATACACGGGTTGGTAGAGGTTGGAAGGAATCGTCGCGAGGCTGCGACCCTGAGCTGTCTTAAACACAAAGCCCTGGCCGAGGTAAGCGAGGGTGAGGCGATGGTTCAGTCCAAGGGTCTCGGCACGTCCACGAAGAAAGAGATTCGCGCCGTAAAAAGGCTTGTACCGAGTGCCTTCGGCAAAATAATTGGGTCGTAAGAGCGTATCACCCGCCTCGTTTTGAATGAGGGCCGTTCCAGACGAGAGCAGGGGCCGACGACGGATACCATACACACCTTGAATCAAGAGCGACCAATCCGGACTCACATCCCACTCTACAGAACCATAGCCATAGGACCACTCCTGGTTCAGATAGGTCCACTTTTGGAAAAGGTTTTGGTTGGGGTCAGGTGCGCGTGGCACGGGAACTCCTGGGGCCAGGACAAAAGCGTTCTGGTAACCTTCGCTGCGCACCCGGATCTGGTCATACCCGACAATCAATCGTAGGCTGTCACTCCTATCGTATCGGAGTGAGAGAGCCGCAATGTCCCGTTCGTCCCGGCCACCATAAAATGTTTCTCCCGCTTCGGATGCCAGATTAAGGCGTATCGCTGTTGAGCTAGAGAGGACCTGATTGACATCGCCATGAGCACTGAGAATGCTCCGCTCGCGAAACCCTGTGGCGAAGCGCCGAAGGTTTTGGGTCCGCGCTAGCTTTGGCACAACATTCACCGCTCCCCCCACGCTCGCTTGGGGGGAAAATCCAGCTAAGCCAGCTGAAGGTCCTTTGGTCACCTCCAGCCGCTCCACGCTGTAGAGTTGCCCCAGTGACCCCGAAAACATGGCCCCTGGCCCCATGCCATAGAAACTTATGGCGTCGGCCCCTGATGGAAAACCCCGAAAGCTCAGATTAAACGCGGAAAACCCACCCGCTGTGGCTACATTGGTCAGAGCGGGATCTCGTCGCAACACCTGGTTAGCGGTCACATACTGTTGTCGTGCGATGAGATCGGCATCATAGGTGCTGATCGAAAAAGGGGTAGACTCGAGGGAGCGAAGACCCAAGATGCCGGGTGACGCTTCTGAGTCCGTTCGCTCTCCCCTTACGGTCATGCGCTCAGGATCCTTGGGCTTCGCGCTGGCATGAGGCGGCGATGTCTCCGTTGCTTGCTCCTGTGAAGAGCTACCCTGTGAGCTGATCGTCCCTGCAGGCTGATGCTGGGGAGAAGAGGGTGTTTGAGCTTGAAGGTGCCCGATCCCCATCGACAGAACGATGGATGTGAGAGCGGTTTGAGGTTTCATTCAGTCTCTCCAGAGTTGGGGTAGCGTCTCGAGTTGAGGGGAGTATAAAGAGCGAACTCAAGATGATTCAAGAAAAAACCGTTACTTTCTATGCGATCGAAGATGGCGGGACTTCTTCAGCAGCTGCCCGTGGCAAGCGAGGGAGGAATCTTTGCTCAAGGTAAAACTTCCATTGTTACCAATCGGCTGGAAATGGCCCCTATCAGTCGTTGGCGCCCTGATGTACGTCGGCACCTATTCCTTCCTAGGCTGGTTTCATTGGCGGGAAGCCTCGCTTCTACCTCTCACACCCCTGGATCAAGAGGTCCCTTTTCTCCCCTGGTCCATCGTGATTTATCTATCCGACTATCTCTTCATCCTACTGCTCGTTCATCACTTGGACAGTTCCGAGCGATTGAGTCGAGCGAGCTACGCTCTCGGACTAGGGGCGATTCTCACTTTTGCCGTGTTTATCCTATTCCCGACCGTTTTTCCCCGCGAGCTCCGTAGCATGGATCCCCTATGGCTCCCCTTTTTTCAGTTGCTCTATGGAATTGATTCACCATCGAATTGTTTTCCCTCGTTGCACGTATCGATGACACTCCTGGGCGTAGGTTTCTTTCAGACTCGGACTCGAATCGGGAGCTGGGGCATGCGGATATGGGCGTTCGCGATCTGCGTTTCGACACTTACGACCAAGCAGCATTATGCCATCGATGTCCTAGGAGGTTTGATGATCGCTGGCTTAGTATGGAACGCGAGCAAACACTGGGATTATGTCGATTGGTTGAAGCGATCTGCTGATGACGTGAGGGGTCAAGCACCGCTCGATGAACAGCAGGGGGGAGGACCTTCCAGCCGAACTGCAAGTTGATCATCTCTTGAGCAGTTTAGCCTCGAAACTTGGGATCAAAGGACAAAACTCGCGCTTCGAGGGGCCGGTAAGACGCGAAACCTCAGCTCAGGCAACAAGGGCCTTGCGGATCGTCTGCAAGAGCGTCACGGCCTCGAAGGGCTTCAAGATCCAGCCCTGGACCCCTAGAATTTTTGCACGTTTGAGTACCTCAATCTGTCGATTGGAAGTCACCATGACAACGGGCAAATTTGTTCGACGCAGATTTTTGCGAATGAAGGAAAGAAATTCTATGCCATCGACATGGGGCATTTCCACATCGCTGAGGACCAGATCGATGTGAGGTCTCCTTTTCAGAATACGGATTGCGGTCTGGGCATCCTCAGCCTCGTAGACCTCATAGCCCGAATCGGAAAGGAGTTTGAGCGTTGTGCGACGCGTGATCGGTGAATCATCGACGACCAGTACGGTCCGCTTCCGCAGTATACCGGCCTCAGCGAGGCGGACGTCAGCGGGGCGAAATCCGGCACTTTCGGCCATCTTAGAGTAAGTTTTCGCATGATGAGAGTTTGCAGGAACCCCAGGTGAGCCCTTTTCAAAAATGGCTTGCAGAGAAAGAGCGGATAACCCGTCACCCGCCTGGGCCGCTTGCTTATACCAATCGACAGCTTGTTGAGCGGAAGCTCCCGGGACTAAACCCAATTCGTGGAGCAGGCCAAGAGCTTTTTGAGCTTCGACGTCGCCGTTTTGAGCAGCAGCGATCACGTCTTCAATAGGCTTTTTGGTGTAGTCCATCGGCCCTGTCCTCCCACTTTCATCCCGATTTCTTCCTAGCGTAAGAAAGCAGGCAGTTTCCCTCCTCTCCCCCCACGGACAGACTCGGAAGAACCTTCGGCAAGCATGAACTTTTTTTGGGCTTACGGAGATCAACCGAGGTGTGCGATGCCGCATGTTATCAAAAAAAATGTTAAAACGAAGGGTTACAGACTCGATGTGCTCGCTTGCTCCAGTCAAATCTTTGACTTGGGCCTCACGAAGAGGCCGGTTTCGACTCATCCCAAGGGGGGCATGAAAACAAAATTGTGTGCTGGTTCGAGGCATTCTTGGTGCGGCTACGGAGTGTGTCGGAGCGCATCAACGGGCGTTGCTGGGCAGAGACGAACTCGAACATCCTCACCTTATTCTGCTTCCTTACCGGCAAGTGTCTCAAGTTTTTCGAGTCGCCTCTCTAGCTCACGGATCGTCCCAAATGCCTCGCGTAGACGTTTGGTGTAGGCGACACTCCTCCTCCATTCGGCAGCAGGTTCTGCGGGAAAGCCGATGTAGGTGCCACGCTCCCGAATGCTATCGATCACCCCCGATTTTGCTCCGATCTGAGTGCCACTGGTGATCTCAAGATGTCCAGCGATCCCTGTGTGACCTCCCATGGCCACCCAACTGCCAATTTTAGTCGAGCCAGCAACGCCGGAGTAGGCTGCAAACATGCAGTTGGAACCGATCTCCACATTGTGGCCGATATGGACTTTGTCGTCGAACTTACAGCCATCACCGATGATCGTTTCGTAATGGGCGGCACGATCGATCGTTACATGCGCTCCACATTCGACATCATCGCCGATGCGCACAATACCGGTCTGAGGAATCTTGCAAATCTCCTGGTTACTCACAGCAAAACCAAAGCCATCAGCTCCAATGACCGTTCCGGAATGAAGCAGACACCGCTTGCCTAGGATACAGCCCTGGTAGACAACAACTTGGGGATGTAATACTGACTCAGCACCAACCACGACGCCTTCGCCGATATACACTTGGGGATAAATCACGACGCCGTCTTCAATTCTGGCGCCTGCAGCGATGTAGGCGCCAGCTCCTACCGTGATGTCCTTCCCCAAATGGACGCCCGGCTCAATGATGGCTTGGGGATGGATGCCGGATCGGCCATGGCTGGGCTTGAAAAAAAGAGCCGCGACCTTGGCGTATGCAAAGTGAGGGTCCTTATGAATCACGTAGGGACCCGTAAATTCCTCGAAGGCTTGGGGGCTGATGAGCGCCGAAGCGGTGCAGTTGGGAAGATGCTGTTTGAACTGACTGCTGCCCAGAAAGCTCAGCTCACCCTCCTGAGCTCGTTGGATCGAAGTCACTCCGCGAATGAACAGGGAGTCGAGATCGACCGGCCCTTCGTACTCAATAGGTGACTTGAGATAGGCAGCGATCTCGACGAGACGGATCATGTTTTTGGGCCTCTAAAATGTTGAGAAGATACCTCTAGTCATAGGAACAGCATTTTAGGGGAAGACGATAGCGATAAGTTGCAAGTGGCGACGAATTTAACCTCACGGTGAATCGCCCGACTGTACGACGCGAAAAGCGGCAGAATCGAAGCATCACTAGGGGCTAGTCAAAAAAACAATATAGGTGAAAAACCGTAGCCACATGATCGAAGATGGCGGTGACGCCTGGAATGTTTAGATTTGCCGCTCCCATTCTTTCGAAGAGGGAGTAAGCTCTTGGTAACCGATCTCGGTGTGAGTTTCCAGCCAGCCGATCGTCCGTTGCATAAGGAGGTCTTCATGGAACGAACCTGCATCCTCGTCGCTGATCGTCACCGTGCTCGTCTGTTCGAAGTTGAGCCAATTGAAAACCGGCATCATCGCTATCGTCTGGATGAAAAAGTTGATCTTGTAAACGTCTTTTCTTCGCGCGCTCTTAAAGAAGAAGATGGAAGGGGTCGAGGTTCTCCTTCCAGGGAGCTGGTCGCCCCGCGACAACGAGAGGACATGGAAGAAGGCCGGCGATTCGCAAAGGAAATCGTGGACCAAGTCAGGGATTTTGGTAAGTCGCAGAAGCTCGATCAGTTGATCATGATCGCTTGCCCGCAGTTTCTTGGTACCCTTCGAGAACATAGTCAGACTCTGCAGCACATGTTTGCGAAGATTCAGGATATGCCAAAAGAATTGAGCCACTTGAGTTCTGCAGAATTACGCGAGTATCTGGAGCGACATGAGATGATCTAGTGCTGGTATAAAAGGAGCCCGTGAGCGTCGTTGCTGAAACATCCTCGGCTGCTCACGGACTGTACGGACCCCGGTCACGAGACCCTTCGGAACATTGCGAAATGTGCCACGACGCTGACACGATTGGGCGACTCCCACCGTAAGAAACACGGATCGCTCACGCACCCAATCAGCCCCAGCATCTGTGGACTCAGCCCAAGGGGATGACGATCCTAACTTTGGTGAATGCGTGAATCCTCAGCTTTTTGATAGACTTGTCGGAGCGAAGGTTCCTCCGAGCCGTTTAACAGGGGAGACCGGAGCTCAAAAAATCGATGACCCCGACGTTACAAGCCCCGTGATTGGTGTTGAGTTGCACGCCTCATGAGACGCTTGGTTGCAAGTCCACTGAGACAGCTACGGTTAAAAAAATTAGCGGAGACAAGAATCCTTCCCAAGATCAAGACAGAGATAATTCCTGTTCAGCTTCTAGAATGGAAAGGAAGGTCAGAACACTTAGCCATAGTCTTTCCTGGAGCAGAGTCCACCTGTGATAGAACACTCTTATATTACTGCCTTGAGAGTCAGGAGTTCGAAGAACTCCTGACTCTCAAGGGGGATAAAATTGCCTCAAAATCGAGCCTTGAAGCCTGACCAATACTTTGTTCGGATAAACAAAGCCAAGTCACGTAATTTCGGAGTGGCGCTCGGACAAGCGGTCCGTACCAACTCCTTCGAGGTCAAGTAAAACCACACCGATACTTAGCCTGAGCTCCCGTAACCGCTCCTTCTCTGTCTGCGACAGAACCCAATAGCTCTCCGAAGCTAGCATGCGGTGCACCCCAGCATGTGTTAGAGTCGGTTCCAGAGACCACGATTGGCACCGGAGACTACGGTGCGAGTGTGGGTATCTATGGCAGAAGTCCTGAGCCGAAACCATAGTGTCCTCATCCTACTTTTTCTGTCGAAGTGCAGCCTCCCAAGTCTTTATCTCATCCGTATGCAGAACTGAGTTCGCTTGGTAAGTTGCGAATTAGATTGTTTAATACTTTATATCTTTGCGATTCGGCCCAACTGTTTAAACACCGAACTGAGGCGACCCGACCTCCTTATAAGGCACAAGCTTCAAACGTTAAGGCTAAAAGCCGGGGCGGTCTGCGATGAAAAGTGTATTTCAAAACAGAGACGAGAGAGGCTTTAGCCTCGTGGAACTCATGATCGTGGTCGGGATCATTGGCGTTTTGGCAACCTTAGCACTGCCTCGGTTCAAGCTATTCCAAGCTAAAGCAAAGATGGGTGAAGCGAAGAACATGCTGTCCCATATCTATACTCTGGAGCAGTCGTATTTTCTAGAAAGCAACGACTTCGTTGGTTGGGCCGCTTTAGTCGGCCGCCAGGAGGACGGATCGATTGCCAACTGTAACACTCTCCCCACCGAGGCTCAGCAGATCGGTTTCCGGATCGACCCTTGTGCCGACGGTACCCAAACGTCAGCGCCGACCCCACGGTATGGATATATGGTCACCAACGCGACACCTACAACTTTCCTCGGCTTCGCTGCTTCAGGTGCCGACGATGGTAACGTAACATGTCCGGGTAACCCAGCTCACGTCTTCACCATCGACGAGCAAAACCGGATGGGTGGCGCGGGCTTAGGCGTGAAAGTTGCTTTAGGTCCGGAGCCCATCGTAGGGAGTGTCTGCGCCAACTGATCGAAGGGTTCGAGACCCTTTGAGAATGGCCTGGTAGAGTTCGATAGCCATAATATCAAAGAACTTGGCGGGCAGACCGTCGAGCTTGAGGCGCGATTCTGCCTCAGTCGGAGTGAACTCTTGAGCGAGGCTGGTGCTTTGGTGTTTGATGACGGCCGTATAGGCACCGGGGCTCCCACTCAGCTTCGCGTTGGCGACCACAAGCTCGACGGGTTTGCTTCTCATCACCCCAGATCCTCCTGGCCCTCCACTTTCACCAGCTGCGTTCTTCCCGCTACCAGTCCGACTGAGCCTTGTACGATCCTGTTTTGGTTTGTACTGGGTACACCCCGCAAGAACGTTCGAGAGTAAACTGAACCAGAGCACGGTCTGAAGAGAGCAGCGGGTGCGCGTCCTCCTGTTCAGCCCGTGGTGCCCCTAAGGTCGGTCCGACGACGCGACGTCCGCCCGCAGCGAGCGGTCGAACCAGAAAAAAGCTTGAGCCCTCACGAGGAAAGTCATGGTTCACAAGCCATTTTAAGGAACTTTCAAGGAGCCGATGGGACTCGCTCAGGATATCATGATCATCCGCAAAGGCTGACGTTGCAAGAAGGTCACGGGTTGCAGATCCGGGCTTGAGCACCTCCAGCTGCTGCGCAAGTACTGCACGAAGTTCATTAAGACTCGATCCAGGTGCGAGCTGGCAGCGAAAAACCTTGCCCTGGCTGTATTCTCGAAAGGCCCCGTAAAGTCGTACATCAATATCGATCATTCTCTCAACTCCTCCTCAAAAACCTGGCCTCAGGCCATAGACAGGAATAAGATCACCAGTTTCTACAGCTTCACCCTCGGCGGGCAGTACAGCCCAAGCATTGGGCTCGAGCAGTGGCTTGATCAG
>Ga0209985_10001307_pt1 | contig 24829 bp, 23 predicted proteins | sample NOAtaG_FD_187305 | JGI IMG/M metagenome (GOLD analysis project Ga0209985, IMG submission 187305) | Freshwater lake microbial communities from Lake Erie, under a cyanobacterial bloom - NOAA_Erie_Diel6S_1000h metaG (SPAdes) (version 2) | ecosystem: Environmental > Aquatic > Freshwater > Lake ...
TTCGAAAAGCGGCCTCACGAGTTGAAAATTCTTGGCCCACAAACGGCCCAGAATCGATCGGCAGCGGGCTGGCAATGGTTTGCTGACCCCCGTGAAAGGGTTGAAATCGGCAAGAGGGGATTTTTTCAACAGGCTCCTAGAGATCGGCAAGCAGATCGAGAATTGCGAGGCCGAAGTTGTCCAGCGTGCGCGGCCCGATGCCGCGTATGCGGCCCAAGGCTTCGAGATCGCGGGGACGGCGCTCGATGAGCTCGCGCAGTACCGCATCGGAGAAAACCTGGTAGGGGCGGACTTGTTTCAGCTCGGCCTGTTGTTTGCGCCAACGGCGGACGGCAAGTTCGATCGAGCCGGGAGGCGGGGATTTGGCTTTTTGGGGGCGCAGGGTGAGCCAGGGCGGCAGCCCGGCGCAAACATCGCATTGGCCGCACTGCTCCCACTTGGGTTCTTCGCCAAAGTGGCGGCAAAGCAGGCGGGCGCGGCAATCTTCGGTGGCGGTATAGGCGCGGACATCGCGGTAGCGCTGCCAAGCGCGGCGGATTTCGCCCTCGTCGCTGAGTTGTTCGATGAAGTGGATGAGGACGGGCAGATCGCGGTTGCGCCAGAGCAGGACACAGTCGGCGGGGGCGCCATCACGGCCGGCGCGGCCGGCTTCCTGGTAATACTGTTCGATGCTTTTGGGTAGCGAGAGATGAATGACGGCGCGAGTGGAAGGCTTGTTGATGCCGAGGCCGAAGGCGAGGGTGCCGACCATGACGGGCGCCTCGTTGCTCATCCAGAGTTCCTGATTTTTCTGCCGCAGCTCAGCCTCGAGCTTGCCGTGATACACCACGGCGCGGATACCGTGCGCCCGCAGGGCGGCAGCCGTCTCCTCCACACCCTTGATCGTTGAATCGTAGATGATCACGCTCTGGCCTTCGTGTTGCCGCAAGACGCTCAAGAGCAGAGGAAAGGGTTCGCGGCGGCTGATATCGAGAGCGAGATAGCGTAGGTTGGAGCGATGAAAGCTGACGGCGACCTTGAGCGGTTCGCGGAGCTTAAGTTGCGTCACGATGTCCTGGCGCACGCGGGCCGTGGCCGAGGCGGTGAAGGCGGCGATGGTGGCCTCGGGGAAGTGATCGCGAATCTGGCCCAGTTGGCGGTAGTCGGGGCGAAACTCATGGCCCCATTCGCTGATGCAGTGCGCCTCGTCGATGGCAAACCACTGGACGGGGGCTTTTTTGAGCCAGATAAGGGTATCCTCGCGGGCCATGCGTTCCGGGCTGAGATAGAGCAGGCGGAGTTCGCCGCGCAACAGGCGGCGCCAGATCTCCTTTTGTTCTTCGAAGGAAATGTTGCTGTGCAGGCAGGCGGCGGGGATGCCGCGGGCGTTAAGTTGTTGGGCCTGATCGTCCATGAGGGAGATCAGGGGAGAAATCACAACGCAGGTCTTGGCGGCGACGACAGCGGGGAGCTGATAACAGAGACTCTTGCCTCCGCCGGTGGGCATGACGACGGCGGCATCGCGCCCGGCGAGCAGAGCCCCGACAATCTCCTGCTGCCGGGAGCGAAACTGACTGTAGCCCCAATAGCGCTGGAGTGTCTGCTCAAGATCCTTCATTCCTTCCACTGTAGCGATGGTTCTATACTGAGGGCATGAAAGACCGCAAAGAAAGCCGCCGCGAATGGATGGAGCGCATGTTGAGCCTGGGAGCGATTGCTCCGATATTCCCTTATCAGGCGGCGCTCGCTTCCTCCACCTTCAGCTCGACCCCGAAGACGAAGTGGTCCGCGCCGGGCTTATTCCCCGGCCGGGTGGTCGAGGTGGAGCACAACGGATCGATTGTAAACGGCGCTTTTCAGCGCGAGCCAGTGCGGGACATGTTGCGGCGCGGCATGGTGGAGTTGACCGGGGCGCCGGACTGGGTGGCGGCCTGGCGCATGTTTGTGCAGCCGGGCGAGGTGATCGGCCTCAAGCTGAATCCGGTTTCGCGGCCTTATGTGATCAGCTCGGCGGAAACGGTGCAGGAGATCATCGTTTGTCTGGAGGCGGCGGGCATCAAGCGCAAGGACATCGTCGTCTATGACCGCTACAAGCAGGAGTTCTTTGAGGCCGGCTTTGACAAGTGGCTGCCCGAGGGGGTGCGGATCTCCTGGGCGGCGGATTACTACGACACGACCCAGCAGAAGATCGAGGGCTACGATCTGAACCACTACATGGACATGCAGTTGACACTGCCGGGCTACGATTTTTCCAACGATACGGCCCGGCGCAGCTATGCGGCCAACTTCATCACCAAACAGGTGGATAAACTGATCAACCTGCCACTGCTGAAGCACCATCAGTCGGCGGGGCTGACGATCGCGCTCAAGAATTTATCCCATGGCCTTGTGAATAACGTAAATCGAAGCCATTCCTCGGCGGAGCTGAATTCCTGCGGTCAGTTTATACCGACGGCGGTGGCGATTCCGGTGATCCGCAACAAGACCGTGCTGAATATCTGCGATGCGGTGAAGGCGCTCTATCATGGCGGGCCGGGCTTGAATCCGCGCAAGGCCAAATATGTTTGGGAGCACAAGCGGATGTTCTTCTCGACCGACCCGGTGGCGATGGATCGCATCGGTTGGGACCAGTTGGACGCCAAGCGGGCGGCGATGGGAATGGACCCACTGGCGATTGCGCGGCGCGACGCGGATTCGAATTTCGTGCGGATGCAGCCGGAGCATGTCGATATCGCCGGCGCGCTGGGGCTTGGCGTCGCCGACCGGAAGAAGATTGTGCACACGCAGGTGCGGCTGGCTTAGCTGGCTGTCGGGAATCAGGCGAGGGTCGGCAAGTTGGCCCGCGCGTAATCGATGCACTGCTGATTGAGCTTGTCTTCGAGGGCAAGCTGGGCTTCGGTCGTAAGGCCGGAGGTGCGCGGCAGGGGCTTGCGCGGGGGGTGTTGGCGGATCCACTGTACGAGCAAGGCGAGGTCGCGTGCCGGAGCGGGGCTGCGCTCGTCGTACACGCGCCAATACTGGTCGGTGAAGACCGGCACCTTGAGCGGATCGCGCGTGAGCATTTCAAGCTGGAAGAGCATGCGCGGGTTTTTCTTTTGCATGCGGGAGACGATACCAGCCAAGTCGAGGTGGCCTTCGCCAAAGGCGACTTCCGAGAGCAGGATGCCATCTTCGTAAAAGTCGACGCCAATGTCTTTGAAGCTAACGAAAATCGTGTAGGGGAAGAGCGTATCGATGGTCTGTTGCGGCGTCTCGATGAGGGAGACGTTGTTGACCAAATCGAGACAGACACCGATGTATTCGCTGCCGGTGGAGCGGACCCAGGCGGCCAGTTCGTCACTGCGCCAGCCTTTATGGTTCTCGATAGCGAGCGGCATCTTGTATTTGCGCAGAATGGGTTCGGCGCGGCGGACGGCAGCCTTGCAGTCGGCATCGAAACGGTGAAATTCTTCGGCCGACTTGAATTGCTCATAGCGGCGGCCGGAGAAGGGATCGTGAGCGCATTCGACGCGGCCATCCATTTCGCTCAGCGCCTTGATGCTAGCTTCGTAGCGGGGCAGATCGGCATCGGTGCGGGGAGTGCGGACAAGCATGGTGGCGCGCATGTCGTACTGGTTGAGCTGGCGGCGGATTTTCGCGATGCCTTCCGGGTTGAGGTCGGCGGGGAGATTGGAGTGGGCCGCGCCAAGGCCCATGCGATGGCAGTACTCGATGATGTCCCAGTTCTTGCCTTCGTGCTTGATGCGCGCGGTGAGGCCCGGGCCGGCGGAGCCCATGAAGCGTAGTTTCCTTGCGGGCGCAGCGGGCGCGGCGGCGGTGGTAGCCAGGAGAAGGGAGGCTTGTCGGCGAGTGAGCATTACGGCGTTGATTTTATATCATTGAAAAATTTTGCGGGATTCGAGCAACTTCTGGTGCGGAAATCCTAAACCATGATTAGGGAGAAAAACCTTGAAGGCAGCCGTCCCTTTTCTGCTATCCAGCGCCCTGTTCGCACAAACCGATTTGCCCGCCAACTTTGCCGCCACGGCCGACAGTTTTCTGCGCCGGCTCCATGATAATGGGGCGTTCATGGGCACCGTTCTGGTGCGGAGCGGGGAGAGTACTGTTTTTCTTCGTTCTTACGGCACGGCTGATGCAAAGTCAAAGGCAGTACTCCGTAATTCCAGCCGCTACCAGATGGCGGCGCTGGCGAGCCTGTTCAGTGCGGTTTCCATCCTTCAGCTGGAAAAGTCGGGCCGTCTGAGATTGGCCGATTCCATCGCCAAGCTCTATACCGAAGCCCCCGGCAGTTGGGCGCCGATCACAATCGAAATGCTGCTTCGCCACCAGTCAGGACTTCCTGATTCCAGCAAGAGGCGGGAATTCGATCCGACCAAGGCAACCACCCCGCTCAAGATCCTGGCTGACCTGCACAATCTGCCACTTGCGTTCCCGCCGGGAAGCGGATCATCGATTTGCGACACTAACAGCGTTTTGCTCGGGTTGCTGGTGGAAAGGGCCAGCGGTCAATCGTTGCACGGCTATATTGACGAGAAGATTCTCAATCCTCTCTCCTTGAAGGACACCGGTCCTTTACGTCACGGCTCACCGGTGGAGCGACGGGCCGTTGGCTATGGAGGGGACACGCTGCGGCTGCTTGCGGGTCCGGCGATAGAGCCGACCGCAGGTTATGCGCTGAGTGACATGTATGGAACGGTGGAGGATATGGCGCGATTTGTTGCGTCATTGGAAAATGGCAAGATTCTGCCCTTAACGGTATTCGACGATTTGTTTATCCCCGGGCCGGACGACACGCTTTGGGGCGTGTTCTCCATAATGCGGCATCAACATCGCGGATACTTCATCGCGGGTTCTCTCCCGCATGAAGCAAGTTCGGTGATGCGAATCCCCGGGCAAAAGCTCACAGTTGTGGTCTATAGCAATTTGGGTGGGATAAATGTGTTTGCCATCGCGGCGCAATTGGCGGATCACGCCCTGGGGGAGCCGTTGAAGATACCAAACCCCTTTCCGCCGGTGATCAAGCTGACCGCGGTACGGAAAGAAGCATTGCTGGGACGGTATGAAGTTCCCGATGCCTTCCGGTTCGAACTGATCGAGGATGAGGGTGGGTTGCTCTATGTCCGGGAAGGGGTTTCTTTGCCCAGACCGCTCTATCCCTTGAACGAGACCACTCTTGTAATGAAGACTCAGCCCTTGACTCTCATCGTGCCGGGGCTAAAGGGCAAGGTGGAACAATTACGCGTGCGCGGCCAGGGCAAGGAGTATCTCGCCCAGCGCGTGAATTGAGATCAAAATGCGAAACTGCATACTCGCCTTTCTGGCTGCCAGCCTGGTTGGTTTGACCGCCGATAGTCAAAGCCCCTTCGCCGTGGCGGTGGAGGAATATGCGCAGCGGCTTCATGGCGAAGGCCGTTTCATGGGTACAGTGCTGGTGATGCGCGGCAAAGAAACGCTATTCGAGAAGTCCTGGGGTTTTGCCAATGCGGAGTGGCGGCAGGGTTTCACGGCCCAAACCGTGTTCCGCCTGGGATCGATGTCGAAGCATTTCGCGGCGGTGGCGGCGCTGCGCCTGGAATCGGAAGGTAAGCTTTCGCTGACACACCCGGTTTTGCACTACTACCCGGAAGGACCGCCAAGCTGGAGCCGGATCACGCTTGAGCACTTGCTCCGGCATAGCTCGGGACTTTTCAACTATACGGCAGCGGCGGGCTTTCACACTCGCGGCGGCCGAAGGTTAGAGCAGATTCTGGCATCGATGCATCCGCACCCGCTGGAGTTTCGTCCCGGTTTTGGCTACAGCTATTCGAATACGAACTACCTCTTGCTCGGGCTGATCCTGGAACGCATCACCAAGATGAGCTATGAGCAATACCTGCGGCAACATGTTTGGGGACCGGCACGACTGACCGGCCTTGGCTACGACTGGCCCGAGACCGTGATCGCCGATCGCGCCAGCGGTTATGTTGGCAATGTAAAGCAACTGGCAAATGCCGCATTCATCGACCACCGGGAAGCACACGCGGCTGGCGCACTCTATGGAACGGCGCGAGGGACAGCGCGATGGCTGGAAGCTCTGGAGGACGGGTCGATACTAAGCCAAGGCAACTTCGCGCGGATGCTTGTGCCTGGTTTGGGAGATTACGGCTATGGCCTCACAATCTCCACGCGGCGTGGCCAAACCTACTATGAGCACGGAGGAGCGATTAACGGGTTCTCGAGTTTCTTTCTCCGGTCGGCCCAGAGCGGTATCACCATCATCGTGCTGTCCAATCTGGCCGGTGCTCCAACCGGGGCCATGGCCAATGAGATCTTCCGGCTTCTGCCCTGAGCCGGCTCAGGACCGAGGGCAGTTCGCAATGATTTTCTAGGCCGCTTCGACAGAAAGCGCGGGCATCGGGAAGGGGAGTGCGATTTCGATTTGTTCCACGCCCGGCAAGGCCGGCACGGGACGGGGCAGGAACGGACCCAAATCCTTAGGACCTGAGCGTAGACGCACCTGCTTGCCACCGGAGCCGGTGAGGAAGATGCGATGTCCCGAGGCAAGGCGCTCGCTCACCGGCACACCCTGCTCGTCGCGAAACAGCGAAGGGGCAGAAGGCAGCAACTCCATTTCGTATGAGGTGGATCCGTTGGGTGTGGTCAACTCGAGGCGGGCGAGGCCGGGTGCCCGCCGCGGCAGAACGAAATTCAACTGACTTCCGCTGCTGCTGCCAAGGGGCAAGGGTTGGCCGTCGAGGGAGAGGCGAATGCCGTCGCGGCCGGCTGCCAGGTGATAGCCGAAGAGGCTGGCTAAGCCTCCCGGCGCCAGGCGGGGTCCAAAGGCGGCCGAGTCGACAACCGAGCGTATGACCGGCGGCGGCGAGAGTGTGAATTCGTCGATTCGTTCCCCGTTGAGACCGATGGCGGCCAAGTGCAGCCGCGAGCCGTTCACCTGCCCCCGGACATAGTGGTGCAATTCACTCGCCGTCACACGATCCGGGTGTTGGCCGGGAGAATAGAGTCCGGCCCCGCCTCCGCCGCTCACCACATAGGCCGTCGAAGCGCGGGCGAAGCGCTGGTAGCTATGCTCATGGCCATTGAGTACCAGCGGCACGCGCGCGGCCTCGAGACGCGGCGCCAGCTGGGCGGCGGCCAAGCGGCAGGTCTCATCGGCGGCATGCTTACCGCCCGTGTAAGGCGGGTGATGGAACAGGGCAATACGCCAGAAGGCGCGGCTCGCAGCAAGCTGCCGGTCGAGCCATTGGAGCATTCGCTGGCCTTCCCAGAGCGCGTCATTCGAATCGAGGACGTAGAAGTCGACCCCTTGTGACTGAAAGCAATAGTAACGGCCGCGGTCGGCGGCGGGAACATCGGCTGGGTCTGGGAGGGAGTGCCAGCGGAGGTAGGCATCGAGGCTTATCGCCGCATCGTGGTTGCCCGGGCAGGGATAGAAGGGGATACGCGACATCAAGCGCGCATATGGCCGGATGTAGAGGTCCTCCAGAGTTTGGTCGGTGGCCAGGGGATAGGCGAGATCACCCGTATGCAGAAGCAGGTCGGCGGGCTCGGCTTCGAGCCGCTGGAAAAGCCGCGACTGCTCTTCGCTGCCTGTACCGCTGTCGCCCAGAGCGAGGAAGCAAAGATCGTTGTCGGGGCGCGAGGTGGGCTCGAGTGGAACGCGGCAACGAAAGATCTGCCGCCCATCGGCGAGTGTGGTGGGCTGGCCATTGAGCCTAAATTCTTGCCCATTCATTTCCCAGCGCAGCAGGTTGTCTTCGGGACGGCCGCACCAGAGCAAGGTAGCGCTGCGGGGCTGAAGATCCTGCAGCCAGGGGCCCAGAATGGAAGAACTGGCCTGCAGCGGGATGTTGCCGGCCAGTAAAGAGAACAGAAATTGTCGGCGTGTGAGCATGGGCCCACACCCAGACTAGGGGTCAGGTGTTTGACTGAGCAAGTATCAGTTAGTTTTCCGGGAACCAGTACGCTGGTACCGGAAATCGTTTGCTTTACTGCTCGGCAGCGATTTGTTCCCGCACCAGGCGAGGGCGCTCCTTGAGGAAGTGAAACAGAGTTGTAATTGCTTCTTCGTATTCGGCGTTCTTGTAGCGTTTGACCGGGTCGGCAAAGGCGAAGGGACGCGTGGTTTTCAGCATTTCGTGGGCGAGGCGGAGGAGGCCATTGTCTTCACTCTCGACGAGATTGACTACGCGTTGGAGCTCAGCCAGGAAGGCTTGGCGCTGCTGTGGCACGTCGAGCATCTTGCGCAGCAGTTCGCTTTGCGAGACACCCTGCCAAATACTGCGCTCGTAGCGGACCAGAGCGGCGTCTTTGTCCCACGGCAAGAATTCGAAATTGCCATCGCGGGCGCGGCGGTAAAGAAAGAAGTTATTCGCTCCCTGGTCCCCGGAGAGGCCGTCGGTATCGGCGAGAAAGGTCTCCACGGCCAAGTAGCGGATAAGCTGTTTGACATCCAAGGTGCGCCCGGCAGTCTGTTCGAAATTGGTGGAGTTGGCCGCGGCCAGGGAATTGACGAAATCAGCGATCGCGCGGGGGGAAGCGGACTTCTTGTTGGTCCGGAGCTTGAAGATGGCCTGAGAGTAGCTCGATTCGGCGGCGCCGCGGGGAGTCCACTGCCAGGGCTCGGACCAGGAGTATTCATAGAGGTCACCCCCATCGTCGCCGAGGTGGTGGGCGAGGAAGTCCCGGTTCACCGGCTCCATGGCGAGATGCAAGCCATAGTCGCGGCCATTGACAAAAAGATGGACGAATACTTCGCGCGGAGCGGCGATGCCCATATTGCGGAAGAGGGCCATGCTCAGGTACTCATTGAGCATCGAGACGTCCTGTTCGAGATTTTCGAATTCGAGGCTCTTGAGTTCCTGAAACTTTTTACCTCCCTTCAGATCGTTGAAATCGAGGCGCAGAGCGGGCTTGGTGGACGAGCGGGTGCCGCGTCCGCGGCTGCGTAGGGCGACGTTGGCGTGTTGGTATCCGCGCCACTCAAGTGTGGCCCTGTAATTGGTGTTGTCAAGATAAGAGGCCTGAAGTTTGCTCCAATCGCCAGGGTCAAGCCTAAGATGAACGACCTCCACCTGCTTCTGATCGAGAAAGACCGGTAGGGAAGTCTGTGCCACGGCGGGCAACAGCAGCAGGCTGAGCAAAATCGAGCCCGCGATCAGGAATCTGCGCATGAGAAGGATATCGGCAGGGTCTCGATGGGTTTTACAAAAAGATGAGGCCCGGAATCGGAAGGCAGCAGCGCCGAACTAGTCAAAAGGTAAATTTCAGCGCTAACTGAAACAAGCGCGCGGGACCGGACTCTAAGATACGTCCGAAATTCGCCGAGTTCAAATCGCTGACGGGCACGGAGAAATTGGGTGTATTGAGCAAATTGAAGCACTCGGCACGCAGCTGTAGCGCCGATTTTTCCCGCGGCGCAAAAGACTTAAACAAAGAGAAATCGAAGTTCGCCAGACCCGGCCCGCGGGCGATATTGCGCCCGGCGTTGCCGAAGCGGCCAGCGTCGGCCACCGGGTCGAGACGCCGGAAGGAAGATCGAAGCAGCCATTGCTCGACCCGGCGCGGGCCGTTGTTAGGATTGGCGATCCGGTCCGGCCGGCTGCCGCTGTAGCCGGAAATCGGTGGGTGGGAGGCTTGTTGCGAGACATTGGTGGTGTCGAAAACCGTGAATGGCGTCGCCGAATTCACGACCCCAATTACATTGGCCTGCCAGGAGCCGAGAAGACGCCGCCAGACCACCGGGGCGCCGGACAGCCGTGGCAGGGCATAGCTGCCGCTGGCCACGAAGCGATGCCGGGCATCGAACAGAGAGGGCCCGCGCTCGGCACGCAAATCGAAGGGATTCTGTGCGATATCGTTTTCCCCGGCCAGGGGCCGGGCGGCGGCGCCGCCCAGATTCATAGCCGACAGATAATCGAGCGTCTTTGAAAACCAATAGGACACATTGAAGCCGAGGCCGGAATCGAAGCGGCGGCTGAGGCCGGCTTGTGCGGCGTGATAGGTGGAGTTGGTGACGTAGCTCAGTTTGGCAACGTGGGAGAAGTCACAGTTGCCGCTGGCGGGGCAGTTGGCATAGAGCCGGCGGCGGTCGGCATTGCCTGCCGTCGCGCCGGGCCCGAAGACCGCCGGATTCGCCTCCACGTTGCGCGGCAGATGCGTCCCCTTCGTACCGAGATAACGGGCATCGAAGACATACTTTCCGCCCAGGGAGCGCTGCAAGACGAGATTCCAGTTCTGCGCATAGGGCGGGCGGGCACGGTGATCGAGCACGACAAGCGTCAGGGGATTGGCAAAGGCGCCAGGGGCCGGCCGGCCCATGACGGCATAAGGATCGGAGAAGTTCACACCCGGGCCGCTGAACTGCACCAACTGCGTCCAAGGTAAGGAGCTCACCGGCACCTGCGAGGCGACGCCGGAGCCATTGGCGAAGGGGTCAAAGAAGATGCCGTAGCTGGCGCGGATGCTCATTCGTCCCTGGCCGTCGGGATTCCAGGCCAGGCCAACTCGCGGCATCCAAGCTCCATAAAAAACCGGTGCAACGCCGCGGGCCACGCCCGGATCACCCGGAAACAGCAAGCCACGCGGCGCAGTGGGAACTTTCGCCGACTGCACGCCCGGCACAAAGGCGTTCATGCGGTCCCGCACCTCGACAAAGGGTGTGTTGACCTCCCATCGCAACCCCAGATTCAGCACAAGCTTTCTTGTCAGACGCCACTCGTCCTGGGCGAAGAGAGAGTTTTCCCAGCCGCGGAGGCCGCGTGACAGATCCCCGAGGCCCTGATAGAAAACCACCGGGCGGCCCATCAGCAGATTGGCGAAGGCATCGCTGGAGGGAAACGAAGGGGCAAACACAAAGAAGGCGTTGGGGGCGATGGCCTGAAACAGGTTGAGGTGCGTGCGGCGGAGTTCGCCGCCAAACTTGAGGGCATGCGCGCCGCGGTTCCAACTGAGCGAGCCGAAGACTTCGAGCGAAGTTTGCCCCGAGTTGCGCGGTCCCGTGATGGCCCCGCCGACCGGCGAGTAGCCGTTGACATTGAAGAAGGGAAGGCTCTGGCCGGCGCGCGAGGCCGAATCGTAGTTGAAGCCGAACTCGCGCGGAGAGGCCTGGTTAAGGCGCTGGTCAAACAGAAACGTGTGGCGGAAGATCGCCGCGCGGATTGAGCTGATCAGATTCGGCGTGATCACGTGCGTTTCACCGAGTGAGAAGGAATGGGTCGTGATGTCATCGCGCACGGGGAAGCCCGGCAGGTCTGAGCCGCGAATCGAGATCGGATTGATATTTTGACCATCGGAGAAGGAATAACGCGCGTTCCACTGGCTGTTGTCCCGCGGACGCCAATCGGCGCGCAGGCCCGTCTGGTTCGTGTCGTTCGTCGTGATGACGGTGGCCGTGTGTATTGTGGGCGCGGTATTGCCGGTGGGGTAAAGTTGCGCCGCCTTGAGCCCGAGCGGATGAAACAGAGAGGCCGGCACCTGATTGCCGGGAAAGGGTGCGCCGCCGCCGGCGAAGTTGATCAGCGGGGCCGATTGCGCCGAATAGTCTCCACGCCGCTGCGCCGGAGTGGGCACGTTGCCCGAACGCGTAACGCCCTGCCGGTTGCGAAAACCCTCGTAGTAGCCGAACACAAAGAGCCTGTCCCGGCGCACGGGCCCGCCGAGCGTGCCGCCAAACTGGTTCTGCTTGAGCGGCTCGACGGCGCGCGAAAAGAAATTGCGGGCGTCGTATACGTCATTGCGGAAGAACTCATAAAGCGAGCCGTGCCACTGATTCGTACCGGACTTGGTGATTACCGTGGTGGTCGAGCCCGAGGTGCCGCCATACTCCGCGCTGGCCGTATGCGTGAGAATACGAAACTCGGCGATAGCATCCACCGGGATGCGCAGCGCGAAGCCGCCGTCCATGCGATTGACGTTCCGCGCACCGTCCAGCAGATAATTGTTCGATTCCGGGCGCTGTCCGTTGACGGCATAGGCTTGTCCAGCGCGGAGGCTGCCGCCGGACGTGGAGACGCCATTGGTAACCGCGGAAACTCCCGCCTGCAGCAGGCCGAGTTGCGTGAAATTCCTTCCGTTCAGCGGCAACTCGAGAATCTCGCGAGTGCCCATGGTCTTACCCACGGCGTTGTTGACCGTCTCTACCGGTTGGGCGTCACCGGTGATAACAACCGATTGGCGGCTGGCTGCTAGCTCGAGTCCGACCGGCAATTGCACCACCTGGCTCACGCTCAGCCGGAGCGGCCGTTGTTCAAAGACGGCGAATCCGCTGGCCTCGACCGTGAGCGAATAGTCGCCGACGGGCAGCATCGGCAGGCGAAAGAGGCCATCCGCGCTCGAGGCAGTGGAGCGCTGCGCCCCGGTATTCAGGTCACGGGCGGTAACCCGGGCTTGGGCCACGGCTCGACCCGAGGGGTCGCGAACCGAACCTTCGAGCGTGGCGACGGGGTCCTGGGCCAGAGCGGCCACGGCAAACAGGACGAGGGCAGCGAATTTCATCAGACCTGGAGTGTAGCGGTACGGCCGCTGAGGCTCAATAGTTAGAAATCACTAACGCGGCTCGGATTGTATGGCCAGCATCAACAGAGCCGGGACGGCCGCGACTGCCGCGGCCACGCTCAACAACGCGGCATAGGAGCCTGTGGTGTCAAACACGCGTCCCTACATGATCACACCGATGCCGCCGGCAGAGTCGCAGAAGGTCCAGGTCAATCCATACAGCGAGGCAAAGGCGCGCGAGGCCTCTTCACGGCGCCAGGGAAATTCCGCCGTCAACGGTTTGAGAAAAATGCCAAAAGTGTAGATCAGCAGCGGGCCGAAGCTCACCATCACGGCAAGGTGCGCGGCGGCAGCCACCTTCCAACCCGGATAGGAGAGCCGCCCTTCCGCGCCGTTACTTGCGGACGTAACCGTGGAGGGCACTGCGTTTTCCTCCCTCGCGGTGCGCTTCTTCCGACAGCGCATGGACGCCGGTCGAGTCGATCCAGCGGTTGTAGAAGTTGAACAGCGAGCAGACCGTGATGGCGTAGTAGATTTGTTCATCGTTCCAGCCGGCGGCATGAAGCGGTTCCATGTCGGCAGCCGTGATGGAAGGGGATTCGTGATTGACCTTGTCGAGAAAGCGCAGCATGGTCTTCTCGGCGGGAGACAGCGCCGAGGTCTCGAAGTCGTTCATGACGGCTTCGACCAGCGCCGCATCGTTCAGCAGTTCCGCCGCGACCGCGGCGTGCGACTTCGTTCAAAACGGGCAGTGATTGCGCGCCGAAGTATAGGCGGCAATCAACTCGCGAAAGGCCGGCGTCAGGGGCGCTTCCTCGCGCATGATCTCCTGCGTGAAGCGCGCCAGATGCTCGGTCGCCAAGGGCTTGAAGGCGAATAGGTGCCAGATCTGCGGGTACTCCTGGCCGGTGCGCTGCATCGCCTCGATGGCGCGCGCCCAGGGCGAGGGCTGGGGGTTGGCTTCCACCGCGGGCAGGTACATTGGTCTCATGGTGCTTCGAGATTATGTGGCACGCCGTGGCGCGAACAATAGTAGAAATTCACTATTGCCGGCGGCGCGGGCTTAACCTGAGAACAGGAAGATGCAGTCGCCCACCAGTCGCCTCGTTGCCGGCCTGGCGTTCACGCTTTTGGTGATCAGCGCTTATGCATTTTATTCGCTGCGCTCGGTCTGGCGTCTGCGCGACACGCAAACCCGGATCGTCGACCGCAACCGCCAGGCATCCACGCAGTTGCTGCGGATCCAGGGCGAACTCAACACGCTTGGGTTGACGGTGCGCGAAATGCTCGATGAGAAGCCGGACTATCCGCTCGAAGCCTGGCAGGCGCCCTTGCGGCGAGTCCGCGAGAATCTCGACGACGCACTGCGGCGTGAGGCTGAACTTTCCGCTGGCATGCGCGCGCCGCAGCAATCGCAATATCTGGCGGCGACTCTGGCCGAGTTCTGGCGCGCGGCGGCGGAAGCCATGGAGGCGGCCCGGGCCGGAGACCGCGCAAGGGCCTTGATGCTGATCCGCAATTCGCTGCAGCCTGGTCTTGCGTCGCTGCACTCAGTCACAGCCCGCTGGCTGGTGGACAGCAACGACGAAGAGGCCCGCGCCTCCGAACAGGTGCGCGCGCTCTTCAGCGAAATCGAACGCAATGCCTATATCTTTCTGGCCCTGTCTCTGGCCTTGATCGTGCTGACCAGCCTCGGGCTGATTCATTCCAATCGCGCTCTGTTCGCCCAACTGGGGGCCCTCGCTGAACAGCGCAGCGATTTGGCGCGGCAGTTGATCGCGACGCAGGAATCGACGTTCCGCTCGATCTCCCGAGACTTGCACGACGAGTTTGGCCAGATTCTCACCGCTCTGGGCGCGCTCTTGCGCAACGCCCGCAAGCATGCCCCCGGATCCGCCTTTGAGGAGAAGACCCTCGAGGCTAGCACCATTGTCCAGCGGACGCTCGAGCGCATCCGCTCGCTGTCGCAATCCCTGCAGCCCGTCATTCTCGAGGAACAAGGCTTGCTGGCCGCCGTTGAGTGGCAATTGGCGGGATTTGAACGCCACACCGGCATCGCCGTGCGCTATCGTGGGCCGCGGGAACCCGTGGAGGTCCGCGCCTCGCAGGCCATTCATGTTTTTCGCATCCTGCAGGAATCCCTAAACAATGTGGCGCGTCATGCCCAGGTCGGCGAGGTCGATGTGATGCTGCGGGTGGAGAACGCGCGATTGATCCTTCGCGTTGCCGACCAGGGAACCGGCCTGCGCGAAAACGCGCCGCAAGGTCTGGGGCTTGCCGCCATGCGCGAGCGGGCGGGGCTGATTGACGGCACGCTCGACATTGTGTCGAAGGGCGGCGGCACCGTGGTGACACTGTCGGCGCCGCTGGCTCTCGAGGAGGCCCTCGTTGAACCCTGATCCGCGACCCATAAGGGTTCTGCTGGTTGATGACCATGCCCTCGTGCGGCTGGGATTCCGGCGGCTACTCGAGGATGAAGCGGGCATTACCGTCGTCGGCGAGGCGAGCGACGGGGCCGAGGCCGTGGTGCTGGCTGAACAGCTCCGGCCCGACGTCGTGGTGATGGACTACGCCCTGCCCGTGCAGAATGGCGCGCAGGCCACGCGCACCATTCGCGGAAAGCTGCCGGCGGTGCGCGTGCTGATGTTGAGCATGCACGCCGAGCCCAGCTATGCCGCCCGCAGCCGCGAGGCCGGCGCTTCCGGCTATTTGCTCAAGAATGCGCTCGATCTTGAACTTGTGGCCTTCGTGCGGCGGGTGATGACGGAGGATTGGGTCGCCGACCCGCGGCTCGAACAGGCCGCCTTCGGCGCCGAGGCCGGCCACAATCTGAGCAAGCGCGAGCTCGAAGTGCTGCAGCACATTGTTGCCGGGGCTTCCAATAAGGAGATCGCGGCCCGGCTCGGCTTGAGCGTCAATACAGTAAACGTGCACCGGGCAAACATCATGGAGACACTGCAGATTCGCAACACGGCCGAGCTGGTCGTTTACGCCATTCGCCACGGCCTGGCGCCTCTGCCATGACGCGCCGTTCGTTGCTTGCCGCGCTTGCTTCGCCGCTGCTGGCGCAGCCGGCGCCGGTCCGCCTGACCGACGTGACGGCGCGGGCCGGCCTCGGCTTCCGCCACAACTCCGGCGCATTCGGCGCGAAGTACCTGCCGGAGACGATGGGGCCTGGCTGCGCCTTTCTCGACTACGATCAGGACGGCTGGCTCGACATCCTGCTCGTCAATGGCAGCGACTGGCCCGGACACAAGCGCACCCGCTCGACGCCGCGCCTGCTGCGCAACAATCGCGACGGCACCTTCCGCGACGTCACCCGGGAGGCCGGTCTCGACACTGAGCTATACGGCCTGGGTGTCACCGTCGGTGACTTCGACAACGACGGCTACCCCGATCTGTACATCACCGCGGTCGGACAAAACCGCCTATTCCACAACAATGGCCGGGGCCGCTTTGTCGACGTCACGCAGTCCTCCGGCCTCGGCGGCCGCGAGTCGTTTTCCACTTCGGCTCTGTGGTTCGACTATGATCGCGACGGCTATCTCGATCTCTTTGTCTGCAACTATGTCCGCTGGTCCCCGGGCCAGGATGTCCGCTGCTCGCTTGACGGCAAATTGAAATCCTATTGCACGCCGGAGGCCTACCGCGGCGCAACCTGCTGGCTCTTCCGTAACCGGCGCGATGGCACATTCGAGGATGTGACTGCCGGCAGTGGCCTCTTCGATCCTTCCTCGAAATCCCTCGGCGCCGCCCTGCTCGACTTTGACCAGGACGGCTGGCCGGACCTCTTTGTCGCCAACGACACGCAGCCAAACAAGATCTACCGCAACAACCGCGACGGTACATTCCGCGAGATGGCCGTTCGCCAGGGGGTGGCCTTCAGCGAGGATGGCCGCGTCCGCGCCGGCATGGGCGTCGATGCCGCCGACTTCGCCCGAACCGGTTATCCCGGCATCGCCATCACGAATTTCGACAACGAAATGATGGGGCTTTATGAGCGTAGCGGCGAGGCCTACACCGATCGGGCTCTGCCGCGCGGCGTAGGCGGGCCTTCGCGGGACCGGCTCGGCTTCGGCTGCCTGTTTGGCGATCTCGATCTCGATGGTCACCTCGACCTGATCGTGCTCAACGGCCACATCGACGATACCGTGCGCAACGTTGGCCGCCGCACCTCGCACGCCCAGGTTCCGCACCTGTTTCACAACGATGGCCCCGGCGGCTTCCGCGACATTGCTCCGCTCGCGGGGCCAGACTTCGCCGCGCCCAAGATCGGCCGCGGCCTCGCCCTTGGTGACTTTGACCGTGACGGAGATCTCGACGTGCTCGTCACCACCAACGGCGGACCCGCTTACCTATACCGCAACGATACCGGCGCCGGCCATCAGTCGATTCGTTTTCGTCTGCGGGGTGGGCCCTCCAATCGCGATGCGATCGGCGCCGTGCTGCATCTGTTCGATGCCTCGGGCCGGCAGACCGCGATGGTCAAAAGCGGCTCGAGCTATCTCTCGGCGAGCGATCTGGCGCTTACCTTCGGCCTCGGCCGCTCGCCTCGCGCCCAACGCGCCGTCGTCTATTGGCCCAGCGGCCGGCAACAGGAAGCACGGGATCTCGCCGCCGGCCGCAGCTATCTCTGGATTGAGGGTAAAGCGCCAGAGGTGCTCACGAGCCGCTGAGCGCGCGTTCGATGCGTTGGTCGGGAACAAGCCAGATCCCGGCGACAAGAGCATAAGCCACCAGGGCCAACGCCGGCCTGTACAGCGAAAGGGCCGTGCCCAGAACCAGCAGCAGAATGGAAACCTTGCCCTTCCGGTCCGCGCCGAGGGCTTTCGCGAGAAGAGAGTCGCTTCCGTCGGCGGCAATAATCGCTTGTACCAGGATCTTGTACGCCACGCCCGCCATCAGCATGATCAAGCCGTAAACCGCCGTGGGAACCGCGCTGAATTGGTTCTGCCCCATCCACCCGGTCACGAAGGGAATCAGCGACAACCAGAACAGCAGGTGCAGATTAGCCCAGAGTACGCCCGCCGTCACGGAGCCGGCGGCGTGCAGTACATGATGATGGTTGTTCCAGTAAATTCCAATGAACACGAAGCTCAACAGATAGCTGAAAAAGGCGCCCCATAAAGGCCGCAACGACTCGAGGGTATTGCCCTGCGGAACCTTCATTTCAAGAACCATGATCGTCAGGATGATGGCGAGTACTCCATCGCTAAAAGCTTCGAGCCGCGATTTACCCATCGTTTTTCCCTCTCCTGTCCTTAGCGCCTCAGCGCCGCCCACACCACATGCGGCGACTGTCCGCCTAGGCGCACCATCCGGATCCAAAGCAGCGTCATGTGTTCGAGGGGCAGCGCCTGCTCGATGCCGCCGGTGTCTACCGGTTCCCAGCCAAGATCGCCAATCAACCGGGCCACCCTCTGCTTGGCCGCCGCATCCGCGCCACAGAAAAGCATCGCCGGCTTTACGTTGTAGCCCGGATAGGCGCTGTTCTCCAAGTTTTCAAAGCCGTAGATCGTGAACGCCTTGACCACCTTCGTCGCCGGTAACAGCGTCTGGATCATCTCGGTGCCCGAACGCGCGCTGTTCAGCCCATGATTGAGGCCAGGCCCCACGGGATTAGTGCAATCCACCAGTACCTTGCCCACGAGCTCCGTGGCCACCGCCATGAGTAGGGCCTCGTTGGCCGCGAATGGTGTCGCGAGGAATACGACATCGGCCCCCAGGATGGCCTCGCGCGGCGGCGCGGCCTTGAGCTCCGCGTTGCGCCGCAGTGCCTTGAGCGCCCGATCCGAAAAGGGCTCGGCCGCGCCAAGCGTCACGTTATGGCCGGCGCGGGCGAGATGATCCGCCAGGGGCGCGCCAACTTGACCATAACCAAGGAATGCAATGTTCATGGATTCTTCCCATTCTCGGTGATTCGGAATAGCGCTGTCAGGCGCCAGAGCCGTGGCGAAGCTCTTACTGGCCGGCGATTCGACGCGGACACAAGCTCGCTGTCTTCACTTGGAAATTGAGCTGATTGCCAAACGCACCGCACCAGCATACCAGCCCCATTCGGAGCCGTCCCACCAGCGAACGGAAGCTTTCCGGCATATCGAAACCCCACTGCCAGCAAGCAGCACCACGCCGGGATCCAATTTGCCATCCTCGCTTTGATTCTCTTTCGGGCAGTATGATTCTGTCTCCTTCATTCAATCCCCTAAGACTATTTCAATTCGGAGGTACAAGACTGCATCCACTGAATTTCAGACGGTGCAAATGGCATCACGTCTCTCCGCAACCGCGCAAAAAAATTTCGGAACACCCCGCCTTCCTGCTTCGTATCTTCTTTCAACTAAGAGAGACAGAGGGCGCCCCGGCCCAGTTCCCTCAGGGACTATGGGTTGGCGGCGCCCTCCCGGTATTCTCCAAACACATCCCGTAGCGTATCGGCAACCTCACCCACCGTCGCCCGCGCCCGCGCCGCCTCCAATATCCTCGGCATCAGATTGTCCCCGCCCACAGCCGCTTCCCGCAGGGCCGCGATCCGCGCTTTCCACTCCACCCCATCCCGGCTCGCCCGCAATTCCCGCAACCTCTCCACTTGCTGCGTCTCCACATCCGGCCGGATCTGAAAAACCGGCATCGCCTCCTGCCCCTCGCTCTGAAACCGGTTCACCCCCACCACGATTTCCTCCCCGCGCTCCACCGCCCGCTGATACTCATACGCCGCATTCTGGATCTCACTCTGGATATAGCCGCTTTCAATCGCCGCAATCGTACCCCCCATCGCATCGATTCGCGAGAGATACCCCTCCGCCTCCCTCTCCAGCCGGTCCGTCAACCCTTCCACATACTCCGATCCGCCCAGTGGATCCGGCTCCGCGACCACCCCCGTTTCATACGCGATCACCTGCTGCGTCCGCAGCGCCACCCGCGCCGCGTCCGCCGTTGGTAAGCCCAAAGCCTCGTCCATCCCATTCGTGTGTAAACTCTGCGTCCCCCCCAGTACCGCAGCCATCGCCTGCAGCGCCACGCGCACCACGTTCACATCCGGTTGCTGCGCAGTCAGTGTCGAGCCCGCCGTCTGCGTGTGAAACCGCATCATCATCGAGCGCGGCTCCTTCGCCCCAAACCGCTCCTTCATGAGCCGCGCATACAGCCGCCGCGCCGCGCGAAACTTCGCGATCTCCTCGAAAAACCGGTTGTGCGAATTGAAGAAAAAGCTCAGCCGTCCCGCGAAATCATCCACCGCTAGCCCCGCCTTCACCGCCGCCTCCACATATGCCACCGCGTCCGCCAGCGTAAACGCAATCTCCTGCGCCGCCGTCGATCCCGCTTCCCGGATGTGATACCCGCTGATGGATATCGTGTTCCACTCCGGTAACTCCCGGCTCGCCCACGCAAAAATGTCCGTGATGATCCGCATCGCCGGCCGCACCGGATATACGTACGTCCCGCGCGCAACATACTCCTTCAAGATGTCGTTCTGGATCGTCCCCCCCAACTTCCGCCGGTCCGCACCCTGCCTCTCGGCCACCAGCACATAGTAAGCCAGCAAAGTCCCCGCCGTCGCATTGATCGTCATCGACGTCGTGATCTTCTCCAGCTCAATGCCCGCGAACAGCCGCTCCATGTCCGCCAGAGAACAGATCGATACCCCCACCCGCCCCACTTCCCCCGCCGCTAACCCATGATCCGCATCCATCCCCATCTGCGTTGGCAAATCAAACGCCACCGACAAACCCGTCGTCCCCTGTCCCAACAAATACCGATACCGCTCATTGGACTCCTCCGCCGACCCAAACCCCGCATACTGCCGCATCGTCCACAATCGCTTGCGGTACATATCGGGGTATATCCCCCGCGTGTATGGATAGTCCCCCGCTTTCATCGCCTAAGATCTTCCGATCCGGCGCGCCTTCCAAAAGCTCTGCACCCCAAAAAACGCCATCACCACAAACGAAAAACCCATCAGGATCAGCCGCCCCAAACTCTCCCGATCCCCCTGATAATTCCAGATGCCCCGCAATAAACTCGCCAGGATCACGACCGCAAACACCGCAAAGAAGAATCCGATCAACTCATTCCACAAAACGTGCAACGGCTTGATGATTCCCGGAAGAAAAGCCTGAAAAAACTTCTTCATAATCCCGAAATCTCATGCTAGCAAAGCCGCTCACAACCGATATGCGTGAATGGTATTCTGTGAACGGAACTTTTGATGGACGATAACCTCAAAGACCTTATGCAAGAACTGGGTAATGCCATAAACGAGTCTCTGTCTGACTCCGAGCGCATCGCCGCAGCCATCGGAGACATCAAACGCGCTGGCTATGATGTCTTCCTCGTCCTCGAAGCGACGATCGGTTTTAACAAGCGCGAGGACGACAGCAGCGAGGATTCTGCCTCCCCGCCAGAATCCTTCGACGCCACCAGCAAGGTCACCTGGAACTCCCAGGACACCAAGTTCCTCAAGGCCCTCAAGATCTCTCTTGACGAAGATCCTCGCCACTAACCAAACGCTGGTATACCGCCTGCGTTTCCTTCGCCGCCCGGCTCCAGCTATAGCGCCGCGCCCGCTCCCGCCCTTTAGCCCATAGTTCCTCACGCAGTTCCACATCCCGCAGCCGCAGCATCGCCTCCGCCATCTCCTCAACCGAAAACGGATCCACCAGGAGCCCCGCCTCCCCCGCCACCTCCGGCAATGCCGACCGCTTCCCCGTCATCACCGCCATCCCATGCGCCATACCTTCCAGCACCGGGATCCCAAAGCCCTCATCCAAGCTGGCAAACGCCAGGATCGCCGCCCTCTCGTATAGCCTCTCCAACTCCGCGTCGCTCACATACCCCAGCACCTTCACATTTCCCGGACAATCCGCCAGCATCTCTCCGGCCCCAAACCCCGCGCTGCCCGCAATCCAAAATTCCCAGTCCGGCCCCATCGCCCGAAACGCCTCGATCATCCGCTTCGTGTTCTTGCGCTTCTGCACTGCCCCAACCGTCAGCACGATTTTCTCCCGCTCCGCCGCCGGCCTGGCCGCCGCCGGCCAGTCCACCCCATGCGGCACTACCGTGATCCGCTCCCGGGGATAACCCAGGTTCTCCACCACCTGCCGCGCCGTGAACTCCGATACCGCGATGATGTGGTCGCTCCGCTCTGCCGCCTGCCACGCCTGTTCGGCAAAACGCTCCCGGAATTCCGCCGTCGAATACTCCGCGCTCAAAACAAAAAGATCGTGAAATGTACTCACCATTGGCGTCCGCCCCCGCCTCGGCAGCCGCTGATTCAGGCCGTGGAACAGATCCACGCCCCGCACCCCACTCTCCCATAACAACCGCTTTGGCCACGGCGCTTTCCACCATCGGTGCGCACGGTAAAACCGCTTCACCGGTTGGCCCCATTCCGCTAATCCTTCCATCAGCCGCAGTGAATACCGCCCCACCCCGCTTAGCTCAGGCCCCGCCGTATAGGTCGCATCCACCCCCACTACTGGATCAGCGCTTGTACCTCGCTCTCGCATGCAATCTCGAAGCGCCTATTTTCCCACAGCCCTTCCTCCACCTGATCGAGCAGCATCTCCAATTGCCACTCGTTCGCTTCTCCCAGGTCCGCAGCCGCCACCTGTATCTGCAACTCGAGCGGCACGCCGCGCAACAGTGCCTTACCGCTTATCTCCTGGCCCACCTGCCGCAGCGCCGCGTGTAATACCACCGCACAACGCTCCGGGCTCAACAGCGCAAAACGCCCCCCGCCAAAATACGCCGTCAGATCCACCTCCATCGCCATCCGCCGCAGCATCTCCCCAATCTCCATCAGCAGCCACTCCTCCTCATGCCGCCCCGCCAAATCCGCCACCGCCTCCAGATTCGTCACCTGCAGAAAGCCGCACGCCGCCGCCCCGCCCCGCCGCCGCAACAGCCGGCAGTAGGGCTCCCCCAGCTGCACAAACCCGGTGAGATTCAACAACCCCGTCAGTTCGTCGCGCACACTCAGCCGCCGCAGTCCAGTCGCGATCCGGTTGCGCTCCATCGCGCAGCGAATCGCCCGCCCCAACGGCGTGCAATCCACTTCGTGCTTCACCAGCACGTCCTGCGCCCCTTCCTGCGTCAACCGCACCGTAAGCCCCGGATCTTCCGCTCCCAGCATCGCAATCAGCGGCGTCTGCGGCGCCGCCGCCTTCAGCCGCTGAAACGTCGGCAAACCCTTGCTGTCCGGCACCCATAGATCAGCCAGAATTACATCAAAGCTCACATCCCGCAACAACGACAGTGCTTCCTCGAGCGTCTCGGCGTCACACAACTCATGCGGGCTCAACCACGCCCCGCCATTATTCAGTTCTTCCAACTCACCCAGCGCCTCACGCAGAAACCCCGCGTCGGCCATGTTGTCTTCAAGCAGAAGAATTCGAGTGTACTTCTTGCGCATTCTCTGTGAACAAAGTGCGCCCAGTCATCTCCGATTCTCAGCTTTCTTCGCCGAGCTCATACTCTTTCAGCTTGCGGTACAGCGTCGTGCGGCCAATGCCCAGCAGCGTCGCCGCCATCACCCGGTCACCCTTCGTATACTCGAGCGCCCTCAGAATCGCCTGCTTCTCCAATTCCGCTAGCGGCATCACCGGCAGCGTCGTCGCCACCGGTGCCGGCGCCACTGCCGCACCGCTCCCATACACATACGCCGGTGGTCCCGCCATAGCCGCGGTCTCACTGTAGCCATGCCCATAGGCCGGCGGCAACGCCGCCACCATCGGTACGCTCACCGCCCCACGCCGCTGCAGCGAATTCAACACCGTCGACGGCAAATCCTGCCGGTGAAACGAAGGCCCGCTGTTCACCGCCAACATGTGCTGCACGCAGTTCTCCAACTCCCGCACATTCCCCGGCCAGTCGTAGTTCAACATCGCTTCCAGAACTTCCGGATCCATGCTCTGAATCCGCCCATACCGCCGCAGAAAATGCGCCACCAAATGCGGCACATCTTCCCTCCGCTCCTTCAGCGGCGTCAGCCGCAACGTCACGACATTCAAACGGTAGTACAAGTCGCGCCGGAAATTCCCCTGCTCCACTTCCTTGGCCAGATCCCGGTTTGTCGCCGCAATCACTCGAAAGTCCGCCCGCTTCTGCGTCAGCCCGCCCACCGGCCGGTACTCCTTCTCCTGCAGCACACGCAATAGCTTCGCCTGCAAATCGAGTGGTAATTCCCCAATCTCATCGAGAAAGGCTGTTCCCCCATTGGCCAGCTCAATCAATCCCGCCTTCGTGTTGTTCGCCCCCGTAAAGGCTCCCTTCACATAGCCGAATAACTCGCTCTCCATCAAAGGCCCCACCATCGCCGAACAGTCGATCGTCACAAACGGCCCATCGTTGTTCACGTTGTGTATCGACCGCGCCACCACTTCCTTGCCCGTGCCCGTCTCCCCCAGGATCAACACCGGCCAGCGGCACTTGCCCAGCTTATCGATCAGTCGCTGCAATTGCAGCATCCTCGGCGATTGGCCGATCAATACCTTCAGGTTTTCGTCCATCATGCTGCTCATCCGGTATACACCTCTGGGTTAGTGGCTCCGGTCCCTGAAAAATCTTCCGTTTTCTTGGTCTCCACCGTTGGAATTTTCTTCCCGGTGCTTCTAGGGTACATGACGAATCACGATTCCCCGGTATCCTTTTTTCCGCAGTCTTTCTCGCAACGCCTCAGCTTGCTCGCGCGTTCCCTCCCCGGCAATGACCCGGTAGCGCGCCGGCTTGCCTTCGCTCTCGCTCACCCGCGCCACGCCAACGCTTGATTCGAGCTTCCTTGCTTCCTCCTCGGCTCTCTTCCTGTCGCTCCACGCCGCCACCTGCACTCCATATCTCTCCCGCACTCCATCCCGCGGCGCCTCGATCACCACCAGCTTCACCGGCGCCGTCCCCGGTCCAATCATCGACAACTCCTCGGCCGCCCGCCGCGACACATCGAGTATCCGCTTCTTCACAAACGGACCGCGATCCGTGATCCGCAACTTCACCTTCTTCGCGTTACTCTCATTCTCCACTTCCACCCACGTACCAAACGGCATCGTTCGGTGCGCCCCCGTTAGTTCATGCATGTCATAGATCTCGCCATTCGCCGCCCGCCGCCCATGATAAGGCTCTCCGTACCAGCTCGCGATGCCGCGCTCCGTATACCCCGGCTTCACGCTCTTCACGGCCACTCGTCCCGGTGTCATCACTCTCGTCTTTTTGCCGCAGGATGTCGTCAGTATCGCCGCGCAGCCAATGAATACAAGGGTCCGGATCATATGCATCGCTATAAATCAATTCTACGTCTTTACGTTTTAATCATTTCAAACGCCCGTCGTTGTGGCCCAAAATGCATTTTTTTCTTGACTTTGTTTTC
>Ga0209985_10001313_pt1 | contig 24760 bp, 23 predicted proteins | sample NOAtaG_FD_187305 | JGI IMG/M metagenome (GOLD analysis project Ga0209985, IMG submission 187305) | Freshwater lake microbial communities from Lake Erie, under a cyanobacterial bloom - NOAA_Erie_Diel6S_1000h metaG (SPAdes) (version 2) | ecosystem: Environmental > Aquatic > Freshwater > Lake ...
GCGGTGGTGGTCAACTTCGAAGCGTGATGTAGACTGCGGCGATGCAAGCAGCTCCTGAGCACGAGGACGCCGACAAGCAGATCGATCCGTCGCGGACCGCGTCGGACTCGCGCGTGGCGCAGTACGGCGCGCGCTATGTGCCTTCAGGGCAGCTCGGAGCGTGGTGGATCGCGTCGATCGGCGCCATCGCGATCGGCATGGTCGCGGGCTTCGGCTCAAGCCTTCTCGCGGCGCCAATGGTGGGCGGCGTCGCGCGCGGGTCGGTGGTCATCAAGGGCATCGGCCTTGCGCTCTGCGTCGGCGCCGCGATAGCGATCTTTGCGACCGCGTTTCTCGCGAAGCTCGCGAAGGTGCGGTCGGATGGATTCGTCTACCTGCTCGGTCTCGGTGCTGGCCTCGCGTTCGCGTACGGCGGCGTCTGTGGCGCCGCGCAGTGCTTCGCCTTGGTTCCGGCTGCGGGATCCACGGGGTTCATCTCGGGCTGGTGGGGAATGGTCTGCGATGTCTCGGTGCTGTGGACCAACCTGCAGGCCGCGTTTCCGGCGGGCTGGCAGCTCTGGGTGCTGTTCGGGATCGCCGCGGTCTCCGCCGTCGTCATCTCCGTTGGCGCGAACCTCTTTTGCGCCAAGTTCACGCATGGATTTCTCTTCGACGAGGCGAACGGCGACTGGTTCGGAGGGGCGACCCTGATCGCTCGCACGCGGCCGGAACAGCTGCCGCGGCTGCTGCTCATCCCTTCGACCCAACTCTCCGATGTCGCAATCCTCCGCGAGAGCCTCGCGAAGCCCGCGCCCGACTCGGTCGACGAATGGCTCGATATCTTCCTGCACCCATCCCGCACACCTGGCGAGATGTCGCTCGTCCGCTTCCGGCCGGCGAGCGTCGCGATCAAGCAGACCTTCCTGATGAAGAAGAAGCGCGTCACCGACTACGAGAGCATCGGAGTGGCGTTCTTCTTTCCCACGGAAGAAGTCGAGGGGTTCCGTGAGGATGCGCTGCTGCTGGAGGAGGAGATCACCGAGCAGGAGCGTGTGGAGAAGGGCGGACGGAACTAGCGCGCTCCGATGGGCGTCCCGCGGCGGCCCCGCGTCCGGCGCCGAATCCTGCGCGCTCGCAGAAGCGCCCGCCTTGGATAGACTTCGCGCCATGACCACGCTCGCCGCCCCGACCTTCCCTTCGCGCACCCAGCAGATCCTCGACACGCTCCGCCAGAACGGGCAGCTGAAGCACCTGCAGACGATCGAAGGTCCGATGGACGCGACCGTGCGGCTGCAGGGCTACGGCGAGGTTGCGTGCTTCTGCTCGAACAACTACCTCGGCCTCGCGAACCACCCCGCGGTGGTCGACGCGGCGATCGCCGGCATCCGCAAGTACGGCGCCGGCACCGCGAGCGTGCGCTTTATCTGCGGTACCTTCGACTGCCACCACTCGCTCGAGGCGCGCATCGCCGAGTTCTACGGCGTCGAGGCGTCGTACACCTTCACGAGCTGCTGGAACGCGAACGAGGCGATCTTCCCGACGCTGTGCGAGCCGGGCGACATCATCATCTCGGACGAGCTCAACCACGCGTCGATCATCGACGGCATCCGCCTCGCCGCGGTCATCAAGAAGGGCCTCCTCAAGACCGTCTACCGCCACAACGACCTTTCGTCGCTGCGCGCGAAGCTCGCCGAGGCGCGCGCGAACCCCGAGATGACCGGCACGATCTGGGTCGTCACCGACGGCGTCTTCTCGATGGAAGGCGACATCGCCGATCTCCCCGCGATGCGCAAACTCTGCGACGAGTTCGGCGCGTACCTCGTGGTCGACGACTCGCACGGCACGGGCGTGATGGGCGCGACCGGCCGCGGCACGCACGAGCACCAGGGCCTCAAGGGCACGCAGATCGACTACATCACGGGCACGCTTGGCAAGGCGCTCGGCGGCGGCGCGGGCGGATACATCGCCGGCTCGCGCAAGGCGATCGACCTCCTGATCCAGCGCGGTCGTCCCACGCTCTTCTCGAATGCGCTTCCGTGCACCATCGCGTGCAGCGCCGACAAGGCGATCGAGGTCCTCATGCGCGAGCCGCAGCGGGTGGCGAAGCTGCGCGCCAATGTCGACGCCGCGCGCGCCGGCATCCGCGAGGCGGGCTTCGAGGTGCTCAACAGCCCGACCGCGATCTGCCCGATCATCGTCCACGACACCGCGAAGGCGATCGCCATGTCGAAGCGCCTGCTCGAGCTCGGCGTCTTCGTGATCGGCTTCGGTTTCCCCGTGGTTCCCGAGGGGCACGCCCGCCTGCGCGTCCAGATCTCGGCCGCGCACGAGCCCGCGCACATCAAGCAGCTCGTCGACGGCCTGAGGGTGCTCCGCGCGGAATTCAGGTGATCGCGGCGGGCCCGCGCGGTGCGCCAGCGGCAACCGACGCCCGCAGGCGGGAATTGTTCCCGATCTGTGAGGATTCCGATGTTTGTTAGGTGAATCGCACCCAAGGTCCCTTGCCTGCATCGCCGGGCGCGGGAGGATGCGCCCATGATTTCCGACGCCCGCGATACCGACGGAACTCTCGCGCTCGGCCTGCCTCGTCCCCGAAGCGGCTGGCTGCGCGGAATCGTCGACGGCCCGCTTCGGATCGCCGAGCATGTGCTCGGCATCGCGGAGATCGCGGCGATCGCATCGCGGGTCGACAAGGGTGATCGCGCTCGGACGCTCGGCGAGCGCATCGTCGACGAGACCGGCATCAAGACGATGCTGCGCGACGAAGAGCGCGCGCGCGTTCCGACGACGGGCGCGGGCATCGTCTGCTGCAACCATCCCTTCGGCGGAGCGGACAGCGTCGCGCTGCTGACGACGCTCCTCTCGATCCGGCCCGATGTGAAGTTCCTCGCGAACTCGATGCTCGAGCGCATCCCGTTCCTCGCGCCGCATCTCATCTTCGTCGATCCGTTCGGCGGCCCGGGCGCCGCGCGCCGGAACGCGGCGGCGCTGCGGCAGGCGATCGAGTGGCTGAAGGCCGGTCACCTGATCGCAGCCTTCCCCGCGGGCGAGGTGAGTGCGGTGCGCTGGGGTCGCTGGACGCCTACCGATCCGCCGTGGTCGACGATTCCGGCGCGGCTCGCGCTGCAGACGAAGGCCAAGTTGATCCCCGCGTGGATCGAGGGCGCGAACAGCCCGCTCTTCCAGGCCGCGGGGCTCGTGCATCCTCGGCTGCGGACGGCGCTGATTCCGCGGGAGTTCGTGTCGCGGCGGGGGCGTGCGGTCGAGCTCCGGATCGGTCGGCCGATCTCCACCGAGGGGTCGGACCTCGATTCCGAGTCGTTGACGCGCCTGGCGCGCGGGCGGTCGGAACTCCTTCGGCGCTCCGCTCCCGTCGGTCGTCCGACGCCGGCGCACGGCCCGATCGCCGCGCCCGCAGCGACCCGCGAGCAGCTTGCCGCCGAGTTCGACGCGATTGCGCCGGAGCGCCTGCTGTTTCGCGAGGGCGCCCACGCCGTGTACGCGGTGCGGTCGACGGACATCCCGCTCGGGATCCTCGAGATCGGACGGTTGCGCGAGATCGTGTTCCGCGCGGTCGGCGAGGGAAGCGGCAAGGCGCGCGACCTCGACGCGTTCGACGACACCTACTGGCACATCGTGGTCTGGAACACCGACGAACGCGAGATCGTCGGCGCCTATCGCGCGGGCGTGGTGCGCGAAGTGGCGGCGGCCGCCGGGGTGGACGGGCTCTACACGAGCACGCTCTTCCGCTTCTCGCCGGGCGTGCTGCCGCAGCTCGACGATGCGGTCGAACTCGGTCGCGCGATCGTCGCGCCGGCGTACCAGCGGCAGGCGATGCCGCTGTCGCAGCTGTGGAAGGGCATCGCGGTGTTCATGTTCCGGCGCGGGCTTCTCAAGATGTTCGGCCCCGTGAGCATCTCGAACGAGTATTCCTCGCAGTCGAAGGAGCTCATGATGGAGTTCCTCGAGCGGACTCGGATCGAGCGCCCGCTCGCCGAGCGCGTGTCGCCGCGCAATCCGCCCGCGCGCAAGCCGATCGCAGGCTTCACCGACCGCGAGACCGCTCGGCTCACGCGCGATCTTCCCGAGGTCGAGCGCATGATCGACGAGATCGAGCGCGGCCAGCGCGCCGTGCCCGTCCTGCTGCGGCACTACCTGCGCCTCAACGCGCATCTCCTCGGCTTCAATGTCGACCAGGACTTCGGCGACGCGATCGACGCGCTGATGATCGTCGACCTGCGCGACATCGACGAGCGCATCGTGCGCCACTACGCGGGCGACGCGGGCGTGGCGCTGGTCGCCGCGTGGCGCGCACGGCGCTGAGCGGTCAGCGCACGCTGATCGTCGGCTGGATGAACTTGCCTTGGAACGAGAGCATCGAGACGCGCGCCGCGACGCTGCGCGCGATGTGGTCGAGCTCGGCGCCGAGCCGGGCGTCGTTCCAGTTCGCAAGCGGCGTGCCGCGGTCGCTGTTCACGCGCAGCGCCGTGCGGAGCGCAAGCGCGCCGAGGAAGTCGAGGCCCATCGTCTGCGCCATGATCTCGGCGCCGCCCTTGCCGAAGAGGTCGTGCTCGCGGCCGGTGTCGTCGATGAACGAGCTCATGTTCTCGACGACGCCGATGACCGGCACGCCGAGCTGCTCGAACATCTTCGCGGCGCGGCGCGCGTCGTCCTGCGCGACCTGCTGCGGCGTGCAGACGATCACGGCGCCCGAGAGCGGCAGGAGCTGCGACAGCGTGAGCGGAACATCGCCCGTGCCCGGCGGCAGGTCGACGATCAGGTAGTCGAGTTCGCCCCATTCGGTCTGCGTGGCGAGCTGCTTGAACGCGCCGTGCGCCATGGGCCCGCGCCAGATGAGCGGCTTGTCCGGGTCGACGAGCTTGCCGATCGTCATCGCCTTGATGCCGTGCACCTCGAACGGAAGCAGCATGTTGCCGCGCGCCTGGGTGGGCTCGTCCTCGAGGCCGAGCATCGTGGGCGCGCTCGGGCCGTAGATGTCGCCGTCAAGGAGGCCGGTCTTCGCGCCCATGCGCGCAAGCGCCACCGCGAGGTTCAGCGCGATCGTCGACTTGCCGACGCCGCCCTTGCCGGCGCCGACCGCGATCACCTGGCGGACCCCGGGAAGCGGGTTCGCGCCGTCCTTGGTCCGCTCGTTGGCGCGGCGGACATCGGCGGTGAAGGTGACATCGACGCCCGAGTGGGGGGCCCCGAGTTCGGTGGCCTTGGACGCGATGGCCGCCTCGATGTCGCCCCGGATCTTGTCCTTCATGGGGCAGGCGGGGGTGGTCAGTTCGATGGTGACCGCCACGCGGTCGCCCTCGACGGTGGTCGCCTTGACCATGCCGAGGGTCACCAGGTCCTTGCGAATGTCCGGGTCGAGGACGGTCCGGAGGGCGGCGGTGACATCGGCTGGCGTGAGGGGCATGGCGGGCTCCAGAAGGGCCTCTACGGCGGCTCGGAGGCATCCGGGGGCCGTGGAGGGGTAGCGATGGTAGCGGGAACGCCGCCGCGCCCTCCGCGTTCTGGCGGGTTCTGGGGCAATCTTCCGCATCGGGTCTGCGTTTCGCCGACAAGAAGGGGCGCCGAAGGCGCCCGAAGGACCATCCATGATCATCCGAAGCACCCTGTTCGCGTTCTCCCTCCTCGCCACCTCCGCCGCGTCTGCGGTGGTGCTGCAACCGCACCTCGCGCCGCCGGCGACCGCGCCGGACGCGCCGACGAAGGAGAAGCAGGTGAGGGATAAGGACGGCGATGTCCTGCGCGGGCCCAAGGTCCCTCAGAAGGGGATCGAGTCCGACCGCCCGTTCACCGGCGGCAAGGGCGGGAAGGACGGCCAGCGGCCGGCCGCGCAGATGGGCTCGAAGCCCGCGATCGAGCAGGGGGCGTTCTTCACCGCCATCGATTCGATGGGCTTCGAGGGAGACCTCGGGAAGTCGATCGACGGCGCGCGCGCCGAGTTCCTCGAGCGCGTGAAGCAGTGGGAGGCCACGAGCGGCGAGCAGCGCAAGAAGCTCTTCGAGTCGCGCAAGCAGGCTTCGCCGAGCGAGCCGCCGAGCGAGGAGTTCAAGAAGAAGATGGCCGAGATCGAGGCGAGCCGTCCGAAGCTCGCGGAACTCCAGCAGCGCGTCTACGGCATGCTGTCGGAGGAACAGGGCGCGAAGCTGAAGGACGCCTACGACGCCGAGCTGAAGCGCGTGCGAGACGAGATCGCGCGCAAGGCCGAGGCGGAGCGCAAGCGCCGCGAGGCCGAAAAGGGCAAGAAGCCCGCGCCCGAGGGGAAGGGGAAGCCCGCCGACGGCGCGCCGCGCAAGGGCGGCGATCGTCCCGCGCCGCCGGCGAAGCCCGCAGGCGACAAGCCGGCAGCACCCGGCGCGTGAGTTCCGCCGCGCGCCGCGCCGCAGATGGGCGCGCACCAGCACGCATCAAGAACACCGCCCCCGATCGCTCGGGGGCGGTTTCGTTGGTCGCATGCTGGTCGGCGCGATGCGCGGGATCAGCCGCCGCCGAAGACGCGGACATCGTCGTACTGATTGACGACATACGGGCCGGTCGGCGGGTTGATGATGTCGGTCACGGGCGCGGTCGGGTTTCCGAGGCCGTCGGTCCTCGAGAAGAAGATGCCGTCGCGACCGGCGGAGATCAATACCCACGCGCCGCGCGGCGCGCCGGCGAGCGGTGCGTTCGGCGCGCCGTAGCTGACATTGCGGATGATCTGCGCGAGCGTCGCCGACTGGTTGGCGGCGAGGGCGAGGACGCTGTTTCCTGCCTGCGACTGCGCGAGATTGCCGAGCTCGACCGAGGCCGTGTACGGACGGATCGGCTGATACGCGAACATGCAGTCGGTCATCGACTCGGCGGGCGTCGCCCCGGCGACGAGCGTCGAGCCCTGCGGGCGCATCTGGCGCATGTAGATGACGGGCTGGCCCCACGCATCGACGAGATCGGGGAGGCGCAGCGGATCATTCGCGAAGGGATCCGCGTTGGCCGCCGTGAGGAACTGTCCGGGGACGGGTGCGAGCTTGTCCGCGTCGGGCGTGAAGAACGGCTTGTACTGCACGCCTCGGATGCGCGGGCCTTCGCCGACCTTCGCGGCATTCACCTTGATGCTGAAGGTGCCGCCGCCGGGCACATTGAAGTTGACAACGGTCCAGCCGTTGTAGACCGGGTCGTTGTAGCGCGGGTCGTCCTGCGAGATGCCGCCGCCGCAGAGGTGGAGAAGCGCGTTCTCCGTTCCCGAGATCGCGGGGGTCGCGCTGTTGGCGAGGATGGCCTCGGGCACGAGGCCGGGGTAGAAGCCGAACTGCTGTTGGAAGGTCTCGCACGCCTTGCCGAACTCGGTGAGGAGGTTCTCCGTCGTCGTCTTGCGCGCGCGCTCCTGCACGGCGCTCAGCGCGGGCAGCAGGATGCCGAGCAAGAGCGCGATGATGCCGATCACGACCAGCATCTCGGTGAGGGTGAAGCCTCCGCGGGCGCGGCCTTCGGTGGCGTTGGATGGCGTTCGGACGGCGAATCGTTCGGTCATGGCGTCAATCCTAACGGCAGAAGCGCCCTTCACGGAGGGCAGTGGACTCTTCGGCATCTTTACGCCTCCGAGCCGCCTTCGAGGGCACGAACCCCTTGATTCCACCCCCGAATCCATATTGGACTCCTTGGTTTCGTCGAGGCGCCGCGAACCGCGGGAGGCTCATCCGGAGGCGTCCGGGCCCGTCGTCGGGCCCGACAACTGTCGGAGCGCCTCGTAGCCGCCGATCGCGACCGCCGTCGCCAGATTCAGGCTGCGGACGAACGGCGTGGCGTCCTGACCCGTCGGCCCGGCTCCTCGGGCGGAGTCGGTCCCCGGCTGGGGAATCCGGATGAGCTGGTCGCGGCCATAGGTCTCGCCGACCCACGCCTCGACCTCTGGGCCGACGCCGGTCGACTCCTTGCCGAACAGCAGGTAGTCGCCGCGGCTGAACCTGGCCTCGTAGAGCGAGCGCTCGCCGTGGCTCGTGAAGAGCCACATCCGGTGCGGACGCTCCGCGGCCAGGAACTCCGCCCAGCTCGCGTGCTCGACGCAGTCGACGAGATGCCAGTAGTCGAGCCCTGCGCGCCGTCGCGCCTTGTCGTCCATCGAGAAGCCGATCGGATGCACGATGTGCAGTCGACAGCCGAGCGCGGCCGCGGTGCGGCCGATGTTCCCCGTGTTGTTCGGTATCTCAGGGTTCAGCAGGACGAAGTGGAAGAGCGGTTCGCGCTGCATGGCCCGAGTCGTCATCGTGGCGAGGCGCGTCGCGCGTCGACTTCGGTCAGCGCTCGAGCTCGTCCTTCGAGAGCGGACGCTGGAAACCGGTGCCCTTGGCGCGGTCGGCCTTGGCCTGCGCGACGCACAGGATGCACCAGACGGCGCAGACGATGATCCAGAGGAGGTTCGAGAAGAGGACGAGTTCCATGCGTTGGTTCCTTCGGACAGGCGGGATCGCCAGTGTAGCGAAGTATCGGATTCAGGCGGCCTGATGCAACAAAAGCGCCCCCTGCGGGATTCGAACCTGCGACCTGCGCTTTAGGAAAGCGCTGCTCTATCCAGCTGAGCTAAGAGGGCACCGAAGCCCGAGTATACCGCGCCGGAATCAGCGGAGATCGTCGCGGATCGCGCGGAAAGCCGAGTAGGCGGTCCAGATCACGCAGATGATCATGATCAGGTGGTTGACCGCGATGTCCTTGGTCGAGTCGGCCATGCTCCACACGGTGATCGCCGCCAGGATGGCCGACCCGAGGCCGCAAAGGATTCCCGCGAGGACACCCGCTCGGTTCACGCCGAGGATCGCCACCACGGCTGCGGCGAGGAAGAGGACCGACGCGAGCCGCATTCCCCAGACCGAGGCGAAGAAGAGCGGCACGATGTTGCCCGAGCCGTCGTCGCTCTGCAACCCGCTGAAGAAGCCGAAGTAGGCGAAGACCGCGGCTGCGAGCAGCGGGCCGAGGACATCGATCGAGCCGCGATCGGACCCGCTCGTGCGGGAAGCGCCGTCGTGCGGAGCGTCGGGCGATTGGTTCGGGGTCATCGCCGTAGACTACCGCAATGCTGGAGATGTTGACACAACTCCTGAAGGAGTGGCCGTGGCTTGCGCCGACCGCCGCGCTCGCCTCGGTGGCGATGTCGGCGACGACCGTGGTGTTCGTGCTGCTCGACCGGCGATGCCGGTCGCAGAGCGCGATCTCGTGGGTGCTGCTCGTGATGGTGGCGCCCTTCGTCGGCCCGATCATCTACTGGATGTTCGGAAAGCCGTGGCTTTCCGCGAAGCGCGAGCGCGCCTACCGCGCGGTGGCCGCCGAACGCGCGGAGGTGCGCCGCCGCGAGGAGGCCTTGGGCGGCGGGACGGCCCGCCGCAAGGCGCGGGAGGCCGTCTTCTCCGCGCTCACGCACGAGCAGCGGATGATCGCGCGGCAGGCATCGACGATCTCGGGCGACTTCCCCGTCGCGGGCAACGACATCGCGATCCTCGACGAGGCGGACCAGCTGTTCGCCTGCATGGAGGACGACATCGACCGCGCGGAGCGGCATGTGCATGTCCTCTTCTACATCGCGCTCGACGACGAGACGAGTTGCGGCGTGTTCCGCGCGCTCGAGCGCGCGGCGCGGCGGGGCGTGTGCTGCCGGCTCCTCCTCGACGGCCTCGGCTCGCGATCGTTCCTCAAGAGCGACCGGCGCGACGAGCTCGAGAAGGCAGGGGTCAAGGTGGTCGAGGCGCTGCCAGTCGGCATCGTGCGCCGCCGCTTCGGCCGCATCGACCTCCGCAACCATCGCAAGATCGTCGTGATCGACGGGAGCATCGGCTACATCGGGAGCCACAACCTCGCGTCGAAGGAATTCAAGGTGAAGGAGAAGTTCGCGCCGTGGATCGACGCCACGATGCGGGTGTGCGGGCCGGTTGCGAACGACCTCCAGAAGATCTTCGCCGAAGACTGGTATCTCGAGACCGACGAGGAACTGTGGGAGCTGCTGCGCCAGGCGCCGATCGACGGCGTGCGCCCCGCGGTCGCGCAGGTCCTCGGCACGGGGCCCGCGACCTACGAGAGCGCGATGCCGCAGATGGTGCTGTCGCTCGTGAATCTCGCCGAGCAGGAAGTGGTCCTCACGACGCCGTACTTCGTTCCCGACGAGCCGGCCCTGGCGGCGCTGATGACGGCGTCGCGCCGCGGCGTCCGCACCGTGCTCATCATTCCCGAGAAGATCGACTCGCGGCTCGTGCAGATGGCGAGCCAGAAGTTCTTCCAGCGGCTGCTCGACGCGGGCGTCGAGATCTGGCGCTTCGAGGGCGGGCTGCTGCACGCGAAGACGATCGTCGCCGACGGCAAGACGAGCCTCATGACGAGTTCGAACCTCGACCGGCGCAGCTTCGAGCTCAACCTCGAGGCGAGCATGGTGATCTACGACGCCGAGGTGAGCGGCAAGCTGCGCGAGCTTCAGGAACGCTATCTCAAGCAGTCGCGCCGCATCTCGGCGAGCGAGTGGTACCGCCGCCCCGCGTGGAAGCGGCTGCGCGACAACTTCATCGGGCTGCTCTCGCCGCTCCTCTGACGGGTGGCGGAGGGAAAAAGCAAGCCGGCGACGCATGCGCGCCGCCGGGAACCCGGTTTGAAACTCGAAATGCCGATGGGCGGACTCGAACCGCCGACCTTCGGGTTATGAATCCAACGCTCTAAACCAGCTGAGCTACATCGGCGAAGGGTCGGAGAGTATAGCGGTTCCGCGCCGCCCCTCAAGGGAACGGTTTCCGCGCGCCGCCGGGCGGTTTCGCGGTCAGAAACTCACCGAGATCTGGGCCTGGACCGTCCACTGTCCGTCTTCGCCCGACGCGTCCTGCAGCCAGTTGTTCGACGCGCCTTCCTTGGTCCACTGGCCCGAGACGATCGGGTCGAACGCGTAGCCGAAGGCGCCCTGGAGCTTGGCGCGGTTGCGGGCGAAGTACCAGTTCGCGCCTGCGGTCACCGCCGAGAAGGCGTTGTCGGTGATCGAGGTCGCCTGGCCGTCGAGGTCGCCGTACTCGTAGCGCGCGACGAGTTCGACCCCGTCGGACACGAACACGCCGCCCCCGAGTTCGAAGCCGAGCGGAATCTGTCCATCGCCCTGCGGATCGAAGAGATAGCCCGCCGCGAAGAGATTCGCGCCGCCGAAGTCGATCGCGCCGTCGACCGTCGCCATGAAGGCGTTCGCGCCGCCCGGGGTGTTGATCTTGTCCCACTCGACCGCGCCGCCGACGCGCATGGCGAAGCCCTCGCCGCGCCACGACTGCTGGTCGCCGAACTGCCGCCAGTCGCCCGCGAGCTTCCAGTCGACGCGCGCGCCGAGACCGTACTCGTATCCCGGCGAACCCGGGGCGAAGGCGCGGTTCTGCGTGTACGGGCCGTTGCCGTAGAGCGCCTGCACGCGGAGGGCGTCCGATTCCCACGAGAGCTTGACGCCCTGCGTGTAGCCGAGGTTGAAGTAGTACGCGACGGTCGAGCGATCGATGAACTGGAGGTTCCCTGCGTCGATCTCGAGCGACGCGTTGTGCGCCGACTGGAACTGGCCGGCCGTCACGGTGAAGCCGTTGCCGAGGTCCTTGGCGATCCAAGCATCCGCGAGCACCGGGCCGTTCGCGGGCACGAACGGCGCCGTGTAGAACTCCGGGTCGCCGGTGTAGTCGAAGTAGTACGCGATCTTGTAGCTCCACGACGGATCGACCACATTGCCGGCGACGGCGAGGCGCGTGCGCTTGTTCTGGAATCCGTGCGTCTCGTTCGTGCCGAGGAAGGGCGGGATCGTGCCGTTGCGGGAGTTGAAGGTCCATCGCACCTGCTGGAGGACGGAGAGCGTCGCCGATGTTCCGCCGTCGGCGCTGCGCAGGAAGAATCCGCCTTGTGCCGTGTCGTAGCCCGCGGTCGCGCCGTCCGAGAGGAGCGTCGTGCGCGTGCGCGCGTCGGCCAGCACATCGGCCACGATCGCACGCACTTCGGCCGCGCGCTCCTCGGTGAGCCACGCATCGGACTGCTGCGACCGCAGTTCGGCGAGTTCATGGCGGAGCGAGGCGAGTTCGCGCGCGACCGAGTCGTCGGGCATGCCGGCGGGCGCCGCCGCGAAGAGCGCGGGCGTGGCGGCCGAGACGGCGACGAGCGGGAGGATGGCCGCGGAAAGCGCGGAGGCGGGCGGCGTGATGCGCATGCGCGGCAATGTATCGTCAGCGTGTCGCCGTGATTCGGCGCAGGAGGCGCGCGATCGCCTTCTCGCGGCGCGCGCCGGTGCGCAGCGAGCATTCCCACACGGTGAAGACCCGCCAGCCTGCGCGCCGCAGCGCGGCGGCGGTGCGCTTGTCGCGCGCGACATTGCGCGCGAACTTGTCGCGCCAGAAGGCCTTGCGCGTGGAAGGTTCGCTCGCGAGGCTGCAGCCGTGGCGGTGCCAGAAGCAGCCGTGCACGAACACGACGGCGCGGTGCTTCGCGAGGACGATGTCGGGCCGGCCCGGAAGCGAGCGATTGTGCAGCCGGAAACGGAAGCCTGCGCGGTGGAGCGCCGAGCGCACCAGGACCTCGGGCTTCGTGTTCGTGCCGCGGATCCGGGCCATGAGCGCGCTGCGCTCGGCCTTGGTCAGCGTGTCGGCCATCGACGGCACCCGACGCCGGGAGGCGTCACGCGTTCACGGCCTTCGGGGCGCTGCGCACCCAGCGGCGGCCGAGGTCGGTCTGCGCGAACTCGGGCTCCACGCTCGCGATCGCAGCGGCGACGAGACCCATGAACATCGGGTTCGGACCGAGCGGACGGCTCGTGAGTTCGGGGTGGAACTGGCCGCCGACGAAGTAGGGGTGCGCCGACTGCGGGAGCTCGAGCACCTGCATGATCGGGAACTTCGGGTGGCGTCCGCTGAAGCGGAGGCCCGCCTCCTGGAGCCGCGCGATGTACGACGGATCGACCTCGTAGCGGTGGCGGAAACGCTCGCGCATCTCGGTCTTCGAGCCGTAGAGGAAGCTGGCGAGCGACCCCGGCTCGAGCACGACTTCCTGCGCGCCGAGGCGCATGGTGCCGCCCATGATGCCTTCGAGCTTCTTCTGGTCTGGGAGCTCCGAGATCATCGGATGGGCGCAGTTGGGCTCGAACTCGGTCGAATTGGCGCCGGCGAGTCCGAGGACGCTGCGTCCGTACTCGATGACCGCCATCTGGAAGCCGAGGCAGATGCCGAGGAACGGCACCTTGTTGGTGCGCGCCCACTTCACGCAGCGGATCTTGCCTTCGACGCCGCGCTGGCCGAAGCCTCCCGGCACGATCACGGCCTGCACGCCGTCGAGCACCTTCGCGGTGAGCGCGTCGTCGGTGAGTTCGCCGGTGTCGATCCAGCGCGTCTTGATCTCGCAGGAGAGCTGGATCGAGCAGTGCTCGATGGCCTTGTCGATCGATGCGTACGCGTCGCGGAGCGCGGCGTACTTGCCGGTGATGCCGAGCTCGATCTTGTGCTTGCGCGGCGCGAAGATGCGGCGCGAGAAGTCGAGCCACTCGACGCGCGCGACATCTTCCTTCGCCGGGTTCGTGCGGTCGTGGAGGTTGAGGATCGAGAGGATCTCGCGGTCGAGGCCTGCGGCTCGCATCGCCTCGGGAATCGCGTAGACGCTCTCGCGGTCGTGCATCGAGAAGATGCGCTTGAGCGGCACATTCGAGAACATCGCGATCTTCTCCATCACCTTGTCGGTGACGGGGTTCTTCGCGCGGCACGCGACGATGTTCGGCTGGATGCCCGCCTCCATGAGCCGCTTGATGCCGAGCTGCGCGGCCTTCGACTTCTGCTCGCCGAGGATCGACGGCTCGAGGATGTAGGTGAGCGCCACGAAGCAGGTCGACTCGTCGCCCTCTTCGAACGCGAGCTCGCGCAGCGCCTCGATGTAGAAGCCGTTCTCGTAGTCGCCGGCCGTTCCGCCGACCTCGACGAAGACGACATCGGCCTGCTTTCCGTTGTTGCCCGTCATCGCGAGTTCGCGCAGGCGCATCTTCACGACGCCCGTGACATGCGGGATCATCTGCACATCGCGGCCGAGGTAGCCGCCGCGGCGCTCGCGCTCGAGGACCTCGGTGTAGATCTGGCCGGCGGTGACGAAGTTCCGCCGCGTGAGGTCCTGGTTGAGGATGCGCTCGTAGGTGCCGAGGTCCATGTCGGTCTCGCACCCGTCTGACAGCACGAACACCTCGCCGTGGCGGTAGGGGTTCAGCGTGCCCGAGTCGATGTTGAGGTAGCCCTCCATCTTGATGGGGGCGACCGACAGACCCTTGTCCTTGATGAGCTTCGCGAGCGAGCTTGCGAAGATGCCCTTGCCGAGGCCGCTCATGACGGTTCCGATGACGACCACGAACTTCGTGCGGCCGCGTTGATAGCCCGCGGGCGCGGGCGAATGCCACTCCGTGCTCTCTTCGCTTCGTCCGAATTGTGAGAGGAACCCGCAGCCGTCAGGAAGATCGCCGGGGTTGGTTTCCGAGTGGGGCATTCCCGAATGTAGTCAGGAAGCACTCCGAAATGCAAGTGGGGTCGGCCGCGATCAGCGACTTCGCTGTCGGGCGACGAACGCGGCGTACTGGTCCGCGGTGTCGATTCCTTGGCTGGTGACGGCCCGGATGGCGACGGCGATCCCGTGTCCGCGCTCGAGGACCCGCAGTTGCTCGAGGCTCTCGGTCTCCTCGAGGGCGGAGGGGGGCCAAGTCACGAAGGTTTCCAGGAAGGGGGTTCGGTAGGCGTAGAGCCCGACATGGCGAAGCGGCTCGGCCTTGGGGGCGCCGCCCCGGGCAGCGTCGCGATGGAACGGGATGGGGGCGCGGGAGAAGTAGAGCGCCCGCCCACCGAGCCCGAGGGCGACTTTGACGAGGTTCGGGTCTTCGACCGACTCGCCTGGCCCGAACGGAGTCGCGACCGTGGCGACCTCCGCCCACGGGGAGCGATGGAGGAGCTCGACGGCGGCGTCGATCGTCTCGGGCTCGATCTCGGGCTCGTCGCCCTGGATGTTCACGAACACATCGGCCGGGATCTGCTCCGCCACCTCGGCGAGGCGGCTGGTGCCGTTGGGATGGTCTTCCCGGGTCAGGATGGCCTCTCCGCCCGCGGCCTTCACGGCGTCCACGATGCGGGGGTGGTCTGCGGCGACAAGCACGCGGTCGAGCGACACGGCCCTCCGAGCCTGCTCGAGCACATGCACAACCAGCGGCTTGCCGGTTTCCGCCTTCAGGACCTTCTCGGGAAAACGCGAACTGGCGAGGCGCGCTGGAATCACGCCGACCGTGCGCGGGCGGTGGCTCACGCTGGCAGTTCCTTGACGAGCGCGTCGATCTCCTTGCGCTTCGTGCGGATGTCGCGGTACGAGATGTCGCGGCGCACGATCGCGGAGCAGATCTCGCCCGCCTCGCGCGCGTAGCTGCCGTTCTTCTCGCTCTTCGCGAGTTCCATCAGCGACACCATGAGGTCGTACTTGATCGGAAGCTCGCGCTCGGCCTCGCCGGCGCCGAGCGCGCTCAGCGCCTCGCGGTACTCGCCGGTCGCCTCGCCGTGCCAGCCCTCTGCGGCGAAGCAGCGGCCAAGCATGTGGGTGGCGCCGATGCGGAGCTTGGCTTCGTCCTTGCAGGCCTGGAACGCGGCCATCGCGTCTTCGTAGTTGCCGAGCTCGAACTCGATGCGGCCGAGTTCGGCCTTGATCGAGCGGTCGGTCGGGTAGTTCTTCTGCTTCTCGCGGAGTTCGGCGCCCTCGAAGCCGAGGAACTCCCTGCGCGCGGCGTCGTACTCGGCCTTGGCGGCCGCGTCGGCGGGATTCGCCTCGACCTTCTTCAGGAGCGCGTTGACGCGACGGCGCATCTGCATGATGCGGATCTCGCCGGCGAACATCTTGAAGCGGTACTCGTTCAGCCGCTCGAAGCCGGTCATGAAGACGGCGTGCGCCTCGTTCTCGCTCTCCTCGGTCGCGCGGCGACGCAGGAGCGTGCCGAGCTTGAGGATCGCATCGGGCGACATCGGGTTGTCTTCGTAGTCCTTGCGGGCGCGCTCGACATTGCGGGCCTCGGTTTCCTCGCTCGCCGCGATCTGGTTCTGTTCCTGCAGCTGCTGCTGCTTCGCGCCGTCCTTCACCATGCTGGTGAAGTTGCCGCCGCCGCCGACGGCCTTGTCGTAGCCGCCTTGCTTCAGCGCGTGACGCGCGGTGAGTTCCTTGAGGTCGGCCGCGAGCTGCGTGTCGGTCGGGTCGACGCGCACCGCTTCCTCGACGCAAGCGAAGGCCTCGCCGTACGCCTCGACCGCGGTGAAGAGCGTCTTCGCCTTCATCCACATCGACTTCGACTGCTTCTTCTGCTTGCGGAGCAGATCGAGCAGCTTGGGGGCGATCCACGATCCGAACTCGATCTGGCCCGCCTTGCCGGCGGTCTCGAGCATCTTGAACGCGGCGTCCATGTTGAGGACATCGCGCGCCCAGATGTACTCAGCCTGCACGAACTTGTCGATCGGGCCCGGGCCGTCGAGCTCCTTGATCTCGTCGCGGCCAGCCGGCTTGCCACCGGTCTGGTAGAAGGAGACGGCGAGCTTGTAGAACTCCTCGTGGCGAGGGATGCCGGCGGGATCGAATCGGAAGCCCTTCGCGTAGAGCATCAGGGCGTACTCGTAGTTGCCCGTCTGCGCGATGGTCTTTGCGTGGTCGAAGAACTTGCGCGCCTTGTCGGGCTGGGCCACGAACGCGCCGCTCACGGGTGCGGGCTGCGCACCGGCGGCGGGCGTGGTGGTCTCTGGCTGACCCTGCTCTGGCTGCTTCTTCTTACCGAAGGAAAAGAAACCCAATCCGTGGCTCCTCAGTTGGTTCCCGGGTTCATTCCGGGCGGCTCCGGCGCGACCCGCGACAGACGCGCGGGAAAGCCCCTGAACCGATGGGGAAGGGTACCCGCCACGAGGGGCCTTGGTCAAACCCTTTGAATCTCCCTCGCAGGGGCTCGCGGCGGCTTTGGCACCTGCGGCGCGTTCGGCCTTCAGGCCCTACGATGGGCGAATGGCGCGCGATCGCGGCATTGTCGTTCATCCTCACCCCGTCCTTCGCATGAAGGCGAAGCCGGTTGCCACCATCGACCAATTCGTCCGCGATCTGGTCGAGGACATGCGGCGCGTGGCCCGCGAACTCGATGGCGCGGGCATCGCCGCGCCCCAGCTCGGCGAGAGCGTGAGGATCTTCCTCACCTGTGCCCGCGAGGAAGAGCCGGAGCGGGTGTTCATCAACCCGGTGCTCGAGGCCGCCGGCTCCGTGGAGCCGTTCGAGGAGGGCTGCCTGAGCCTGCCCGAGATCCGCGGCACGATCCTGCGGCCGGGCGCCGCGCGGATCCGCGCGCTCGATCTCGAGGGCAACGAGTTCGAACTCGAGAGCAACGGCTTCCCCGCCCGCGTGTGGCAGCACGAGTTCGACCACCTCGAGGGCGTGCTGATCATCGACCGCATGCGTCCGATCGACAAGCTCGCAAACCGCCGGGCGCTTCGCGACCTCGAGCGGGCGGGCGGGTAGGCGCGGCGCGATGAAGCTCGTCTTCCTCGGCGCCGGCGCGTTCGGAATTCCCTCGCTTGATTCGCTTGCACGCGAGCATGAGATCGCGCTCGTGGTCACGCAGCCTGATCGGCCCGCCGGTCGCGGCAAGGTGATGACGCCGACCCCGATCGCGGCGCGCGCCGCCGAGCTTGGCTTGCCCGTCATCAAGCCGGCCGATGTGAACGCGCCCGAGGTGGTCGCGCAGGTGCGCGGCGTGGGCGCCGATGCGTGGGTCGTGATCGCGTTCGGGCAGAAGCTCTCGCGCGAACTGGTCGACGGCGTCTTTGCGATCAACCTGCATGGCTCGGTGCTGCCTGCGTATCGCGGCGCTGCGCCGATCCAGCGCGCGGTGATGGACGGTTGTGCCGAGACGGGCGTGAGCGTGATCTCGATCGCCGAGCGGATGGACGCGGGGCTCGTGTACGCGACGCGTGTGCGACCGATCGGTGCGAGCGAGACGGCGGACGAGGTGCATGATGCGCTTGCGTTGCTCGGTCCCGAGGTGCTGTCGGGCGTGCTTGCCGAGCAGGCGGCCGGTCGCGCGGCCGGAGCCCTGCAGGACGAGTCGCTGGCGACGCGCGCGCGCAAACTGTCGAAGGCCGACGGCACGGTCGACCTGGCCGCGCGCGATGCGCGTGCGGCGCGGGCGTGGATCAACGGTCTCAACTCGTGGCCGGGATGCACGGTCGTGATCGGCGGACTCGAGGTCAAGTTGCTGCGCGTGCTGGAGGCGGACGGCGGGGGCGCCGAGCCCGGCGTGGTCGGTGCCGATGGGCGCGTGGCCGCGCGGACGGGTGCCATCGAGATCCTCGAGGTGCAGCCGGCAGGCGGCCGTGCGATGGCGTGGAGCGACTTCGTCCGCGGGCGACCGCAGGTCATCGGACAGCGGATCTCGCCACGGGCGTGATCGGTCGGCAGTCGAGCGGAAGGCGGGGATGCGCCGATAGAAGGCGCTGATGCCGTTCGTCCAACTGCTGTTTGACTTCGCGCGGGAGCAGCTTGGCCTCTTCGGGGGTGCGGGCGGTCGGCGCGTCGCGAAGCGGCCAAGACGCGGCAAGTCGACGAAGGTCGGTGGGGCCGCGACGAAGCGCAGGCGGCGTGCGTCCGCGCTCGCGGTTGCGCCGGTCGTCGCCGCCGTTGCGTCGGCGGACGCGGGCTGGCGCATGGCGAAGCCGCCGCGGGGGATCGATCACGAAAAGCCCTCGCAGCGCCGGTACGACGCGGTCGTGGTCGCGATGCTGTCGAAGTACGGCCTCTCGGTCAAGCGCTGGCGGAACTCGCTGTCGGGCGTCGCGATCGAGCGGACCTACCGCGACGGACGCGTCGAGCGGACGATCGAGTCGCCGTATCCGACGAGTCCGCTTCGGTTGGCGATCTTCCTGCATGAGGTGGGGCACCACGCGATCGGGCTGGGCGTGCACAAGCCGCGCTGCCTGGAGGAGTACCTGGCGTGGCGGTACGCGATCGATCGCATGGACGAGATGGGGTTCCCGACGAAGGGATCAGTGGCGCGGCGGTTCGACCGCTCGATGCGGTACGCGGTGGCGAAGTCGCGGCGGCGGGGGATCCGAGCGCTGCCAAGCGAAGTCGCGGCCTTCGCCGCCTGACCAGACTGGTGCACGGCACGTGCCGTCCAGTGCCAGGCACTGCACGGCACGTGCCGTGCACCATTGTTTCCCGCGTGCCGCCCTTGCGCGTGGCGATCGCGTTCCCGCCTCGCTCCGCACGGAAGTGCGCGCGTGTGACGGAACCGCCCTGCAGTGCCGAGGGGCGCCGCCCGGTGCCTGGCACGTGCCAGTCAGTGCCAGGCACTGCACGGCACGTGCCGTGCACCAGTTTGGCGGGTGCGCGTTGGGCGGCGTGGATCGAGTTGCGAGCGCATGATCAGCGCATGATCAGCGCATGATCAGTGCATGTCAGCGCATGATCAGCGCACGATCAGCGCACGATCAGCATCGCGTCGCCGTAGCTGTAGAACCGGTATCGCTCGCGCACCGCAACCGCGTACGCCTCGCGCATCAGCTCCATCCCGCAGAAACTCCCGACAAGCGCCAGGAGCGTCGATCGGGGCAGGTGGAAGTTCGTCATCAGCGCGTCGGTGAAGCGCCAGCGGAAGCCCGGCGAGATGAGGATCCGCGTGATCGCCTCGAAATCGCGGTCCGCCGTCGGCAGCGGATCCGGCAGGCTCTCGAGCGCGCGCACCGTGGTCGTGCCGACCGCGACGATCCTGCGCGTGCCCGTCGCACGCGCCGCAGTCGCGCCTGCGAGCATGCCGACCACCTCGCGCGGCACCATGAAGCGCTCGGCATGCATGTCGTGCGCTTCCAGCGTGTCGGTCTCGACCGGCTTGAAGGTGCCTGCGCCGACATCGAGGATCAGTTCATGGCGTCCGACCCCGCGTGCGGCCAACGCCTTGAGCAGTTCCTCGGTGAAGTGAAGCCCTGCGGTGGGTGCGGCGACCGACCCGCGCGCACTCGCCTTGGCGTAGACGGTCTCGTACTCCGCACGGTCGAGGTCGTCGTCGACCTCGATGCGCTGGTCCCGCCGCGCCTTCAGGATGTAGGGCGGCAGCGGCGTCTGGCCCGATCGCTCGAGCATCGACGCGACATCGCCTCCCCTCGGGCCCGGCAGCAGCCGCGCGAGCCACGCCTCCTCGTCGCGCCGGACGAGTTCGATCGCGTCGCCGTGGTCGCGTCCGTGTCCGTCGCGCAGCGAGAGCCGCGTACCCGCCTCGAATCGCTTCGCCTGCCGAACGAGCACGCGCCACAGCGGAACCTCGGCCGAGGGCTCGAGCAGCAGTCCTTCCGTCTCGCGCCCGCGCGTCTCGTCGACAAGCGCAAGCCGTGCGCGCAGCACGCTCGTCGCGTTCACCACGAGTTCATCGCCCGTCCCGAGGATCGTCGAGAGATCGCGCACCGTGCGGTGCTCGATCGTGCCGCGTGACCGGCTGATCACCATCAGCCGCGCCGCATCGCGCGGTTCGGCCGGGGTCGTCGCCACCAGCGACGGGTCGAGGTCGTAGTCGAGTTCGTCGGTGCGCATGGCGCATCTCGGGCCGGACTACTTCTTGCGCTGCTTGAACTTCGACTTGATCGACGGCGTCGCGCTCGAGCCCTTCATGCTCATTCCGGGAAGCGCGCCAAGGCCGGGCATGCCGCCGGACTTCGACATCTCCCGCGCCGCCTTGATGCGGCCCGCCATGCCGCCGGACGCGAGCGACGCCGTCATCTTCTGCACCGCCTCGAACTGCGTCGTCAGCCGGTTCACTTCGTTCGGCGTGGTGCCCGAGCCCGTCGCGATGCGCCGCACCCGGCTCTTGTTGAAGAGCTTGAGGTCCTTGCGCTCGTCGGCCGTCATCGCATGGACCATGCCCTCGAGCCGGTCGAACTGCTTGTCGTCGATGTTGACATCCTTGAGCGCGCTGCCGACGCCGGGCAGCAGACCGAGCAGCTGCTTCATCGGACCCATGCGCCGCAGCGACTTCATCTGCGAGAGGAAGTCGTCCATGGTGAGCTTGCCCTTCGCGAGCTTCTCCGCCATCTTCTCGGCTTCTTCCTCGGTCACTTCCTCGCGCGCCTTCTCGACGAGCGCCACGACATCGCCCATGCCGAGAATGCGGCCGGCCATGCGCTTCGGGCTGAACTCGTCGAGCGCATCGAACTTCTCGCCCGTGCCGAGGAACTTGATCGGCGCCCCCGTCACCTTGCGCACGGTGAGCGCCGCGCCGCCGCGCGTGTCGCTGTCGAGCTTGGTGAGGATCACGCCGTCGACCTTGAGCCGGTCGTGGAACGCCTTCGCGCTGCGCACCGCGTCCTGGCCCGTCATCGCGTCGACGACGAGCAGGATCTGATGAGGCTGCACCGCGAGGCGCACCGCCTCGAGCTCCTTCATGAGTTCGTCGTTCACATGCAGTCGGCCGGCGGTGTCGAGGATCACGACATCGAAGCCCTCGCTGCGACCCTTCTGGACCGCGCGGCGGCAGACGCCGACCGCAGCGCCGACGGCCTTGCCGTACTCGGCGCACTGGTCGGGCTCGCCGTGGAATCCGACGCGCGCGCCGCCCTTGGCCTCCGTGGCGACGCCGTCGATCACCTGCCGCAGCTGCTCGACCGCGGCGGGGCGCTGGAGGTCCGCCGCCGCAACGAGGCAGGAACGCCCCGTCTTCTTGAAGTAGGCCGCGAGCTTTCCGCAGGTCGTGGTCTTGCCGGAGCCCTGGAGGCCGCACAGCATGATGACGGTCGGGCCCGGGTCGACGAGGAACAGCTTCGAGCCGTTCTCCTCGCCCGCCGGCCCCATCAGCGCCACGAGTTCGTCGTGCACGATGCCGACGAGCTCCTGACCTGGCTTCAGGCTCTTCGTCACATCGCGCCCGATCGCCTTCGTCAGCACATCGTCGCAGAACTGCTTCGCGATCCCGAGCTCGACATCCGCCTCGAGCAGGGCGGTCTTGATCTCCTCGAGCGCCTCGCGCACATTCGATTCGGAGATCGTTCCGCGCCCCGAGAGCGAGCGGAAGGCGGTGGAAAGGCGTTCGGTCAGGTTCTCGAACATAGGGCGGGCAGTATAGGGCGGCGGCCCCGCTGCCCGTCAGAGCGGTCGAACCGCGCGCATGTCGTGCTTGGTCTCGAGCACGCTGCGCAGGTTGCAGAGGTACCAACGCCAGCTTTCCGCGCTGTCGGCGACGGTCAGCAGCGTCTCCGGGTCGTCGCGGAACGGGCCGTGCCGGATGATCACGCGCGCGCCGCCCGTGTCGCCTCCGCGGTCGCGCAGCGGCGACACCGCGATCTCGACCGGAACCGACGCCTCGTCGAGCGGCGACGGATACCAGTCCCACTTCACTCGGGCACGGCCGTCGCTCAGCTCGTCGCACTCGTAGTCGAGCACCCGCACCTCGGTGGTGCGGTTCCACTCGCGATCCCATGCGAGCTGGAGCGATCCGCCCGTCTCCTGCGGATACTCGGCGCCGACCGAGAGCCAGCGGCAGAGCCCGCTCGCGCTCGCGATGCACGACGCGACCTCTTCCGGCGACGCGTGGATCTCCTCCTTGAGCGTGATCCAGACGCCATCGTCCTCGCGGCCGACCATGTCAGCGCGCCTCCGGCTGGCCGGGCGCGGCCGGATTCGGCGGCAGGATCTCGACGAGCCGTGCGTTCAGCGACCCGCGCGAATGGACCTCGTGCCGGACCCCGGGCCTGGCTTCGGGCCGGTCGCCGCCCGCCGCCGCGAGCCTTGCCTGCGCGGCGCGCAGCTTGTCGGCCTGCAGGTGACCCGCGAACGCGAACACGCAGAGATGCGGATGCCCGAGCGCGGCGTCGAGCATCTCCTCCGCGGATTCGCCCTCCGCGAGCTCCGCCTCGAGGTCGAGGAAGAAGTGCGTCGCCTGCGGTGCATGCTGCGACAGCGCGGCGCGGTTGCGCACGCCTTGCCCGCGCAGCCCGGCGTGCTTCGCCGCGCCGAGGATCTTGCTGCCGAAGAGGAGGTCGCTGGTGAAGAGGATCATCGCGTCGCCTCGAGCTGCGCAGGTCTCGCCGCGCCCGAAAGGTGGAGCGGTTTCGGCTCGCGCTCGTGCTCGACGAGCGACTCGTACGACTCGCGCGCGCGAACCACCTTCGCGTGCGAGCCCGACACAAGCACCTCCGCAGGCAGGGGCGACGAGTTGTATCGGCTGGCCATGCTCATCCCGTACGCGCCCGCCGTGAACACCGCAAGCAGGTCGCCGCGTCCGAGTGAAGCGGGCAGCTGGCGGTCGAGCGCGAGGAAGTCTCCCGTTTCACACAGCGGTCCGACCACATCCTGCGCGGCCGTGCCCTCCATCTTCGGATCGAGCGCCCGACGGGCCGGCGTCATCGCCACGCCCGGAGCCACCGGCCAGATGAAGTGGAAGCTCCCGTAGTGCGACGGACGGAGGAGTGCGTTCATGCCCGCATCGCAGATCGCGAAGCGCTTGTCGCCAGAGGTCTTGGTGTAGAGCACCTCGACCACCAGGATGCCCGCGTTCGCAACGATGGTGCGGCCGGGCTCGAGGATGAAGCGGACGCCCTTGTCGTAGAGCGGCTTCGCGATCGGGATGATCGCAGCCGCGTAGTCCTTGAGCGGCGGCGACTGCGAGCTCTCGTAGTCGGCGCCGAACCCGCCGCCGAGATCGATCGAGCGGATCTGGAAGCCATCGCGCGCAAGTTCCTCGACGAGTGCGGCGGTCTTCGTCATCGCCTCGCGGTAGGGGTCGACGGTGTAGATCGGCGACCCGATGTGCAGGTGCAGGCCCTCGAGCTTCGCGTGCGCATCGCGGCCGTAGGTCGCGAAGAAGCGGCGCGCCCGCTCGAGGTCGACGCCGAACTTCGTCTCCTTCTTGCCCGTCGAGGTGTAGCGGTGCGTCTTCGGGTCGACATCGGGGTTGATGCGCAGCGCGACCCGCACGGTGGCGCGTTCGTCGGCGGCGATGCGCGCGATGTTCTCGAACTCCTGCTCGCTCTCGCAGTTGAAGAGGCCGAGCCCTGCGCGGATCGCGCCGCGGATCTCGGCATCGGTCTTCCCGACGCCCGCATAGACGCACTTCGCGGCGGGAACGCCGGCCGCCTGCGCGCGGAAGAGTTCGCCTCCCGACACAACATCCATGCCGGCGCCGCGCTCGGCGAGCACCTGCAGCACGCCAAGGTTGCCGCAGCTCTTCACCGAGTAGCAGACGAGCGGCGCGATGGGAGCGAACGCCTCGACCAGGCGGTCGTAGTGATCCTCGAGCGTCGCGCGCGAGTACACGAAGCAGGGCGTTCCCGCCTCGGCGGCGATGGCACGGACGGGAACATCCTCGGCGAACAGCTCGCCATCACGATACGAGAAGCGGTCCATGCCGCGATCCTAACCGTTTTCCGCGGCCGCTTCGCCCGACTCCCGCGCGGGATCCTTGCGATCCGCGCCGCCGCGCGACGACTGAAGCAGCCATCCCGCGCCTGCGAGCGCCATCCAGAGGAGAAGCCATGCGACGGGACGCACCGGCTCGTCGGCGCGCTCGAGCGCCCGCAGCAGGAACGGCATGCCGCCGAGCAGCGCGAACAGCGCGCCCACGAGGCTCGTGAGGAATGCGGACGCGCCCTGCGAAAGCCACGCGCCGAGTACGACTCCGATGAATGCGCCGCCGAACGCGGCCGCCTTGAGCAGCACCTGCACCTGCGGCGACTCGGCGTGCCACTTCGCCTCGGCCCACGCGACGAGCGGCCGGACGGGTTCGGGAGATCGTTCGATCAGCCGC
>Ga0209985_10001315_pt1 | contig 24759 bp, 27 predicted proteins | sample NOAtaG_FD_187305 | JGI IMG/M metagenome (GOLD analysis project Ga0209985, IMG submission 187305) | Freshwater lake microbial communities from Lake Erie, under a cyanobacterial bloom - NOAA_Erie_Diel6S_1000h metaG (SPAdes) (version 2) | ecosystem: Environmental > Aquatic > Freshwater > Lake ...
TTCCGCACGAACCACAAGAAGAAGGACCGAGCGGAAGCCCTGCTGGACATCCTGCAGGTGGGCACCTCGGCGGGTGGCGCACGCGCCAAGGCGATCGTGGCGTACAATACGGATACTGGCGAAGTGCGCAGCGGCCAGGTAGACGGTCTGCCCGGCTTCACCTACTGCCTGCTCAAGTTCGACGGGGTGACCAACGAGAAGCTCGGCGACCCCAAGGGCTACGGCCGCATCGAGTACGCCTACCACCTGATGGCGCGGGCCTGCGGTGTGGCGATGATGCCCTGTCGCCTGCTGGAGGAGCACGGGCGTGCGCACTTCCTCACCCAGCGCTTCGACCGCGTACGTGATGCGGAAGGCAACGTGCACAAGCTGCACATGGCCACGCTCTGCGGCATCGCGCACTTGGACTACAACCAGCCGCTCGTGCACAGCTACGAGCAGGCCTTCCAGGTGATGCGGCTGCTGGGTCTGCCCTACCCCGCCGCCGTGGAGCTCTTCCGCCGGATGTGCTTCAACGTGGTGGCCATGAACTGCGACGACCACACGAAGAACATCAGCTTCCTGATGGACCCGCAGGGCGAATGGCACCTGGCGCCGGCGTACGACGTGACCTATGCCTACCACCCGGACAGCCTGTGGCTGCGGCAGCACCAGATGAGCATCAACGGCAAACGCACGGACATCACCCGCAACGACCTGCTGGCGGTGGCCAAGGCGATGAACATCAAGAAGGCCGCGGTGATCATCGACGAGGTGAAGGCGGGCGTGCGGAAGTGGAAGACCTTTGCGAAGAAGGCCGAGATGCCGATGAAGCAGGTGGAGATGATCGGGAAGATGCACCTGGTGCGGACCTGACAACAAGCAGGCACGCGCTGGATCCTCAAGGATCCGTCAACACAAACGGTGAGCGCGGTTGTGCAGCGGAACTGCGGGGTCGATCTGCTGGGACGGGTCACGGCCATCGACTAGGATCCAAATTCCCGATCCAACAGGCCGTTCTGATGCTTTACGCGGCCAGTGCCACGCGTGGAAGTTGCCTACCTTGTAGCGCTCTCCGGCGGCCCCCTGATCCCGGCGAGGCCTCGCCATGAAAACCTTGCATCTTCTCGGACTCTCGCTTCTGGTCGCTCTCACTGCCTGCAATGATCAGCAGGAGGACGCCGCGGACACCACACCAGCCGCACCCACCACAGCAGTAAACTCCGCACCGGTGGAGGCCCAAGCACCGACGGCCAACACCGGAACAGTCACCGACCCGAACCCGGCACACGGCGAACCTGGCCACCGCTGCGAGATCCCCGTTGGCGCCTCGCTATCGGCAACACCCCCTTCTTCGGGTCCGGTGGACCCCATGCCGACCACACAGCAGATCACCATGCCCCAAATGGGCACACTGCCTGCGCCAGGGGCGAGCGGCACCCCTCCGGGCATGAACCCACCGCACGGGGAACCCGGTCATGATTGTGCCGTGCCCGTGGGCAGCCCTCTGCCAGCGAAGTGACCGCGTAACGGCCTTCCGCTTCGAACGGATGACCGATGCGCCGACCGCTCCTAGGCAAACACAAGCGCAACCTCCACGACCTCTTCAACAAGCGCGACCAGATCGACCGGGCGCTGCGAGAGGCCATGGACTTCTTCATTGACCGTGGGAGAGACATGCTGGAGATCTTCCCCGGTGTGGGAAACGATCATGTCAAGAAGAAGGCCTTGTGCATCCTCCGACCACCCGATGTGACGCGCACCAATACACGGAAAGAAAGGCCGACCCGAAGGAACATCCGGGGTTCAGCAGGCTGGTCGTATGATCACCGCAGGGAGCGCACCTGACGATCCGTCGCGCCGACATCGAACGGTCCGGGAATTGACCAAGCCGCACCTACGCATGCTCCCTACCACCACAAAACCGCCCACGTCGCGCGCTGAGCGCACACCCAACGGCCCCAAAGCCAAGATCCGCGCGCAGGCCGGCGAACTGCCCAAGGCGGAGCGCAAAGTGACCTGGCGCACGGCATTCTGGCAGTACATCTGGCCGCGACGCAAATACATGCTACTCGGCCTCTTGCTGATCGTGGTGAGCCGTGTGGCAGGCATGGTGCTGCCGGGAAGCACCAAGTACCTGCTGGACGATGTGGTGGGACAGGGCGACCTGCAGATGCTGTGGGTGCTGCTGGGCGCCGTGGTGGGCGCACTCGTGGTGCAGAGCGTCACGAGCTATGCCCTCACCCAACTATTGAGCGTGGAGGCGCAACTCCTCATCAGCCAGTTGCGCACGCAGGTGCAGCGCAAGATCCTCTCCCTACCCACGAGCTTCTTCGACAACACCAAGAGCGGCGCGCTCGTGAGCCGGATCATGAGCGATGTGGAGGGCGTACGCAACCTGGTGGGCACCGGGCTGGTGCAGCTGATCGGTGGCACGCTCACTGCGCTGATCTCGCTGGTCTGGCTCATCTACATCAGTCCATGGATGACGCTCTTCACCCTGGTGCCCGTGGGCTTCTTCGCGTTCATCGCCATGAAAGCCTTCAGCCGGATACGTCCCATCTTCCGTACCCGCGGCGTGATCAATGCCGAGGTGACCGGGCGGCTCACGGAATCGCTGAACGGCGTGCGAGTGATCAAGGGCTTCGGCGCGGAGGAGCAGGAGAACCGCACCTTCGAGCAGGGCGTGCAGCGGCTCTTCGACAACGTGAAGACCAGCCTCACCGCCACCTCGTTCATCAGCAGCATGAGCACCCTGCTGCTCGGCCTGGCCAGCGCGGGCATCATGGGCATCGGCGCGTACCAGATGGTGGGCGGCAAGCTCACCAGCGGCGAATTCGTGCAGTTCACCGTGCTGCTGGGCTTCATGATCGCACCCATCGTGCAGATGAGCAACATCGGCAGCCAGCTCACCGAGGCCTTCGCGGGGCTGGACCGCACGGAGGAGATCATGAACATGCAGCCCGAGGACATTGCGAAGGAACGGCCCATCGTGCTGGAGGATGTTCACGGTGACATTGCCTTCAACAACGTGCACTTCGCCTACGAGGAAGGCAAGGAGGTGCTGCACGGCATCGACTTCACCGCCACGAAGGGTTCTGTGATCGCCCTCGTGGGGACCAGCGGCAGTGGCAAAAGCACCATCGCCGGCCTGGTGGCCACCTACCTCACTCCCACCTCGGGCAACGTCACCGTGGACGGGCACGACCTGAGCAAGGTGCGTCTGAGCAGCTACCGCAAACACTTGGGCGTAGTGCTGCAGGATGACTTCCTTTTCGAGGGCACCATCCGTGCGAACATCCTCTTCCCCCGCCCGGACGCCACCGAGGAGCAATTGATGAAGGCTGTCAACGGCGCCTACGTGAACGAGTTCACCGACCGCATGGAACTGGGCCTGGACACCGTGATCGGCGAGCGCGGCGTGAAGCTGAGCGGCGGGCAGCGGCAGCGCGTGGCCATTGCCCGGGCCATGTTGGCCGACCCGAGGATCCTGATCCTCGATGAGGCCACCAGCAACCTCGACACCGAGAGCGAAGCGCTGATCCAGAAGAGCCTGAACGCGCTCGTGAAGGACCGCACCACCTTTGTGATCGCGCACCGTTTGAGCACCATCCGCCAGGCCACGGAGATCCTGGTGATCGAGCATGGACGCATCGCGGAGCGCGGCACGCACGCTGAACTTATTGCCAAGGAGGGCCGCTACTTCGACCTCTACACCTATCAGGCACGCATCTGATCCGATCCATGTCCAAACACAAACTCGACCTGCACGACATCTTCAACAAGGGCGATCAGATCGACCGGGCGTTGCGCGAGGCGATGGAGCACTGCATCGACCGTCGCATTGATATGTTGGAGATCATTCCCGGCAAGGGGAGCGGGCAGTTGAAAAAGAAAGTCCTGCGCTTCCTGCAGCTACCGGAGGTGAAGAAGACGTACCACCGCATCGACAAGGACCGCGATAACTTCGGGAGGCTGTTCGTGCGGTTCAAGCACTGAGCTACGGCCGCGTGGCGAACCACAAATGGTGCTTGGTGCCCTTGTCGCGGTGTGCGAAGACCTTCTGCTCTTCCACCCGGAACCCGGCCATGCCCAATCTCCGCGTGAACGCAGCGTTGGGGTCCGTGGACCACACGGCAAGCACACCATCGGGCCGGAGCGCATCGCAGGCCGAGCGCAGCCCGCGATGCGAGTATAGACGGTTGTTGCGGGGCTGTGTCAATCCTTCAGGCCCATTGTCGGTATCGAGCAGGATGGCATCGTAACTGCCCTTTCCGGCCCGGATCAGTTCCAGCACATCGCCTTGGTGCACCACGGTACGCGGATCGCTCAGGGGATCCCCGGAACGCGCGCCCATAGGCCCTTGGTTCCACTTGATCACCTCGGGCACCAGCTCGGCCACGATCACCTTGCCTTTGTTGCCCACCAACCGCAACACGGCCGCCAGGGTGAATCCCATGCCAAGTCCGCCAATGACAACGTGGGCCTCGGAGGGCGAACGAAGGCGCTGAAGGGCGAGTTCGGCCAACGCATCCTCGGATCCGTGGATCGCGGTTGACATGAGCTCGCCGGAGATCCCGGCCACCTCAATGGAGAATTCTTCACCACGTTGATAGAGCAACAGTTCGCCGCCGTTGTCGGGGATCAGCGCCCGGTCCAGGAGCGTGTTGATGCGCATTTTCATCGATGGGGTCCGTGCGCATGAGAGGCACAACGACGGCGCAAGGTCCGACATGCCGTCGACATGATGGTCAGGTTGTGACCAACGAGCCGATCAGCCACCGTGGGCCTTGCGATAGTCCTGCACGATCAAGCCATGGTCGAATCCCATGTCGACAACCTCATCAGGAGCGAGCCATCGGTGCGCACGGGCTTCGCTGGTCGTGCGGAGAACGCCACCGATCACCACCGCATGAAAGGCCATGCTGACGAACGAACCGCGCGGATCACGCCCCGGGGCGGAATACACCCCTACCAGCCCCACGACCCGCACCTTCAGGCCCACTTCCTCCTCCACCTCGCGAACACAGGCATCTTCCACGGTCTCGCCGGGATCTATCAGGCCGCCGGGCAACACCCAGGAGCCTTTGAAGGGCTTGGTACCGCGTTCCATCACCAGGATCCGGCCTTCGCCGTCCGAGATGACCGCATCAACGGTCAGGACGACCCTGTCATTCCGATCGGTCATGCTCAGGCGGCCATCAGCCCCTGCTGCTCCTCGGCCACACGCTTCAGGCCTACCAAGGCTTCCACCCACTGCCTACCCGCCTCCCGGGCACGGCGAACATCGTGCGGCAGACCGGCATAATCGCCATGCCAGAGGTGCAACTGGGTGCGTCCGTCACGCGCAGGCTGAATACTGATATCCACCGTTGTGTAACTGGCCGGTTCATCGGGCAGGCCTGTACGCAGGTCCAACCATGTGTAGCGCAAACGGCTACCCGGCAGATAAGCCATCAGTTCACCAACAGCCTTCAGGGTCTCGATGCCTTCCGTCTTTTCGATCCAATGCACGGGTCCACCACGCTTCCACAGACTGCGCACCTGCCAGCCTTCGCGGTACAGCTTGGTCAGTTCGGGCTCGGTAAGCGCTCGCCAAATAACCTCGGGAGAGGCATTGATGTAGAGCGAGCGTTCAATGATCGTTTCTCGTTCCATAGTGAACGCAGAACGTCAGGAACTATGCCGAACGCATGTCAATGTCAGTCTGTCAGGCAACCATTCATGCTTTCCCACGCCTTCAGGAACCTCATAACTCCTTGACGTATACACGATAACGCTTCCAGATCTCACCGCCCAGTCGTTCGAGCTCTGCCCGCATGCGCACGTTGTTCTCCAACACCAAATGACTGTCCAAGTGGGTCATCCCCCGAGCACGGCCCTCGCGGAAGAGCTCACGTGCCAATACGCAGGTAAGCCCCATGCCCTGAAGGTCCCGGCGGACCGCCCCAAGGAACAGGTCGAGCTGCTTGGAGCGCTTCATGGCCTGCATGATGTGCCACCATCCGAAGGGAAAAAGTCGCCCTTTCGCCCGCTGCAGGCCAGCGCTCATGTCCGGCATGGCCACCACGAAGGCCACGGGCTCTTGTCCTTCAGCCACGATCTTGACCAAAGCAGGATCGAGCACGGGCATGTATTGTCCAGCAAGCTTGCGCATTTCAGCTTCGCTCATCGACGTGAAGCCCAACAGGTCGCCGTAGGTCATGTTGACCAATCTCAGCACCGGTAAGATCCATGGACGCAGGTCCCGCTTGGAGCGCAGTTCAACCACGCGGAACCGGCCGTTCCGAAGAACGCGTTCGGCAATTCGCTCATGGATTTCCGGCAAGCGGGCGGGCATGTCCAACCGGTACGAAAGCGCGTCAGCGAAAGGCAGGTAACCACAGGCCTCCACCGCCCTGGGCAGGTGTGCTGCATTCGTGGGGGTGGCCAGTACGGGCAGATGCTCGAACCCTTCCACTTGCAGGCCTTGCGGGTCCTTATCGCTGAACCCGTAGGGACCAATGATCCTGGTCATACCCCTCTCCCGCGCCCAGTTCTCCACCTGGTCCAGGAGAGCGCGGACAATGGCTGGATCGTTCTCCGCATCCAGTTGGAAAAAGCGTGCCGTTCGCTCACCGTGCCGGCGATTGTATGGTCCATGAACAATGCCCACCACCCTGCCCACGATGCGGCCTTCACGTTCGGCGAACCAATGGGCCACCTCACATCCCTGGGCGCTCAGGTTCCGCTGGATGTCGTGCAGTTCGCGCTCATCCGCTAGCAGTGGAGGTACGTGGTTCGGACGACGGTCGGACAAGTGCAACGGAAGCGCGATGAAGAGCTCAAGCTCCCTGGACCCGGCAATTGGCCTGACGGTGATAGGCATGCACGAAGGTGATGGATCCGCTCACATTGTGCACGAGTGGTGGAAAACTGGTCAATGGAGCCACCCGACCCGTGGGATACGCCCTGAAATACAGTTAATTAGCACCTGGATCGCCGCTTGTGAATTCCATTTCAGCCCTCATTCGGCAACAGGTTACGAGTTGGGATCTTAGTGATGGATAGTTAACATTGCGATCACCACGGGCGTGTCCTGCTCGATGGGTCTTGCGAAGTTGTACCTCTAAACAGAACGAATGATGAAGAAGACACTACTCGGATGTGGTCTTTTCCTTGCGGCAATGTCCGCTCAGGCACAGATCACCACCTATGTGCTGCAACCAGCATCGCTGGAAGGTGCACTGGAATTCACGTGGGCAGACAACTGGGGTGCCACACCCGACCTGAATGATCCCGCCAACACCATTCAAGGCTTCACAGCCTTTGTGAATGACGGTACCGCTGCTGACTCATTGGGTTGCAACGCCTTGGTGAACGGTGCGGACATCGCAGGCAAGATCGCTGTGGTTTACCGCGGGACGTGCGAATTCGGCCTGAAGGCGCTGAACGCACAGGATGCAGGCGCCATCGGCGTTGTCATCATCAACAATCAGGGCGCTCCGGTGGCCATGGGTGGTGGTGCCAACGGCGCGAACGTGACCATTCCTGTTGTGATGATCTCCACCGATGCCGGTGCTAGCTTGTACAACGAGCTTCTTGCTGGCAATGTGGAAATGCTCATCGGCAGCGTACAGGGTGTGTACGAGTTCAACCTGCACACCTCCTCCAAGCTCGCCTCGATCCCCCAGTACAGCGCCATGCCGGGCCCACTGGCCAATGCCATCAACTACACCGTGGACATGGGCAGCTGGGTGAAGAACTTCGGTTCCTCTGACCAGTCCGATGTGACCGTGAACTGCGTGATCACCCAGAACGGTACGGAAGTGTACAACAACACGTCCGATGCCGGTGCTGTTTTGAGCGGCGACAGTGCATTCTTTGCCCTTCCATCGTTCACGCAGGCCACTTGGAGCGGATATTACGAGGCCACCTACACGGTATCCTCCTCCAATGCCGATGACTTCCCGAGCGACGACACCTTCGGCTTCAACTTCTACGCAGGCGATGTCTTCGCCTATGGCCGCATTGACGCCACCACGCTCCAGCCCCGCGCCGAGCAGCATGTTCGCGCCACCTTGGACGCTCCGAGCTTCATGGCCTGTACCTATTTCAGCCACCCCAACGCCAGCGGCTACAAGGTGGAAGGCATCTACACCTCGGCCTCGAAGTCAGGCGGTGCCAGCATGGACGGTGAGGTGCTCGAGGCCCGCATCTACGAGTGGGCCGATGTATTCACCGGTTGGAGCGATGCCACCACGGACAACATCGTTCTGCTAGGGCTTGGTGAGTACTTCTACGAGGAGGACCTCGGCGCGCAAGTGGTATACATCCCCTTCACGGAGACCTTCCAGATGGAGGACAACAAGAAGTACTTGTTCTGCAGCTTCTCCCCTTCCACGGATGTGTTCCTCGGATTCGGCGAGTCGTTGGATTACAACCGTATCCAAGCACAGCTTGACGAGCCCATCTACCTGATGAACGACAACGGCACTTGGGGATCGTTCAACGACGCCACGCACACCACGGTCGGGGCCAAAATGGTACCTGCCGATGTAAGCGTGAACGACGCGGACCGCATCGAACTGACCCCCTACCCGAACCCCACGGCCAATGTGCTGCGCATCCCGCTGACGGGCATGAGCGGCGCCGCCACGCTGAGCGTGTTCGACCTCAGCGGTGCTGTGGTGATGACCAACAAGGTGGGCATCGGTGGCGACCAGACGCTGACCGTAGACCTGCAGAACCTGGCCAATGGCACCTACATCTTCCGCATGGACTTCGAGAACGGCAAGCGTTCCGACTTCCGCGTGGTGGTGACCAAGTAACCTGAAACACCAAAAGCAAAGGGCGCGGCTCCGCAAGGGCTGCGCTCTTTGCTTTTGGACAAGTGCTGCCGAATCGGACCTTTGCTTTCGAACATCCCAATACCATGCCCAGCCTCGACATCCTCTCCAAGGTCGATATCCAGATGCTCGACAACGCCATCAACGTGGTGAAACGCGAGATCGATACGCGGTATGACCTGCGTGGCACCAACACCACCATTGAACTTGACAAGAAGGCCCTGACGATACGCCTGAGCACCGATGACCACATGAAGCTGGACTCCGTGCTGGACGTGCTGCTGGAGCGTTCGGGCAAACAGAAGGTGGATGTGCGGAGCTATGACCTCAGCGAAGAGCCCGTACCCAGCGGCAAGTCGTTGTACCGCATCATCAAGGTGAAACAGGGCATCGAGCGCGAGACCGCGAAGAAGATCGTGAAGGCCATCAAGGACAGCGGGCTGAAGGTGCAACCCCAGATCATGGACGATATGATCCGGGTGAGCGGAAAAAAGATCGATGACCTACAGGCCGTGATGGCCCTGTGCCGGGAGCAGGACTTCGAGCTCCCCTTGCAGTTCGACAATATGAAGAGCTGACCCCTATGGCGCGCAAGCGGATCAAGCGGCCGGTATGCCCCAATTGCGGGTATGCCATTGGACCCGATGCGAATTACTGCGCCTCTTGCGGACAGGAGAACCACACCCATAAGCTGCCGGTCAGGCATTTCGTGGTGGAGTGGTTGTCCGGCATGTTCAACTTCGACACCAAACTGCTGCGCACTGTGCGCGACCTGTTCTGGCCGCCCGGCCTGGTGATCAAGGAGTTCAATGAGAACAAGCGAACGCGCTATGTGCATCCGTTGCGCCTCTACCTCTTTACCAGCTTACTCTTCTTCCTGCTGCTTGCCTGGGCCACCGCACGCCTGGAAGCGGATGAAGGACCGGCGGTGGTCGTGAACCCTCCCGAAGCAGGAACGAACGAAGCCACCGGCCTGACGTTGCAGTTGGATGGTGATCAGGAGATCACGGATAGCACATTGACCGCCCTCTCCGCCATACCTCGGATCACGAACGAGGTCCTGGACAGCACCATGATGGCCGCTGGTATCACCCCGGGCGTCATCAACCGCACGATGATCCGCCTGGCGCTGAACATGAGCGGCAACAGTCTCCGAAAGGAAGCCTTTCTCCAGGAATTCCTGAGCACTTTCAGTAAGGTGATGTTCGTGATGTTGCCGCTCTTCGCCCTGCTTATGAAGTTGCTGTATTGGCGTGGCAGAAGGTTCTATACGGAGCACTTGGTCTTCGCGCTCTACTTCCATACCGTGCTCTATCTGCTGTTCGGGCTTTCGCTTGGTCTGGGATCGGTGTTCGACGGTCAGTGGACGGACAGCTTTTTGTTGCCTGGCACAGTAGGCTATCTGCTTTGGGCGATGCATACGGTTCATCAGCGTTCCTGGCTGAACACGAGTTGGAAAATGCTATTGCTGCTGTTCGCTTATTCACTGCTCCTGGCGCTTGGTCTGATGGCTGCGGCGGTGATCGGCTCCATCAACGCATAGGATGACCAGGCAGCGGTGGACGTCGTGTTCGCGTCATACACGTGTTGACCATTTCCTTGGACATGAAACACATCCTTACCCTTTTCCTGTGTGCAGCGCTGTATGCATCCGGTCAGGCACAGACCTACTTCTATATCGACCAGATCGCCGTGCAGCCCACTCCCACCACGGACCAGGACCAGGTCTCCATCGCGCTTACCGGTGGCCTGTCCAGCACCGGCGCCTACGTGGTGAGCGCTTCCGCAGCAGTGGTCGGCAACACGTTGACCATCACCGTCGCTGCAGCGGATGATGGCGGGCTGACCGTCATCGTCCCGCACACGGAGGTCATTCCCGTCGGACAGTTGGATGCCGGGGATTACACGATCGTGATCAATGGGCAGAACGTGGGGGACTTCGCCCCTGCGCCACAGCACCAATTCACGGTGAGCGGAGGTGGCTCACCCTGCGACAGCCTTGAACTGGTGTCTGTCCGATGGCACGCATTCGCGGACACCGCGATCGTGGTGCACGTGTTGAACACCAACACGGTGAGCGAACTGTTCGACTACCCCAACTTCATCCTGTTCGATACCAATGGCGATACGCTCGCCAAGGAGACGGTCTTCTATTTCGGCATCGGGCAAGAGAGTTACCACACCTTGCGCATCATGGACGGTGTGTCTTTCCCTCTGAACACCTTCGGTGCGACGCTGGAACTGTGGACCGGCTTCACCTCCACGTTGGCCTGCACCTGGGAACTTGATGTGGACCTCTGTCCACCGGCACCGTGTAGCACCCTGATACCGAACATCCAGAACCTCGGCGGTGCGATCACAACGGGCACGTTCAACTGGGGGATCCTCTCCAATGGGGTCGTCGTAGAGAGCGGCAGCTTCGTCCTGGACGCGGAGAACCAGTACGATGCCGATACCATCTGCCTGCCACCCGGCGTGTACAGCATGCTCGCCGGCAGCGATGGTGGGCCGCTCAGCGGACAGCCCTACTACAGTGCCATGGTCCCCGGAGGCTTCAGCACAGCTTCCGCACCGGTCGGTGATCTGGTCCCTGAACCGCTGGCCTTCCGCTTCTACGAACCCTGCTTCGACCCCGTACAGAGCGTGCGGCAAACGAACACATCATCCAACCTGAAGTTGCTCACCGGTTACGGGGAATTCACTCTCGAAAATTCGCAGGAAGCACTGGGCACTGTGCGCATCTTCGACGGGACCGGAAGGCTCGTTCACCAAGCAAACACTGCGGCGCACCGGATCGTGATCGGCACCCAAGGGTGGTCCACCGGCATTTACAGTGTAAGTGTCAGCACTCCGAGGGGGAAAAGACTATGGATCAAGGCCTTGATCGCCGATTGATCGCTTCGTGATCACGCCGATCGGTAGGCCACCTCGTGATAGGTCTTCACATGGGGACCCAGGAAGACGCGCGCATAGATCCGTACCAACGCCAGTCCGTTCAGAACAAAGCTCATGGCCACAAGAAAGGCCAGCAACAGCTGATCTTCAGGAACTCGCACGCTTGATCAGGGGGAGCTTACACAACCTCGACCTCCGTAAGCCCAAGTCGTCCACAACACCCTGAAAAGGCGAAGCCCGCCTTCCGGGGCGGGCTTCTGAGTATCCTGGACTCCCGGCTTATGGGCCTGGACAGGGGCTTTTAACGCCGCTGGGCTGATGCCCTCTGTGATCAGGTATGTCCTTCGGCCTGCATATCCAGGCCTGTTGAGCATTCAACGCAAGTGCCATGCCGAATGTTGCGTTCAGCCTTTGGCCGGTGTACGATCCAATTGGTCCAACAAGGCTTCAGCCTCCGCACGCTTCAGGTCACTGGCCCTGCGGTCCACCGTGCTCAGCCGATGGGATTCGGCCAGCATTGCCTTGTAGCGCTTCATGATCTCATCGCGGGGATCCTTCTTCTTGAACAGTCCGAACATCGTGAGGGTCTTTCCTATGCAACGCTTCAACACGGTGACCTGTTCATCGCAACGGATGTTAGACGTCACTCAACAGCAAACAGACCCGTTCAAAGCATCGCTTCCCCCTTGAGGAACATGACAAAAATGAAGGTCATGAGGAAATGATGCAGCAACAAAAGACCCGTCACAACGGTCAGGACCGTTTTGCCACTGGAGGAAAGCTCGGGGAAGAGCTTTTGGTTGTTCATCGCGATGATCGGCAACGGGACAGTGGCCAGCAAGAATGTAATGGCCAGGGTACGAAAAAGCACGACATTGTCCATCACGCCGAAGAACAAATGCGCGTAATAGAACAAGAACCCGATGAAGGACAACAAGCCCAACCGTATGAAGAGGCGCGACTCGGTGATCATTTTCTCCTTGGTATCCATGGTAGTAGACGCGCTCCTTTAACGGAGTTGCGTGTCCTGTGGTTTCAATCCGGAAGGATCGCAGCCCTTTCGGGTATGCCCCCGACTGAGCGCAGCAACCTGACGAGCGCAGCCAGTCCAGCAACGAACCCGATGAAGAACCACTCCCAATTAAAGGGACCGGGCATATAGTTGTCAATGACCGAGGACATGGACGAGCCGATCCCTGTGCCCACATGAAGGAACGAATCCATGCGAACACCCTGCTCGAACGGGTCGATCATGAAGGAGATCAGGAACGCACAGACCGAACACCCCAATAGCCACCAATTCAGTGCACCGACCTTCCAGGATCGATCCCTGGCTCTTGCTGCCATGATCACCAGACCGAACCCGATAAGGCCGAAGGAAATAAGACATGGTGCCCAGACCGGTCCGACCCATGGAAGAGGCAACATGAAAAGAAGGTCGGTCTCTGAGATCGCGGTGGGCCAATTGAGCAGCACTTTCAGCCAGGCGTAATAACCCAGGTCCCAGATGCCGAACCCAAAACAGAACCAGGCAAAACGCTCCAATGCCGTTCGAGCGAGCAAGGCCGCGACGGTCCAGAGCATCACCATGGTGGCTACTTCGCGAAGCACTTCGGTCATTACGACCGTGGCATTCATCGGCACCAGCGGAAATCGGAACCCATTGGGATAGTAGAGCTCGCGTAGATAAACCACCACGGCACTTTCCAACAAGGACATGGCCACGAAGAACACCGAAGCGGTGACCAAACGCTCGATCAACGAACCTTGCATGCCTGGCACGTCCTGTTCTGTTCGATGCATCCGGTCAGCACACGACATTAAGGGACGACCTGACCTCCATCTGACGAATTCGTCTTAGCACGGCCCACATGGGGACAGCCCCGAAAACGCCAAAGGAGGCATCGACACAACGCCAGAAGAAGGGGATATCCCGGACCGGGGCCCAGAGGAACGCGAGGAGCGGCACACAGGCGCAACACAAAAGCCCCCATTCCACGACCCATTTATTGCGCAATGGATCGCGGTACGGACCGATAAAGGCCATGGCGATGACCACATGAGCGAATGCAAGCCAATCGGTCCCGTAGAACAACAATGGGTAGTTCGCATCCACTGCGGCCACTGCATCAGCGGCCTGCTGAGCCCAAGCGGATAAAGATCCACCAAAGGGAAGCACAAGATCAGCAAACACGGTGGTAAGCCACACCAGCGGAACAGCGGTAAGACCACTGACGATCAACGCCAACATGAATGTGACCAGCCAACGACGTATGTAGGTCAAGTCGCTCATGACCGGGTGTTATCAGGAAGGAAATACCGCAAGGTCCTGGTATCAGCGAGGTTCCATTCCTGCCATCGTGCCAACGAGCGGCGCCGCAGGAAACGATCGCGTTTGGCGTCCAATGAGGCCCGGAACGACCGCGGTTCCAGCGTCTCCACCCATCTTACACGGTTGTTCCTGTGCCGTGCCATTTGCATCTCCACGACCTCCAGGTTCTCATAGAGCAAGGGCAGGACCTTGTCGCCCATGGCGAGGTAGTTGTCAATATCGATCTCGCCGGGATTGTCGTGACGCAGATTATACCGGACAATGACCATGTCCCAATCCACCGTGGAAAGCCCGACCAGTAGGAGGAATAGAGCCCACGTGTTCAACCTTATAAGGTAGAAAAAGCTCTTCCGCTGCTTTACCTTGAAGAACAGGGTGATCAAGCCTACCAGTACCAGCGCGAGGAAAACGATGACCCCGATACGCTTGTAGGCCAGACCGTGGAAGGAGATATAGTGGTAGTTGCGGAGAAAGACCGAGATGCCGAGAATGAAGTTCTGACACACCCAAAGGAGGGCAAGGTGCTTCAGGAGATCACCTCTGGAGTAGAAATTCTGGTTGCCCCGGAACAGATGCAGCAAGATGACCATACTGAGCAGTATGCTGACGATCAGCGCCCAGGTGCCTTCGTGAACGAACTGCTTCAAGCTGAAGTCCTGTGGCACCTCGAACCCGAACCAGACCCAGGAGATGTCAATGGCATTGACCACAGCGAGCAGGAGATTGACCAATACCAATAGCACCACGCCCATCCGTCTCTCGCGCTCCAGCAGGTTCATTCCCGTAGGGGCCATCCAGTGAGGGCGTCGCATTCGTACGCGCATCAGCGTGTCGGTCCATCGCTGCTCCCATTGAAGAACCAATGGCGGTGCGTGACGATACAACAACACACCTGCAACGAACATGGCGAACAGGAAGAACAGGGCATGCGGCGTGAAGATGCTCGTGAGCAGGTCGGCGATCAGCGACCACAGACCATCGAGAAAACCGGCCGTTAGCGCTTCGAACCTGGGGTTGCCCACACGGTAGATCTGGAAGAACACGACCCCGACGATGAGCGGCAGCACGATGATCCCGCCCAGGCTCCAACCCTTTCGTGGTGACCGTGCGGCGTGGATCAGCTCGCCGGCCCCATCCCAAGCTGATGCCGGAAGCATGATGGCATTAGCGACCGCCTGTTGGAGCCCATAAAAGAGACTGCGCAGCTGAGGCTCATGGGCCAAGGCACTACCCAACACAAGCCCCATGATGGCAGCGACCATGGACAGGACGCTGTTATGGACCACCACCATGACCGCACTGAGCAAAGCCCCACCCAATGCTACACGCGCAGGGAGTGAAAGTCCGTTCCAACCGAGGCGTATCATATGCACACCGATGACCACCAAGTTGAACAGGAGCAGATTGATACCCAGGTCCATCAGGAAGAACAGACGATCGAAGATGATCGCGGTGAGCGTGATGGACAGGATAGGCAGCCAGCGGCGCAGGTGTTGATCGATCATGTTATCCGGGTTAGACCTCCTGACGAGGAATGAGCTTCTCAATGGCATCCAAATGCTGACGGAACGCACGCCCCCCAGCCGCTGTTGTCCTGTAACTGGTATTGGGCCGTTTGCCCACAAAACGCTTCCGGACCACCACATAGTTGAGCGCTTCCAAGGCGGCCAGGTGACTGGCGAGATTACCATCGGTAACGCCCAGCAGTTCCCTCAACCGGGCATGGTCCACCCATTCATTCACCATCAGCACGGCCATGATGCCGAGGCGAACGCGACTCTCGAACGCTTTATTGAGATGCTCGATCATGGTAGATCACGAGAAGCAGGACCACGCTCGTACCTGAAGTACATCACTGCGCCGTAGAAGATGTGTAGCACGCCGAACCCAATGGTCCAGATCAGCAAGGCGGCATCCACCCAAATGAGCGCGATAAGGCCCAGCACCAGTTCACTGAGCCCCAACCATCGGATCTCGTCCAGTGTGAACTTGCTCGCGTGGAAAAGGGCCAGACCGTAGAAGATCAATGTGGCAGCAGGTAGCAGCCAGGGCAAGTGGTAGAGGAACAAGGCAAGACAGAATACACCTCCGGACACGAGCGGGACCGCGATATTGACTACCAAGCGACTGGCGCTGGCATCCCAGATACCCTGACCAGTTCTGAGACCGCGGCGCCAAGTGAACCAAAGCGCCCCCGATATCGCCACCAGGAGAACCACAGCGCCATCGACCAGCAGGAACCACGAATGCTCGTTCCAGCCACCGGCAATGTCCAGCGATGACGCGAGCGCTGAGCGCTGAATACGATCATCCCAGCACAGCGCGAGGTAATGCTCTTTGGCCAGCAAAGCCCCTATAATGGCGGCGATGCCAGCGATCACACCGCTGAGGCCGCTCAAGCTCAGGAACCGGGTACTACGGTCCATGAGCCCGCGTATGTGGGCAAGGTCACTGAACTGATCACGGGGCGTCATTAGCAAAGTACTTTGTACTGCAAAGTAACGTGCGGGCACGCAGCACATTGTGCGATAGCTTGAAAAAAGATCAATGCATGGTCACGGCACCCAACGCAGCTCCGACCAGCACTGCGGCAAAGCGCTGCGCATTGAAGCGATGCTCCGGAGCGCTCTCGAAGATGATGGTCGTACTGATGTGCAGCAACATACCGATGGCCAAGGCCAGCATCCGGTCAAGGAAATGTCCTCCATCGCCGCTATCGACCAAATGACCGGCCAGGATACCCATCGGAGCGGCCAATGCAAACACCACCAACAAGGTCCACGTACGCCCCCCCCCGGAATCCGAGCGCTGCAGGACCGTGGCCAACGCCACCGCCATGGGCATCTTGTGCAGCAGCACCCCGGCCAGGAAGGGCATGTTCCCGGCCACCTCGGCATCGGCGAAGGGCATGCCCTCCGCGAACGAGTGCAGGCACAGGCTGGCGAGGGTGATAAAGGGCAACGCCTTCCCAGGTGTGGCGTGCATATGGCCATGCTCGATACCATGGCTGAAGAACTCAAGCACCACCTGCAACAGGAATCCCCCCAGTATCCACAAGCCGATGCCGTGGCCTACCTCCTCATACAGCTCAGGTAGCATATGCAAAAAGACCACGGCCAGGAGGAATGCCCCACTGAAGGAAAGAAGCAGGCGCATCCATCGCGCATCCGGACGCAACCATTGGACCATGGCTCCGGAAAGGAGCGGCACTACCATGAAAGCAAGGGCTACAGCGAACATCATGACAAGGGCCTGGTCAGCCAAAGAACATAACGGTCGGACCGCAACGGATCAAAGGTCTCGGCAACAGGCCCATCGGTGCGGCCGGTGATGGAGAACCCGGCCGCACGCGCCATTTCCTCCAACTGGTCTGGCCGCAGCGCCTTCACCCGTTCCTGGAACCGCTCTTCCACGGGACCTTCCTTGACGGTAATGTGCTTTACAATGACGTCGTTCTCCACCTCCCGATGAATGGTGAACCGTATGCCTTCGCGTTCCAGCTCCTCCACGGGTACCAGCTCATCGATCACACGGTCCGTATTCATGAAATCCACCACGAAATGGCCACCCGGTCGCAACGCCGTATAGGCGGCATCGAAAACGCGTTGTTCATCCTTCAGGTCATCGAAATAGCCAATACTGGTGAAGAGACAACAGACCAGGTCGAAAGCCCCCGGATCGACAGGTTCCCGCATATCATGCACCTTGAAGTCCCCCCCTGGCAGGTTGGCTTGAGCTTCCGTAATGCTCGACGGATCGATATCCACACCACTAACGTGAAGACCCGCATGGATGAACCATCGGGCGTGTCTTCCTCTACCACAGGCAAGGTCAAGTACCGAGCTTCCTTTGTGAATGTCAAGGCGTTCCAGGATCATGTCCACCCACGCTCTGGCATCACGTTCATCACGATGGCCATAGAGCAATGCGTAGTATCGAGTGCCGAACCAGTTGCGGTACCAGGCCATGAGGGATCCCGGACCTACCGGGTCCGCGAATGTAACCCTGCCCGTCGGGTTGACAATTCCGTGGATAACTCGGCCGGTCCTGGGGTGATCGCAAGCACCCTTGGACGCTTGCTTTGCATAGAGTGGGATCGCATTATCCCGTTGAACAAGCATGCTGGACCGCATTCACGATCTGTACGATGAGCTCGAACGCCAGAAGGTCATGCTTTCCTTCAAGGGAAGTCTGACCGAGGACCTGATCACGGCCTTGCTCGGTCTTGTGGAACGGAAGATGATCGCCATTGAGCCCGATGCAAGGGCCCGCAAGCGGGTTTTCAATGTGGTGACGGAATGCCTCCAGAACCTGTTCCACCACAATGCCCATTTGAAGCTGGCCGAAGGGCACACAGTGCCGACCGCTGATCCGCATGGCGTGGTGATGATCGCGCACGCCGACAGCGGTTATTCCGTGCTGACGGGCAATTTCATGGCAGCTGGCGACGTGGGCCGGTTAAAGTCCCACCTGGACCGGATCAATACACTGGGGCCGGACCAACTCCGGGAACTGTACCGCGGCACGCTTGCCGATGGCCAATTCAGTCCGCATGGTGGTGGAGGACTTGGCATGATCGATATTGCCCGAAAGAGCGGCGGCAAGCTCGAATACGGATTCGTGCCCTATGACAAGGACAACGCCTTCTTCAGCCTTAACGTAAACGTGACCCCCTAGCCCATTGAACATGGAACCGCTTCAACTCGAAGGTTCGCCAAAGACCCCGTACGTCAATTTCGACCCCGAGACCGGGCTGCTCGAACTGAAGGGGCGCTCCATACCGGAGAACTCCATTGATTTCTACAAGCCCTTGATCGATTGGATCGACCGTTACGGGCGCGGCCCACGGCCCAAGACCGCCCTGCACATGCAGTTGGAGTACTTCAACACGAGCTCATCCAAGTGCATCCTGGATGTGTTCAAGAAGTTGGAGGCCATTCGCGCCGCAGGCAACGAGGTCACCGTGCTGTGGCACTACGAGGCCGATGATGAGGACATGCTGGAGGCCGGCGAGGATTACGCAGGCATCATCAATGTGCCCTTCCGAATGATCCAGATCGCCGAAGTGGACGATAACTAGGACCATCGCACTAGAACAGGACAAAGCCCCCGGGATCTCCGGGGGCTTTGTTATTCAGGCCTGTCGGCGGGACCGTGGGAGGGCATTGAGCATCCTGAGAAAGACCTCAGCATAGAGCGCAATGCCTAGAAGCAAAGCCATGCCCCAGAGCACCAGTGCGTTCGCCCAAAGCGTGGGAATGCGGATGCCACCCAGGTACTTTGCAGGTGCATAGAACTGGGCACCGAAGAACCCGCTGTAACGAGGCTCGAGATACACGGGATCGCTCTTCTGGACCAGCTCCCCCTGGTATTCCACGATCACGTTCACATCGTTCTTGTTGGTGACCACCTCGGCCAGGCTCTCGTTGCGGTAGGCATCGAGCTTCGCGAAGTACTCCATTCGCATCCCCGGGGCAGCGGTCAACTCTGCGATCAACTGCTCCTTCTCCGCCTCGGCGGTCTTATAGGCCGAGCGATAGTGCTGTGTCAGGGTCTGCAAGGCCGCATCCACCTGGTCCAATACTTCGATGTCCACCCGACCCGGTTCCAAGCGGTCCATCAAGGGGACCTCAAAACCGTTCAATGCCTTGGTCTCCCTCTCCAATTCGCCGCGCAACAAGGCCAGATCATGTTCCACTTCAACCGGGACGGACCGGCCGGCCAATGCCCTGCGCACATTGCCGGATGCGTTCTCCAGCTCACGCAACCAGAGGTCCTTCTTCCAGTTGGCGGTCTTCATGCGCTTGTCCAGCGCGTAGAACTGCTTCTCGTAGCGGTTCTCCATGAACTGCGTCACGGCCAGGCCTTCATAAGCCCAACGCGACGCCATGATGTTGCCGATCCAAGGCACGCTCCGCTCGGATGCGAACCAGGGATGGAGCTTGTCGAACTTGACGATGATGCCACTGAACAACAGTTGGGGAATGATCAGCACCGGGATCATGATGTAGATGACCTTGGCGCTATTGAAACTTGCGCTGATGTTGAGCCCGAGCACGTTGGCGAAACAGGATGTACTGAACAACAGCAGCCAGTGCACAATGGTGAGCCCCTCGATGCCCAGAACGGTGTTGCCAACAAGCACGAACAGCAAGGTCTGGATGGCCGAGATCAGGAACATGAGGCCCACCTTGCTCACGAGGTAGCTTGCCCAGCTCAGGTCCAGGAACTTCTCGCGTTGCAGGATCTTCCGATCACGGATCACCTCCTCCGCACTCACCGTAAGCCCAAGGAAGAGCGCTACGATGACCGCAATGAACAGGTACTGCGGCAGGTTGTCGTTCTCACGGAAGATGTAGGCGTCCAGCGTTCCATGGCCGGTGCGGTAATACCGCAGGAAGAACGACATGATGAAGGCAAGCACCGGGGCCTCCAGCAAGTTGATGAGCACATACTGTGTATTGGCCAGCTTGCTCAGGAGATCGCGCTTGAAGTACACCCGCACCTGACGCCACTTGCCAGGTGCGGCGAACGTGCTTCTCGGCACGCTCCGCTCCTCGGGCACAAGAGCGGCACGGCCTTCCATCTGCGCGCGGAACACCTCGTTCCATGCCTCAGGGCTGATGCGTCGCTGATCGGTCTCGTTGCCGTACTCATCCACCAACTTGGCCTCGAGGATGTTGAAGATCTGCTCCGGGTTCACATTACCGCAGGCACTGCACTGGCCTACATCGCTGTTCACCTGGCCAGTGACACGCTTGAAATAGACCACGGCATCCACGGGGTCACCATAATAGACCGGATGCCCCTCCTGGTCCATCAGCAGCAGCTTGTCGAAGAGCTTGAAGATGTCGGATGAGGGCTGGTGGATGACCACGAACACCACACGCCCCTTGAGCGCAAGCTCCTTGAGCAGGTCCATGATGTTCTCCGAATCGCGCGAACTAAGGCCGCTCGTGGGCTCATCCACGAACAGCACACTGGGCTCGCGGATCAGTTCCAAGGCGATGTTCACGCGTTTGCGCTGTCCACCACTGATGGTCTTCTCCAACGGACTACCCACTTTCAGGTCCTTGGTCTCGAACAGTCCAAGGCTTTGCAGCATGCGCATCACGCGCTCGTGGATGCCCTTATCGTCCTGGTCGCCGAAGCACAGCTTGGCGTTGAAGAACAGGTTCTGGTAGACCGTGAGCTCCTCGATGAGCAGATCATCCTGGCTGACGTGACCGATGACGCCCCGAATACGCTCCCGCTCGGCATGCACATCGATCCCATTGATGGTCACGTGGCCACGGCTGGGCTTGAGGTTGCCGTTGAGCACGTTGAGCAGCGTGCTCTTACCGCTGCCACTGCCGCCCATGATCCCGATCAGCTTGCCTCCGGTCTCGGCCATATGCAGCTCATGCAGACCGATCTTCCCGTTCGGGAAGGCGTATTCGATGCCCTCCGCCTTGAACACCGTGCGAGGACGGCCGTTGCGGCTCATGAAGGCACCGAGGATATCGCTGTAATAGATGGGCACTCCGTGCGGCGGCCGCACACTGCTGCCATTGCTGAGCACGTAGTGGCTTCCACGGCTCATGCGCTGTCCGTTCAGCAGCACTTCAGCCTGGCCGGTGTAGCGCATCACGTACAGATTGACGCTCGGAACGTGCAGCACGCGTAGATCACCATCGAGGCCGTGCGCATGCAAGTGCCTGGCCTGATCAAAGGTGTTCTCGTGCGCCGCATCGACGTAGAGCAGATGGGCAGCATCCTCGCGGTGCTCCACCTTTGGGTCCACGAACTGAAGGCAGCGTTTGAAATCCTCATGTCCGATATTGAAGGTCTCGGCCACAGTGGACACGAACTCCATCTCCTGTTCGCTGGCATGGCCATCCGCATGGATGAACTCGAGCAGATGCACCAGCACCACGAACTTCTGGCGTTGGTTCAGCTCCTCGTTCACCTGGGTGCAGATCTTGAGCACCTTCACCGAATTGAGCGAGGTGCGCTTGCGACCACTGCGGCTCTGCCCTCCACTGGCGTGGAAGGCCTGAACAAAGGTCTGGTAGCGGACCATGTGGCCCGCAGCCACTTCAGGACTGAACTGCTTACGCAGGAAGCGCTCCAGCGGAGCCGCATTCTCGGGTCGCGCACCTTCGGCCACGGCCTCGCCCTTGGCGATGATCGCGAACAGTTGCAGCAGTGCCTTGAGTATCTTCTCGCTCATGCGACCCTTCCTATCGGAAATAAAAAAGCGCCCCTCTTTACGGGAGGGGCGCTGGAAGGTTGCAGTAACGCTGAGCGGACCGCTACTTCTTGAATCCGATGAGCATGACCGCGCAACCGCTGCCTGCCTTGGAGGGATCGATCATGGCCTCCACGGTGACGTCGAGGGTATTGGCCACGGCCAGGTCCCAGAACGGCGCATTGCTATGGTCCTTGTTGGTGAAGAGCAGGTTGCGGTCCTTGTCGTACACGCTGAAAATGAGGATGCCGTCCGCATCTCCGCTGCACGCCGCGATGCGGTAGGTGGTGCCACCGAAGAGCGTGAGGCTGAACTCGGCCAGTTCATCCCCTTGCAACAGGGCACGGTAGAACTGTCCATCGGGAATGTACTGGGTAGTGATGTGCTGCTCGCAACGCGTAGCGATCGGCTCGCAGAGTGATTGTCCATTGGCTCCCATTGCCAGTCCCATCAGAAGGCCCAGGGAGATGATCGGGAAGAACAGGTTGTTCCGGTACTGCATGGTCAGGCGAGGATCAGGGAACGGATGATGGCGACCTGCTTGGTGATCGCGTCGATGGTCTCGGTCGGGATGGTCACCGTGCTTCGGCTGTTGATGAAGGTGGTACGCTTGGACGCATCCGTTACTGGCTGTTCGTAGGAATAAGTACGCTGAATGCCGACGAACCGCGCCTGCAATTCCTTGAAGGCAGCCACGAGCGGTTCTGCAGCAGGATCGGTCACATGCTGGCCAAGCAGTTCCAACAGTCCATCCAAAGTATTCTTCTGGTCGCCGATGCGGTCCAGCAGGGCCTGGTCCTTCAGTGCTGCGGGATCAGCAAGCGTCAAATGGAGCGAACCCACCCAGCTGCCGGCCAGGATGAGCGTACTTATATCATTCCTGTCGTTGTTCTTCAAGTAGGCATCCGCTGCACGGAAAGCCGTTCCACTGAAGCGGAGCAGACTGTCCTCGTTGCCCAGGTTCGTCTTGAAGCGGTCCAATAAGGCCCGATCGAACGCATTGGTCAGTTCGAGCTTCTGTCCCAGTTTCTCCACGGCCTGCATGGTGGCCAAGGCACGTTGACCGTCCTTATGCACCGTCACATACGCCAGGTCCGCACCATACAGGCCCAGTGCAGCGGCCTGCATGGACTTGGAGGCCATGGCCTCCCCTTTGTCCAGGGGCGTGGTCAGGTCCTTCCGATACTTGAGACCGGCCTTCCGAATGGCCATGGCCGTTTGTACAGGCGACGGCAGACTGAAGATCCGCCCACCCACACTGAGCAGCTGGCCGGCCTGGGCGGTCGTATCGGTGGTTAACGTATCGGCCCCCGTGCTTTGGCCATCCGGCTGGTCGGGACCGCCACAGGATGCAAGGAAAAGGCACAGGCCCATTCCGATGGCAACGGGCGACAGGTGATGTAAGGTCATCGCGTTCAGTGCTGTATCTTCTGAGGTCGAAGGTAATGGGCACGTATACGGGGCTCCGCGAGAAATGGCTTCAGTTTTCAACACTCCGACCCGGCTATCGACCAACGATCGTCCAATTCCGCAGCCTCCAACCGTGAAGACCATACCACCCGATGAACAGATAGCAGGGCACCAGCAGCCAATAGGCTGCCCTGGGCCCCACCTCGGCCATGGCGGCCAATGAACCGTAAACAGGCGGTAGCACGGCCCCACCAGCGATCGCCATGATAAGTAAAGCGCTGGCGGTCTTGGTATGCCGACCGAGACCATCTATGGCGAGCGGCCAGATCGCCGGCCACATCAATGCATTGGCCAGACCAAGCAGGGCAATACAGGCCACAGAAGCCCGTCCATCGAGCAAAAGAGCGGCCAGACTGAGGCCGATCCCGAGCAGCGCGGAGACCAGCAGCGCGCGCGATTGGCTGATGAACCTCGGAATGGCCAGAATACCCAGAATGTAACCGACCACCATGGAGACCAAGGTCCAACTGGTGAGATGCTTGGCCTCGGACAAAGGCATGCCCTGGGCCTCCCCGTAGGACGGTATGGTGTCCCCGGCGATCACTTCAACGCCCACGTAAAGGAACAACGCCATGACGCCCAGTACCAGATTGGGGAACGAGAGCACCGAACGTCCATCGCCGTCATTCGTTGTGGACTCCACCTCCGGATCAAGCTCCGGCAGGGGAGCGTACCGCACCAACATACCCAATCCGAAAAGCACCACGGTCATTACCGAATACGGCAGGATCACACGCGACGCGACCGCATCAAGGCGTTCGTCATGTGCAACTCCTTGCAACTGCGCCAATTCGCCCTGCAACACATCGGCATCACCAAGGAGAAGGGCCCCAAGGGCGATGGGCGCGATGACCCCGGCCAACTTGTTACAGATCCCCATGATACTGATCCGTGCAGCGGCACTTTCAATGGGACCCACCACCGTGATGTAGGGATTGCTTGCGGTCTGTAGCAGGGAAAGTCCGGTTCCGATAATGAACAATCCCGCCAGGAACAAGGGGTACGAACGCATCTGCGCCGCCGGG
>Ga0209985_10001318_pt1 | contig 24687 bp, 26 predicted proteins | sample NOAtaG_FD_187305 | JGI IMG/M metagenome (GOLD analysis project Ga0209985, IMG submission 187305) | Freshwater lake microbial communities from Lake Erie, under a cyanobacterial bloom - NOAA_Erie_Diel6S_1000h metaG (SPAdes) (version 2) | ecosystem: Environmental > Aquatic > Freshwater > Lake ...
ATGCGGTCGATGTGCGGCTTCTCGATGATCAGCGGCGGCGAGAGCGCCACGATGTCGCCGGTGGTCCGGACCATCAGGCCCTGCTGCCAGCAGTCGAGGAAGACGCCGAAGGCGCGCTTGGTCGGCGCGTCCGCGATCGGTTGCAGTTCGATGCCGCCCACGAGCCCGAAGTTGCGCACATCGATGACATGGGGCTCCTCCCGGAGCGAGTGGATGGCATTGGCGAAATACTCGCCGATCTCGCCACTGGCGCGGGTCAGCAGGCCTTCTTCCGCGTAGGTGTCCAGCGTGCCCAGGCCGGCCGCGCAAGCAAGCGGGTGGCCCGAGTAGGTGTAGCCGTGGAAGAACTCGATGGCACCTTCCGGCCCCGTCATGAAGGCGTCGTGCACGTGCTGGCCGCAGATCACGGCGCCCATCGGCACGGCACCGTTGGTGATGCCCTTGGCGCAGGTGATCATGTCCGGCACCACGCCGAAGGTCTGAGCCGCAAACGGCTGGCCGGTGCGGCCGAACCCGGTGATCACCTCGTCGAAGATCAGCAGGATGCCGTGCTTGGTGCACAGTTCGCGAAGGCGCTTCAGGTAACCCGCCGGCGGAATCAGCACACCGGTGGATCCGGCGATGGGCTCGACGATCACCGCCGCGATGGTGCTGGCGTCGTGCAGCGCGACCATGCGCTCCAGGTCGTCGGCCAGCTCGGCGCCGTGCGCGGGCTGGCCGCGGCTGAAGGCGTTGCGTGACAGGTCGTGGGTGTGGCGGATGTGGTCCACGCCCGCCAGGCCATGACCGAAGTGCTTGCGGTTGGCGACCATGCCCCCCACCGAGATGCCGCCGAAGTTGACGCCGTGGTAGCCACGCTCGCGGCCGATCAGCCGGGTGCGAGCCGCGTCTCCGCGGGCGCGGTGGTAGGCGAGGGCCATCTTCAGCGCCGTGTCGACGGCTTCGGAGCCGGAGTTCGCGAAGAACACCTTGCTCATCCCTGCCGGCGCCAGGGCGGCGACACGTTCGGCCAGCTCGAAGGCCTTGGGGTGCCCCATCTGGAATGGCGGCGCGAAGTCCATCTCCGCGGCCTGCTCCTGGATCGCCTTGACGATGCGGGGCCGGCCATGGCCGGCATTGACGCACCAGAGCCCGGCGACGCCGTCCAGCACCTCGCGGCCGGTATGGTCCCAGTAGAAGACGCCTTCTGCCCGGGTGAGCAGGCGCGGCGCCTTCTTGTACGACCGATTGGCCGTGAACGGCATCCAGTACGCGTCCATGGCCGGCAGGCTGACCGAGGAGCCGGCGATTTCGGCGGCCTGCAGCACGGCGGGGTCGAGGGCCTTGTTCATGCGATCTGTCTCCTGCGTCGGCGAAACCACTCGCCAGTCATCGCAGTCTAGGCAAATGACCGCGCAATGTGCACGCAAGCGATCATGGGGGTAACCCTCTGTTCCGCAACTGGCTGCTGAGAATGGGGCGATGATCGGCAGATCATGCGAAATGCAAGCCCTGCTGCGCAAGGGGATTCAGCCCCCGCCCCCTCGAACGCACCCCTGCCGACACCCCCCCGGCTGGACGCCATCGATCGCGCCATCCTGCGCGAGTTGCAGGCCGAGGGTCGACTCAGCAACCAGAGCCTGGCCGAGCGTGTGCACCTGTCGCCATCGGCCTGCCTGCGCCGCGTCAAGGCGCTTGAGGACAGTGGCGTCATCGCCCAGTACGTCGCCTTGCTCAATCCGCGGGCCGTGGGCCAGCATGGCACCAGCTTCACCATCGTGAATCTCGAGAACACCCAGCCCGCACTGCGCGACGCCTTCGAGCAATCGGTGCGCGACACGCCGCAGATCCTGGACTGCTTCTACGTCGCCGGGGCCAACGACTACCTCGTGCGCTTTGCCTACCGCGATGCCGAGGACCTGGAGCGCTTCCACGCCGAGGTGCTGGCGCGGTTGCCGGGCGTGCTTCGCAGCAACTCGATGCTGGTGCTGCGAACGGTCAAGCGCACAACGGCGCTGGTGGTTTGATCGAAAGGCGCTGGACGACATGTTGAAGACCCTGGTGGACTGGTTTCGCGGCGGCCCAAGCGGCACCGCCAATTCCGCTCCCTCGGCCCAGCCGGTCACGGCCGGGAGTGCGTCGCCGTTGCCAACCGCAGGAGAGGGCAAGGTCTTTGGCCGGCGCCGACCGTTGTTGGCCGCCGGCGGGACGGTGGCCGGCGTTGAATTGCGCCTGCCTCCGACCCTGGAGCGTCGCTCCCTGGCGCGCAGCCACGACGTGGGTGCGGTGGCGCGTGGGGCCGCGCTGCTCGCAGCGGCCGGGCCATTGGCCGATGGCGGGCGCGCGGTGTTGCTGGCGCTGCCGGCGGCAGCCTTCAGCCAAGGCGATCTGGCACTGGCGGCCCGCCCCGGGCTCTGGATCGCCAGCGAAGGGGCGGCAGTGCCCGGACCGGTCGCGGCCCCATGGCGCGAGCGAGGTGCACGCATCGGTGTGTGCGATCTCGCACCTCAGCAAGTGACCGTCGAGGTCGACTTTGCGATGCTGCGCGCCAGCGATGGCGGCATCGACACGGTGCTGCTCGGGGTTCAGCGCTGGCGGCAAGCGCGACCTCAGCTGCCGCTGCTGGTCACGGAGCTCGAAAGCATCGACGATGTCGAACGCATGTTGAACTCCGGCGTGCATCTGACGGGCGGACGGCTGGACCGCAGCGCCGCGCCGCTGCCACCACGGGCATTGCAACCGGCCGCGCATCGCATCTGCGTGCTGTTGAACGAACTGGCCCAGGACCGGGACACCGCCACCATCGCCGAGAGCGTGCGCAGCGACGTCAACCTGACCTACCGACTGCTGCGCTACGTCAACAGCCCGGCACTGGGCCTGAGCCGGCGCCTGGATGCCGTCGATCAGGCGGTGGCGGTTCTGGGCCGCAACGAGCTTTACCGCTGGTTGAGCGTGCTGCTGCTCGGAGCGGGGCAGGGCCGTCCAGCGGCCAAGGCGCTGCAGGAATCCGCGCTGACCCGGGCCCGGCTGCTGGAGTTGCTGGCACTCGGACGCCAGCAGGATGGTGGCCCCGCAGCCAATTCCGCCTCGCCGGCGACACTGTTCACGGCGGGTCTGATGTCCACGCTGGACCTGATGCTGCAAGTGCCGCTCGCGGCCGCCATCCAGCCGCTGCGCCTGCCCGACGATGTCCGTCTCGCGCTGCTCGAACGGCAAGGACCGCTGGCCGCCTATCTGAAGCTGCTGGAAGTGCTGGATGGCGATGACGAGCAGGCGTTGGACGCCGTCGCGGAACCCTTTGGCGGGTCGGCAGCCGTCGTCGAGACCGCCCAGAAGGCCTGGGCCTGGGCCGAGCAGGCCGGTCGCGGCGGCTGAACGACCGCCGCCGGTGGCTTCAGCGCCTTGCGGCCACCCGGCCGGCGAGGTAGGTCCACACGAAGCTGGCCGCGGCGTAGCTGGTCAGTTCGGCATGGTCGTAGGGCGGCGCGACCTCGACGCAGTCCATCCCGACCCAAGGCAGGTCCGCGGTTTCCTCGAGCACCGTCATGACCTGGGCCGTGCTCATGCCACCGGGCTCCGGCGTGCCGGTGCCAGGCGCGAACGCCGGGTCCAGGCAGTCGATGTCCAAGGTCAGGTACAGCGGTGGCTGGCCGGCTGAACGCCAGCGCTGTCGGAACGACTCGATCACCGGCGTGAGCTGGGTCGGGCTTTCGAGCCCGCGCAGGTCCCGTGCCGTGAACACCTGGCCGCCCTGCGTGCGCACGTACTCGCGGGCCTCGCGCTGGCCGGCGGACCGGATGCCGAGCTGGGTGAAGCAGCTGCGGTCGACCAGGCCCTCGGCAAATGCCTCGTGGACCCAGGTGCCATGGCCGCTGGGCTCGCCGAAGTGGTCGCGCCAGGTGTCGCAGTGGGCATCGAAATGCAGCACCGCCAAAGGCCGGCCATGCAGCCGCCGATACTCGCGCAGCAAGGGCAGGGTGATGGAGTGGTCGCCGCCGAGCCAGGCCATGTGGTGTCGCCCGATCAGATCGGCTGCCTTCGGTGCCAAGGCCTCGCGCATCGACGCGAGCGAGGTGTTGGGCAGCAGCAGGTCGCCGGCGTCGCCGAGCAGGCCTTCGGGCGATACGTCGAAATGGGGGTGGATGCCGTCGCACAGCATGTGGCTGGCTTCGCGGATCGCCCTCGGCCCGAAACGCGCTCCCGGGCGGTTGGTGGTGCTGCCGTCCCAGGCAATGCCGGCCACCACAAACGGGGTGTCGGCCCCTGCGGCCGGGGCCTTCATGAAACCGTGGTCGGACAGGAATGCAAACGAGGCCATGGAGGGCGTGGGGCCGGCACGGCCATGCGGCGCCAGCAGAAGGTGCGATCCGGTGGATCATACGGAGACACCCCAATCGCCCCCACCACGCGCTGCCATGTCCGCTCTTCGTCCCCGTGTCCTGATCCTCCAGCACCTCAGCACCGATGGCCCGGCGTTCCTTGGGCAGTGGCTGTCGGAGCATGGCGTGCCGTTCGTGGCCCGGAACACCGCCGCCGGACACGAGTACCCGGAGACCCTGGCCGGTTTCGACGCGATGGCCGTCCTGGGCGGAGAGATGAGCGCCAACGACCCGCTGCCTTCGTTGCGCCAGGCTGAAGTGCTGATTCGCGAGGCCGTGGCGCGGAACCTGCCGACCCTTGGCCATTGCCTGGGCGGACAACTGATGGCGCGCGCGCTCGGGGCCGAGGTCCGCGCTTCGCCGGCTCCCGAGGTGGGCTGGCAGCCGATGCAACGGGCTGCACATCCGCTGGCGGTGGACTGGTTCGGCGAGGGTGATGCGCCGTGCACCGTGTTCCAGTGGCACTACGAAAGCTTCGACCTGCCTGCCGGGGCGACGTTGCTGGCGTCCAGCACCGCGTGTCCTCACCAGGCCTTTGGAATCGGCCCGCACCTGGCGATGCAGTTCCACATCGAGGTCGACGCGCCCAAGATTGCGTACTGGTCGGGAGAAGACGGTGAGCACGTCGAGCTGGCGACCCAGCTGGCCAGCGTGCAGACCGGGCAGGCGATGCGGGACGGCGTCGCGACGCACCTGGCCGCGCACCAGCGGATGGCCGCCAGGATCTACTCGCGTTGGCTTTCGCGATGCGAATCCTGAATTCTGCGATGTGGAATTTGCTTCTGCTGCGCTGCCGCAAAGTTCATCAGATGAGAGAACGATGTTCCGCATTGCGGGAGAGTGCCGCAACTCGTTGATTTAATTGGGAGTGAAAATATGTCTTCTATAAGACATCTCTCTCAAGACCTGTTAGCCTGACGGGGTCGTTTGGTGTTGCAACACCGGACTGTCGTCTCCTCTCTTTCAGCCACCCCACCCGATCAGGAGTGAATTCGATGTCGAGCACCCGTGAACAGCAAGCCGCAGACCTGGCCCGTGAATGGGCACAAAACCCGCGCTGGAGCGGCATCCAGCGTGGCTACACCGCCGCCGACGTGGTTCGCCTGCGGGGCTCGCTGCCGATCGAGCACACGCTGGCCAAACGCGGCGCCGAGAAGCTCTGGCGCCTGATCAACACCGAACCGTTCGTCAACAGCCTGGGCGCGCTCACCGGCAACCAGGCGATGCAGCAGGTCAAGGCCGGGCTGAAGGCGATCTACCTCTCGGGCTGGCAGGTTGCGGGCGACGCCAACTCCAATGGTGAGATGTACCCCGACCAGAGCCTGTACTCGGTCGACTCGGTGCCCAAGGTCGTCAAGCGCATCAACGCCACCTTCAAGCGCGCCGACGAGATCCAGTGGAGCGAAGGCAAGGACGACATCGACTACTTCGCGCCCATCGTCGCCGACGCTGAAGCCGGCTTCGGCGGCGTGCTCAACGCCTTCGAGCTGATGAAGGCCATGATCGACGCCGGCGCCGCAGGCGTGCACTTCGAGGACCAGCTCGCGAGCGCCAAGAAATGCGGCCACATGGGCGGCAAGGTGCTGGTGCCGACCCGCGAGGCGGTGGCCAAGCTGGTCGCGGCGCGCCTGGCGGCCGATGTCTGCGGCGTGCCGACCATCCTGCTCGCCCGCACCGACGCCGAAGCCGGCGACCTGGTCACGGCCGATGTCGACGACAACGACAAGCCCTTCCTGACCGGCGAGCGCACGGTCGAGGGCTTCTTCCGCACCCGCAACGGCCTGGACCAGGCGATCAGCCGCGGCCTGGCCTACGCGCCGTATGCCGACCTGATCTGGTGCGAGACCGGCAAGCCCGACCTGGCCTTCGCGAAGGCTTTCGCCGACGCCATCCACGCCAAGTTCCCGGGCAAGCTGCTGGCCTACAACTGCAGCCCCAGCTTCAACTGGAAGAAGAACCTCGACGACGCCACGATCGCCAAGTTCCAGCGCGAGCTGGGCGCGATGGGCTACAAGTTCCAGTTCATCACGCTCGCCGGCTTCCACAGCCTGAACTACTCGATGTTCGAGCTCGCCCACGGCTACGCGCGCAACAACATGAGCGCGTTTGTCGAGCTGCAGGAGAAGGAGTTCGCCGCCGCCGAGCGGGGCTTCACCGCCGTCAAGCACCAGCGCGAGGTCGGCACCGGCTACTTCGACGCCGTGACGACGACGATCGAGAAGGAGGCCTCGACCGCAGCGCTCAAGGGCTCGACCGAGGACGAGCAGTTCTTCGACGGCACGCACCACTGATCGGCAGCGCCTGCGCCGCAAAGACCAAGGGGCCCCGCGGGGCCCCTTTTTCGATTCGGATCGGTCGCCGGGGTCAGACCATCCCGGCCCCACGCTGGCGCCAGACCACCAGGGCCATGAACAGGGCCGTGGCCAGCGCCGCGCCGCCGATGAACGTGGGTGACGCCAGCGCGGCGAGGCTGGAGAAGAAGTCGCCGATCAGCACCATCGGCATCCGCGCCATGTCGTCGGGCAGGGTCTTGGCCGTGAAGGCCATGCCCTCGGGATTGCCGTGCGGGAAGGCGCTGGCCACGCCCTGGAAGATGGACTCGATCCAGCGGCCCAGGGTGCGCACGCCGAAGCTGCTCTCGAGTGTGGCCAGCACCGCCGTCGCGGCGGCCAGCGCGATGTGGCCCCACAGGCGCAGCAGCGCATAGGCCAGCACCATCAGCATCAGCAGCGGCGCCAGCCACAGCGCGGCCAGCGCCAGGCCCGCCGCCATGCGCACGGCGACCGCCAGCATCGCGACGTACAGCGACCCCCACGGCAGGTTCGGCAGGTCGCCCAGCACCCCCAGCCGCAGCGCGACGACAAAGCCGATGATGTGGCCCAGGCCGAAGCCGATCAGCAGCGCGATGGCCGGCACCAGCAGCAGGTGCACCGCCAGCGGCACGCCCAGGCTGGCGCTGTGCGGGATCGGCATCGACAGCCAGAACTCGATGCTGCGGTCGCCGTGGTCGCGCCGCGGCGACGTGATGGCAAAGATCAGCGAGGCGATCACCGCGACCACCGCCATCACCGCCGCCGTGCCCAGCACCGAGGCCAGCGTGACGATCAGCGGCACCGCCTCGGGCGGCGGACCCTCGCCGGGGGAATCGACGGAGTAGTTCGCGACCGGGATCGTCAGCACCGCAATCGCAAACGGGATCAGCAGCATCATCGTCCAGCCGAAGCGGTGCTGCATCCATTCGCGCAGCAGCAGGGTCTTGGTTCGGCTCCAGGCCGAAAGGGCAGGGGTGGCGTTCATCGTGTGGCCTCGGATCGGGTGTGTTCTTCGGTGTGCTCTGGGGTGTGTTCGTGAGCGCGGCGCGGCATCTCAGAACTGCGTCCGGTCGAGTTCGGGCCGCCGGGTCAAGGCCAGGAACAGGTCCACCAGGCTGGGCCGCACTCGCTGGCCCAGGGCCAGCACGCTGGCGGGCGGCTCGCCCTCGAACACCGCCGCCGCGCCGCGTGGCGTGCGGTAGCGCAGCAGCGGGTGGGCCGCGGCCACCGCGTCGGCGACCTGCGGCTCGTGCGCCAGGCCGACGTAGCGGCGGTCGATCTCGTCCAGGCTGGTCGCGAGCACGAGCCGGCCCTCGTTGAGCATCAGCACGTCCGACAGCAGCGTCTCGATCTCCTCGACCTGGTGGGTCGACACGATCAGCGTGCGTTCGCCGTCGCACCACTGCTCGATCAGCATCTCGTAGAACGACTTGCGAGACAGCACGTCCAGGCCCAGCGTTGGCTCGTCCAGGATCATCAGCCGGGCGTCGATGGCCGCGATCAGCGCCAGGTGGGCCTGGGCCAGCATGCCTTTGGACAGGGTCTTGATGCGGTCGCGTTCGCCGACGCTGGTGCGGCGCAGCAGCTCGCGGGCACGCTCGGCCGAAAAGCGCGGGTGGGTGCCGCCGAGCAGCGTGATCAGCTCGCCGACGCGGGCCCAGCGCGGCAGCGTCGCGACATCCGGGATGTAGCAGGCCTCGGACAGCAGCGACAGGCGCTCGCGCGCCGGGTCGCGGCCGAGCACCGACAGGCTGCCGCTGCTCGGGCGCAGCAGGCCGACCATGGCCTTGAGCAGGGTCGTCTTGCCGGCGCCGTTGTGGCCCAGCAGGCCGACGACGCGGCCCGGGCCGATGCTGAAGCTCAGATCGTCCAGGGCCTGCTTGCCGCCGCCCGAGATCGAGCGGTAGCGGAATCCCAGTCCGCGGGCCTGGACCAGCGGCGTGCCGCCGGTGTCGAGCGCCGGCTGGGGCGAGTTGGTGGCGGTGTTCATGCGGTGCGGCCCTCCCATTCGAGTTGTTCGGCGGTGATTCCCAAGAGGCGCAGGCGCTCGCGCAGCCGCGGCCATTCGTGGCTCAGGAAGCGTTGGCGTTCGGCGGCCCGCAGCCGCTCGCGCGCCCCGGGCGTGACGAACAGGCCCAGCCCGCGGCGGTTCTCCAGCAGGCCCTCCTCGGACAGCGTCTGCAGCGCCCGGTTGACGGTCAGCGGGTTCAGCAGGTGCTGGCTGGCCAGGACCCGCACCGAGGGCATCGCGGCGCCCTCCTCGGGGTGGCCATCCAGCAGTTGCGTGGCCAGCAGATCGGCCAATTGCTGGTAGATGGGTTGTCGGTCGTCCCAGGTGGGCATGGTGTGCCTTGCTCAGGGTGTGTTGCTGATGTAGGACACCATATCAGCGACACAGAGGCCGTCGCGAGTGCGCCCCGACAGGCTGCATGGCTGGGCGACGAACTGCAGGCGGGCAGGCACTGCCCTGGCTCGCGGGTCGGGATGGGTCTGTGAATTTTTTGCGCTGGTTATGCCCTCAAAGGTATCCGTCATCGGGCCGACAACCAGCTGAACGGCTGCGCGAATCCACCGCAACTGTGTGACTTGGGACACTTGCGCAGAGGACCTTTCATATGCAGACCACGATGATCCGGCACAGCCTCGCAGCCCTGATGGGGCTTGGAATGGCCCTCGCGGCCCACGCGGCGCGCCCCCTGGGCACCGACGACACCGGCGTGCTCGATGCGCGCAACTGCGAGCTGGAGGCCGTGGCCTCGCGAGACAAGGCCGACGGCGTCCGGGTGGACGGCAAGAGCCTGCAGCTGGGATGCGGCGTGGGCGCACGAACGCAGTTGTCGCTCGGCATCGACCAGGCCAAGGAAGACGGACTGAAGGTCAAGGGAACGGCCTTGGGCGGCAAGGTTTCGCTGCTGCCCGGTGACGAGTCCAGCTGGTCCGCCAGCGGGTCGGTGCTGTGGACGGACGTGCCGGGCCAGGGCCACCGGCGCTCCGCCACCGCGGTGAACCTGCTGCACACCCGCGCCGTGGGCAGCCAGTTCACCCTGCACGCCAACCTGGGCCATCTGCGCGACGCCCTGGAGCGACGCTCGGCCACCACCTGGGGCCTGGCACTGGAACATGCCGGCTGGGGCCCCGTGGCCCTGATGGGCGAGCTGATCGGTGACGACCTCGCCGCGCCGGCCTGGAACGTCGGCCTGCGCTGGACGGCCGTGCCCGACACGCTGACCCTGGACATCGCCTACGGACAGCAGACGGTCGGCGGGCGGCCCAAGGCCTTGTCGCTTGGCGTGAAGCTGTCGTTCTGAGCCGGAGGGACGCGTGATGAAGACCACAACATTCCTGGACCGCTTCTCCTTTCGACGCCTCTTGAGGGGTGCGCTCGTGTCGGCCTTGCTGGGCGTCTTGTGCCTCAGTGCGGTCAGCATCTACGAAGGCCAGCGCGGCAAGGTGCTGGCTGGAGACCTGGCGCGCGACGTGCGCATGGCGCGCGCCGCGGGCATGGTGGACATGATGCACGACGCACTGCGCTCCGACGCGCTGTCTGCGTTGCTGGCCGGCCCGCAGGCCGATGCCGCCGAAGCGGCCGCGATTCGCAAGGACGTGGACGAGAACGGCAAGACACTGGCCGAGCAGTTGGACATCCTGCGCAACGAGCGCGGAAGTGGTCTGGGGCAGGCGGGTCTGGCCGCCATCGACAAGGCCTCGGCCTATCGCACAGCGGCCACTGCGCTGGTGGAGGCTGCGCTGACCGACACCGAGAAGGCGCAGGGCTTGCGTTCCGCATTCGAACGTGCCTTCGATGAGCTGGAAACCGAGCTTGAAGCCATGTCGGGCGCCATCGAACAAGAAGCCAACCAACGCGCCAGCAGCGTCGACGCGTTCTTTGCGCAGGTATTGGCTGCCACGGGCGCTTCCATCTTGCTGTGCCTGCTGGGCCTGGCTGCGCTGTGGACCGTGGGTCAGCGGCTGATGCGAGCCCTCACGCAAAGCCTGGACGTCGCCCGGGCCGTGGCTGAGGGCGACCTGCGCAGCCAGGTCATCGTGCGGGGCAGCAACGAGGCGGCCCGGTTGCTCGGGGCCCTGGCGGGCATGAACGAACGGCTGCGCACGATCGTGCAGACCGTACGACACAACAGCGAAGGCGTGGCCACGGCCAGCGCGCAGATCGCCAGCGGCAACGCCGACCTGAGCCAGAGAACCGAAGAGCAGGCCAGTGCGCTGCAACAGACCGCGGCGTCGATGGAGCAACTGGGCAGCACCGTGAAGGCCAGCGCCGACAACGCACGCCAGGCCAACCAGCTGGCCAAGAACGCCAGCACCGTGGCCGTCCAGGGCGGCGAAGTGGTGGGCCAGGTGGTCACGACGATGAAGGGCATCAACGACAGCAGCAAGAAGATCGCCGACATCATCAGCGTCATCGACGGCATCGCCTTCCAGACCAACATCCTGGCGTTGAACGCGGCGGTGGAGGCCGCGCGCGCCGGTGAGCAGGGCCGGGGCTTTGCAGTCGTGGCCAGTGAAGTGCGCAGCCTGGCGCAGCGCAGTGCCGACGCGGCCAAGGAGATCAAGAGCCTGATCACGGCCAGTGTCGAGCGCGTGGAGCAGGGCACCGCGTTGGTTGACCGCGCCGGCAGCACGATGACCGAGGTGGTGGTCGCGATCAAGCGTGTGACCGACATCATGGGCGAGATCAGCGCGGCCAGCCACGAGCAGAGCACCGGCGTCAGCCAGGTCGGCGACGCCGTGAGCCAGATCGACCGGGCGACGCAGCAGAACGCGGCGCTGGTGGAGGAAAGCGCCGCTGCTGCCGAGAGCCTCAAGGGCCAGGCACAGCAGCTGGTGCAGGCGGTGGCGGTGTTCAAGCTGAGCCACGCGGAAGTGCGCGCACCGGCCTTGGTGGCGAGCCACTCCGGTGCGGAACGGCGCGGTCCGGACCGCGCCACGAACGTGACGCGACCCAAGTTCAGCGCGAAGCCCAAGGCGCAAGCGCCGGCGCCGGTGGCGGAGCCGGCGAGTGTCAGTCTGCCGAAGACCGGCACCGACGGGGCGTGGTCCAGCTTCTGATCGCCGACACGCCAACCTTCATTGAAATCGATGCCCGGCTCGCCGGGCATCGGCGCTTGTGGGGCCTGTGTCGGCCCGCGACGTCACCGACAGTGAAGCGGCACCCGTGTGGCCCGGAGCCGGGCCGGGCGCCTGCGCGGCCCACGCAACGGCTGCGCAACGGACAGACGTCACAGTGACCCTGCCCCATCCCGGGTGACATTGATCGGAGTCTGCCCATGTCCTTGCCGTCTGTTCGGTCGCGGGAGGTGGTGCCATGGCACTGTCCTGGGAACGCGGCTGCGCCGGTGCCCGCGCCCGGAACCAGGGCGATGTTCGCGGCGGGCCGGTCGGTCCTGGGGCGGCAGGGATGGCCACACCAGCCCCGCTGACACCGCCGCGCAGCACCGAGCTGCGGCTCACCGTCTGGGTCGACGCCGGCGCGGCCTGGCACGCCCGGGCGGAGTGGGGGCCCAGCGGCCAGCCGGAGCAGCGTGCCTTCGACAGCCCGCTCGAGCTGGCGCGATTCATGGCCCAGTTGCCGCACCCGAACCGCACACCGCCGGGCCAGGGCGGATTGCGTTGACGCTGCTGCCACGGCGGCGCTGAAGCCATTGTGGCCGCGGCCGGGGTCGTGGCGGCCGGGTCGGCTGGTGATTGGCACGCCAGAATGGCGGCCATTCCCACTGCCCGGTTGCCCCCATGAAAACCCGTGCCGCTGTCGCCTGGAAGGCTGGCGCCCCGCTGAGCATCGAAACCGTCGACCTCGAGGGCCCGCGCGCCGGCGAGGTGCTGGTCGAAGTCAAGGCCACGGGCATCTGCCACACCGACCAGTACACGCTGTCCGGCGCCGACCCGGAGGGCCTGTTTCCGGCGATCCTGGGCCACGAGGGCGCCGGCGTGGTGCTCGAGGTCGGCGCCGGCGTGAGCACGCTGCGCCCCGGCGACCACGTGATCCCGCTGTACACGCCGGAGTGCCGGCAGTGCAAGTTCTGCCTCAGCCGCAAGACCAATCTGTGCCAGGCCATCCGCCCGACCCAGGGCCGTGGCCTGATGCCCGATGGCAGCTCGCGCTTCTCGATCGGCGGCGAGCCGGTGCTGCACTACATGGGCACCAGCACCTTCTCCAACCACATCGTCGTGCCGGAGATCGCGCTGGCCAGGATCCGCGAGGACGCACCGTTCGACAAGGTCTGCTACATCGGCTGCGGCGTCACCACCGGCGTTGGCGCGGTGCTGTTCACGGCCGAGGTCGAGGCCGGTGCCAACGTCGTCGTCTTCGGCCTCGGCGGCATCGGGCTGAACGTCATCCAGGGCGCGAAGATGGTGGGTGCCGACAAGATCATCGGCATCGACATCAACCCGGAGCGCGAGGCGATGGCCCGACGCTTCGGCATGACGCACTTCATCAACCCGAAGGAAGTGGACAACGTGGTCGACGCCATCGTGCAGTTGACCGGCGGCGGCGCCGACTACAGCTTCGAGTGCATCGGCAACACCAAGACCATGCGTCAGGCGCTGGAGTGCTGCCACAAGGGCTGGGGCAAGAGCGTCATCATCGGCGTGGCCGCAGCCGGGCAGGAGATCGCGACACGCCCGTTCCAGCTCGTCACGGGCCGGGTCTGGATGGGCAGCGCCTTCGGCGGCGCCCGTGGCCGCACCGACGTGCCCAGGATCGTCGACTGGTACATGGACGGCAAGATCAGCATCGACCCGCTGATCACGCACACCTTGAAGCTCGAAGACATCAACCATGGCTTCGAGCTGATGGAGCGTGGCGAGAGCATCCGCAGCGTCGTCGTCTACTGACCGTGTACTGACTATGACCCCGCTCGATGTGCTCGCCGAACACGCCTGCTTCGGCGGCGTGCAGGGCTTCTACCGCCATGCCTCGATGGCCATCGGCCTGCCGATGCGCTTTGGTGTCTACCGCCCGCCGCAGGCCCTGGGGCCACAGGCGCAGCCGCGGCCGGTGCTGGTCTACCTGGCGGGACTGACCTGCAACGAAGAGACCTTTGCGTTCAAGGCCGGTGCGCAGCGCGTCGCCGCCGAGCTGGGCCTGATCCTGGTGACGCCCGACACCAGCCCGCGCGACACCGGCGTGCCCGGGGCCGACGCGGCCTGGGACTTCGGCCACGGCGCGGGCTTCTACCTTGACGCCACACAGGCGCCCTGGGCGGCGCACTGGCGCATGGAAACCTGGCTCACCGAAGAGCTGCCGGCCGTGCTCGCCCAGCACTTTGCCGTGCAGCAGCGCAACGGCCTGCAGATGGGTGTCTTCGGGCACTCGATGGGCGGGCATGGCGCGCTGACGCTGGCGCTGCGCCACCCGGGGCTGTTCCGCAGCGTGTCGGCCCTGGCACCCATCGCAGCACCGATGGACTGCCCCTGGGGCGTCAAGGCCTTCAGCGGCTACCTGGGGGACGACCGCAGCACCTGGGCCGCACACGACGCCACGGCGCTGGTGACCGCTGGCGCCCGTTGTCCGCCGCTGCTGATCGACCAGGGCGAGGCCGACCGCTTCCTGGCCGAACAACTGCACCCGCACCGCCTTGAGGCCGCCTGCCGCGCCGCTGGCCAGCCGCTGACATTGCGCCGCCATGCGGGCTACGACCACGGCTACTTCTTCATCGCCAGCGTCGTCGAGGACCACCTGCGACACCACGCCGCGGCGCTGGGCTGAGCGTCCACGCGGGCAGCGCCGCGCCTACATCGATGACCGCAACATCGCCCGGTAGTCCTCGGCCGTCGCCAGCCGGGGGTTGGTCTTGTGGCAGTGATCGGCCAGCGCGCCTTCGATCACACGGTCGAACAGACCCTCGGTCACGCCCAGGGCGGCCAGGCCGTCGGGCAGGCCCAGGCGGGCGTTCAGGGCGCGGATCGCGTCGCCCAGCGCACCGGCCGCGGCCTCGGGGGTGGCATCGGCCACGGCTTGCGGCAGGTCGAGGGCCTGCGCCATGCGCTGCAACCGGCGCTCGGCGACGATGCCCGGGGCGTTGGCGTTGAAGCGGATCACCGCGGGCAGGAACAGCGCGTTCAGCGTGCCGTGGTGCAGCCTGGGGTCGACGCCACCCAGGCTGTGGGACAGCGAATGCACGCAGCCCAGGCCCTTCTGGAACGCCATCGCGCCCTGCATCGACGCGCTCAGCATCTGGGTGCGGGCGTTCAGGTCGCGGCCGTCGTGGGTGGCCGTTTCGATGTGCGCCCAGCCGCGTGCCAGGCCATCGAGCGCGATGCCGTCGGCCGGTGGGTTGAAGGCCGGCGCCATGTAGGTCTCCATGCAGTGCGCGATGGCATCCAGCCCGGTCGCGGCGGTCAGCCGCGGTGGCAGTGCGAGCGTCAGCTCAGGGTCGAGCAGCGCGGCCTTCGGCACCAGGTGCCAGCTGTGGAAGCCGAGCTTGCGACCGTCGTCGACGATGACGATGGCACCGCGTGCGACCTCGCTGCCGGTGCCGGCGGTGGTCGGCACGGCGATCAGCGGCAGGACGCGTTCGGTGATGCGGGGGCTGCCGCCTTCGATCGTGGCGTAGTGCTTCAGCGGCCCGTCGTGCGTGGCGGCGATCGCCAGGGCCTTGGCGAGGTCGATGCTGCTGCCGCCCCCCACCGCGATCAGCCCGTCGCAGCCTTGGTCGCGCCAGACCGACCGGGCATCGCGCACCGCCGCCTCGGTCGGGTTGCTGGGCGTGGCGTCGAAGACCGCATGCGGCAGGTCGCCCAGGGCATCGAGCGCGGCTTGCAGCACGCCCGCGGCGCGGACGCCGGCGTCGCTGACCACCAGGGGCCGCTTCATGCCCAGGCGCTGGCATTCGCCAGCCAGCAGGCGCACCGCGCCGGGTTCGATGTCGATCTGGGTGATGTAGAGGATGCGCGCCATGCCGGCAGTATCCGCCGGCTATGCTTGTCCGCGCGATGAGCCCGCATCAGGATCTCCACCAGCCCACGCCCGCGATGAGCGAATTGCTGACGCGCATCGCCCGCGCCGGCCGGCCGCCGCTGCACCACCTGAGCGTCGCCGAGGCACGGACCCTTTACGCCGCCGGGGCCGAGGTGCTGGATCTGCCGCGGGCGCCGCTGTCGCGGGTCGAGGACCTGACGCTGCCCGGGCCGGGCGGCCCCTTGCGGGCCCGCCTTTACGCGGCCGAGCAAGCGACGCCGCCACCGGTGCTGCTGTTCCTGCACGGCGGGGGCTTTGTCGTGGGTGGCCTGAACACCCACGACAGCCTGTGCCGGCAGCTGGCATTGCGGGCCGGCTGCGCCGTGCTGGCGCTGGACTACCGGCTCGCGCCCGAGCACCGCCATCCGGCCGCGCTGCGCGACGCGCAAGCGGCACTGCGCTGGCTGATCGCGTCCCGCGCCGACCTGGGCCTGGATGCCAGCGTGTCGCCGGCCATGGCCGGGGACAGCGCCGGTGCCACCTTGGCCGCCTCGGCGGCGCTGCACGCACGCGACGAAGGTCTGCCACTGGCCATGCAGTTGCTGATCACGCCTGGCACCGCGGGCGGCGCCATCACCGATTCGATGCAGCGCTTTGCCCGAGGCCACCTGCTCGAAGCCGCGACGGTGCACTGGTTCTTTGCCCAGGCTCGCCCGCAGAGTCCGTCGCCACGCTGGCCGGACGACGACCCGGATTTCGCGCCCCTGAACGCCGTCTCGCTCGCAGGAGTCGCACCGGCGTGCGTGGTGCTGGCCGGTTGCGACCCCCTGTTCGACGAAGGCCTGGCCTATGCCCGGCGGCTGGAATCCGCCGGCGTGCCCACACGGCTGCACCTCGCGGCGGGCGTGACGCACAACTTCATCAAGATGGGCCGGGCGTTGCCCGAGGCTGCAGTGGCGCTGGACGTCGCCGCGGCCGCGTTGCGCCAGGCCTGGAATCTGCCACCCAACCGCCCACGCGGCACCACGACATGACCACCGACACCCTGCGCCTGACCGATTGCCGCCACCGCGAGACCCTGCGCATCCGCTGGGCCGAGGTCGACATGCAAGGCATCGTCTTCAACGGCCACTACCTGACCTACTTCGACACCGCGATCGCCGGCTACTGGCGGTCGCTCGCGCTGCCGTACGAGGAGTCGATGAAGCGGCTGGGCGGCGACCTGTACGTCAAGAAGGCCACGCTCGAGTACCACGGCTCGGCGCACTTCGACGAGCGGTGTACGGTTGGCGTGCGCTGCGAGCGCATCGGCACGAGCTCGATGCTGATGCGCATGGGCCTGTACCGTGACACCCGTCTGCTGGTGGGCGGGGAGATGGTCTATGTCTTTGCCGACCCGGCGACGCAGACCAGCAAGCCCGTGCCAGGACCGTTGCGCGAGCTCATCCTGGGGTTCGAGCGGGGCGATGCGGTCAGTGAGCTGCTCCTGGGCGACTGGAGCGATCTCGGACCCGAGGCACGTTCACTGCGCCATGCCGTCTTCACGACCGAACAAGGCATCGCCGCCGCGCTGGACGCCGATGGTCAGGACCCAGGCGCGCTGCATGTCCTGATGCGCAATCGCCTGGGACAGGCCGTCGCCACGGCGCGCCTGCTGCCGGCCGTTGACGGTGTCGCGCGACTCGGCCGAATGGCCGTCCACGCACGCCTGAGGAGTGCCGGTCAAGGGCGCCGGATGCTGCATGGCCTGCTGGCGGCGGCGCGAGAGCGTGGCGACCGCGCGGTGGCGCTGCACGCCCAGGCGAGCGCAGTCGACTTCTACCGGCGCGAGGGCTTCGCCGCCGACGGTGCGCCATTCCAGGAAGCAGGCATCGACCACCAGGCCATGGTCAAGACGCTGTAAACACCGGCACAAAGCGCTCGACGTGCCGCGCACCCTGCAGCCACGTCACCAGCGGGGCGCCTTCGGTCAGCTCGGCAGCGAGCAAGTCGCTGGCACCGCGATAACACTCCATCAACGTGACCAGGCCTGGTCGATCGGCGTCTGCCCGACGCAGCAACCCGGCCCGCAGGCCGGGCTCGGCGGCGCACAGCTCGCGCTGCCACGCGACAACCGCCTGTTCCGCCGCGGTCGCGTCGGCCTCGGCAACCCGCCAGTAGATGTAGAGATGCACCAAGGGCCGGCGACTCGGGCGCGCCGTCAGGCCGCGTCGGGCATCGGCAGCGCGTAGGGCAGGGCGCCGCGCTCCAGTGGCGGGCCGTCGGCCGAACCGAGGCGCAGACCACCGCCCTGGTCGTCGAAGGCGGCGATCTTCAGTTCCACCAACGCGGCATGCCCGCCATCGGGCAGCAGACCGGCATTCACGACGCGCCCGGCCGGCTGTCCCGGGTCGGCGTCGTGGAAGACCTCCTGCCCGGGCTGCACCGGCACACGCGAGAGCAGCACGTAGGCGCGTCGCTTGAGGGTGCCGCGGTACTGGCTGCGCGCGACGACCTCCTGGCCCGGATAGCAGCCCTTCTGGAAGTTGACGCCGCCGACGAGCTCGAGATTGATCATCTGCGGGACGAACTGCTCGCTGTTGGTGGCCATGATTCGGGGCACGGCACTCTGGGCCTCCAAGCCGTCCCACAGGCCGGGCGCCAGTTCGGGCAGTGCCTCCAATGCGGCGGGCAGGGCGCCCAGGACCAGCCAGCGGCCGTGCCCCGCGGCGTCGGGCAGCCGCAGCACGGTCGCGTCGCTTCCGCCGAGCGACTGCCAGTGCCAGACCTCGAGTGGCGCGATCCCGAGCGACGTCGCGTCGCCGACCAGCCCGTGAATCGGCTGCGCGGCGCTGGCGTCGCTGAGCTTGCAGGCAGCGCGCATCACAAACATCTGCAAACGCTTGAGCGTGGCGGGCAGCACGTCGGCGCTGCACGCGAGCCAGACCTCGTCGGCGGCTGGACTCAGCGCGACAAAACTCGCCAGAAGGCGACCCTTGGCCGAGCACCAACCCGCGGGCCGTGCCAGGCCTGGCGGCCAGTTCACCATCTCGTGGGTGAGCTGGCCTTGCAGGAACTTGCGCGCGTCGGCGCCATGGGCACGGATCAAACCCCAGTCGGGGAGGGCCACGCGTGCCGGGCCCAGGGAATGTTCAGACATGGCGGGAATTATGATTTCGCCCCATGTCTGGACGGCCAACGGGGTCTCGCTGGGCCCGGACCGCCTTGCGCAGCCTGGGCGTGCTGCTGCTTGTCGCGCTGTTGGCCGCTGCGGCGGCCGGCTGGACCGCGTGGCGCTGGCTCGATGCGCCGCTGGCGCTGTCGACCGAGCGTGTCGAGCTGTCGATCGAGCCTGGAACGAGCCCGCGCGCGGTCGCCGAGGCCTGGGTCGCGGCAGGCGTGCAGGCATCACCACGCTGGCTGTTCGAGTGGTTCCGCTTCTCCGGCGAGTCGCGCCGGATCCGCGCCGGCAGCTACGAGATCGAGGCCGGCATCACGCCGCGGGACCTGCTCGACAAGATGGTGCAGGGGCGCGAGGTCCTGGTCACCGTGCGCTTCATCGAGGGCTGGACCCTGCGGCAAGTGCGTGCCGCGCTGGCCGAGGCGCCTGCACTGCGCAACAGCACGGCCGCGATGAGCGAGGCCGAACTGATGACGGCGATCGGCGCGCCGGGTGTGGCCGGGGAAGGGCGCTTCTTTCCCGACACCTACGCCTACAGCAAAGGCGTCAGCGACCTGACCGTCCTGAAGCGCGCCCACCAGGCCATGCAGCGCCATCTGGCCGAGGCCTGGTCCGCGCGGCAGCCGGGGCTGGCGCTCCGGTCGCCCGACGACCTGCTGATCCTCGCCAGCATCGTCGAGAAGGAAACCGGCCGCGCCAGCGACCGGGCCCGGATCGCCGGCGTCTTTGCCAACCGGCTGCGCATCGGCATGCCCTTGCAGACCGACCCGACCGTGATCTACGGCCTGGGCGAGGCCTTCGACGGCAACTTGCGCCGGCGTGACCTCGAGACCGACGGTCCGTTCAACACCTACACACGGCGCGGGCTGCCGCCGACACCCATCGCGCTGCCCGGCCTGGCCAGCCTGAACGCCACCGCCCGCCCTGAAGCCACCGACGCGCTGTACTTCGTGGCCCGTGGCGACGGCACCTCGGCCTTCAGCGCCACGCTGGCCGAACACAATCGGGCCGTGAACCGATACCAGCGCGGCGGGCGATGAAGCCCGGCCTCTTCATCAGCTTCGAGGGCATCGACGGTGCCGGCAAGAGCTCGCACATCGACGCACTGGCCGACTGGCTTCGCGGGCGGGGCCACACCGTGATGCTGACCCGCGAGCCCGGTGGTACGCCCTTGGCCGAACGACTGCGCGAGCTGGTGTTGAACGAAGCGATGGACCCGCTGACTGAAGCACTGATGGTGTTTGCCGCACGACGCGACCATGTCGAGCAGCGCATCCGTCCGGCCTTGGCCGCTGGTACCACGGTGCTCTGCGACCGCTTCACCGACGCCAGTTTTGCCTACCAGGGAGCGGGCCGCGGCTTTGATCTGGCGGTGCTGGGCGAACTCGAACGTTGGGTCCAGCAGGGCCTGCAACCCGATCTGACGCTGTGGTTCGAGCTTCCGGCGGCGGCCGCCGCCGCGCGCCGTGCCAGCGCCCGCGCGCCGGATCGCTTCGAAGCGCAGGATCTGGCGTTCTTCGAGCGTGTGGTTGCCGGCTACGAGGCTCGTGTCCGTGCCGATCCGCAGCGCTTCGTGCGAATCGACGCACAAGGCGCGCGCAGCGAGGTCTGGGATCGTGTGCTGGCGGCGGTACGCGCCCGCGGCATCGGGACACCGGCATGACGCTGCCCTGGCTCGAGGCACCGCTGGCCGAGGCCCTGGCGCACCGTCGAGGCCACGCGCTGCTGGTGCATGGCGCCGCCGGGCAGGGCGCGCTGGAGTTCGTCATGGCCTTGGCCCAGGCCCAGCTGTGCGAGTCACCGCGCAGCGAACGGCCGACCAGTGGCCTGGCCTGCGGGCGCTGCGCGTCGTGCCACCTGTTTGGCAACCACGGTCATCCGGATCTCTTCGTCCTGCTGCCTGAAACCCTGCGCCAGCAACTGGCCTGGCCGCTGCCGGAGGACAAAGGCGAGTCCGAGTCGGCCTCCAAGACCAAGCCGAGCAAGCAGATCCGCATCGACGACATGCGTTGGCTTGTGGACCGTCTGCAGCGAACGAGCGGCCGCGGTCGTGGCAAGGTGGCGTTGATCCATCCGGCACAGGCGATGAACGAAACGGCGGCCAATGCGCTGCTGAAGACCCTGGAGGAGCCGGCCGCGGGCACGACGCTGCTGCTGACCGTCTCGGACCCGGCGCGACTTCTCCCCACCGTGCGCAGCCGTTGCCAGTGGCTTCGCTTGCCGCTGCCCGACAAGGCTCAAGGTCTGCTTTGGCTGGCCGAGCAATCGGTGCCGGGCGCCGAGGTCCTGTTGGCGGCTGCGGGTGGGCTGCCGCTGGATGCGCTGGCGTTGCACCAGCGCGGGGTCGATGCCGCGAGCTGGCAGTCCCTGCCCAGGGCCGTGGCGTCAGGCCTGCCGTCTGCAGCCGCGACGCTGGCCCCTTGGGGCGCGTCGCGAGCCATCGACACCTTGCTCGTGCTGTGTCACGACGCCTTGGCGGTGTCCCTGGGCGCTGCGCCGCGCTTCTTTCCCGCGTCCTGCCTGCCTTCTGAAGCGGCACCCCATCGCTTGCAGGCCTGGCAGACGACACTGCAGCGTGTCGCTCGTCACGCCGAGCACCCCTGGAACGAGAACCTGCTGCTCGACACCCTGCTGGCCCAGGGACGTGAAGCACTGCGCCCGCTTCGGAGCGCCCCCGGGGGAACAGGGGGGCCCGATCGCGACCCCTTGGCTACACTGCGCCCATGAACGATCGCGTCACGACGACCCGCGCCGCCAACCTGGGGGCTCCCGTGCTCCCTGCCGGTGCCGCCGGTTCGACGGCTGCAGCAGCGGCTGCCGGCTCGACGCGTCCCAGCGTGATCCAGCTGGTGTTCCGTGAAAAGGGCGCGCTGTATGCCGCCTACATGCCGGCACTGACCGAGGGTGGGCTCTTCGTGCCCACCAATCGGGAATACCGCCTGGGCGAGGACATCTACCTGCTGCTGTCCCTGCCCGACGACAACCAGCGCTACCCCGTGGCCGGCAAGGTGGCCTGGATCACGCCCCCCAACTCTCCGGGGGGTCGCACCCAGGGAGTCGGCGTGCGATTCCCCAACGACGAGAAGACCCGGGTGCTCAAGACCCGGATCGAGGAACTGCTGGGCACCAGCATCCAGTCCGCGAAGCCGACGCAGACGCTCTGACCCGCCTGCCGCGGCCTGTCACCGGCTGCCAAGCCCCCGATGTACGTCGACTCGCACTGCCACCTGAGCTTCCCGGACCTGTTGCCCCAGGTCCCGCAGATCCGCCTTGCCATGGCACAGGCAAAAGTCGAGCAGGCGCTGTGCATCTGCACGACGCTGGAGGAGTTCGACACGGTGCACGGCCTGGCCCTTTCGTATCCGGAGTTCTGGTGCAGCGTTGGCGTGCATCCGGACAACGAAGGGGTGGTCGAGCCGACCGTTGCCGACCTGGTGCAGCGTGCGTGCCTGCCTCGCGTGGTCGCGATCGGTGAAACCGGGCTTGACTACTACCGTCTCAACGGTCGCAGCGTCTCCGACATGGCCTGGCAGCGCGATCGCTTCGCCGTGCACATCGACGCCGCCCTCGAGACCGGCTTGCCGCTGGTCGTGCACACGCGCAGCGCCAGCGCGGACACGTTGGCCATGCTTCGGGAACGTGGACAGGGTCGGCTGCGCGGGGTCTTCCATTGCTTCACCGAGACCCAGGCGGTGGCCGACGCCGCACTGGAACTGGGTTTCCACATCTCGTTCTCGGGCATCCTGAGCTTTCGCAATGCCAGCGAGCTGCGCGAGGTGGCGGCTCGGGTGCCGCTGGACCGCTGCCTGATCGAGACCGACAGCCCCTACCTCGCACCCATGCCCCATCGAGGCAAGCAGAACACTCCGGCGTGGGTCCCGCACGTCGCGGCCTGCCTGGGCCAGGTGCAGGGGCGGGCAGTCGAGGACATCGCACACGTGACCAGTGCCAATTTCCGGTCGCTGTTCGCGGTGCCGCAACCTTCGGCCGTGCAGGAGCAGACCTCATGACACTCGACCGCTTGATCGGCCTTGCCCCAACCCGGCGGACGCTCCTTCTGGGGGGCATCCTGGCCTGGTCCAGCCTCGTTCGGGCCGGCGATCTGGAGGATTTCTTCGATGCCGTGAACCGCGACGACGATCGCAGCGTCAGGCGTCTGCTCGAACGCGGCTTCGATCCCAACAGCATCGACGCCAAGGGGCAGACGGCGCTCGGGATCGCCATGCGCGACGAGTGCCTGCGCGTGGCGGAGGTGCTGATGGCGCATCCGTCGATCCGACCCGATCAGGCCAACGCACACGGCGAAACCCCGCTGATGCTGGCGGCCATCCAGGGGCGCCGCGATTGGGTCGAACGCTTCTTGGCCCGCGGCGGGCAGTTGAACCGCACCGGCTGGACGCCCCTGCACTACGCGGCCAGCGGGCCGTCGCCCGACATCGTCAAGCTGCTCGTTGATCGAGGCGCAATCCTGGATGCCCCGTCGCCCAACCGCAGCACGCCGCTGATGATGGCCGCCGGCTACGGCGCGATCGATGCGGCGGATCTGCTGCTGCGTCTGGGCGCGAATCCGACCCTGCGCAACGACGCCGGACTGACGGCCGCCGACTTTGCGCGCCGGGCCGGCCGTGACAGCCTGGTCGAGCGGATCGAATCGGCCGTCGCGTCGAGGCGGCCGACTCCCTAGGGTTGGGGAGGTGGGAGCCGACTTCCGTGTCGGAAGTCATCCGACACGCGGTTTGTCAGGCGACCGACTCAACACCGACGCCGCACGGGCCTACATTGCGCTCACGGCGGACCTGTTGTCTTTCGCCGCCCATGGAGGCCATTGATGAACGCACTGAGCGCCGAGCGCAACCCGTTCCTGCTGATGCTTCAGCCCGAGCTGGTCCTGGCCGCGGTCGAGAAGTCCGAGAAGCTCGGGCGCCTGAATCGGCACCTGTGCCGTCCGCTGGACCGTCCGGCGATGCAGCCACCGGGCAGCGCCGACGGCAGTCGGAGCCGGACGTCATTGGCGGATGACGGCGACGACGACGAAGTCTGATCGGGACCGGAGGACCTCAGCGCCAGCGGCGCGAGGTCAGACTCACGCCGACCCAGCCCAGGAAGACGGCCACCAAGATCGCCGCCATCCATTCGCGATGCTCCTTGAGCATGGCGATCCAGCCACGAGGCGTCATCCACCAAGGGGCTTCGCCGCGGTAGTTCGCGACGGCCTTGTCACCCGCCATTTCAGCAGCCGTCGGGATCCGCGTGTTCTGCGTGGCTCCGGGCGAAGGTTCACGCAAGACGGGCGGCGTCGCCTGGGTTCCGAACAGGCCCGTGGCGTTGGTGGGAACGGCCGGGGGCCGATTCGCCTGATCTTCGACCAGGGGCTCCCGTGCAGGAGAAGTGGCGACGCCAACGCCGGCAGACCCTTGACGCGCATTGAATCCGATACCCGGCTTGTTGGGCTGCAGGTCGATCAGCAGGTCAATGGCTCGCGAGCCTTGGTTCTTGCCCGCGGCCTGGGCAGCCCCCAGACTGTCGGTCGCCGTTCGTTGGGCATCGCTGGCCGCGAGCTCGCTGGGCCCGAGGATGGCTGACAGTGCCGATACGCTGGCCAGGCCAAGCAAGGCGCTGCACACGATTCGCGTAAACCCGTTGTTCTTCATTGTTGGCGGTCCGATCCGTTCCCTTAAGCGAGAGTCGGGCCAGCACGGCGCTTGAATCGCGCTTTCAAGGCTTTGCGGACGGGTTCTGCCTTCTGTCGCTGTTACATGTAAGGATTGCCGACACGGGGTGGTGTTTGCAGCCGGCTGAGTAACAACAGAGCACGATGTATATTATGTTAACTTGCATGTGCGCCTCAGTCCAGGCGACCTTCGTCTCTTCGGCTTGCTGCCGAGTTGCTGGCCACACCAAGCGCTTCACAGCGTGTTGTGCAGACCTTCCTTAAGG
>Ga0209985_10001320_pt1 | contig 24660 bp, 20 predicted proteins | sample NOAtaG_FD_187305 | JGI IMG/M metagenome (GOLD analysis project Ga0209985, IMG submission 187305) | Freshwater lake microbial communities from Lake Erie, under a cyanobacterial bloom - NOAA_Erie_Diel6S_1000h metaG (SPAdes) (version 2) | ecosystem: Environmental > Aquatic > Freshwater > Lake ...
GCGGTGCGCCGCAGTGCGCTGCGCAGTACCGGGTGGGCGGATCATAGCGTAGATGCATATAATTCTCATTTGCATCTGATCAACATCCGGTTCCGGATCTCCGGGTCTGCCGAGCCGCCCGAATCTCATCTCCATGCCTGCTGCAGTGCTGTTTGCCGGCCCCACGGCTCGCCCACTCCCTTCGCCCCGCCCGACCGGCGGCTCGCGCAGTGGCCTCGCGGTCCGACCGTAACCCCGGCGCCCGCGCCGGCTGGAGCGCGCAGCGCCGCGACCTGCGACCGGTGGTGGTGGCCCTGGCGCTGCTGGCGGCCGCGCTGGTGGCCCTGCCCATCGCCGGGGTGTTCGGCAGCGTGTTCTACGCGCCGGGCTCCCTCGACACGCTGCTGCACCTCGGCGGCACGGTCATCCCGCGTGCGGCGCTGGAGACGGGCGCGCTGGTGCTGCTGGTCATGGCCGGCGTCATCGTGCTGGGCACCACCTCGGCCTGGCTGGTGGCCGCGCACGACTTTCCGGGGCGGCGCATCTTCGAGTGGGCGCTGCTGCTGCCGCTGGCCATGCCCGGCTACATCGTGGCCTACGCCTACACCGATTTCCTGCAGTTCTCCGGGCCGGTGCAGGGCGCGCTGCGCGATGCCTTCGGGTGGCAGCGCGGCGACTACTGGTTTCCGGAGATCCGCTCGCTGCCAGGCGCGGCTTTCGTGTTCGCGGTGGTGCTTTATCCGTACGTGTACCTGCTGGCTCGCACGGCGTTCCTGAGCCGCACGGCCTCGATGATCGACGCGGCGCGCAGCCTCGGCCTGTCGCCCTGGCGCACCTGGCTGCACGTGAACCTGCCGCTGGCGCGCCCGGCAGTGGCCGCAGGCGCGCTACTAGCACTGATGGAGACGCTGGCCGACTACGGCGCGGCGGCCTACTTCGGCTTGCAGACCTTCACGACGGCCATTTATCGCGCCTGGTTCGCACTCGGCGACCGTCTGGCCGCCAGCCAGCTGGCCGCGGTGCTGCTGCTGCTGGTGCTGCTGGTGATGGCTACCGAGCGTCATCTGCGCGGCCGTGCGCGCTACTTTGCTGCGCCCAACTCGGCGCGGCCGGCGCCGCGCACGCCGCTCAGCGGTGCGGTCGGCATCCTGGCGGCGCTCGCTTGCCTGCTGCCGCTGCTGGCGGGCTTCCTGCTGCCGACCGGCATCCTGGTGCATCTTCTCGTGCCCACCCTGGGCGAGGTGCCGTGGACGCGCTACTGGGGCTGGCTGGCCAATACGCTGACCCTGGCGCTGGCGGCTGCGTTGATCACGCTGGCCGCGGTGCTGGTGCTGTCGTACCTGCTGCGGCTGCAGCCGGACGGACGCAGCGGGACACTGGTGCGGCTGGCCGCGCGTCTGATGGGGCTCGGCTACGCGGTGCCCGGCGCGGTGATCGCCGTGGGCGTGCTGGTGCCGCTGGCCGCGTTCGACAACGCGCTCGACGCCTGGCTGCGCGCAACCCTCGGGTTGAGCAGCGGCCTGTTGCTGACCGGCACCGTGGTGGCGCTGCTCTACGCCTACCTGGTGCGCTATTTCGCGGTGGCCCAGCAGCCGGTCGAGGCCGGGCTGGCCCGCATCACGCCGGCCATGGACGCCAGCGCGCGCTCGCTGGGCGCCGGGCCAATCGAAGTGTTCCGGCGCGTGCACCTGCCGCTGCTGTCGCCGTCGCTGCTGGCCGCCGGCCTGCTCGTGTTCGTCGACGTGATGAAGGAATTGCCGGCCACGCTGGTGCTGCGGCCGTTCAACTTCGACACCCTGGCGGTGATGGCATACCAGATGGCCGCCGACGAGCGGCTCGGCGAGGCGGCGCTGCCGTCGCTGACCATCGTGCTGGCGGGGCTGCTGCCGGTTGTCTGGCTGTCGCGCGCCATCGGCCGCGCCAGCGGGCCCCAGGGGCAGTGAGCCAGCCAGAGGCGACTGGTCATGCCCGCCCTGACTGCCCCCGGCGCGCCGCATCCCGTGGCAGGCGTTTGCCGCAGCCCGGGCGACGGTGGAGCCGTTCGTCCGGATCGGTTCGCTCCGGGCCGCAGCCCCGGCCCCGCCGCTCGGCTTCTCACCGTCTGAGCGCCGCCCATGCCGCTGCTGTCGCTCGAGGATGAAGGGAACTGGCCGCTGCAGGACGGCGAGACGGTGCTGGACGGCCTGCGGCGTCACGGCGTGCGCCTGCCCTCGTCCTGCGAGGTCGGGCAGTGCGGCACCTGCAAGCTGCAACTGGTGGAGGGCACGGTCGAAGAACTCGATTACGCCGAGCTGGCGCTCGACGGCGAACTGCGCGAGCGGGGCATCGTGCTCGCCTGCCGCAGTCAGGTGTGGAGCGACGTCAGGCTGCGGCGGCTGCCGCAGTTTGCGCCGGTGCACGTGCTTGGCGCGGTGGTCCTCGCCGTGCGGCCGGGCGCGCAGTCCACCGAGCTGGAAGTCGAAGTGCAGGCGGGCGATGCCGCACTCGCGGCGCTGCATGCGGACGGCTGCCGGCTCGAGTCGGCCGGCGGCCTGCAGCGGCCGGTCGAAGCGGTGCAGTGCGCGGGCAACGAGACCCGGCTGCGCCTGGCATTGGCCGACGGGCCCGGCTGGTCGGTCGGCGAGGTGGTCATGCTGCATGTCCGCGCGGCGGCGGCCAGGCGCGCATGATGCGTATCTGCGCCCCGGCCGCGCGCCGGGGTGCCATCAACGAAGCAGGAGCACAGTCCGATGGGTTACGTCTTCGCGGCGCCGCCGCAGCCCGTGGTGCCGGTGGTTGGCACCACCGACCTCTTTCCGGTGCATCGCATCTACTGCGTGGGCCGCAACTACGTCGAGCACGCCAGGGAAATGGGCTTCTCGGGGCGCGAGGCGCCGTTCTTCTTCGCCAAGCCGGCCGATGCGCTGCTGCCGGTGCCCGAGGGCACGACCGGTGAGCTGCCGTATCCGACCGAGACGGCCGACCTGCATCACGAGATCGAGCTGGTGGTGGCCATCGGCCGGCGGGGCCGCCACATCGCCGCGGCCGATGCGCCCGGCCATGTCTGGGGCTATGCCGTCGGCCTCGACATGACGCGGCGCGACCTGCAGGGCGAGGCCAAGAAGCTGGGGCGGCCGTGGGAAACCGGCAAGGGCTTCGACCTCTCGGCGCCGATCTCGCCGATTCGGCCCGTGGCGCGCAGTGGCGAGGTGACCGCTGGCCGCATCTGGCTGAAGGCCAACGGCGCGATCCGCCAGGACAGCGACGTGTCGAAGCTGATCTGGAACGTGGCGGAGACTATCGAGCACCTGTCGCGCTACTTCGAGCTGGTGCCGGGGGACCTCGTTTTCACCGGCACGCCCGAAGGGGTGGCTGCCGTGCAGCGGGGTGACCTGATGGAAGGCGGGGTCGATGGCGTGGGGACGCTGAAGCTGCGCGTGGCCTGACCGGCGCACCCCGCCATCGGCGCACCGCTCGGGGACATCCCGAGGGCGCGGCGACGTGGTGCTGCGTTATTGTCCTTGTGGCGCGCTGCAGTGCCGCTTGCGATCATGCCTGCCGGCGCCCGGCGCCACCCGACCCCCAGGAGTTTTCCCATGTTTCGAGTCCTTGCCGGTGCCGCGCTGGCGCTGCTGCTGCTTCTGGCCGGTGCCGCGCCGCCGCGGGCGGCGGCTCAGGAGGTCACGCTCAAGGTCGCGCACTTCCTGCCGCCGGCCTCCACAGCGCATGCGAAGTTCATCGCGCCCTGGTGCGAGAAGATCGCGCGCGAATCGAACAACCGGCTGCGCTGCCAGATTTTCCCGGCGATGCAACTGGGCGGCACGCCGCCGCAACTGTTCGACCAGGTGCGCGACGGGGTCGCCGACATCGTCTGGACGCTGCCGGGCTACAACGCCGGCCGCTTTCCCATCATGGAGGTGTTCGAGCTGCCCTTCATGACCAACAACGCCGAGTCGGCCTCCAAGGCGGTGTGGGAGTTCTACGAGAAGAACGCAGTCAAGGAGTTCGACGCGGTCAAGCCGCTGGCCTTCCACGTACACGACAATGGCTACATCCACACGCGCGACCGGCCCATCCGCACGCTCGAGGACTTTCGCGGCATGAAGGTGCGCGCACCGACGCGCATGACCAACCGGATGCTGGCGGCCTTCGGCGCCACGCCGGTGTCCATGCCCGTGCCGGCGCTGGCCGACGCCTTGAGCAAGGGCGTGATCGACGGCGCCGTCATCCCCTGGGAGGTGGTGCCCTCGGTCAAGGTGCATGAGATGGTCCGGTTCCACGCCGAGACCGACCCGGCCATGCCGGCGCTGTACACGGCGGTGTTCCTGTTCGCGATGAACAAGGCGACCTACGAGCGGCTGCCCGCCGACCTCAGGAAGGTGATCGACGCCAACAGCGGGCTGGCGTTGTCGGGCCAGATCGGCGCCATCTGGGACCAGTCGGCTCCGCCCGCGCGCAAGCTGGCGCTGGACCGCGGCAACCAGATCAACGTCATCCCGGCCACCGAGCTGGCGCGCTGGGACAAGGCAGCGCGCGGCCTGTATGCCCAGTGGATCTCCGACATGAACAACCGCGGTCTGAACGGCAACCAGTTGATGACCGACGCGCGCCAGCTGATCGCCAAGCACGGCAAGGCGGCCGCGCGGCCTGCCGCCGAAGCGGGCAGGGCGCCCGTCAAGGGCGAGCCGAAAAAGTAGGCCGAATTAGGCTAGATTCGCGCGCCCGGAGCCCGGGCACCGCGGCTGGCGCCCCGCTGCAAGCGGGGCGTTTTTCTTGATGGATTGCCGCGGCGCTGCCGCACCCGCTGTCCCGGCCTGCCGCCCATGCTTCGAGTACTCGATTTCCTCAGCAAGCTCGCCGCCGTGCTCGGCGGACTGGTGCTACTCGCCGCGGCGCTGCTGACCATTGCCTCGGTGCTCGGTCGCTGGCTGGCCAGCACGCCGATCCTCGGCGACGTCGAACTGATGCAGGTGGGCTGCGCGGTGGCGATCGCCCTGTTTCTGCCCTACTGCCAGGTGCGCAACGCGCACATCGTGGTCGACTTCTTCACCACCGGGGCGGCCGCGCGCACGCGCCGTCGCCTCGACGCGGCCGGCAGCCTGCTGCTGGCCGCCGTGATGCTGCTGCTGGCGTGGCGCGCCGGCGTCGGGGTGCTCGACATGAAGGCGTCCGGCGAGACCACGATGGTGATCGGTTTTCCGTTCTGGCTCACCTATCTGGTGATGGTGCCAGGTCTGGCGCTGTCCGGCGTGGTGGCGCTGCACACTGCCTGGCGGCACTGGAACGGGCAGGGCGTCGGGTGAGCTTGACCGCATGGCTGCCGTTTGCGCTGCTGGCGCTGATGCTGGCGCTGATGGCATTGCGCGTGCCGATCTGGGTGTCGATGTTCGTGCCCGGCGTGGTGGGCTACCTGCTGCTGTCGACGCCCACGGCGCTGCTGGCCTACCTGAAGGGCCTGGCCTTTGCGCGCTTCACGCTGTACGACCTCAGCGTGATCCCGCTGTTCATCCTGATGGGGCAGTTGGCCACGCAGGGTGGCCTGTCGGCGGCGCTGTTCCGCGCTGCCGCCGCCTTCGTGGGCCACTGGCGCGGCGGGCTGGCGCAGGCCAGCGTGCTGGCCTGCGCCGCCTTCGGCGCGGTGTGCGGCTCGTCGGTGGCCACCGCGGCCACCATCGCCAACGTGGCGCTGCCGCAGATGAAGCGGTTCGGCTACGACGGTGGCCTGTCGACCGCCACGCTGGCCGCCGGCGGCACGCTCGGCATCCTGATCCCGCCGTCGGTGGTGCTGGTGGTGTACGCCATCATCGCCGAGCAGAACATCGCCAAGCTGTTCGCCGCCGCACTGGTGCCGGGGCTGATCGCGGCGGCCGGTTACTGCATTGCCATCGCCGTCTTCTGCCGCTTGCGGCCCGCCGCCGGGCCGGCCGAGCCGCGCCAGTCCTGGGGCGAGCGGCTGCGCACCCTTGGGCGCGTCTGGCCGGTGGTGCTGATCTTCGGGCTGGTGTTCGGCGGCATTTATGGCGGCGTGTTTACGGCCACCGAGGCGGCCGCCGTCGGCGCGGTGCTGACGCTGCTGGTCGGTCTGCTGTCGGGCGAACTGAAGTGGCCGGGCATCCAGCGCGCGCTGCTCTCCACCGCCGAGACGACGGCCATGATCTTCATGATCTTCGTCGGCGCCGATATGCTGAACTCGGCCCTGGCGCTGTCGCAGATGCCGGCGCGCGTGGCCGACTTTGTCGGGCACCTGGACCTGCCGCCTCTGCTGGTGCTGGCAGCGATCCTCGTTTTCTACATCATCCTCGGCGGCGTGATGGACGAGCTGTCGATGCTGCTGCTGACGCTGCCGGTGATCTTCCCGACCGTCATGGCGCTCGACCTGTACGGCCTGCCGCCGGAGTCCAAGGCGATCTGGTTCGGCATCCTCGTGCTGTGTGTGGTCAACATTGGCCTGATCGCGCCGCCGGTGGGGCTCAACGTCTACGTAGTCAACGGCCTGGCGCGTGACGTACCGATGGCGCGCACCTATCGTTTCGTGTTCATCTTCCTGGCCTCGGACGCGGTGCGCACCACGCTGCTGCTGCTGTTTCCGATGCTGTCGCTGTGGCTGGTCCAGTTCGTGGGGTGATTGCCATGATGAGATTGCACAACGCCGCCCGGTCGTCCGCGTCCTATCGCGTGCGCATCGCGCTGGCGCTCAAGGGGCTCGACTACGAGTACGTGCCGCTGTCGCTGGTCAAGGGCGAGCAGTCCGACCCGGCGTTCCGCGCGATCAACCCGGCGGAACTGGTGCCGGTGCTGGAGCACGAGGGCCGGCAGCTCACGCAGTCGCTGGCGATCATCGAGTACCTCGAAGAGACTTTCCCCGCGCCGCCGCTGCTGCCGCACGAGCCCGAAGCCCGCGCCTACGTGCGTGCGCTGGCGCTGTCGGTGGCTTGCGAGATCCATCCGCTCAACAACCTGCGCGTGCTGCGCTACCTGAAGCAGGATCTCGGCCTGAGCGAGGAGCAGAAGGACGGCTGGTACCGCCACTGGGTCGAGCAGGGGCTGGCGCAACTCGAGGCGCAACTGGCGGGCTGTGGCCGCAGCGGGCGCTTCGTGTTCGGCGACGAGGTCACGCTGGCCGACGTGCTGCTGGTGCCGCAGATTTTCAACGCACGGCGCTTTTCCTGCCGGCTCGACCACGTGCCCCGGGTCATGCGCATCCTCGACGCCTGCATGCAGGTGCCGTCCTTCGAGTCGGCACGGCCGGAAAGGCAGCCTGACTTCGCCTAGCTTGCCCGGATATAGTCATCGCCGCGGCGGCGGCAGGGCCGAAGGCTTCGGGCCGCCGCGCCCTTCCATCACAACAACAGGAGACCCCGATGAAGTCATCGCTGCAGCGCCGCGTCCTGCTCCAGGCCGGCGCCCTCGCCGGCCTTGCCGCCGCTGCCCCCGCCCTGCGTGCCCAGGCGCTCGAGCGCCGCAAGATCACGATTGCGGTGGGCGGCAAGAACCTCCTGTACTACCTGCCGCTTTCGATCGCCGAGCAGATGAAGTACTTCCAGGCCGAGGGCCTGGACGTGGACATCGTCGACTTCGCGGGCGGGGCGCGCGCCCTGCAGGCGGTGGTCGGCGGCAGCGCCGATGTCGTGAGCGGCGCCTTCGAGCACACGCTCAACATGCAGGCCAAGGGCCAGCCGATGCGCGCCTTCGTGCTGCAAGGGCGGGCGCCGCAGATCGTGCTGGCGGTGTCGACCCGGACGATGCCCAGCTTCAAGACGGTGGCCGACCTCAAGGGCAAGAAGATTGGCGTCACGGCGCCGGGATCGTCGACCAACATCATGCTCAACTACGTGCTCGCCAAGGCCGGCCTGAAGCCCACCGACGTCTCGGTGATCGGCGTGGGTGCCGCGCAGGGCGCGGTGGCCGCGCTGCGTGCCGGCCAGATCGACGCCATTTCCAATCTCGACCCGGTCATCACCATCCTGCAGCGCGCCGGCGACATCCGGGTCGTGTCCGACACGCGTGACCTCGCGGAGGCCGAGCGCGTATTCGGCGGGCCGATGCCGGCCGGCTGCCTGTATGCGCCCGAGCCGTTCCTGCAGAAGAACCCCAACGTTGCGCAGGCCCTGACCAACGCCATCGTGCGCGCCAACAAGTGGATCCAGCAGGCCGGCCCCGGCGACATCCTCAAGGTGGTGCCCGAGTCCTATCTTCTGGGCGACCGCGCCATCTACATCGACGCCTTCCTCAAGGCCAAGGGGGCGCTGTCGCCCGACGGGCTGTTCCCGGAGGCCGGATCGGTCACCGCGCTGCGCGCGCTGACCAGCGTCGACGAGTCGATGCAGAAAGCCAAGCTGGATCTGAAGGCCAATTTCACCAACGAGTTTGCGCGCCGGGCCAACGCCCGGTATCCGAAGGGCTGAGCGGCGCGACTGCCGCGCGCACCGCCACGGCCGCCCTGTTTCAAACGGGCGGCCGTGGTCTGCGCGGCACGGCCGCCGTCTGCCGGTGCCCGTGCAGCCGCTATGCTCGCGACCCATGACAGCGGCTCTTTCCTTGCGGGGCATCACCTGCACGTTCGTTTCGCGTGACGACCGCAGCCAGCGCTACACCGCGGTGCGCGATGTGTCGCTCGACATCGCCGCGGGTGAATTCGTCAGCGTGGTCGGTCCCACGGGTTGCGGCAAGAGCACGCTGCTGAACGTAGCCGCCGGGCTGTTGGAGCCTTCGGCCGGCAGCGTTCAGGTGTTCGGCCAGCCGCTGGCCGGCATCAATGCCCGTGCCGGCTACATGTTCCAGACCGAGGCGCTGATGCCCTGGCGCACCGCGCTGCAGAACGTCACGGCGGGGCTGGAGTTCCGCGGCATGCCGGCCGAGCAGGCGCGCCGCTGCGGTGAGGACTGGCTCAAGCGGGTGGGACTGGGCGGCTTCGGCGATCGCTACCCGCACCAGTTGTCGGGCGGCATGCGCAAGCGCACCGCGCTGGCGCAGACGCTGGTGCTCGACCCCGACATCATTCTGATGGACGAGCCTTTTTCGGCGCTCGACATCCAGACGCGTCAGCTGATGGAGAACGAGGTGCTGGAGCTGTGGGCCGCCAAGCGCAAGGCGGTGCTGTTCATCACGCATGACCTGGACGAGGCGATCGCGATGAGCGATCGGGTGGTGGTGCTGTCGGCCGGCCCGGCAGCGCGTCCGATCGGCGAGTTCGCCATCGATCTGGTCCGGCCGCGCGACGTGGCCGAGGTGCGCGTGACGCCGCGCTTCATCGACCTGCACAAGGCCATCTGGGACGTCCTGCGCGAGGAAGTGCTCAAGGGCTACGAGCAGCAGAAGCGGGCGGCCTAGGCGGGGGCGAAACATGTGGTCGGCAATCAGGCCCAACGCGCGCAACATCCGGTTCTGGCAGGTGGGCGTCCTGCTGGCCGTTTTTGCGTTCTGGCACGTGATGACCAAGCCGGGGCTCATCCCGCCGATGTTCTTCGACAACGACCGGCAGGCGGCCTTCTTCTTCGGCGAGCCGGTCCAGATCCTGGCGCGCATCTGGGAGTGGTTCATCACCGACCGCGACATCTACGGCCATCTGTGGGTGACGCTGGTGGAGACCGTGCTGGCGTTCGTAATCGGCACGGTGGCCGGCCTGGCGGTCGGCATGTGGCTGGCGCTGTCCCCGGTGGCCGCCGCCATCCTCGACCCCTACATCAAGGCGGCCAACTCGATGCCGCGGGTGATCCTGGCGCCCATTTTTGCCGTCTGGTTCGGGCTCGGCATCGCCTCCAAGGTGGCGCTGGGTTTCACGCTGGTGTTCTTCATCGTCTTCTTCAACGTCTACCAGGGCGTCAAGGAGGTCAGTCCGACGGTGCTGGCCAACGCGCGCATGCTGGGTGCCAGCCAGCGGCAACTGCTGCGCTACGTGTACCTGCCAAGCGCGATGAGCTGGGTGTTCTCCTCGCTCCACACGTCGGTAGGCCTGGCGTTCGTCGGTGCGGTGGTGGGGGAGTATCTCGGTTCGGCCCGGGGTGTCGGCTATCTGATTCTTCAGGCCGAGGGCATGTTCGACATCAACACCGTGATGGCCGGCATCCTGGTGCTTACGGCCTTCGCCCTGGCGCTGGACTGGGCCGTGGGACGGGCCGAGCGCCGCCTCATGAAGTGGCAGCCGAGGAGCGGCGAGACGGAGAAGCTTTAGATGGCGCGGCAGCCGGGCAGCCAGCTGCGCCAGTGCGACGCCCTGCGGCTTGATTCGGGTGCTTTTCGTCATTGAAGACTGCAATGCCCCGATTACGATCTGAAACAGTCTCTGATCACTGAGTGTGTCCCCGTGACCGAATGGTCGGCTGGCTCCCCGGTCACGCCCTTCTGGCAGCGCATGCCGCGCATCTTTGCGTTGCCATTGAGGCGATCGGTGCTCGCTCGTATCGGCGCGCTTTGCGCGCTGGCGCTGATGTCGCCCTTGGCGCTCGCTCTGGGCTTCGGCGGGTTCTTGCTGATGATTGCCATCCTGCTGGGCGTGTTTATCTACGGCTTGCAGTACGGCTTCACCATCATCGATCGCTCGTCGCTGGGTTTCCTCGACCCCAACAGCTATCCGCGGCTCCAGGAGGGCAACGACATCGCCCGGCCCATCAAGTACGTGGCGATCAACGGGCTGTTCGTGTTGGTAATGGTCGGGGTGGCGATGATCACCGGCGGCAGCGAGTTCATGGTGGGTGTCACGTGGGCGCTGCTGTTTGGCTTGGCGATGCCGGCGGCGGTGATGCGACTCGTCATGACCGGGGGACTACGCCAGTCGGTCAGCCCAGGCGGCCTGATCACGACGATGAGCCGCATCGGCAGGGCGTACCTCGTGTTATGCGTCTTCGTGTTCTTCGCCGATCTTTGCCGCAGCTACGGCGTGCTGGCGGTGGGAGCCGCCGGCGGCCTGAGCGGCGCGCTACTGGCGGCGCCGGCCGGACAGATAGCCAAGATCGGCGCCGGCGTGTTCGCGCTGCTGTTCTTCATGGCGGCGGCCTTCTGGTACTTCAGCTACGTCATCTGCGCGTTGATCGGCTACGCGATGTACCAGTACGCTGATTCGCTGGAGATCACGGTGGTCGGCCCGGGTGAGACGCGCGCCACGTCGTTGCGCAAGGTGGACGTGAAGGCACGGGCGCGCGACGCGCTGATTGCCCGCATGGTGTCCTCGGGCGAGGTCAAGGAGGCCATTGATGTGCTCGCCGAAGACCTGCGCGAACGGCCGCAGGACCTGTCCCTGCACGCGCGCCTGCACAAGCTGCTGCTGGCCGAGAACTACCTGCCGAGGATAGAGGACCACACCAACAAGTACCTCGACCTCTTGATGAAGACCGGCAACGAGCGCGAGTCGATTGCCCTAGCCGAGGAGGCCCTGGCACGCAGCGTCGAATGGCGACCGCGCACGGTGGAGCACATCGTGCCGCTGGCGCGGGCGGCGCTGGCCGCCGGCCGCGCGCCGCTGGCCACGCAGCTCATCAAGGGCTTCGACAAGCGCTTTCGCGGCCATCCGGACGTGCCGCGGGCCTACCTCATCGGCGCCCAACTGATGCTGCAAGCGGGTGGCGCGGCCGTGCCGCAGGCGCGCCGCATCCTCCAGCACCTGGTAGAACAGCACCCGACAGACGTCGCTGCAGCCGAAGCGCAGCGGATGCTCGGCCGGCTGGACCAGTTGGCGCGCTGATCGCCCCGCCGGCGCCGCACAGCCTGCGCTACTGGTTGATGCGGGTGGGGGTGTCGGAAAGATCGATGTGGAGCGTGTCCGTCCCGCGCAGCTTGCTGCTGCGTCCGAGCGTGGTCGTGCCGCGCAAGGTTGATGGTGTGCCGCCAAGGTGGGCGCCCCGAATGGTCGCAGGCGGGACGCTGCTGGGGGCGATGCCGCCGATTTCGTTGGGCGAGGGGAAGTAGGTCTTCAGGCGGGACTGCACCGCATCGGCCTGTTGGCGCAGCCCGTGCCGGCTGTAGGTGGTGTACAAGGCCAGTAAGCAGTCGGCGATCTGGCGTGCGTACAGGGTACGCAGGTTGGCATCTCCCAGAATGCCGTCCAGCACGCGCAGCGAAGCGCTGTCCTCGCGCGCGCGCACCAGCCGGCGCGACAGGCGCAGTTGCTCGTCCACCGGCAGCAGGCTCAGCAGGCGCGGCTGCGCGATCTGCAGGAACGCCTTGCGCAAGTCCTCGCTGATGCGCTTGCCGCGAAACCAGAGCACCCGCAGCGCCGCATCGGACAGCAACTCGCCGTCGGGCGACAGCAGCGCCGTGTTGAGGTAGGCAATCAGGTACTCGGGATTGTCGGGATGCTGATCGGCCAATTCGCCATAGAGGCGCGCGGCGCGGCGTGTGTCCAGTCGGGCTGCCGCTTCTTGTGCCTGTCGCAGCAGGTTGGATCGACGCTCGGTGCGGTCGTCTTCAGCAAACTCCGCGGCCACCAGACGATCGATCCTGGCGCGGTCGCGCGGCTGAAGCAGCCATGCGAGCAGGGCGCCAGCCGCGATACCGCCCAGGTGCGCCGAGTAAGCCACCTGCGATTTGCCGCCGCTGATTGCCCACTGGACCAGTTCGTTGAGCATCCAGACCGGAAGCAACGCCAGAGCTGGCACCTTGGCCGTGTCGAAGTAGACGAACAGCCAGTAGAAAACCCGAACGCGTCGCTTACCGTACAGCACCGCCACCATCGCCATCGCACCGGCTATCGCGGCCGAGGCTCCTACCAGAAGGCTCGGTGAGAGCATCACGTGGGCGAAACCCCCGGCCACGCCGGCCGCCAAGTAGGCGCCAAGAAAGCGCGCCCGGCCCAGCGCGGCCTCGGCAAACGGGCCCGCCAGCAGCAGCACCAGCATGTTGCCGACGAGGTGCCCGAGCGAGCCGTGCAGGAACTGGTAGCTGAGGTAGCGCAGCCAGCCGCCGTCGGCGACGAGTCCAAAGCTCCGCGTGAATGAGCGGTCGAGCTCGCTATCGACGCGCCGCCTGGCTTCCCGCCAACCGGCGTACTGCGGGTCGCCGGGCACGATCACGCGACCGGCGCGGAGCGCACGGGCGAACTCTGCGTCCGATTCGATCAGCAGCAGCAGCTGCCCTGGCTGCTTCTGCAAAGCCGCAAGGCGCGCCAGCCCCGCACGATCGTCGCGCTGGCGCAGCCACTCCTGGTAGCGCGGCGCCTCTATGGTCGCGAGGCTGGCTGCAGCGTACAGCTTGCCGGCGCTTTCGAAGTGGCGCTGGTCGCCGGATTGCAAGACCAGGTAGACGAGCGCATTGAGCAACACGAGCGTCAGCGTGACCAGCGGCAGGTTGCGCGCGTTCAGGCGGGTCTGGTAGGGCAGCACCAACACGGCAGCGCGCTCCCGCCTAAAGGGTGCGGGCCAATCGAGCCCGCGCGACGGTGCTGCCGTCGGGCGCGCCCCGATCCAGGCGCCCGGCGCCGCCCTTGCCCGGGCCGCAGCCGGCGCCGGCAACGCCGCAGGGGATCTCTTGGGCAGCCATGGCTGGCATATCGGTTTGCCGGTCGCCGCCTTGGGCGTGAGCGCGCGCGAGCAGCGCGTCGAGCTTGCGTGCGTCGGCGATGAAGACGCGAATGCCCTCGGCGAGCTTGTCGCTGGCCATGACATCGTCGTTGAGCAATTGGCGGAACTCCGGTTCAGCCAGCCGCCGACGCGGCGCCAGCGCACTCGGTGCCGTCAGCATCCGCGGCACCGGGCCGCTGGCTGCGGCCAACTCGTCCAGCAGTTCCGGGCTAATGGTGAGCAGGTCGCAACCCGCCAGCGCGAGAACTTGTCCCGTATTGCGAAAGCTGGCGCCCATGATCTCGGTGCGGTACCCGCCGCTCTTGAGCCGCTCAAAGATGGCGCGTACCGAGCGCACCCCCGGATCGTTGGCGCCGGCGTTGGCGGCCTCGTCCCAATGGGGGCCGGCCTGTTTGCGGAACCAGTCGTAGATGCGGCCGACGAAGGGCGAGATCAGGGTCACGCCGGCATCCGCGCAGGCCTGCGCCTGGGGCAGCGAAAACAGCAGCGTGAGATTGCAGTGGATGCCTTCGCGTTCGAGTGCTTCGGCCGCGCGGATGCCCTCCCAGGTGGCGGCGATCTTGATCAGCACGCGCTCGCGGTCGACGCCGGCCGCCTCGTACAGCGCGATCAGACGGCGCGCCCTGCCCAAGGTCGCGCGCACGTCGAACGACAACTGCGCGTCGACCTCGGTCGAGACCCGGCCGTCGATGCGGCGCAAGATCTCGGTGCCGAAGCCCACCAGGACGTGGTCCCCCGCCAGATCGGGCGGCTCGTCCCCGGCCCGCGCCAGGCTTGCCTCGATCAGTGCGCGGTACTCCGCCTTCTGGGCGGCCTTCAGGATGAGCGACGGATTGGTGGTGGCGTCGCGCGGGCGCAGACGGGAGATGGCAGCAAGATCGCCCGTATCCGCGACGACTACGGTGTGTTGCTGCAGCAATAGCAGCGAGTTGGTCATGCTAGGGGAGACCCGGCCATTGTTTGAAAAGCTATACTCAACCAGTCTAACTAGTGCGTCCCCGCGCCCGGCGATTTGTCCCGACCAGTGGTCGGAACGCCGGGGTGTGAGGTCTGCCGCTCCCGCGTACTCAACGGTACGAATCGGCTCGTCCCGGCCCATGGTCGGTCGCGCCAAACTTGGGAGCCGAACCGGGCGGGTCCCGGGGATCGCACCCTCGTCGGAGCATTCGTCTTGTCGTCGCTGATTGCCGATGCCCGTCCCCACGCGCTGCTCGCGCTGGCCGACGGGACGATTTTTCGCGGCCGTTCGATCGGTGCCGCAGGCCATGCGGTCGGTGAAGTGGTCTTCAACACGGCCATCACCGGCTACCAGGAGATCCTGACCGACCCGAGTTACCGCGGCCAGATCGTCACGCTGACCTACCCGCACATCGGCAACACCGGGGCCAACGCCGAGGACGTCGAATCCGGCCGTGTGCATGCCGCGGGTCTGGTGATCCGCGACCTGCCGCTGGTGCACTCTAGTTTTCGCGCCCAGTGGCCGCTGTCGGAGTACCTGCGGCGCGAGAACGTGGTGGCAATTGCCGATGTCGACACACGCAAGCTCACGCGCATCCTGCGCGATGGCGGCGCGCAGGCAGGCGCCATCGTGGTCGGCCACGACGCGGCGCACGCGGTGGCGCTGGCGCGCAGTTTCCCCGGCATGGCGGGGCTCGACCTGGCCAAGGTGGTCAGCACGGCCGAGCCGTATGAATGGACCGAGACCGAATGGGAACTGGGGCGCGGCTACGGCACCCGGTCGGCATCGAGGTTCCATGTGGTTGCCTACGACTTCGGCGTCAAGCGCAACATCCTGCGCATGCTGGCCGCCAGAGGCTGCCGCATCACGGTGCTGCCGGCGCAGACGCCGGTGGCCGAGGCGCTCAGGCACCAGCCCGACGGTTTGTTTCTCGCCAACGGACCGGGCGATCCGGAGCCTTGCGACTACGCGATCGAGGCGGCGCGCGCACTGATTGAACAAGGCCTGCCGACCTTTGGCATCTGCCTGGGCCACCAGATCATGGGTCTGGCGGCCGGCGGCCGGACGCTCAAGATGAAGTTCGGTCATCACGGCGCCAACCATCCGGTGCAGGACCTGGAGGATGGCCGGGTGCTGATCACCTCGCAGAACCACGGCTTCGCGGTCGACCCGACCACGCTGCCGGCCCGCTGCAAGGTCACGCACGTGTCGCTGTTCGACGGCTCGCTGCAGGGCTTCCGCTACACCGACCGCCCCGCGTTCTGCTTTCAGGGCCACCCGGAGGCCAGCCCCGGCCCGCACGACGTGGCGTATCTGTTCGACCGCTTCATCAAGCACATGCAGGAGCGTGCGTGAGCCGCGAAGTCGTCCGCGCCGCCTTGCAGCAGGCGCACGCGGCGCTCGAGGCGCTGCTGGCCGACGAAGCAATGTTGGCCAATATCGAGCGCGCGGGTGCGCTGCTGGCCGCGACCTTTGTCGCCGGCGGCAAGGTGTATTCGTGCGGCAATGGCGGCTCGATGTGCGATGCCATGCACTTCGCCGAGGAGCTCACCGGCCGCTATCGCGATGACCGGCCGGGCTACGCCGCCACCGCGATTGCGGACGCCAGCCACCTGTCGTGTGTCGGCAATGATTACGGCTACGAACAGGTGTTCGCGCGCTATGTGCAGGCGCACGGGCGCTCCGGTGATGTGCTGCTGGCGATCACCACGAGCGGCACCAGCAAGAACGTGGTGGCCGCTGCCAAGAAAGCCCGCGAGCTTGGCGTCAACGTGATCGCGCTCACTGGCAAGCCAGACACGCCGATCACCGAGCTGGCCGACATCGCCATCGTCACCCCCGGCGGCAAGTACGCGGATCGTGTGCAGGAACTGCACATCAAGGTGATCCACATCCTGATCGAACTGGTCGAGCGCAAGCTCGCGCCGGGGAACTACGAAGAAGCCTAGATCGCGATGAAAGTCGACCTTCTAGCCGAGTGTGCGCGGCTCGCCGACCAACTCGAGGCGCTTAGCGCATCGCAGACGCAGCTCGGCCAGAAGGCGCAGGCGTCGTTGAAGCAACTGACGACCGCATCGAGGGCAATGCTTCACTTGATGCGCCAGGTCAGCGAGAACTACATCGATCTGACCGCCTATGACGTCGGCGACAACCGCTGGAGCGAGGCGCGCGCATGGTGGGACTCTCTGCCGCCAGGGCGCCTTGAGCGGTTGCAGATCGATGAACTCGTGAAGGAGCACAGCGCGACGCTCGCGCGGTTGTACCGTGCTTCGCTCGACTTCACGTCGATCACGAAGTTCGGAGAGGCGGAGCTGGCGTTTGCCCGGGAGATCGGTGATGAGTTCCGCATCTACAAGAAAATCTGGAGGCGGCTGAAGCAACTGTTGGTCGACGGGCGCTCGTATCGGCTATTCAACGAGGGACAGGCACGTGCGGTCATTGGCTTGTTCAACCTGTTACTGCGCCACGGTCTTGTGACAAAGTGCGACGCGCAGATCAAGAGGGGGGCGGACAGCCGAGTAGTTGATCTGGCGGGAGTCATCGCGGAACTGCGAAAGGCACCTCTCGCAGACGACGACAAGCTATTCGTCCGCTATGAACTGGATCGCCGCCGCCAGGGTTTGCTCACCGGAGGTTGGTTCGAGGCGTATTCGTACCATGTCTTTAACAACATGCTCAGCAGGTTCTCGGTCGACTTCGAGCTGTACAGCCGGGTGCAGTATGAAGCCAGCCTCGCGGCCAAGGCAGTGTCGCGCGGGGACATCGATTTGCTGGTCGGCCTGCAAGACCAGATCATCATTGTCGAGTGCAAGTCGGCTGAGCTTTCGGCCGACGAGGCGAACCGCGTTATCCAGAAGACACGCTTCTTGAGGGACGTCTTCTCCAGCACAGGTATCAAGGAAACCCTGTTCATGCTGGTCTGCGTGCCGGCCGAGACCGATGAGGCGCAGGCTGTGCTCGATCATGTCGAGGCCGAAGGCATTGAGGTGGTAGAGCCGCAGGACATTCGGACCTTCCTAAGTGGGAAATTGGCGTCAAACCATGAAGCTTGACCGGCCGGCGAAGTGGTGCACTGCAGTTGCTACCGACCCCAATGAAAAGTAAGGCAGCACAACAAAAATGCCGAAACGTACAGATCTGAACTCCATCCTGATAATCGGCGCCGGTCCGATCGTCATCGGCCAGGCCTGCGAGTTCGACTACTCCGGCGCGCAGGCGTGCAAGGCGCTCAAGCAGGAGGGCTATCGCGTCATCCTGGTCAACAGCAATCCTGCAACGATCATGACCGACCCGGAGACGGCCGACGTCACCTACATCGAGCCCATCACATGGCAGGTGGTCGAGCGCGTTATCGCCAAGGAAAGGCCGGATGCGATCCTGCCGACCATGGGCGGGCAGACGGCGCTTAACTGCGCCATGGATCTGTACAAGAACGGCGTGCTCGCCAAGTACGGCGTGCAGCTCATCGGCGCCTCGCCCGAGGCGATCGAGATGGCCGAGGACCGGCTGAAGTTCAAGGAGGCGATGACGCGCATCGGGCTGGGCTCGGCGCGCTCGGGCATTGCGCACACGCTGGCCGAGGCGCTGGCGGTGCAGGAGCAGCTCGGTTTCCCGGCCGTGATCCGCCCGAGCTTCACCCTCGGCGGCACCGGCGGCGGCATCGCCTACAACATGGAGGAGTTCGTCGGCATCTGCACGCGCGGGCTGGACCTGTCGCCCACGCGCGAGCTCCTGATCGAGGAGTCGCTGATCGGCTGGAAGGAGTACGAGATGGAGGTGGTCCGCGACAAGGCGGACAACGCCATCATCATCTGCTCGATCGAGAACTTCGACCCGATGGGCATCCACACGGGCGACTCGATCACCGTGGCGCCGGCGCAGACGCTGACGGACAAGGAATACCAGATCATGCGCAACGCGAGCATCGCGATCCTGCGCGAGATCGGCGTGGAGACCGGCGGCTCCAACGTGCAGTTTGCGATCAACCCGCGCGACGGCCGGATGATCGTGATCGAGATGAACCCGCGCGTGTCGCGCTCGTCGGCGTTGGCCTCCAAGGCGACCGGCTTTCCGATCGCCAAGGTGGCCGCCAAGCTGGCGGTCGGCTACACCCTGGACGAGCTGCGCAACGAGATCACCGGCGGCAGGACGCCGGCCAGCTTCGAGCCCAGTATCGACTACGTGGTCACCAAGGTGCCGCGCTTTGCCTTCGAGAAGTTCAAGCAGGCGGACAACCACCTCACCACGCAGATGAAGAGCGTGGGCGAGGTGATGGCCATCGGCCGCACCTTCCAGGAGTCGCTCCAGAAAGCGTTGCGCGGGCTGGAGGTCGGCGTCGACGGTTTCGATGAACGGACCACGGACCGCGACGAAATCGTCGAGGAGATCGGCGAGCCCGGACCGGACCGCATCTGGTTCGTGGCCGACGCCTTCCGCATCGGCATGACGGTGGGCGAGGTGCACGAGGAGACCGGCATCGATCCGTGGTTCCTGGCGCAGATCGAGGAGCTGATCCGCATCGAGGAGCGCGCCAGGGCGACCTCGCTCGCGGCGCTCGGGGCCGAGGAGCTGCGCTTGCTCAAGCGCAAGGGCTTCGCGGACCGGCGCCTGGCCCGGTTGTTCGGCGTCAAGCCGGAGGCCGTGCGCGCAGCGCGCCTGCAGCACGGCGTGCGGCCCGTGTACAAGCGCGTCGATACCTGTGCGGCCGAGTTCGCCACCACCACCGCCTACATGTACTCCACCTATGAAGAGGAGTGCGAGGCGCAGCCGACTGGCCGCAAGAAGGTGATCGTGCTCGGCGGCGGCCCCAACCGCATCGGCCAGGGCATCGAGTTCGACTATTGCTGCGTGCATGCCGCCTTTGCGCTGCGGGGTGAGGGCAAAGAAGACGGATTCGAGACCATCATGGTCAACTGCAATCCGGAAACGGTGTCCACCGACTACGACACGAGCGATCGCCTGTATTTCGAGCCGCTCACGCTCGAGGACGTGCTGGAGATCGTCGACAAGGAGCGGCCGTTCGGCGTGATCGTCCAGTACGGCGGCCAGACGCCGTTGAAGCTGGCGCGCGACCTCGAGGCCCATGGCGTACCGATCATCGGCACCTCGCCGGACTCGATCGACATGGCCGAGGACCGCGAGCGCTTCCAGAAGCTGCTGTTCCGGCTGAACCTGAAGCAGCCGCCCAACCGCACTGCGCGCAGCGAGGGCGAGGCGCTCGAGCTGGCCGAGCAGATCGGCTACCCGCTGGTGGTGCGCCCGAGCTACGTGCTCGGCGGCCGCGCCATGGAAATCGTGCACGAGAGCCGCGATCTGGAGCGCTACATGCGCGAGGCGGTCAAGGTCTCCAACGATTCGCCGGTGCTGCTCGACCGCTTTCTCGACGACGCCATCGAGGTCGACGTCGACTGCCTGTCCGACGGCACCGAGGTGGCCATCGGCGGCGTGATGGAGCACATCGAGCAGGCCGGCGTGCACTCGGGCGACTCGGCCTGCTCTTTGCCGCCGTATTCCCTGTCGGCCGCGGTGGTCGACGAGCTCAAGCGGCAGACCGCGCAGATGGCACGCGCACTGAATGTCTGCGGCCTGATGAACGTGCAGTTTGCGATCAAGCAAGACGGCGGCCAGCCCGTGATCTACGTGCTCGAGGTCAACCCGCGCGCCTCGCGCACCGTGCCCTTCGTCTCCAAGGCCACCGGCGTGCCGCTGGCCAAGATTGCCGCCCGGTGCATGGCCGGCCGCAGCTTCCGCGATCAGGGGCTGCGCGTCGAGGACATCGAGGTGGTGCCGCCGTACTTCTCCGTGAAAGAGGCGGTGTTCCCGTTCGTCAAGTTCCCGGGGGTGGACCCGCTGCTCGGGCCGGAAATGCGCTCAACCGGCGAGGTGATGGGCGTGGGCCGCACCTTCGGCGAGGCCCTGTTCAAGTCGCAACTGGGCGCGGGTGCCTCGCTGCCGCCCAGCGGAACCGTGTTCCTCAGCGTCAAGGACGCCGACAAGCCCAAGGTGATCGAGATCGCGCGTCTGCTGCACGACATGGGCTACAGCCTGGTCGGCACGCGCGGCACGGCCAGCGCGGTGGAGGAGGCCGGCATCCCGATCAGGCCGGTGAACAAGGTCAAGGACGGCCGCCCGCACGTCGTCGACCTGCTGAAAAACGGCGACATCGACCTCGTCATCACTACGGTGGCCGAGAACCGCGCGCAGATTGCCGACTCGCGCTCCATCCGCACCACGGCGCTGGCGCAGCGGGTCACCTACTACACCACCGTAGCCGGTGGCCGCGCGGCCATCGAGGGCATGAAGCACCTGGCCGCGCTCGAGGTCTACGACCTTCAGGGGCTGCATCGTCAGCTAGCCTCAGGCGCCGCTGCCCTGACCCGGGCCGGGGGCTTGCCTGCAGGTTGAATTGCCGGCAGCCGGCCGCTACAGTGTCACTGCGCCTCGGCCTTGGTCGGGGCGTTGTTTTTCCCGAGCCGTATTCCGGCCTTCAAACCCAGGTTTTCCGTCATGCCCATCCCCATCACCGCGCGCGGCGCGGAGAAGCTCAAAGAGGAATTGCAGCGCCTGAAAAGCGCGGATCGCCCGGCGGTGATCCAGGCCATCAAGGAGGCACGCGAGAAGGGTGACCTTTCGGAGAACGCCGAGTACGACGCCGCGCGTGAGCGCCAGGGCTTCATCGAGGGTCGCATCCAGGAACTGGAAGGCAAGGTCGGCGCCCTGCAGATCATCGACCCGGCGGCGGTCGACGCCGGCGGCCGGATTGTCTTCGGCGCCACGGTCGCGCTGGAGGACCTGGTGGCGGGCGTGCAGGTCAAGTACCAGATCGTCGGTGATGACGAAGCCGACATCAAGGCGGGCCTGATCTCGATCTCGAGCCCGATCGCGCGCGCGCTGATCGGCAAGAGCGAAGGCGATGTGGTCGAGGTCGCCGCGCCCGGCGGCATCCGCGAGTACGAGGTGCTCGAGGTCCACTACGCCTGATCGAGCGGCCTGCCGGCGGCACGCCGGGAGGTGGCCGCGGCGCGCCCGCCCGCCTCAGCGGCCGACCGCCTTGCGCCGGGGCGCGGAGGGCCGCTCGGCGCGGATCTCGCCGCGGCCTGGCTTGCCCCGTTGCGCGGTCGTAGCCCCGCCTGCAGCCCGGGCGGGCGGGCGCGCCGGCGCCTTGGGTGAGCGGGTCGGCGGGGGCGGCGGCGCATCGGGCAGCGGCCGGTACAGCACCAGGATCTTGCCGATGCTCTGGACCCGTGCCGCCGACAGCCGCTCGGCCAGTTGCACGAAGATGTCTTCCCGTGCCGCGCGCTCGTCGCCCGGCACCTTGATCTTGATGAGCCCGTGCGCGTTGAGTGCGCGATCCACTTCCTTGACCACCGCCTCCGTGAGCCCCTCGGCCCCCAGCAGCACGACCGGATTGAGCCGGTGCGCCCGGCCCTTGAGCTCCTGGCGCTCGTGCGGTGTCAGAGTCAGTTGTGTCATTTGAGCCCTCCCGTCATCCCGTGGCCAAGGTTAAGTCCAGCAGCGGCAAGAAGCACCGTTCCAATCCGGAGTGGCTGCGCCGTCACGTCACCGATCCGTATGTCAAGCAGGCCGCTGCCCAAGGTTACAGGTCGCGGGCCGCCTTCAAGCTGGCAGAGATCGATGACAGACTGAAGCTGCTCAGACCGGGCGCCGTGGTGGTCGACCTGGGCAGCGCGCCCGGCAGCTGGACCCAGGTGGTACGCGAGCGGCTGACGGACCGGGGCGGTGCGGTCCGGGGCCGGATCATCGCGCTCGATCTGCTGCCCATGGACCCGCTGCCCGACGTGACCTTCATCCAGGGCGACTTCCGCGACGAGGCGGTGGAGGCACAACTGGCCGAGGCGCTGGCCGGCGCCCCGGTCGATCTCGTGCTGTCGGACATGGCGCCCAACCTGTCGGGGATCGCGGCAGCCGATGCGGCCCGCAGCAGCCACCTGGCCGAGATCGCCATCGAGTTCGCGCGGCGGCACCTGCGCCCGTCCGGGGCGGTGTTACTCAAGGCATTCCAGGGCAGCGGGTTCAGTCAACTGGTCGAGCTACTGAAGCGCGAGTTCGTGACCGTCGGCGTGCGCAAGCCGGCGGCGTCCCGGGCCGAATCCGCGGAAACCTACCTGTTCGCCCGGGGTCTGAAGCAGCAGCCGCGGTGAAGTGGCGGCGGCCGCGGCGGCGGTCCGCCGGGTCCTGAGGCTTCCCCCAGCCATCACCGTGGTTGAAAAGCCAACCCGCCGGCCGCAATTGAACGGGGTTTATCCGGTTGTCTTTGCGCCGTTTCCCCGTCCAAGCAGTCGAAACCGCCTAGAATGCCTCGTACCCCCCGGCCCGCCGACCTGCTCGACGCGGGTGACCTCAGGAGCCTGTCTTGAACAACAACATGCTCGCGAAAGCTGCCATCTGGCTGGTGATCGCGCTCGTTCTGTTCACCGTCTTCAAGCAGTTCGAGGGACGCCAGCGCCCCGGTGAAACGTACCTGCCTTACTCGGACTTCCTGGCCGAAGTCAGGTCGGGGCGGTTGAAGCAGGTCACCATTCAGGAGTCGGGCATGACGCCCGAGGTGGTGGCTATTACGCAGGACGACCGGCGCATCCGCACCGTTGGCACGGCGCTCGACCGCGGCCTGATGGGCGACCTCATCGGCGCCGGCGTCAAGGTCGACGTCAAGCCGCGCGAGGAGCAGTCGCTGCTCACCTCGATCTTCGTGTCCTGGTTCCCGATGCTGCTGCTGATCGGCGTGTGGATCTTCTTCATGCGCCAGATGCAGGGCGGTGGGCGCGGCGGCGCCTTCAGCTTCGGCAAGAGCCGGGCGCGCATGCTCGACGAGAGTAACAACAGCATCACCTTCGTCGACGTGGCCGGCTGCGACGAGGCCAAGGAAGAGGTTCAGGAGCTGGTCGAGTTCCTGCGCGATCCGTCCAAGTTCCAGAAGCTGGGCGGCCGCATCCCGCGCGGCGTGCTGATGGTGGGCTCGCCGGGCACCGGCAAGACGCTGCTCGCCAAGGCGATCGCCGGCGAGGCCAAGGTGCCGTTCTTCTCGATCTCCGGCTCGGACTTCGTGGAGATGTTCGTCGGCGTGGGTGCGGCGCGCGTGCGGGACATGTTCGAGCAGGCCAAGAAGCACGCCCCCTGCATCATCTTCATCGACGAGATCGACGCCGTGGGCCGGCAGCGCGGCGCAGGCCTGGGCGGCGGCAACGACGAGCGCGAGCAGACACTCAACCAGATGCTGGTCGAGATGGACGGCTTCGAGACCGGCCAGGGCATCATCGTGATCGCCGCCACCAACCGGCCCGACGTGCTCGACCCCGCGCTGCTGCGCCCGGGCCGCTTCGATCGCCAGGTGGTGGTGCCGCTGCCGGACATCCGCGGCCGCGAGCAGATCCTCAACGTGCACATGCGCAAGGTGCCGATCGGCGCCGACGTCAAGGCCGACGTCATCGCCCGCGGCACGCCCGGCTTCTCTGGCGCCGACCTGGCCAATCTGGTCAACGAGGCAGCCCTGTTCGCTGCGCGCCGCAACGGCCGCGTGGTGGAAATGGAGGACTTCGAGCGCGCCAAGGACAAGATCATGATGGGCGCCGAGCGCAAGTCGATGGTCATGTCCGAAGAGGAGCGCAGGAACACCGCGTACCACGAGTCGGGCCATGCCATCGTCGCCAAGCTGCTGCCCAAGGCCGATCCGGTCCACAAGGTCACGATCATCCCGCGCGGCCGCGCCCTTGGCGTCACCATGCAGTTGCCCGAGCAGGACCGTTACGCCTACGACCGCGATTACCTTTTGAGCCGCATTGCCGTGCTCTTTGGCGGACGCATCGCCGAAGAGCTCTTCATGAACCAGATGACCACCGGCGCCAGCAACGACTTCGAGCGCGCCACGCAAATGGCGCGCGACATGGTCACCCGCTACGGCATGAGCGACGTGCTGGGCCCGATGGTGTACGCCGAGAACGAAGGCGAAGTCTTCCTCGGCCGCTCGATCACCAAGACCACGCACATGTCCGAGGCGACGATGCAGAAGGTGGACAGCGAAATCCGCCGCATCATCGACGAGCAGTACGCGCTGGCGCGGCGCCTGCTGGAAAGCAACCGCGACAAGGTCGAGGCGATGACCAAGGCGCTGCTCGAGTGGGAAACCATCGACGCCGACCAGATCGACGACATCACCCAGGGCAAGCCGCCGCGTCCGCCCAAGTCCACCACGTCCAGCGGCAAGCCGCCGGCGGG
>Ga0209985_10001321_pt1 | contig 24641 bp, 17 predicted proteins | sample NOAtaG_FD_187305 | JGI IMG/M metagenome (GOLD analysis project Ga0209985, IMG submission 187305) | Freshwater lake microbial communities from Lake Erie, under a cyanobacterial bloom - NOAA_Erie_Diel6S_1000h metaG (SPAdes) (version 2) | ecosystem: Environmental > Aquatic > Freshwater > Lake ...
CATGAGACGTCCCTTTTCCGTGGCCACCAGTTCAGTGTAGAGCGGCACCAGGAACTTGCGGCGTCCAACGGTGCTCAGGAACCGGTCGAGTGTTGGATAGGCCGCGTCGTGATCGTTGCGGATGCACTGCTCCAACCAGGCGGCCAATACTTCGGAATTGCCACTGTTGGTAAGGCCGAAGGCCATGTCCAGGTCGTCCAACTGCGTGGTCGACAGGTTGGCAGGCAAATGACGAAGGAAGTGCATCCACTCGAAGGTGCTCCACCCGTTCGTCGCCAGGTCCGATGCCTTTATGCCCTGCTGCCATCGGGCCAACTCGCTTTCCACCTTGGTGAACTTGTCCGACACGGGTGTTGGTGCATCCGCCGGCAGGCCCGGACCGTCCACCCATGCAGAGATGTCCAATTCGACGTTGTTCGGGGCCAGCAATTGCTCATCCAAGTAGGCCAGGAACCGGTCCGTGGTCATGCTTTGGAAGGCGAACGTATCGAAGTAGCCACGCAGGAAGGCGTCGAATTTCTGTCGCCCCACTTTCGATTCCAACAGCTTCAGGAACGCGAAGCCCTTTTCATAGGCGATGTCCGTCATTCCATCATCGGGGTCCCGGCCCTCCAAGTGCAAGCGCAGGTGCGTATCGGCCGAATGCCCTTCCTTCTCCAATCGGGCAAGTGTGGCTTGCAGATCCTGGCGCCCCAGGATCTGAAGCATGCCCGCATGGCTTTCTCCGTACAAGGCCTCGCTGATACGGTTCTCGAAATAGACGGTGAACCCCTCGTTCAACCAGAAGTCGTTCCACGTCGCATTGGTCACCAGATTGCCGCTCCAACTGTGGGCCAGCTCGTGGGCGATCAAGGCGGTCAACGACCGGTCGCCGGCAATGATGGTGGGCGTGGCAAAGGTCAACCTGGGATTCTCCATGCCTCCGAACGGGAAGCTTGGCGGAAGCACGATCACATCATAACGGCCCCAACGATACGGACCATAAAGGGCTTCGGCCGCTTCCAACATGCGCTCGGTATCGGCGAATTCCCATGCCGCCTTTGCCACCACGCTGCGCTCGGCATAGACGCCCGTGCGTTCGCCCAAGGGCCTGAAATCAAGATCTCCCACCGCTAACGCGATCAAGTAGGCCGGGATCGCCTGCTCCATACTGAACGTGTACGACCCATCCGAACTGCGCTGCTGTGGGTTGGATGCGCTCATCACCGCCATGAGCTCTGCAGGGACCTTAACACGGGCATCGTAGGTAATGCGGATACCGGGACTGTCCTGCACGGGGATCCAAGTGCGCGTAAGGATGGCCTGCCCTTGAGTGAACAGGAAAGGGTGCTTGCGATCGGCCGTCTGCTGGGGGGCCAACCATTGCAAGGCCTTGGCATGGCTGGTGGTCCTGTAGTCCACGGCGATCTGCTTGCTATCGCTCTTGATGGGGATTCCCAACGACCTGCCCAGAAGCGTACTATCGCCCACCTGGTATTCCACCGGTCGTCCATCCACGCGAACGGCGTCCACCTTCAGCCCATCGGTATCGAGGTAGATGGTGTCGCTACCATGGGGATCGATCGCATATCCGGCAGTGCCCGAAATGGTACGTGCGTCCATATCCACCCGGATATCGAGATCAAGGTGGGTGATACGCGCGTTGCTGACACTGGCATGCGTGTGGGTATCCATGGCTTCATCGCTTGTTGTCGGCTGGTCCGCGCCTACGTCGGGCCCGGCGCCGGAACAGGAAGTGAACAAGGCGGCGAACAGGGCCACCCGGGAGAAGGTCAGTCGTATCATGACGGGAAATGCGGAGCGCAAATGTAGCCGCACCAAGTGCAGCCGGGAGCGAACCAGCGACCAGCCCGATAAACAGGGGGATGCACGACCGGGCCGCTCGCACCAGGTCATTGACAATGCATCATTCCCGTTCGGCCCGTTGAAGGACTTGGCGCCACAAGCACTAGCGCGTGTTGTACGAACACACTGACCAAGAGGGATGTAAATGAGGAAGGCCACCAAAAGGTGACCTTCCATTTGCCAGTCGGGGTGACTGGTCCCGAGGCCTCGGGACGAACCAGCGACCAGACGGGCGATCAGCAGGAAGCATGGGAGGCCACTGTTCTCAGCACATTGACCATGCCTTGATCTCCTAGGCACCCGGCCCCTGCCTGCTCAACAGGCATTTCGCATGTTGCAAGCACGAACCAAATGGGGGCGTAAATGAAGAAGGCCACCCTAAGGTGACCTTCCATTTACCAGTCGGGGTGACTGGATTCGAACCAGCGACCACTTGCACCCCATGCAAGTGCGCTACCGGGCTGCGCTACACCCCGAGGGGCCGCAAATGTAGAAAAGTCCCGGGAACTTGAACGGTGTGCTAAAGACCGGACCGACTAAAGCACGTCCCAATTGCAAAGCAGGGCGAAAGCAATGAGGGCCAGGTACACCATGAGTGTCATGAGACCCGGGCTGAACTTGCGCATGATGGCTTGCATGGTGATCGGTTTTAATGGGTACGACACAAAGATCCGATCTGCATGGCGCCTCCCGTATTACGGCAACGCTAACTCACGTGCTGTTATCAACAGGTCGCCTGTTGATCATGCACGAACAGGGCAAACGGTTGAGGCGTTTGACGAACGGTCCGACCCGGGGCATCAGCCGACGATAGCTTTGCCGCCCCATTGTCCCTTTGCTCTTCCCCCATGCGCCACTTCCTCAGCCTGCTCACCATTCTTCTATGCCTCGGGGCCTCGGCACAGCGCGCCTTCACCGTCAGTGGCTACGTGAAGGATGCGGCCAGTGGCGAGGCCCTCATCGGTGCCAATGTGTTCGTTAAGGAGACCATGCGGGGCTCGGCCACCAACGTATATGGATACTACGTTCTGAACCTGGAGCCAGGAACCTACACCCTGGCCATGAGCTATATCGGCTACGAGGACTGGACACGGACCATTGAAGTGAACGCCGACCAAAAGATCAATATCGATGCTGTGCCCAAGGCCATCATGGCCAAGGAGTTCGAAGTGGTGGGCGAGCGGAAGCAGGACAATACGGAAGGCACCCAGATGGGCACCGTCGAACTCGACGTTCAGAAACTGAACACCCTGCCCGCGTTCCTGGGCGAGGTGGATATCCTGAAAACGATCCAACTCCTGCCCGGTGTGGCCAGCAACGGGGAGGGCAATAGTGGGTTCTATGTACGCGGCGGAGGACCTGACCAGAACCTTATCCTACTGGATGAGGCCACCGTATATAACGCCAGTCACCTCTTCGGATTCTTCAGCGTGTTCAATGCGGATGCCGTGAAGAACATCGAACTGATAAAGGGCGGCATGCCGGCCAATTATGGAGGTCGCATATCCTCCGTCCTGGACATCAGTATGAAGGACGGCAACGACAAAGGCTTCCATGGGCAGGGTGGCATCGGGCTCATCTCCTCCCGCCTCACCCTCGAAGGCCCCATTGTGAAGGACCGCAGCTCGTTCATCGTGAGCGGGAGGCGCACCTACATTGATGTGGTCACCAAGCCCTTCATCAATCCGGAAAGTGCGTTCTCCGGCAGTGGGTACTACTTCTACGACCTCAACGCCAAGGCGAACTACCGCTTCAGCGACAAGGACCGGGTTTTCCTGAGCGGCTACTTCGGCCGCGATGTCTTCGACTTCTCCGGCAGCCAGGAGGGCGACCCGAAATTCCGGATCCCTTGGGGCAATGCCACCCTTGCCGCCCGATGGAACCACGTGTTCGGCCCCAAGCTTTTCATGAACACCACGGCCACCTTCAGCGACTACTCGTTCGCATTCCAGGCCGATCAGGACCAGTTCGCGTTCGAACTGTTCAGTGGCATCAAGGACTACAGCCTCAAGGTAGACCTCTCCCACTATCCCAATGGTCGCCATCGCCTGAAATACGGCGGCCAGTACACCTACCATGTCTATACCACCAGCACGGTGAATGTGAGCAGCGGCGACACTGATTTCGACATCGACACACCGCCTAAGTTGCATGCACACGAGACTGCGCTCTATGTCATGGATGACTTTGATGTGACCGACAAGCTTCGCCTGAACGCCGGCTTACGGCTCACCACCTTCGCACACGTGGGGCCGTTCAAACTGTATGAACTGGATGAGGCGGGTCGCGCGACCGGCGAACCGGAGGAGTTCGCCCCCGGCACCCCTATCGCCAGCTATGCCGCTCTCGAACCACGATTTTCCGCCCGTTACCGGTTGCGCCAAGGCAGTATCAAGGCCTCCTTCAACCGCGGTCAACAGTACGTGCACCTGGCAAGCTTCGGCAGCACTCCGCTTCCCACCGATGTGTGGATCCCCAGCAGCACCAACGTCCGTCCCCAGATCGGCACCCAGTATGCAGCCGGCTATTTCCGGGACCTCATGGACGGGCTGTTCGAGACCAGCGTGGAGGTGTACTACAAGGACTTCGACAACCTGATCGAATACGCCGAGGGCGCCGAACCGGCCAACAACGGGAACACCAACTATGACGCCCAACTGGTGTACGGGGAAGGGTACAGCTATGGCGCTGAGCTCTTCATCAAGAAACGACTGGGCAAAGTGAACGGTTGGGTGGGCTACACCTGGAGCAAGACCATGCGTACTTTTCCCGATATCAATCAGGGCGCGGAGTTCCCCAGCCGCTGGGACCGTCGCAACGACCTGAAGGTGGTGCTGGCCTACGAGCCCAACAAACGCTGGAGCTTCGGTGCCAACTTCGTCTATTCCACCGGACAGGCCGTGACACTCCCGGTGAACCGATACTTCTACGAGGGTCGCGTGGTGAGCGAATACACCCAGCGGAACGGCTACCGCATGGTCTCCTACCACCGCTTGGACCTTGCCGCCACCCTGCACAACAGGACCACCCGCACCGTGACCGACCCCGTGACCCAGGAGACCACCGAGGTCTCCCGACGCTGGAAGAGCAGCTGGACCTTCTCCGTCTATAATGCTTACAACCGGGCGAACCCCTACTTCATCTACTTCGATGCCTCGGGTAACCCCGCCACCAACACGTTCCAAGTGGTGGCCAAACAGGTTTCCCTCTTTTCCATCCTCCCGTCCGTCACCTGGAACTTCCAATTCTGATCCACATGATCGCGCAACGCAACTTCCTCCAAGGCCTGTTCCTGCTGGCCACGACCACCTTGCTGCTGGCCTGCGAAAAGGAGATCACCGTGGACCTTCCAAAGACCGATCCACGCATCGTGGTGGAAGGGACCATTGAGGCCGGCATGCCGCCGATCGTGATCCTTACCCGCACCCAGGGCTATTTCGACCCCACGGACCTGAACAGTATCGCCGCCAGCTTCGTGACAGAGGCCACGGTCACGGTGAACGATGGCACTACGACGCATACCCTGGACCGGGTCTGTAGTGGGGAGCTAACGGAGGAACAGATCGAACTGATCTCCTCATTGACCGGTCTGGACGTGGACTTGCTCACCAACGCCAACATCTGCGCATGGACCAAGCTCACGCTGTCGGGCACACCGGGGACCACTTATCAATTGAACATCCAGACCGAAGGGAAGACCCTATCAGCCACTACGACCATCCCGCAGCCTGTTCAATTGGATTCGCTCTGGTTCAAGCTCGCCCTGCAACAGCCCAACGACGATTCGCTCGGGTTCATTTGGGCCAGGCTTTCCGACCCCGACACCATTGGCAACGGCTACCGATGGCTCGCCAAGCGCATCAACGCCGGCCCCGACGGCGGCCCCAAGGACGACAGCTTCGTGGCCCCGTTCTTCTCCGTGTTCGAGGACCGCTTCGTGAACGGCCTCACCTTCGACTTCAACTTCAATCGTGGCTCGCAACCCTTCAGCGAGGCGGAGGATGACAACAATGAGGAGAGCGGATATTTCAAGCGTGGTGACACGGTGGTGGTGAAGCTCGTCAGCCTCGACCTGGCGTCCTACCGGTTCTACAACTCGTTCCAGAACAATGTGGCCTCGCAGGGCGATGTGTTCAGCAACCCGGCCAATGTGATCAGCAACATCCAAGGCGGACTGGGGCTTTGGAGCGGCTGGGGCGTGAACCCTGTTCTGGATACGGTGGTCTGCCAGCCTTGACCGAAGGCGTTACGGTCAGCGAGTGACCCTGATGATAACGACCGGGTAACCTCCGTCACCGGACCGTGATCGCAGCGGGGCTAACTTCGCGCCCTCATTATCGCCATGAGCACTTCCCCCGAACACGTCAAATGCCTGATCATTGGATCGGGGCCCGCCGGTTATTCCGCTGCCATCTACGCCGCACGCGCCGACCTGAAACCCCTGATGATCGAAGGCCCCCTGCCCGGCGGCCAGCTTACGCAGACCACCGAGGTGGACAACTACCCCGGATACCCCAAAGGCCGCACCGGACCGGACATGATGGAGGACCTCAAGCAGCAAGCCCTGCGCTTTGAGACCGTGATCCGCAATGGCTGGGTGACAAAAGTGGACTTCACCGGACCCGTGCACAAGGTGTGGGTGGATGAGAAGACCGAGATCCACGCGGACACCGTGATCATCAGCACCGGTGCCAGCGCCAAGTGGCTGGGCCTGCCCAACGAGATCCGCCTGCGCGATATCGGTGGCGGTGTGACCGCCTGTGCCGTGTGCGATGGCTTCTTCTACCGCGGCCAGACCGTGGCCTTGGTGGGAGCTGGCGACACGGCCTGCGAAGAGGCCACCTACCTCGCCAAGCTCTGCCCCAAGGTGTTCATGCTCGTGCGCAAGGATGAGTTCCGCGCCAGCAAGGCCATGGTGCACCGTGTACAGAACACCCCGAACATCGAAGTGCTCTTCAATACCGAGGTGAAGGATGTGCTGGGCGAACATGCCGTGGAGGGTATCATTGCCATCAACAACCAAACAGGCGAGGAGCGTAAGCTCGACGTGACCGGCCTGTTCGTGGCCATTGGTCATAAACCTGCTACCGACATCTTCAAGGGCTGGCTTGACATGGATGAGGCCGGCTACCTGAAGCACGATGCCGACCGCACCAGCACCAAGGTCCCGGGCGTGTTCGTGGCCGGCGATTGCGCCGACAAGGTGTACCGCCAGGCCGTTACCAGCGCAGGCAGTGGCTGCATGGCCGCACTGGACGCCGAGCGTTGGCTGGCGGCGCAGGGGAGGCATTAACGCACCACCTGCCAATCGGCATATTCCAGCCAGAACCGCACGATCTCGCGGCTCTTGAACGGGATATCCCAGTCGCCGTCGTAATCCACACGCACGGGCACGAGCACATCGCCGACAAGCGTGTTGCGCACCTTGATGGTGATATCGAAATCCAGGATAACAGAACTGCTGGCGATACGGTAGTTACGTGCCATCACGGCGCCGCTCACCTGGTCGAACCAGGTGTCCATGGTCTTGATCACCGTGCGACCATCGCGGAACTCTGGCTTGGCCTCTGCGCTGAAGACCCAGCATGCCACCCCATCGCGCGTATCGCTCCAGATGCGGAAGTCATACAGCGGTGCCATCTCGGGGCTGAAGAGTGCGAGCTTGTCGCCAATGAAGGGTACACTGGCGATCTCGGTGCCGGGATCGAACATGAACTTCTTCAGCTCGCTCTTGTACTTGTCGAACCGGTTGCCTCGTTCGACCTCCAGCTTCCGCAAGGCAACGGTGTTGTTGGCTGCGAAGGTCCCTTTGGGAAAGAACACATCGTCGTACATCTCCACCGTGAGGAACCTGAACTGCCCTTTCCGGTCACGCAGCTTTCCCGATTCCACCACGCTGTCCAATGCCAGAACGGCCATCGGGCCTGAGCGCTTCAACCTGCCGGAACGAAAGAGCGAAGCGGTCTCCTTCTCCCCTTTGTTGTGTACCCGCAATGCACTGCGCAAGTGGTTCGGGTAATAGCGGGTGTTCAGGAAGGCCTTGTGGAAGGTGGTATCCTCACGCACCTGACGAACGAACGCATCCACATCGAACCCTTGGGCCCGGGCGCTGATCACCACTTCGCTCAACTGGATGTGTCGCAACAAGGTGTCAGGCTGCGCAAGTAACGACCCTCTCGCTGAGAGCAGGAAAACGAGCATGCCGAACAAGACCCTGGGCATCGCGTGAGATACTCCTTGCGGCAGGAATCGGTGCATTTCAGTGCATCCGGGTCGGGCCCAGACTGGAGTACAGTTCGTACTTCTTCTTGACGTACAGCAGGAACTCGTATTGGGTAAGCCCTTTGATCACCGGGTCGGGCACCGCGCAGAAATCGATGAAATCATCGAACGATTCATCGCTGAGGTTGATGATGTCGTACTCCACGTATTTCTGGAGCAGTTCCTTCAACAGTGCACGTTTTCGGTCCTCGTTCTCCAACTGGGCCACCAACCGTTTGCTTCGCTCACGCCGGCTGAACTCCTGGTAAAGGAAGGTGATCGGGCTCTGCAGCGCATCCACCTGGCTGATCCGGTAATCGCTCTCGCGATAACCCAAACGCTCGATATCCTTCTGGATCTCCTGCAAGGTGCGCTGGCTGATGATCTCCACTTCACGCAACTGCACTTGCAAGGACCTCAAGCGCACCACCACGCGATAGCTCGCCTTCGGCACGCTGTCGCGCATGGAGATGGCCTGTGTGACATGCCCCACGGAGCCGATCAGGAGCGTATCGGTCTGCCGGGCGGTCACCGTGAACGAACCATCCGCATTGCCGAAGGTCCCCGATCGCGTGCGTTTGTTCACGATCATCAGGTCGTAATAGGTACGCTCCTGTGTGGGCGAAACCACCTGGCCGTGAATGGTCACCTGGTCCTGGGACAGGCCAACGATGGCCGGCAACATGAAGAGTGTGACCAGAATGCGCTTCACAGGAGCAAAGTTACCGCAGGGCCCTTTCAACATTCGTTCCACAAGACCCCCTGATGAAAAAGGGCCCTCCGCATGACGAAGGGCCCTCCTCAAAAAGGCCTGTGCATCTATAAGCCGGGTCCTGTATCCCCCTTGCGGCGGACCTCCATCATCTATCTGGGACGTCGCTCGCGCGCCGCCTCTATCGACCTACCCTCCGGGATCGGACGGGCCGCCCTTATCCACCTTGCGGTGGAACCCCGGTATACATGGTCTTTCAGCCCGTGGGGTTTACCAAGCTGCCCCGCTCACACGGGGCACTGGTGAGCTCTTACCTCACCTTTTCATCCTTACCAGCCTTGCGGCGGGCGGTCTCCCTTTCTGTGGCACTTTCCGTAACGCGCCCGTTCCCGAACGCGCCCCTTCCCGTTAGGAAGCATGGTGCCCTTTGCTGCCCGGACTTTCCTCCCCAGGCCAATGACCTGGGACGATGGAGCGATGCACAGGATGTCAAGGAACGATCAACGATGACGCAGGATGATGACCTCCGTAGCACCCACCCCATAGCGCCGCATATCCGCATCGTGGAACTGGACGCCATCATAATACTGAAGGATCCGGCGAACCTCCTCCCGCAGCACACCCTCACCCACGCCGTGAATGACGATCAGCTTGCGCTTGCCGTTGCGGATCGCCGACTCCAATGCACGCTCAAAATAACGCAATTGGAACTCCAGCTTTTCGCCATCGCTCAACCGGGTCTCGTCCTCCACCAGCTCGTGCAGGTGCAGGTCCACCTCGGCAATGCCTTTGTCATCCGGCTTCTTCGGGGTCTTACCCGGGCGTACCAACTGACCCTTTTTCCGACGCTTCTCCTCCAGCACATCATTCGCCGCGATCAGGCTCGCCTGGTGATCGCTCAACCGCACCAGGGCCAGTTCACGCTCCCGATCGGCACGGACCAGCCCCTTGGTGGAACGGTCCAGCTCAAAGCCATCATCCGTCCGCACACGCACGATGCCCGCCCCCAATATCTCCAGCACGACCCCGCCCCCCACTTCGTCGAGGAAGGTGATACGGTCGCCAGGCATGAACTTTGACGCGGACATTTCGCAAATTTACGGGTCCATGAACGCCTTTCCCCATCCGCGCCGCCCGCTCCTTGTATTGCTCCTCACTATGGCATTGGCCCACCCGGCCCTTGCACAGACCGACGGAACCTGTGTGGCCATTGGGGGGCGGCCGGCCTTGGACAAATTGTTCGAACAGGAACTGAACTACCCGCCAGCTGCGTTGGAGGCAGGCATCAAGGGCGAGGTGGTGATCACCGTTCACCTGCATCCCGACGGTGCCCTGCGAGACATTACCGTTGGCCGGACGGTGAGCCCTGAATGTGATGCCGAGGCATTGCGGCTGGTCAGGATGGTGCGATGGAAACCGGCCACAAGTGGAGAGCTCTGCTCGCCCAAGGACCATTACCTCGCCGTTCCGTTCGACCCCGCGAAGTACAAGCGTTGGCTGAAAGGTCGCCACGCACACACAGACCCGGTGTTCCAACTACCTGCCGACACATCGGTACAGGTGTACCAGGCCAAACAACTGGACGTGTTCGTGGCACCGGTCATACCCAACGGAATGGCCGGTCTGCCCAAGTACATCGGCCAGAACATGCGCTACCCCCCTGAGGCCTTCCGCTACAGCCTGGACGGCACGGTGCGCTTGGAGTTCGTGGTGGAACCGTCAGGCACGCTCAGCAACCTGCACGCCATTGAGGATGTGGGCGGCGGATGCACCGATGAGGCCATGCGATTGGTACAAAAGATCCAATGGCTGCCAGGCCAGAAGGCCGGCCAGCGGGTGCGCAGCATCCTGCAGGTGAGCATTCGGTTCGACCTGCCCAAGGAGGCGCGTTGAGGCGCACTTCTATCTTCGGCCACCATGAAGGCCATTGTGGAAGAACGCGGACCGTGGAAGACCCTGAGCATCGAGGAACGATACGCCACGCCGTGGATCAGCGTAAGCCATCATGAAGTGATCGACCCGAGCGGCGCGGATGGGATCTATGGCGTGATCCATTTCAAGAACATTGCCGTGGGCGTTGTCCCTCTGGACGAGGAAGGGAACACGTGGATCATCGGGCAGTATCGTTACCCCATAAGGTCCTACAGTTGGGAGATACCGGAAGGAGGCGGAAGACGCGACCTGCCCCCGCTGGAAAGTGCGCGTCGGGAACTGCGCGAGGAGGCCGGGATCGTTGCCGAGCGATGGACCCCACTGCTCGAAATGGACCTGAGCAACAGCGCCAGCGATGAGCATGCGGTGATCTATGTGGCCCAAGGCCTCACCTTCCACGAACCGGAGCCCGACCACAACGAGGACCTCGCATTGCGAAAAGTGCCTTTCAACGAGCTCTACCAGATGGTCATGAACGGGGAAGTGCGGGACAGCCTTACCGTGGCCGCAGTGCTCAAGGTACAGCTGCTCTTGAACGAGGGTTCGCTTCGAGCTTGATCAGAATACGACCCAATGGGCATTCACCTGACCGGTGCTGGTGAACTCCAATGCCGGTAGAGGGAACTTGATGCTGCCCAGTACGAACAGTGCCGTGCGCAGAGCGCGGGACTTCACCTTGATCCGGGCCAGATCGATATCCGGGGCCAGGTAGAACTGACGGTAGCGGGAGGTACCGGTTCCGGTCTGCTCTCCTTCGGGCGGGAATGCGGTCACCATACCCTCGGCCCCATAGCCCACGGACACGCTCAACCAGGTCGGTGCGCCAAGTCGCGGCATGAACAGATCCAAGTTCGCGCTCAGCCAGATGGTCTGACCATTGTAATCCTTGAGGAATCGCTCCATGGTGCTGCTACCGAGCAGGTCTGGCGCTTGCGCCGCGTAGGGGGTCAAATGTGCCGAGAACTTGGCGACGATGCGTTGTTCGCCCCAGAGGGCGTCCTGCCCGACAAAAAGCCCCGTGCCTATGACGTTGGCCGCCATGTCGCTCCATGAAAAGCCCCAACCTGCCGATGTGCCGTCCAGGAGTTCCACGCCGGTCAGGAAGAAGAGCCCCAAGCTGCCGCCCACCCAGCGTGATGCCTTTCGGGAAGCTCCGCAATTCTGCATGAGGCCATGCCCCCAGGCCCCCAACGTATACGCGCTGAAAAAATGCCCTGCCTTGTCCATCTGCAGCCATTCCCCGCGGTCATCGAAGGAATGCATGGGGCTGCGTTCAAAATCAGCATACCATGCCTGGTCCAAGGCCACTAACGTACCGAACATGGTCGCCCCGACCAGAATTCCCGTGTTCCGCAGGCAACGTGCGCTGGGGGTGTCCGTCAAGGTATCGGCAGAGCGGTCCTGTGCGTTGACCGGGCCCCACATGAAGAAGGTGGTCGCGAGGTGCACGACCAACCACTGCCACCGTCCGGGCCCATGGCGCTTACGTCCCGATCGATAGTGGATCATCTCCATGTAAAGAGCCTGTGAACCAAAGACGTACGCCTCTTGTAATTGGCATGGACCGGCCCAATTTCGTAACTTGTTCCCGATAACCCGATCGATACGCTCCGGTATGTTGCGCAAGTTCGCCTTCTGCTTGTTGGCAGGAACGGGACCCTTCGTCCCTTCCTCTGGCCAACAATTGGAGCTTGGACTTGGGCGTGAAGCCTTGGAACATCTGGAGGCGCAGCAATGGCACTTCGGAGCTACCGGCCATGGAAATGACCACCTGGTCGTCAATGATGTGCACGGGTTCAGTGCTGTCATCTCCGAGAAAGGCTTCGCCATCTCATCTACCAATGCGTTCAAGGAGGAATGGACCATTTCCATGGAGGTCAACGGGCTTTCGAGGGAACATGGTCGTTGCATCTCCTGGCTTGGCCGTGAAGCTTGTTCCATCAATGATGACCTGTGGTTCCTTGGCGAAGGTTGGGATGTACAGTACGAACATGGTCCTGCCGGTCTACGGCAGAATTTCATCGTCCGACAACGCCTTGATGGCGAAGGTCCACTGTCCATTTCATTGACCATTTCCCAGGGTTACCAACCCACCACCTCTGCGCCCGGAACAATTGGCATCGTGGACCGTTCGGGCCGGACCGTTCTGCGCTATTCGGACCTGAACGTATGGGACGCCTGTGGGCAAGTGCTCTCTGCCTGCATGCGCATTGCGCCCGATCTTCCGAACGGTTTCCGGATCGAAGTGGATGATACGGGAGCCACGTATCCCTTGACAGTGGACCCTATCGCAACCTCTCCGAACGTCGTATTGGCAGGGACCATAACATCGGGTTGGTTCGGCGCAGCTGTAAGCACCGCTGGGGACCTGAACGGCGATGGGTACAGCGATGTGGTGGTGGGCGCAAGCCAGGCCAGCAACGGCCAAACAAATGAAGGATTATGTTATGTTTACTACGGATCAAATTCTGGAATACCCAATTTACCTTCAGTAATATTAGAATCGAATTATCAGGGCGCGCAACTGGGCTACTCCGTTGCCAATGGAGGTGATATCAATGGAGATGGATATGGAGATCTCATTATCGGCGCACAGACGTGGGAAAATGACGTTACGAATCAGAATCAAGAAGGAGGCGTCTTCGTTTATTATGGCTCACCTTCAGGAATTAATACAGCACCAAATGTTATCCTACAATCAAATGCCACGAATCACTACATGGGCTACAGCGTGGCATGCGCTGGAGACATCAATAATGATGGCTACAGTGACATTATATGTGGTGCTTGGCTAGCTCCGATCCCGGGTACTAATGGAGGAGCTGCCTATGTGTTCTTGGGAGGCCCAACAGGCATAAGCACTTCTCCTATTCACCGACTCTCTCGCGACCAGAGCGGAGCCCAATTCGGATCATCCGTAAGTGGCGCTGGTGACGTGAATGGAGATGGCTATAGCGATATCATTGTTGGTGCCTATCGTTATGATTATCTCACGGCTACTGACACCAACAACGGCGCTGTATACATCTACCATGGCGCAGCTGGCGGACTTGCTGGCGGCGGGTTGAACCCGGCTCCGACCACAACACTAAGCTCCGTGGGGCTTAGCCTGTTCTTTGGTTGGGCGGTCTCACATGCAGGTGATGTCAATGGAGACGGCTACAGTGATGTGGTCGTAGGTGATTGGCGCGATAATATCGGTGGCGAGACACAGGAGGGTACTGCATTCATTTTTCACGGATCAGCTGCTGGTGTCAATACCACTCCGGTCACCATATTACAGAGCAACTCCACCAGTGCTTGGTTTGGCCGGAGTGTTTCCACCGCTGGTGACGTTAACGGTGATGGATACGCGGATGTGATCATCGGTGCGGTCACACGAAGTAACGGGCAATCACAAGAAGGTGCCGCCTACCTGTATCTCGGCGCGCCCACTGGCATTCCTGCCGCTCCGTTCGCGATATATGAATTCAATACAGCAGGCGCGAACATGGGAGAAAGCGTTCGCACAATGGGGGATGTGAATGGCGACGGATACAGTGACTTCATTGTGGGAATGCGACTTTACGGAGGAGGTGGTGGCGCACTTGGTTACCACGGTGGCACTTACAACCTCGCCAACTCACCCGCACTTACCCGTTACTCCGGACAGTCCAGCGCACTAATGGGGACCTCGGTAGCGAACGCTGGGGACCTGAACGGCGATGGATACTCCGATGCGGCCGTTGGCGCCCCGGATGCGTCGAACGGACAGGCAGGCGAAGGTTTGGTGTACGTGCATTATGGAAGCACGAACGGACTTTCAGCTGCCCCATCGCTCACGCTGGAGGCCAATGTGGCCGGTGCCCGTTATGGGGCATCGGTGGCCAGTGCGGGCGATATCAATGGTGACGGCTATGCCGACCTGATCGTTGGTGCGCCGCTTTCAGCGGGAACTGGTGCCGCATACGTCTATCTCGGATCCGCGGCCGGTCTTTCATCTGCGCCAGCATTGACATGGGCAGGATCCGCCGGTTCCGAATTCGGGGCAAGCGTGGCAACGGCTGGTGACACCAATGGGGATGGCTTCTCGGAAGTGCTCGTGGGAGCTCCGGCAGCTGCTCTGGTCCGCGTTTATCAGGGCGATCCGAACTCACTGCCATTCACGGTAACACTTACCCTGACCGGTACTGCTGGCTCCCGCTTCGGCGCTGCTGTGGCCACCGCAGGTGATGTGAACGGTGACGGCCGATCGGATGTGGTCATCGGAGCTCCGCTTTTCACCAATGGACAGGCCAGCGAAGGCGCCGCGTTCATCTACCACGGTGCGCCCGGACAACTGAACCCTGCGGTCCAGGCCCAATTGGAGCGCAACCAGGCCAATGCACGTATGGGCATCAGTGTGGCCGGTGCAGGCGACATGAACGGGGACGGGTTCTTCGAAGTGGCCATTGGCGCCGATAACTGGACCAATGGACAGGCCAACGAAGGTGCGGTCTTCCTGTATCGCGGATCGGCGAGCGGCCTCGTGGTCGCAGCTCCCGTAGGGATCGAATACAACCTGGCAGGTGCCCGTATGGGTCGGTCCGTCGCAGAAGCCGGTGATGTAAACGGCGATGGCTATGCGGACCTGTTGATCGGAGCACCGGAAACCACGAACGGCCAGGCGCTTGAGGGTCGAGTGATCATGTACCTCGGCACCCCTACCCTTGTTGGGGCCAATCAACCGATCGAATCCAACGTGGCGAACATGCTCTTCGGCACGAGCGTCGCGGGAGGTGGCGATGTGGACGGCGACGGCTATTCGGACATCATTGTCGGTGCACCGGGGGCGTCACCCTCCTTTGCGAACGAAGGTGCCGTGTTCAGCCACCATGGCAATCTGGACCGTGGACTTAACCGACTGAGCCGACAGTACCAGGCGGACCTGGCATTGCCGCTTTCCACGAATTCGGTCGATTTCGACGATTACAACCACTTCGGGATCGGGCACCGGGCGCGCAGTCCCATTCAACGCACCATGGTCAAACTGCGCTGGCAGGTGGTTCATGAGGGACAACCGTTCACAGGGAACCCGATAACCAACAGCGTGGCCATGACCGGCGTGAGTGCTGCCTGGACCATGCTGCCCTTGGCAGGCACGGAGATCAAGGAATTGATCCTGAAGGCCCCGGGATTCCTGCGCTATAAATGGCGCGTCCGGGTGGAATACCGCATGAACAAGCTCATTGATGGTCAGCGGTTCAGCAGGTGGTTCTATGGCTACGCATCAGGCATCGGGGATATTGGCATCCTCCCTGTCGAACTGCTGGCGTTCGATGGCTCGGCGATGGAGACCGGCAACTTGCTCACTTGGACCACCGCAACGGAATCCGGGTCCGCCGCCTTTGCCGTGGAACGCGATCTGGGTGACGGCCGCTTCGTTGAGATCGGGACCGTGCCCTCCAGCGGGAACTCCCCGATACCGGTGCAATACCAGTTCCTGGACCCGCTCGTGCGCAACGGTACCGCGTATTACCGGCTACGGATGATCGACCAGGATGGAGGTCAGGGAACCTCGCCCACCATCGTGATCAAACGCACATCCAGCGAACTGGGCCTTTGGCCGAATCCTGTAGTGGATGTCATCAATTGGTCCACCGGATCGGAAAATGTGCATGTGGCCAGGATACTGGACCCATACGGACGGTTGGTACTGGAGATGGATGCGTCGAATGGTCAGGTCAGCGGGCCGCGCATTGCTCAACTGGCCTCAGGCACCTATACCATCATGCTCATGGACCCTGACGGCCACCTTCTCGGTTCGGCCAGGTTCATCAAGTAGGTCCCCTTAGGCCCCGATCTGCTTACGACAGGCCTCCAGTATCCGCTTCGCGTTCGCGAGCGAGTCCGACTCGGCATAGCAACGTAATACTGGTTCGGTGCCACTGGCCCTGATCATCAGCCATTGGTCGTTGTCGAAGTGGAACTTGTATCCGTCAATGGTCTCCACACGGCGCACTTCCAGATCGCCGAAGGCCGTGTATCGACCTTCGTTGCAGTTCCGCAGTACATCCTGCTTGAGCGTCTCGCCGATATGCAGGTCGTTCCGGTCGTAGGCGAACGGACCGACAATAGCGTACACCTCTTGGATAAGCTCGTCCAGGGTCTTGCCGCTCTTGGCCATGAACTCCCAAATGGTGAGTCCCATCCAAATACCGTCGCGCTCCGGAATATGGCCCTTGATGGCTATGCCACCACTCTCCTCACCACCCAGCAGTACGTCCTCCGTGATCATGATCCCGCAGATCCACTTGAAGCCGATCTTGGTGACCTCGTAGTCGAGCCCGTAGTGCTCGCACATCTTCTTCACCTTCGGAGTGGCACTGAAGGCCACCACCACCTTGCCCGTGAACTTCTTGTACTTCACGAGGTAGTGGATCAGTAACAGGATGATGTGGTGCGAATCAATGAACTCGCCCTTGCCGTTGTACAGGCCGATCCGGTCCGCATCACCATCCGTGGCCAATCCACAATCAATGCCCCCTTTCTTGATCAAGGCACTGAACTCCTGGAGGTTCTTGTGGATGGGCTCGGGGGCTTGTCCATGGAATGACGGGTTGTACTCGCAATGGAGCATGTTCGCATCAGGCAGAATGCGGCGTACCACGTTCTGACCTGCACCGTACATGGCATCGTAACCCCAACGCATGCCGCATTCGCGGATCGCCTTCATGTCGAAGCTGTTCTCCACATGGTCCACGTACATGGTCTCCAGGTCCACAAAGCGGAGCATGCCGTTCGCTTCGGCCGCCTTCAGATCGATGGCAACAAGGTCCACTCCATGAGTATCAGGGATCATGTCCTCGACCTCCTGGACATGCTCCGGGACCAGCGGTCCACCGTGGATCCCCTTCAACTTATACCCGTTGTAGCTCGGCGGATTATGGCTGGCCGTGAGGATGACCCCCATACCGGCCTGAAGCCGTTGAGCGCCCAGCGATACCATGGGCGTGCTCACGAATCCCTTGGCCAAGTGCACCCGAATGCCTTCCCCGATGAACACCTTGGCCGCGGTCTCCGCGAACAATTCGCCGGCGAAACGGCAATCATGGCCCAGCACGATGGAGGGCTCGTTCGGAAAATTGCGCTTCACCCAAGCGGCAACGGCCACGCTCACCCGGGCAACATTGTCCACGGTGAACTCCTGGGCGATGATGGCGCGCCAGCCATCGGTTCCGAACTTGATCTTCGTCATCGGGGTCTCTGGTTGAATTTGAACGGTCGGCGAAAATAGTGGCCTTCTGCGAAGGCGGCCCGAAGGGGTTCCAGCATCAACGGCGAATTCCCCGCTCGTTCAGGGCCTTTTGGTATCGCCTGGCGTAGACCAGGTGCTGCTCGTAGGTCTTCGAGAAATCAGAATATCCGCTAAGGTCGGCCCGTGCACAGAAGTAGATGTATTCGTGCCGTGGAGCATCCAGCACGGCATCGATGAACCGCGGCTCAGGCATGGTTATCGGACCAGGAGGAAGACCGGTATGCTTGTAGGTGTTATAGTCCGAATCCACCTCCTTGTCTGCGTTGAGGACACGCTGGATATCGCGCAAACCAAGAGCGAACTTCAACGTGGGATCGGCCTGAAGGGGCATTCCGATGCGCAACCGGTTCAGATAAACCCCGGCGATACGCGGTGCATCGACCATTTGCACGGTCTCCGACTGGACGATCGAGGCCAGCGTGGCCACTTCCGTGGGGTTCAGTCCATGCTCTCGTGCCTTTCGGACCCGATCCGCGTTCCAGAACGCATCCCGCTCGCGCCGCATCCGCTTAATGAACTGCTCCGGCGTGGTGGTCCACCAGAACTCGTACGTATCGGGTATGAAAAGTGCGATGATCGTCTCCGGGGCCAGCCCCACCTCTCGCTGCAGGTCAGGGTCCATGAAGGCCTGGAGGAACGCCAGGGAATCGGGTTCTAGGACCTGGCCCAACTTGCCTGCCAGTTCCTGTACGTAGGAAATGTTCGCAAAGGTGACACGCACCGGTTCCTGTTCTCCGGCACGAAGCCGGTTCACCAATGCGTTCAAGCTCATACCCTTCTCAATGCGATAACGCCCTGGTCGTACCCGTGCGGTGTAGTTCTTCCGCTCGCTCAACCAGCGGAAACCGGATGCATGTTCAATGGCACCGATCGCCTCCAGACTATCGATCACTTCATCAATGTCCGCACCCGATCGGATGTACAGCACCCTGCTAGCCTCCTCAAAGGCCGTGGCAGGTCCGGAAACAGAACGCCACAGCCACCAGCCGAGCATGGCCACCAGGGCCAGGACCGCCATCACGCCCGCACTCCAGGTCCGTTTTCGCAAGGCCATGATCAACCGGTGATGGTTCCTGTGTACACCTCTTGCACAGGTCCTTTCAATCGGACCTGCTGGTAGCTTCCGTCCTCAGCGCGTACAGCCTCCACGGTCAATACCCCTCCCCTGGCAACAACCCGCACCGGCGCCTTGGCCAAACCCCGTTCGATCGCGCTCAACGCAGCCGCGACCACTCCACTTCCACAGCTCAAGGTCTCGGCCTCCACACCTCGCTCATAGGTTCGCATGCGGATGCCGTGCATCCATGGTTGTACGTAATTCACATTGCTTCCACCACTTCCATGGCGTTCAGCATACCGTCTTACCGGGCCATCGATACCAATATCAACGAGCTCCACATCGGGCACCCACACCAGTTCATGTGGTGATCCGGTGTGAACAGCATCCACCTGTGGCCCGTCCACACAACGCAGCACGCACTGCGACCGGGGCAACGTGATGATCACCTCGTCGCCCTCCCATGAACCCTCATGGATCCCATCAATGGCCGTGAAACGACCGTCCGACGCACGCCCGTTCAACAGGCTCCAGAATGCGAACGCACAGCGGCTGCCGTTCCCACAGAAACTGCGGCTGCCATCGGGATTGAAGAACTCCATGTGAAACTCGGTCCCCGGCCGGCCGGGTGGCTGTACCAGGATGAGCCCGTCGGAACCGATGCCGAAATGGCGATCGCACCACCGGCGCACAAGCTCCAGGTCATTGGCAGGGAATACCCGCTCCCGATCATCCAATAGAATGAAGTCGTTGCCGGTACCGTGCCACTTGGAAAAGGAGTACACCATGAATGCTTCGGCAAATATCGGGGTCCAGGATGGCTTGGAGCGATCAACACATTTTAACGTGACGATCCGATACCACAGGACTGACAGAACGTTAGGAACATGGAACAGGCATGAACTTTGATCACCAGTAGACAGGAAAAACCCATGAACATGCAACGTACGTTCAGCTACTTCGCCATGGGCCTCGCCGGGGCGCTGTTCGCTTTGGCAGGGCATGAACTATGGAATGAGAAAGGTGCCACCCTCGGAGGAAACGCGGCCCCTGAACAGACCACACCAGTGCGCTATGTGAGCTTGCCGGGTCCATCCGGCGGCACCACGGTGGCTGTCGACTTCATCGCACCAGCCGAAGCCTCCGTCAATGCCGTGGTACACGTGACCACGGAGACCTCAGTTACCGTGAGGGACCCCTTCGCCGATCTCTTCTGGGGGTATCGTTCACCCGGCACCCAGCAATTGAGGCAAGGTGCCGGTTCCGGGGTGATCATCGCAGAGGACGGATACATCGTGACGAACAACCATGTGGTGGAAGGTGCAGACAAGATCCAGGTCCACTTGAACGACCGCCGTGTGTTCGAGGGCAAGGTCATCGGTCGCGACCCCAGTACTGACCTTGCGTTATTGAAGATCGAGGGCACCGACCTTGCCACTCTGGCCTTTGGCAATTCAGATGATGTGAAAGTGGGCGAATGGGTGCTGGCGGTGGGCAATCCCATGAACCTGACCAGCACGGTCACGGCAGGTATTGTCAGCGCCAAAGGCCGCAACATCAATCTCCTGCAATATGATCCGGCCCGGGACATCTTTCCCATCGAATCATTCATTCAGACCGATGCGGCCGTGAACCCCGGAAACAGCGGCGGAGCACTGGTCAACGCCAATGGTGAATTGATCGGCATCAACACCGCCATTGCCAGCACCACCGGCCAGTTTGCCGGGTACAGTTTCGCCATACCGGCAACCATTGTCCGCAAGGTCACCAGCGACCTCATGGAATACGGCAGTGTTCAACGTGCCTACATCGGCGTAAGCATTCGGGATGTGGACACCAAACTGGCAGAGGAATTGAAAATGCCGTTCCCCCGAGGGGTCTTCGTGAACGGATTGACCGATGGCGGAGCTGCCCAAAAAGCAGGCATCAAGGATGGTGACGTGATCATCAAAGTGGGGAACATCGACGTGAACAACGTGCCGCAACTTCAGGAACAAGTGGGCAAGTTCAGGCCGGGTGACATGGTGCCCGTGACCGTGCTGCGTGACGGCCGTGAGAACGTGCTGGACGTGACCTTGCGTGGACGTGAAGGAGCCACTGTGGCCGCCAAGACCACCCGGACCACGACCCTGGCATCGTTGGGTGCTGAATTCCGCAGTGCAAGTGCTGATGAACTGAAGGCCTTGAAGCTCGATCATGGCGTGAAGGTCACCACCGTGAACGGGGGCAAGTTCCGTTCCACCGGTATCAAGGAAGGCTTCATCATCACCCGGATCGATCAAGACCCGGTGCGCACACCGGAAGAACTGGAACAGCTCTTGACCTCAAAACGCGGCGGCGTACTGGTTGAAGGCGTCTACCCCAACGGGCAGCGGGCCTATTATGGACTGGGGCTCTGAACCCGTTGACTTCCAATACGTTCCTACAACAACATGGACAATGGCCACTTGCACCCTTGTCCAGTAGGCCAGTGGGGTCGTACCTTTGCGGACCGGTCTCGTCCGTCTGGACCAGACCGCGGTCATTCCCTCCTTTCGATCACCCCTTAAGACCCTACCACCGTGGCATCAAGGATGCGTCAGCTCAAGATCACCAAGTCGATCACCAACAGGGAAAGCCAGTCGCTGGACAAATACCTGCAAGAGATCGGCAAGGAGGGTCTGATCACCGCCGACCAGGAAGTTGAACTGGCCCGTCGGATCAAGGAAGGAGACGGCCGAGCGCTTGAAAAGTTGGTAAAAGCCAACCTGCGCTTCGTGGTCTCCGTGGCCAAGCAATACCAGAACCAAGGTCTGAGCCTACCCGACCTGATCAACGAGGGCAACCTTGGTCTGATCAAGGCGGCGCAGCGCTTCGATGAAACGCGCGGTTTCAAGTTCATCAGCTATGCCGTATGGTGGATCCGTCAGAGCATCCTTCAGGCGCTGGCCGAGCAGAGCCGCATTGTGCGACTTCCGCTGAACCAGGTCGGTTCGCTCAATAAGATCAACAAGGCCTTCGCCAAGTTGGAACAGGAATTCGAGCGTCCGCCCAGCGCTGACGAACTGGCCACTTTGCTGGACCTGCCTGCCGAAAAGGTGGCGGATACCATGAAAGTGAGCGGTCGCCACATCAGCATGGATGCCCCTTTCGTGGAAGGCGAGAGCAACAGCCTGCTGGACGTGCTGCCGAACAACGACAGCGCTCCTGCGGACCGATTGCTGTTGAACGAATCGCTGGCGAAGGAGATCGAGCGCGCCTTGAGCACGCTCACCGAACGCGAGCGCGATGTGGTGAAGCTGTTCTTCGGCATCGGCATCAACCATGGGCTCACCTTGGAGGAGATCGGCGCCAAGTTCGATCTGACCCGTGAGCGTGTTCGCCAGATCAAGGAAAAGGCGATCCGTCGATTGCGACATACGAGCCGAAGCAAACTGCTGAAAGCCTACCTCGGATAACAACACCACGTGCCCCGCTCTTTCGCGGGGCGCGCTGTTCTTACCCATTCACACTGAACACCATTTCAAGACCCAACATGCAGACCATCGAAGCACGGACCGGTTATGAGACCGGCCTGAAGGAATATGTGGACCGTGAACGCGCCGCTGTGGACCTGATCAACTCGGTCGGCCAGCTCATGTACGGCAAGAGCGTGGAACTGGTCTTTTTCCGCAACCACCTGCTCGACATCAGCATCTCGGAGGTCATCAACCTGTTCAACTACGCCGAGAACGTGGTGGAGAAGCCGATCGATGTGTTCACCACGGCCGACGTGGCCCGTGCACTGCTCGATCTGGACCTTGCTCCGAGCAAGATCGACATTGGCAAGTTGACCTGGGAATACATCCAGGCAGGCAAGAAGGACCTCAAGGCCTTTCTGGGCAGCCACCTGAGCGGTTTCATCGGGCAGGACAAGCTTTCGATCGCTCCTCAGGACGTGGTGCTGTACGGATTCGGGCGTATTGGACGCATCGCCGCCCGCGAGCTGGTGAAACAGGCAGGCAAAGGCCAGCAGCTTCGCCTTCGCGCCATCGTGACCCGCACACTGACCGATGCCGAGATCGTCAAACGCGCCGCCCTCCTGCGAAATGACAGCGTGCACGGAACCTTCAAAGGCACTGTGATCGAGGATGTGCCGAACAAGGCCATCTGGGTGAACGGCCAGCTCATCCAACTGATCGCTGCCGCAAACCCGGAGGATGTGGACTACACCACATACGGTATCAACAACGCCCTCGTGATCGATAACACCGGCGCCTTCACCAAGCGTGCCGACCTGGAACGTCATCTGAAGGCGAAGGGGGTGTCCAAAGTGCTATTGACCGCTCCGGGCAAGGAGATGCCGAACGTGGTCTATGGCATCAACCACAAGGACCTCAACATCGAGAACGAGAAGGTCTTCAGCGCTGCCAGCTGCACGACGAACGCCATCTGCCCGATCCTGAAAGTGGTGGAGGATGAACTCGGCATCGAAAAAGGTCACATTGAGACCGTCCACGCGTACACCAACGACCAGAACCTGCTGGACAACTACCACAAAGGTCCACGTCGTGGACGCAGTGCGGCCATCAACATGGTGATCACGAGCACGGGTGCCGGCACAGCTGTGGCCAAGGCCATTCCCAGTCTGAAGGACAAGCTCACGGCCAATGCGGTCCGTGTGCCCACCCCGAACGGTTCACTGGCCATCATGAACCTGACGTTGAAGAAACCAGTTGCGGACCTTGCCGCCATGAACGCGCTGATCCGTAAGGCCGCACTGAACGGCGAGCTGGTGAACCAGATCCACTACCAGGTGGACCCTGAGCTCGTGAGCAGCGACATCATTGGCGACACCTGCTGCAGTGTGTTCGACAGCAATGCCACGATCGTGGCTCCCGATGGCAAGAGCGTGGTGCTGTACACCTGGTATGATAATGAGTTCGGGTACACCAAGCAGGTGATCCGACTGGCCAAACATGTGGCGAAAGTGCGCCGCCTGATCTACTACTGAGCCTGGACCATCAGCTTGAAAAGGGGCCGCCTCACCATGGGCGGCCCCTTTTTCGTGGGGAGAGGTCCAGGACGATCCGGACATTGCACATTCGCTTCAGAGGTCATTGGCGGGCATGCCGGATGGAGCCACAGAACTGACATTGAACACCTATGCACCGCCGCACTGCCAGTAGCAGTATCGCGTATGGGTGAAAGGAACTGAGTGCAGTTCGGTCGATGACAACTGAAGATCGCTGTCAGGCGATCATGCCGGGGACCTGTTCCGAAAACGACAGGGCAGCCATAGCTGACCCGCCTAACCATTCCGACCAATGCATGGACGATGACGGTGACCGAGCCCGTGCGGACCAGGCACAGGATCGCCGGAAAGCAAGCGGGGCCGTCCATAGGACGGCCCCGCCAAGCATTCAGCGTATCACGATCACTTGCTGATCACCAATCGCTCGGTATAGCGCTGGCTACCGGCGGTGATGTTCACCATGTAAAGGCCGCTGGCCATTTCCTTCAGGTCGAGCACCTGGTACACCATGCCATCGTTCACAGCGATGGTACGGCTGCTCACCATGGCACCGGTCAGGTCGTAG
>Ga0209985_10001327_pt1 | contig 24577 bp, 26 predicted proteins | sample NOAtaG_FD_187305 | JGI IMG/M metagenome (GOLD analysis project Ga0209985, IMG submission 187305) | Freshwater lake microbial communities from Lake Erie, under a cyanobacterial bloom - NOAA_Erie_Diel6S_1000h metaG (SPAdes) (version 2) | ecosystem: Environmental > Aquatic > Freshwater > Lake ...
TGCCACCTTTGCCTGGGCATCGGCGAGCCGAAGCGCAGCCAGGGCGGCACCGCGCATCTCGGCGGCCTCCTCTGGCAGCGGACTGGCAGCCGGCGGACAGTCGGCGGCGTTCATCGCACTCAGTCTAGGCGTCTGCGGGGCGCCGAGAACAGCGCCGGGCTCCAACGGCCATGGCGGTTCAGGTGGCTCCGGTGGCACATTTGGCTCCGGTGGCTCAAATGACTCAGGTGGCTCACGCTTCTCGGGCTGGCCCGGCGGCCGGACGCTGCAGTGCCAGCTCGGCGCCGACCCGCTCGCGTGCCTCGCGCACGTGCGCGCCGATCAGCAGGGCCGCCTCCTTTTCGTCGCGGGCGGCGACCGCATCCAGGATTGCCGCATGCTCGCGCCAGACCTTCTGGGTGAAGCGCGGCCGCTGCAGCACCTCGCCCATGGAGCGGCGCAGGTGCTGCCAGTGCAACTGCATTGTGTCGACGATGAGCGGATTGCCGCTGGCCTCGTAGATCAGGTTGTGGAAGTCGATGTCGGCCTGCAAGGTTGCATGGGCGTCGCCCGCCGCCGCCACCCGCCTGCCCTCGGCCACGAGCTTGCGCCCGCGCTCCAGCAGCGCCGGCGTCATCCGCTGCGCCGCCAGCGCGGCTGCCAGCGGCTCGAGCGCCGAGCGGAACTCGTAGATCGCGTCGAAGCGCGCCCGGTCGACCGGCGCCACCTGCAGGCCGCGCCGGCCCCGCTCGACCAGGAAGCCCTGCTGCTTGAGCAGACCGAGGGCCGACATTACGGGCTGGCGCGACACCTGCAGTTGCGCCGCCAGCTCATCCTGGGTGATGCGCGCGCCGGCCGCCAGCGATCCCTCGGAGATCGCGTCGAGGATCCGGTCATAGACCTGGTCGGCAAGAGTTCGCTGCGGCTTCAGTGATTCCATGGTCGCGGGTGGGGCGTGGTCGCTGCGGCAGGTTTGACAGCAGCCGGGGCTTGAGCCAGACTTCGCATATCGTATACGGTATTCAATGCTTCACAAGCAGCATTTGCGCGAACCTTGAGCAGGACTCAAGCACCACTTGAGCAGCACTTGAGCAGGACCTGCGCGCCGTCGCCGGACGACCCGCCGATGCGGCGCGCACACGGAGGAACCCCAGCCCGATGACTACCCCGATCCGCGTACTGCTCGCCAAGGTCGGCCTCGACGGCCACGACCGCGGTGTCAAGGTGGTCGCGCGCACCCTGCGCGACGCCGGCATGGACGTCATCTACTCCGGCCTGCACCGCACGCCCGAGGAGGTGGTGAACACAGCCATCCAGGAAGACGTCGACGTGCTAGGCGTGAGCCTGCTGTCCGGCGTGCAGCTCACGGTGTTCCCCAAGATTTTCAAACTGCTGGCAGACCGCGGCGCCAACGATCTCATCGTCATCGCCGGCGGCGTGATGCCCGATGAGGATGCCGCGGCAATCAAGCAGATGGGGGTGCGCGAGGTGCTGCTGCAGGACACGCCGCCGCAGGCCATCGTCGACACCATCGAGCAGTTGGTCGCGGCGCGCGGGCCGCGCTGAACCGGCGCGCACTGCGCACTGCGCGGTCGTTGCCAACCACATCCGGGAGAAGCCGATGCACGGCATGGAGAGCTGGTCCTTTCCCACGGTCTACGACGAGACCTACCTGCCGCGCGGCGACAGCCGCTACTGGTTTACGGTGCGCGAGACGATGCCGCCGGCGCAGCGCGAGCAGGCGATCCTCGCGCGGCTGCAGGAGGTCTGCGCCTACGCCTATGCCCATGCGCCCTTTTACCGGCGGCGGTGGGACGAAGCGGGCTTTCATCCGCGCCAGCTCAAGTCCCTGGAGGACTTCGAGAATCGCGTGCCGGTGGTCAGGAAGGCCGACCTGCGCGCGGCACAGACCGCGCATCCGCCCTTTGGCGACTACCTGTGCGTGCCGGACTCGGAGGTCTTCCACGTTCATGGCACCAGTGGCACCACGGGGCGCCCGACCGCCTTCGGCGTCGGCCGCGCCGACTGGCGCACGATGGCCAACGCGCACGCCCGCATCATGTGGGGCATGGGCCTGCGGCCCGGCGACATGATCTGCGTGGCCGCCGTCTTCAGTCTGTACCTGGGTAGCTGGGGCGCACTGGCGGGAGCCGAACGCCTGCACGCCAAGGCGTTCCCCTTCGGCGCCGGCGCACCCGGAATGAGCGCGCGGCTCGCGCAGTGGCTGCACATCATGAAGCCGGCTGCCTTCTACGGCACCCCGAGCTACGCCATCCACCTGGCCGAGGTGGCGCGGGAGGAGAAAATCGACCCGCGCGAGTTCCGCCTGAAGTGCCTGTTCTTCTCGGGCGAGCCGGGCGCCAGCGTGCCCGGCGTCAAGGACCGCATCGAGGACGCCTACGGCGCCCGGGTCTACGACTGCGGCTCGATGGCCGAGATGACCCCGTGGATGAACGTGGCCGGCAGCGAGCAGAGCAACCAGGGCATGCTGTGCTGGCAGGACATCGTCTATACCGAGGTGTGCGACCCGGCCACGATGGTGCGCGTGCCCTACGGGCAGCGCGGCACGCCGGTCTACACGCACCTGGAGCGCACCAGTCAGCCGATGATCCGCCTGCTCTCGGGCGACCTCACGCTTTGGGTCAACGAGGAAAACCCCTGCGGCCGCACCTATCCGCGCCTGCCGCAGGGCATCTTCGGCCGGATCGATGACATGTTCACGATTCGCGGCGAAAACATCTACCCGAGCGAGATCGACGCCGCGCTCAACCAGTTGTCCGGCTATGGCGGCGAGCACCGCATCGTGATCACGCGCGAGGCGGCCATGGATGAACTGCTGCTCCGGGTGGAACCCGATGACGGCATCCACCGCGCCGGCGGCGCGGCGATCGAGCGCTTCGGCGGCGAGATCGCGCATCGGCTGCAGGCCGTGCTCGGTATCCGCACCAAGGTCGAGATCGTCGCGCCCAACAGCATCCCGCGCACGGACTTCAAGGCGCGCCGCGTGATCGACGACCGCGAGGTGTTCCGCTCGATGAACGCGCTGCTGCAGAAGAATGACTGACACCCGGCCGCGGCGGCCCGACGCGCAGCCGCGCACGCCCGCCGGCGCCGCGGCGACCGGCTGCCCAGCGAGCGCTGCGTGACCTACGTCCCCTCCCCCGACCTTCTAGCGCAGGCCCTGGCCGGCAGTATCCGCGCCGCGGGCCGGCTCATTTCGCGCGCCGAGCAGGGCGCCGAGGAAGCGCGCCCCACGCTGGCCGAGGTGTACCGGCGCGCCGGCAGGGCGCACCGCATCGGGCTGACGGGCGTACCGGGCAGCGGCAAGTCCACGCTGGTGTGCCGGCTTGCCGCGTCGCTGCGCGCGCAGGGCCGCCGGGTCGGTATCGTCGCCATCGACCCGTCGAGCCCCTACTCAGGCGGCGCGATCCTGGGCGACCGCGTGCGCATGACCGAGCTGGCCAACGACCCCGGCGTCTTCATCCGCAGCATGGCCACGCACGGCGCCACCGGCGGCATGACGCATGCGGCGCTCGACGCCGCCGACATCCTCGATGCGGCCGGCTTCGACGTCATCATCATCGAGACGGTCGGCGTGGGCCAGGACGAGGTGGAGATCGCCAAGGCCGCCGATACCACCATCGTCGTGTCGGCCCCCGGCCTGGGCGACGAGATCCAGGCGATCAAGGCCGGCATCCTGGAGATTGCCGACATCCACGTCGTCAGCAAGTGCGACCGCGATGACGCCGACCGCACCATCACGGACCTCAAGCAGATGCTCACGCTCGGCGCGCTCACGGCGCTGCGCGACGGGCAAGGAAGGCCGCTGTGGACCATCCCCGTGATCGGCTTGAGCTCTTACACCGGCCAGGGCATCGACGAGTTGCTCGCCGCCATCGGCCGGCACGGCGCGACCCTGGCTGCTACGGCACTGGGCGCGCAACGGCGCGAGCGCGTGGCCGCCTTCCGCCTGGCCAAGACGGCCGAGACGCTGCTCGTCGAGCGCTTCAGGCGGGCCGCGCAGGCGCTGGCCCTGCCCCTTTCCCAGCAATTGAGCCGGCGCGACACCGATCCGTATTCGGCGGCGCGCTCGCTCATCGATCAGACGATCGCCAAGGAGTTGTCGCCATGAACGGTCTGGATCCAAAGACCATCGACCGCCTCGAGCACCAGACGCGCGACTGGGAGGACAACGAGGTTGCAGCGTTTCTCAAGAAGCAGTCCGAACGCAAGGAACAGTTCTTCACGATCGGCGACTTCCCGGTCAAGCGCGTCTACACCGCGGCCGACCTGAAGACCACGCCACTGGAGGATATCGGCCTGCCCGGCCAGTACCCGTTCACCCGCGGCCCGTATCCGACGATGTATCGCAGCCGCACCTGGACGATGCGGCAGATCGCCGGATTCGGCACCGGCGAGGACACCAATCAGCGCTTCAAGTACCTCATCGCGCAGGGCCAGACCGGAATCTCCACCGACTTCGACATGCCCACGCTGATGGGCTATGACTCGGACCACCCGATGAGCGACGGCGAGGTCGGGCGCGAGGGCGTGGCGATCGACACGCTGGCCGACATGCAGGCGCTGCTGGCGGACATCGACCTGGAACAGATCTCGGTGTCGCTGACGATCAACCCGACCGCCTGGATCCTGCTGGCAATGTACGTGGCGCTGGCCGAGCAGCGCGGCTACGACCTGAACAAGCTGTCGGGCACGGTGCAGGCCGACATCCTCAAGGAGTACATGGCGCAGAAGGAGTACATCTACCCGATCGCGCCGAGCGTGCGCATCTGCCGCGACATCATCACCTACTGCGCGCGCCACATGAAGCGCTACAACCCGATCAACATCTCCGGCTACCACATCAGCGAGGCGGGCGCCTCGCCGGTCCAGGAGGCCGCCTTCACGCTCGCCAATCTCGTCGTCTACGTCGAGGAAGTGCTGAAGACGGGCATGCCGGTCGATGAGTTTGCGCCGCGGCTGGCCTTCTTCTTCGTGAGCCAGGCCGACTTCTTCGAGGAGGTGGCCAAGTTCCGCGCGCTGCGTCGCTGCTACGCCAAGATCATGAAGGAGCGGTTCGGCGCCCGCAACCCGGACAGCATGCGGCTGCGCTTCCACTGCCAGACGGCAGCCGCCACGCTGACCAAGCCGCAGTACAAGGTCAATATCGTGCGCACCGCGCTGCAGGCCCTGAGCGCCGTCCTCGGCGGCGCGCAGTCGCTGCACACCAACGGCTACGACGAGGCCTTCGCGATCCCGACCGAGGAGGCGATGAAAATGGCGCTGCGCACGCAGCAGATCATCGCGGAGGAGACCAACGTCGCCAGCGTGATCGACCCGCTGGGCGGCAGCTACTACGTCGAGGCGCTGACCACCGAGTACGAGAAGAAGATCTTCGAGATCCTGGGCGAGATCGAGCGGCGCGGCGGCACCATCAAGCTGATCGAGCAGGGCTGGTTCCAGAAGCAGATCGCCGACTTTGCCTACGAGACGGCGCTGCGCAAGCAGTCGGGGGAAAAGCCTGTCATCGGCGTCAACCGCTTCGTCGAGAAGGAAGGACGGGCCGACATCGAGATCCACCCTTACGACCAGACCACTGCCGACCGCCAGATCGCCCGCACGCAGCGCGTGCGCCGCGAGCGCGACCCGGCTCTCATCGAGCGGCTGCTCGACCAGCTCGTCGCCGTGGCGCAGAACGAGAACGACAACATCATGCCGATCACGATCGAGCTCGTGAAGCACGGCGCGACCATGGGCGACATCGTCGAGAAGCTCAGGGGCATTTGGGGGACGTATCGGGAGACGCCGGTGTTCTAAGCCAACGCGGCCGGCTCGATCCCGGCCGCCTTGCGAACAGCCCGCCGCCGCAGCGGCCGGCGCACCAAGGACTGCGCATGCCCTCTGCCCCTCCGCCTCTGACCCGCGACACGGTTGCAGGAGTCATTGCGCGCTGCCTGAAGGCGCGCGGCATCGACACGGTCTTTGCGCTGTGCGGCGGTCACATCATGCCGATCTGGATGCGGCTCGATGCCGAAGGCATCCGCATCGTCGACGTGCGCGACGAGCGCGCGGCGGTTTACATGGCGCACGCGCATGGCCACATGGCGGGCGGTCTCGGCGTGGCGCTGGTCACGGCCGGGCCCGGCGTCACCAACGCGATGACCGGCATTGCCAACGCGCATGTCGCCCGGGCGCCGGTGCTGGTGCTGTCCGGTGTGCCGCCGCAGCCGCAGGAGAACCGCGGCGCGCTGCAGGACATCGTCCATACCGACCTGGTGCGCTCGCTGACGCGCTATGCGCGGACCGTGCGCGATCCGGCCCTGGTGCTGCAGGAGCTCGACGAGGCAATGGCGCGGGCATGCGGCCACGGCGGCGAGCCGGGACCGGTGTACCTCGACTTTCCGACCGACACGCTGCGCGCCACGGTGCCTGCGCCCTTGCAGCGCGACGAACTCTTCCTCGCCCGGCCGGCGCCGCGGCCGCAGCCGGAGCCGGCCGCCGTGGCCTGCGCGGCGGAACTGCTGTGGGGAGCGCGCCGGCCGCTGGTGATCAGCGGTCGCGGCGCGCGCGGCGCCGGGCGCGAGCTCGTCGCGCTGCTCGATGCCCTCGGCGCGCCCTACCTGGACACCGGAGAAAGCAAGGGCCTGGTGCCCGACCGACATCCATCCGTGGTGGCGGCGATGCGGGGCAGCGTGATGAGCGAGGCCGACGTCGTGCTCACCGTCGGCCGCCGCCTCGACTTCCAGCTCGGCTATGGCTCGCCGGCCATCTTCGGCAACGCCCAGTTCGTGCGCATCAGCGACACCCCGAGCGAACTGCGCGACAACCGCCGCGGTGCTGCTGAGGTGCTGGCACCGGTCGATCTGACGCTGACCGCACTGCTGGCAGCGGCGCGCGGGCGCACGCCGGCCATCGACCGGGCCTGGGCGCACGCCCTGCGCGAACGCCATGAAGAGCGCGCCGCCCGGCTGCAGGCCGCCATGCGCAGCGCACCGGCGGACGCGCAGGGCCTGATGCATCCCAACACGCTGTTGGCCGCCGTGCAGGACGCCATCGGCACCGATGCCGTGGTCGTGGCCGACGGCGGCGACTTCCTGGCGTTTGCCCGCGTCGGCCTGCAGTGCGGCGCGTACCTGGACCCGGGCTCGCTCGGCTGCATTGGGATCGGCACGGCCTTCGGCATCGGCGCCCAGTTGGCCACGCCCGGCCGCACGGTGGCCGTGCTGACGGGCGACGGCGCCTTCGGCTTCAATGCGATGGAGATCGACACCGCCGCCCGCCACCGCGTGCCGATCCTGATCGTGGTGGCCAACAACGGCGCCTGGCAGATCGAGGTGCATGACCAGACCCTGAACCACGGCAAGGTCGTCGGCACCCGCCTGCAGGACGCCGATCATGCGGCCATGGCGCGTGCCTTCGGCCTGCATGGCGAGCGCGTTGAGCGCGCCGTCGACCTGCCGGCCGCGCTTGCCCGGGCGATGGCACGCCTGCCGGCTCTGGTGGACGTCAAGGTCTCGCCAGCGGCGATGTCGTCCGACGCCAAGACCGGGCTCGCCTGGGTTCCCGACCTGCAGCCCCTGGCGGCATGGGACGAGGCGGAGCGGGCCTGGCGGTCATCGGCCGGTTGAACGAAGCAGCGGGCAGCAGCCGCCCCCGGCGCGACGGACCGAAGCAGGTGCCGGTCGTTGTCCCCGCGCGGCAGCGGCGGCGGGCCGGCGCGCCCGGCTGCCGGGCGCTTTGTCCCCCGCTGAGATGGGGGCCGATGGCCGGCCCGCGCCGGCTGTTAACCTCCCCGCAACTCGTCCGGCCCGCCGCGGCCTGTCCCCGGCTCAGGCGTAATCCATGAATCGAACCGACCTCAACATCCTGTCCTACGACGACGCCACGCCGGTGCTGGCGCACGCACCACGCCACGCTGCGCCCGGCCATGCCCTCATCGGGCGCATCACCTGCGGGGTGGACCTGTGGCTGGGCGCCGGTGCCACCATCCGCGCCGACGGTCACTTCGTGCGCATCGGCAACGACCTGCAGATGGGGCGCGGCGCGACTATCCACATTGCGCACGACGTGTATCCCACGCTGGTCGGCGACCACGTGACCGTGGGCGCCAACGCGGTCGTGCATGCCTGCGACATCGGCGCCGGCTGCGTGATCGAGGACGAGTGCGTGGTGCTCGACGGCTGCGAGCTGGAACCGGCGCTTCTGCTCGAAGCCGGCAGCGTGGTGTTTCCACGCACCCGGCTCGAAGCCGGCTACGTCTACGGCGGCAGGCCGGCCAAGCCCGTGCGCCGGCTAGCGCCCGGCGAGCTCGACGCCCGGCGGCGCCTGCTGCGCTCCTGCAACGAGGCCGACGACGACGGCTGGGACGAGCCGGCGCCCGCCAACCTCGCACCCGCAGCCTTCATCGCCAACACGGCGGTCGTGCGCGGCGTGCTGCACGCCGCGGCCGACTCGAGCATCTGGTACGGCTGCCGCCTCGACGCGGGCCCGCCCGGCCTGGGTGGGGCGATCGTGCTGGGCGCACGCAGCAACGTGCAGGACAACTCCGTGCTCACCGCCGCGGCCGGCCAGCGGATCGTCATCGGCGCCGACACCACCATCGGCCATAACGTCACCCTGCCCGCCTGCAGCGTGGGCGACCGCTGCCTGGTCGGCATCGGCTCCAAGCTCGGCGCCGGCACCGTGGTCCGGGACGACGTGTTCATCGCGGCCGGCGCCACCACCGAGCCCGGACAGGTACTGGACAGCGGGCACTTGTACGGCGGCCAGCCGGCGCGCCCGTTGGCCCCGCTCGACGAGCGCAAGCGCGCGCTGGTGATGGGCACCATCCCCGTCTACTGCGAGTACGCGCGCGAGCTCAAGCGCCAGCAGGCCGCGCGGGACGGCGGCCCGGCGCGATGAGCGACCGGCTGCTCAAGTTCCTGTTCCACGACGCGCCGGTGCGCGGCGAGGTGGTCCGTCTGGCCGAGGTCTGGCAGCAGGTGATCGAGCACCACGACTACCCGGCCCCGGTGCTGGCGCTGCTGGGCCAGATGACCGCCGCCGCCGCACTGCTGGCGGCCAACATCAAGTTCAACGGCGCGCTGAGCCTGCAGATCGAGGGCGACGGGCCGGTGCGGTTGCTGGTGGTGGAGTGCCAGCCCGACTTTCGCCTGCGCGCCACCGCCAAGCTGCGCGCCGACGCGCCGGTGCCGGCCGATGCCACGCTGCGCACGCTGGTCAATGCGCAGGGCCAGGGACGCTGCGCCATCACGCTCGACCCGCAGGACCGCCAGCCCGGCCAGCAGCCCTACCAGGGCATCGTCTCGCTGACCGGCGACTCGATCGCCCACGCGCTTGAAAGCTACATGCGCCAGTCCGAGCAGCTCGACACGCGCCTGTGGCTGGCCGCCGACGCGCGCGCGGCCAGCGGCGTGCTGCTGCAGAAGCTGCCCGCCGAGGGCGGCCGCGCCGCCCAGGCACGCGACACCGACGCCTGGGACCGCACCACCACGCTGGCCGGAACGCTGACGCCGCCGGAGCTGCTCGACAACGACCCCGAGCAGCTCGTGCGCAAGCTGTTCTGGCAGGAGCGCCTGGAGCACGGCGCCGCCTTTGCACCCCGCTTTGAGTGCCGGTGCTCGCGCGGCCGCATCGGCCGCATGCTGCTGTCGCTGGGACGCGGCGAGGTCGAGGACATCCTGCGCGAACAGGACCGGGTCGAGGTCACCTGCGACTTCTGCAACCAGGTGCAGTCGTTCGACGCGGTGGACGTGGGCCAGTTGTTCGCGACCGGCGACAGCCGCAACGAGGTGCCGGAGCGCAGGCACTGAGGCGGGTTGCGGGCGGTGGGTTGAGGATCGATGTCTTGCAAGCTGCAAACGAAGGAGATGCCGGCATGTTGAACCACCGTGCGTTGTGCCTTGCGCTGCTGGCGCTGCTCGTCGCCGGCTGCGCCACGCGGCCCCTGCCGGACGGCAGCCGCATCGAACGGCTGCCCGCGGCCAGCAGCGCGCCTGCGGCCGTGCTGTCGGCCGAGGAGCAGCGCCAGCTCACGGAGCTGAATGCCCGCATCCTGCGCGAGCAGCAGGCCGCACAGCTTCACGAGCAGCGCCTCCAGGCGCTGCGCCACGTGCCGTCGCCGCACGGGTACGGCGGGCCTTACCTGGACGGCGGCTGGGTCTGGACGCGGCACGGCTGGGCCTGGCGCCCGCGGTGGGGGTTTGGCCTCGGCTGGTACGGCGCCTGGCCTCACTGATCGGGCGAGCGGCCTTCCGGCACATCTTCCGGCAACGCAACGCGGCCAGCGGCCGATGCATTCAGCCGAAGCGGGTCGACCGACGATCCGACCCCAGTATCACCTGCGACCCACCGCCGGCGGAATCGACGCGTTCGACGTCCGCAGGCTCATCACGCTCTCGCAGCACCTGCCGGTCCGGATGATCGATCCCGACAGCGTGGCGGAACTCGACCGGGACCACTGGTACTTCCAGGGCCGGTCGAGGCCCACGCCGCGCAGCATCGTGGAACACCTGCGGCTCGTGCTCGCTGCCGACCTGCGCTACCCCATCATCCTCGACCAGGACGGCCGGCTCATGGACGGCATGCACCGGGTATGCAAGGCGCTGCTCGAAGGAGTCCGCGAGATTCCGGCCGTCCGCTTCATCGAGGACCCGCAGCCCGACTTCGTGAACTGCGATCCGGACCTGCTGCCCTATCATGACTGAGATGCCAATCGCGACGCGCCGGCGTCGGCCCGGCCGCAGGCGGGACGTTTCGCGCGCACGGAAAGACACATGACCGACGATCTCGCCAGCCGACATCAGCTCCACGGCCTGCAGCCTGTTCTCGTGGTCGCCGACGTAGGCGCTGCGGTCGACTACTTCGTGCGCGTGCTCGGCTTCGAGCCCGACTTTCTGTACGGTGACCCGCCCACTCATGCGCGGGTCAAGAGCGGCGACGGCTCTTATGGTCAGCCGATCTACATCCACCTGGGCGCGGCCGATGACGACGAGACAGGCCGCAGCCCCAGCGGCGAGCTGAGGATTCATGTCGGGCGCGACGTCGATGCGCTCTGTGCCGCCTATCGGGACCGCGGCGCGGCGGTGATCAATGGGCCGACGACACAGCCCTGGGGGCTGCGGGAATTCCTCATCCTCGAGCCGAATGGCCACTACCTTCGCTTTTGCGCGGAGGCCTGACCGCCAACCCGATTCGCGCATCGGGCGGGCCGCCGGCCGAGAATGTGCCCCGTATGCGCCCCGTCGTATGCGCCCCGGATGCGCCCCGGATGCGCCCCGGATGCGCCCCGGATGCGCGCTAACCGCGCGCTCGAGCAAGCAGTCCGGAACCGCGCTCCATGTCGCGCCGGAAACCGACCGCAGGCTGCTGCTCGTCGATCTCCACGTCGCCCCAGAGCACGCTCTGGCCGGCCGCTACGTCCCTGACCAGCCGTACCTTGTGCGCAAGGCCGAGCGGCAGTGCGCCTTCCTGCAGCGACTGGGCTGCCGGCAGCAGCTTGCCGTAGACGGTGAAGCCACCCTCGCCGTCGAGCGTCTCGCCGGCCTTCAGGTCCCGCTTGGCGGTGGCCACCACGTCGGCGTTGAACGCCTCGGGCGCACCGGTCGGCTCGCCGCGCAAGCCCACGCTGGCGACACTGATGCCCAGTTCCAGCCCGATCAGGTGATACGGCTTGTACATCGCCGTGAAGCGGCCGCTCGGATCGGTGACCAGTCCGTACTCCCGGAAGCAGCGCTCGACGTAAGCGCCGCCCGCGGCAAACACCACGTAGACACCCCAGCGCAGGTCGCGGAACGCGGGACGGCCATCGCGCTCGAGACTCGACACCACCTCAACCTGGCCGCGGTGCGGCAGTTGCCCGCCGTCGGCCTGCGGCCGCAGCACGCGGGCCAGATCGTCCACCCCGCACGGGGGAAAGCCCAGACCCGCAGGCGCAGTGAGCCCGGTCGCATTGGCCACCGCGCACATTTCGATCGCGCTCTTGGTGCCGTCGAGAAAGCTGTTGAACATCTGCGCGTTGAGCCCGCCCAGGCGGGCGTCCTCGGGCGTGATGCCGTAGTGGCCCCACACCGTCGCCGGCGTGGAGGCGTGATAGGCCGGCAGGTACTTGGTGCCCTTGCCGGCAGCGATCACCTCGAAACCGCAGGCGCGCGCCCAGTCGACCATCTCGCAGATCAGGGCCGGCTGGTCGCCGTAGGCGAGCGAGTAGACGATGCCCGCCTCGCGCGCCTGGCGCGCCAGCCAGGGGCCGGCGAGCGCGTCGGCCTCGACGTTCACCATGACGATGTGCTTGCGCGCCTGGCAGCAGGCCAGCACGTGGGCGATGCCGGCGGCTGGCGAGCCGGTGGCGTCGATGACGATCTCCACCTCGCGCCGGTCGATCAGCCGGCGACCGTCGTCCACGCAAGCCACCTCGGCCAGTTCCGCCGCGCTGAAGCCCACGCGCGTGAGCGCCTCACGCGCCGCCGCCGGGTTCAGATCCGCCACCGTGGTGAGCCGCATGCCCGGCGTGCGGCGGACCTGCGACAGGTACATCGAGCCGAACTTGCCGGCGCCAATCAGCCCCACGCGCAGCGGGCGCTGCTCGCGCTCGCGCTGTTGCAGCAGTCGATGCAGGTTCATGCCGGCCCCTCGGGTTGCGCGCTGTGGACGAACGCTCCGGTGCGATGATGCCCGACGGGCGCGCCGACGACGGCAGCGCCACACGCCCGGCCCGCGGCGCGCGGCCGCCGGCGCAACATTCTCCGCCGCCGCGACCCAGCGCGCCCTACTCGATCTCCTCGTACAGCGGCAGCGTCAGGAACTCGGCAAAGGCCTCCAGCGTGCTCATCTGCTCGAAGATCGCAGCGGCGCGGTCATAGGCCGGGCTGCTGCCCGCCACGGCCTTGACCTTGGCGAGCTCCTCGGGAATCAGTCCCCGGACCAACTCGGCGGTCACCTTGCGGCCGTCGTCGAGCTGGCCCTTGGGCGAGCGGATCCACTGCCAGACCTGCGAGCGACTGATCTCGGCGGTGGCGGCGTCCTCCATCAGGTTGTGGATCGGCACGCAGCCGTTGCCGTCGAGCCAGGCCCCCAGGTAGTGGATGCCCACGTTGATGTTCATGCGCAGGCCGGCCTCGGTGATCGGGGCCTCGGGCTGGAAGTTCAGCAGGTCCGCCGCGGTCACGGCCACGTCGGGACGCTGCTTGTCGAACTGGTTGGGGCGGTCGCCCAGCACCTTGACGAACTCCTCCATCGCGATCGGCACCAGGCCCGGATGCGCCACCCAGCCGCCGTCATAGCCGTCGGTGGCGTCGCGCTGCTTGTCGGAGCGCACGCCGGCCAGTGCGGTTTCGTTCTTGACCGGGTCGTTCTTGATCGGGATGAGCGCACTCATGCCGCCGATGGCCGGCGCGCCGCGCTTGTGGCAGGTCTTGAGCAGCAGCAGCGCGTAGGCGCGCATGAAGGGCGCGGTCATCGTCACCCGGGCGCGGTCGGCCAGACAGAAGTTGCGGTCGACCTTGAACTTCTTGATGCAGCTGAAAATGTAGTCCCAGCGGCCGGCATTCAGGCCCGCCGAGTGTTGGCGCAGCTCGTACAGGATCTCCTCCATCTCGAAGGCCGCCAGGATGGTCTCGATCAGCACGGTGGCCTTGACCGTGCCCTGCGGGATGCCCAGTTCGCTCTGCGTGAGCACGAAGATGTCGTTCCACAGCCGCGCCTCCAGGTGCGACTCCATCTTGGGCAGGTAGAAGTAAGGCCCCGAGCCGCGCGCCAGCAGCTCCCGCGCGTTGTGGAACATGAACAGCGCAAAGTCGAAGATGCCGCCCGACACCCGCTCGCCGTCGACGGTCACGTGCTTCTCGTCCAGGTGCCAGCCGCGCGGCCGCACCACCAGGGTGGCGACCTTGTCGTTGAGCCGGTAGGTCTTGTCGCCCTGCGTGAGCGTGATGGTGCGGCGGATCGCCTCCATCAGGTTGATCTGCCCGGTGATCTGGTTGTCCCAGTTGGGCGAGTTGCTGTCCTCGAAGTCCGTCATGTAGGCGTCGGCCCCGGAGTTCAGCGCGTTGATGATCATCTTGCGCTCGACCGGCCCGGTGATCTCGACGCGGCGGCACTGCAAGTCACGGGGTACCGGAGCAACTTTCCAGTCGCCCTCGCGGATCGACCGGGTCTCGGGCAGGAAATCCGGCCGCTCGCCGGCATCCAGCCGCCGGGTGCGCTCGATGCGCAGGGCCAGCAATTGCCGGCGGCGCGGCTCGAACTGGCGGTGCAGCTTGGCCACCAGCGCCAGCGCTTCGGGCGTGAGGACCTTCTCGAATCCCGGCTTGAGCGCCGCGCGGATCTCGATGCCGGCGGGAATGCCTTGCAGAGCCATTGCTACTCCTTGGAAGACGGATGGGTGATTGCTCGGTTTCGAGGCTGGCCCGTCAGCGGCCGCCCTCGGCAAAGTAGTAGGTCGCCGCGTCGGCGAGCGAGGCGCCGCGGGCGACCTCCTGGCCGAGTCGCTCGGCCGGAGCGCCGTTGCGGTTGACCCAGAAGGCGCGGTAGCCGTACCACTGGGCGCCCACCGCGTCCCAGCCGTTGCTGGAGACAAACAGGATCTCGCCCGCCGGGTGCCGCAGACTGCGCGGGCCCAGCTCGTAGACAGCCGGCGCAACCTTGTACGCATGCACGGCGTCGGCCGACAGCACCACGTCGAGGTACTCGCCGATTCCGGCGCCGTGCAGCGCGTCTTCCAGCAGCCCGGGATCGCCGTTGGAAAGCACGCCGAGAGTCACCCCGCCGTCCTGCAGCCGGCGCAGCGCCGGCACCACGTCGGCAAAGGCGCCGAGCTGGGTGTACTCGTGCATCAGCAGGCCGCGCGCCGCACCGTCCATGTCGAGCCCGAGGGCTTCGCCCGCGTAAAGCAGCGCCTCCTCGGTGACCTGGGTGAAGGGCGCGTAGCGGCCACCCAGGGCGCGCAGGCGCGTGTATTCGAGCTGCTTGTCGCGCCACAGTTGCGACAGCCGCCGACCCTGGCCCGGAAACAACTGCTCGGCGCGCGCCTCGACCGAGTGGACATCGAGCAGCGTGCCGAAGACGTCGAAGAGGATCGCGCGCAAGGGCGCAGAAGAGGCGTTGGCAGACATGGTTGGTCTCGTACCGACGAGTATATTTGCGCGGAAGTTCCGCTATGGCGGCGTGTTCACACAGCATCTTTGACCTTGCCGCATGAATAGGCCACTGCCTTGGATCATTTCAAGCAGATCGCAACCTTCGTGAGCGTGGCCCAGCGCGGCAGCCTGTCGGCCGCCGCGCGTCACGAAGGCATTGCTCCGGCCATGGTGAGCCGCCGGCTCGACGCGCTGGAGGCCCGTCTGGGCGTCAAGCTGCTCCAGCGCACCACGCGCCGGCTGTCGCTCACGCCGGAGGGCAGCGCGTTCGTCGAGGACTGCCAGAAGATCCTGCGTGACCTGGAGGACGCGGAAAGCGCAGTGGCCGCGCGCGGCGCCGAGGCCACCGGCCACCTGCGGCTCACCGCGCCGGCCGGGTTTGGCCGCAAGTATGTGGCACCGATCGTGGCCGACTTCATGCGCAGCCAGCCGCGCGTGTCGGTGGCGCTGGACCTTTCGGACCGTATCGTCGACCTGCTGGCCGAGGGCATCGACTGCGCCGTCCGCTTCGGCGAGCAGGCCGACAGCTCGCTGGTGCGGGTGCCGCTGGGCGAGAGCCGGCGCGTGGTGGTCGCATCTCCGGGCTACCTCGAGCGACACGGGACGCCGCGCCAGCCCAGGGATCTGGCCCGGCACAGGTGCCTGGTGCTGGGCGACGCGGCCGCCGGCCAGCAAGGCGCGCAGCGCGGCTGGAGCTTCACCATCGATGGCGCCGTGCAGTCGCTGCGCATGGAGGGCCCGCTGTCGTGCAACGACGGCGCCGTGCTGCACGACTGGGCACTGGGCGGGCTCGGGCTGAGCTGGCGCTCGTTGTGGGAGGTCGGCGAGGATCTGTCGGCGCGCCGTCTCGTCAGCGTGCTGGACGAGTTTGCCGCGCCGCCGACGCGCGTGTACGGCGTGTTCCCGGCGCGCAAGCACCTGCCGTTGCGCCTGCGGGCGTTTGTCGACTACCTGAAGCGGGCTTTCGCGGCAGCACCGCTGGACCGGGTGCTGGCGGCCTCTCCGCCACCGTCACACCGTCGCCCGGCATAGGCGGCGCCGGAAAAGAAAGAGGCCGCTCGCGGCGGCCTCAGCATCTTTTTCTTATCGTCGTTCAACTCGTATTCTGGGTCTATCCGGGCGGCTCCTCTCTGGGGGCGGCGAACCCGGTGTCATCCTCCAGCGCTCCTTGCACCCGCTGTCTGGGACCGGACTATAGGAACGCCCTGGTCCAGTCCACAAGCTGCGGTGCAACGAAAGCGGCGCCGCGTTGTGCCGGCACCCCAGTCGCGCGGCCCCGCTACTCGGCGGCCCTGCGCTCTTCCCGCTGGTGGAAGAACTGCTCGTCCTCGGTGGAGCCCTTGAGCGCGGTGGTCGAGGACTGGCCCTGCTGCACCGTCTGGGTCACGGCATCGAAGTAGCCGGTACCGACCTCGCGCTGGTGCTTGACCGCGGTGAAGCCCCTTTCGGCGGCGGCAAACTCGGCCTCCTGCAGCTCGACGAAGGCGCTCATCTGTTTGCGCGCGTAGCCGTGCGCCAGGTTGAACATCGAGTAGTTGAGCGAGTGGAAACCGGCCAGCGTGATGAACTGGAACTTGTAGCCCATCGCACCGAGTTCCTTCTGGAACTTGGCGATCGTCGCGTCGTCGAGGTTCTTCTTCCAGTTGAACGACGGCGAGCAGTTGTAGGCCAGCATCTTGCCCGGGAACTGCTTGTGGATGGCCTCGGCAAAGGCGCGCGCGAAGGCAAGGTCGGGCTTGCCGGTCTCGCACCAGACGAGGTCGGCGTACGGCGCATAGGCCAGCCCGCGCGAGACCGACTGCTCGAAGCCCGGCCGCGTGCGGTAGAAGCCCTCGACGGTGCGCTCGCCGGTGCAAAACGGCTGGTCGTTGGCGTCGACGTCGGAGGTGAGTAGGTCGGCAGCTTCGGCGTCGGTCCGCGCCACGACCAGCGCCGGCACGCCCATCACGTCGGCCGCCAGGCGTGCCGCGACCAGTTTCTCGACCGCCTCGCGCGTCGGCACCAGCACCTTGCCGCCCATGTGGCCGCACTTCTTGACGCTGGCCAGCTGATCCTCAAAATGAACGCCGGCCGCCCCAGCGTCGATCATCGCCTTCATCAGCTCGAACGCGTTGAGCACGCCGCCGAAGCCCGCCTCCGCGTCGGCCACGATCGGGGCAAAGTAGTCGATGTAGCCCGGGTCCTCCGGATTCTTGCCCTCGCTCCACTGGATCTGGTCGCAGCGGGCAAAGCTGTTGTTGATGCGGCGGACCACGGCCGGCACCGAGTTCACCGGATACAGCGACTGGTCCGGGTACATCTCGCCGGCGATGTTGGCGTCGCCGGCCACCTGCCAGCCCGACAGGTAGATGGCCTTGAGGCCCGCCTTGACCTGCTGCATCGCCTGGTTGCCGGTCAGTGCGCCGAGCGCATTGACGAACGGCTCTTCATGCAGGAGCTTCCACAGCTTCTCGGCGCCACGCTTGGCCAGCGTGTGCTCGACCTGAACCGAACCGCGCAGGCGCACCACGTCATCGGCGGTGTAGCCGCGCTTGATGCCTTTCCAGCGCGGGCTTTCGTTCCACTCCTTCTGCAGTCGTTGGGCTTCGAGCTTGCGTGCGGTCATCGGTCTCTCCATGGGCGCGTGATCGTTTGGCTCCGTGCCGCCAGTCGGGCACGTGAGAAGGAAGGCTACGCCGTACCCGCGCCGCAACAACTCTTATGTCTTATATAAGAGCAACCATAGATGTTTATTGAATCAATGCGTTATCGATTGAATTTCATCATACGAATCGATGTTGCCAATCGCGGAAGCGAGACTTGCGCGATGCACAAGTCGATTTCCCACATTGCAAAAGGCAGTGCGGCCAATGAAAAGCGCGCTGAAGCAGGACGTTGCCCCGCGGGCGCGACCACTCGCCGAGCAGGACCCCGCCGCGCGAGCAGTCGCCGTATCTAGGGCGTGCGCTTGCGCGGGTCGGCCGGCACCGCCGGGACCGTCGGCGCGCCTGCGCCGCTGACGACCTGAAAGAAGACCTCGTCGGGCCGCACCATGTTGAGCTGGTACCGCGCCCGCTCCTCGATGGCCTCGCGACCCGCCCGCAGGCTGCGCACTTCGGCGGCGAGCGCCTCGTTGCGCGCGGCCAGTTGGCCGTTGACGGCACGCTGCGTATCGACCTGGCGCTGCAGTTCAGCCGCCCGCAGCCATCCGCCCTTGCCGAACCACAGCGGCCACTGGATCAGCAGCAGCAGGCCGGCCAGGACGAGGACGAGCAGGCGCATGCCGCCTTATCGCAGGTTGTAGAAGGCGCCGCGGCCGGGAAAGCTCGCGACCTCGCCGAGGTCTTCCTCGATGCGCAGCAACTGGTTGTACTTGGCGATGCGGTCGGAGCGGCTCAGCGAGCCGGTCTTGATCTGGCCGGCATTGGTGCCCACGGCGATGTCGGCGATGGTGCTGTCCTCGGTCTCGCCCGAGCGGTGACTCACCACCGCCGTGTAACCGGCCCGCTTGGCCATCTCGATGGCGGCAAAGGTCTCGGTCAGGGTCCCGATCTGGTTGATCTTGATGAGGATCGAGTTGGCGATGCCCCTGCCGATGCCTTCGCGCAGGAGGCGCGTGTTGGTCACGAACAGATCGTCGCCCACCAGTTGCACCCGCTTGCCCAGGAGCTGCGTGAGCTGGGCCCAGCCGTCCCAGTCACCCTCGTGCATGCCGTCTTCGATGCTGACGATTGGATACTTGTCGCACCAGGTGGCGAGCAGGTGCGCGAAGCCCTTGGCGTCGAGCGTCAGGTTCTCGCCCGCGAGGCGGTACTTTCCATCCCGATAGAACTCGCTGGCGGCGCAATCGAGGCCGATGGCGATCTGTGTGCCGGCCTCGTAGCCGGCCTGGTCGATCGCCTGCAGGATGAGCTGGATCGCGGCCTCGTGGCTCTTCACGTTGGGGGCAAAGCCGCCCTCGTCGCCGACCGCGGTGCTCATGCCCTGCGCATCGATCCGCTTTTTCAGTGCGTGGAACACCTCGGCCCCGTAGCGCACCGCCTCGGCAAAGCTCGGCGCGCCCACCGGAATGATCATGAACTCCTGCAGGTCGAGGTTGTTGTTGGCGTGGGCGCCGCCGTTGATGACGTTCATCATCGGCACCGGCATCTGCATCGCGCCCGAGCCACCGAAGTAGCGGTACAGCGGCAGACCGGCCTCCTCGGCCGCAGCCTTGGCCACCGCCATCGAGACCGCCAGCGTGGCGTTGGCGCCCAGGCGCGACTTGTTGTCGGTGCCGTCGAGGTCGATCAGGGTGCGGTCGAGGAAGGCCTGCTCGTTGGCCTCCAGGCCCATCAGCGCCTCGGAAATCTCGGTGTTGATGTTCTCCACCGCCTGCAGCACGCCCTTGCCCAGATACCGGCCCTTGTCGCCGTCGCGCAGCTCGATGGCCTCGCGGCTGCCGGTCGAAGCGCCGCTGGGCACGGCTGCACGGCCCATGGCGCCGGACTCGAGGAGGACGTCGCATTCGACGGTCGGGTTGCCGCGCGAGTCGAGAATCTCGCGGCCGATCAGGTCAACGATGGCAGACATCTGGGTTCCGGAATCAGCAGTCGGGAATCAGTGGTCGAGGCTCAGGCCGGCGCGGCCACGCCCTCGACGATGGTCAGGTTGAAGTACTCGGTGGTGCCGGCCCGCTTGGCGCGCGCGGCGCGATACGCCTGGCTGTCGTACCACGCCTTGGCCTGTTCGTAGCTCGGGAACCTGACGATCGCAATGCGCGCTGGCGCGAACTCGCCTTCCAGCGTCTCGTAGCGCCCGCCGCGCACGACGTGCTCGCCGCCGAAGGCCTTGACAGCCGCTGGCGCCGCAGCCATGTATTCCTTGTACTTGTCCATGTCGGTCACCTTCATGGTGACGAACACATACGCCTCGGGCATCGGAACCGCCTCAGTTGAAGTCGTTTTCGAGGAAACCGCCCGCCTTCGCAACCCGATCCAGTTCCACCAGAGTGCGCAGCAGCGCGTCCATCCGATGCAAGGGCACCGCGTTCGGCCCGTCGCTCTTGGCGTTCTTCGGGTCCGGATGCGTTTCCATGAACAGCCCCGCCACGCCCACCGCCACCGCCGCCCGCGCCAGCACCGGCACGAATTCGCGCTGGCCGCCGCTGGAGCTGCCCTGTCCGCCCGGCAACTGCACCGAGTGCGTGGCGTCGAAAACGACCGGCGCACCGGTGTCGCGCATGATGGCCAGCGAGCGCATGTCGCTCACCAGATTGTTGTAGCCGAAGCTGGCGCCGCGCTCGCAGGCCATGAAGCGGTCTTCCGACAGGCCCGCCTCGCGCGCCGCATCGCGCGCCTTGTCGATCACGTTCTTCATGTCGCCGGGCGCGAGGAACTGGCCCTTCTTGATGTTCACCGGCTTGCCGCTGACGGCGCAGGCCCGGATGAAGTCGGTCTGGCGGCACAGAAACGCGGGCGTCTGCAGTACGTCGACCACGTCGGCCACCTCCGGCACCTCGTCCTCCGTGTGCACGTCGGTCAGCACCGGCACGCCGACCTGGCGCCGCACCTCCGACAGGATGCGCAGCCCCTCTTCCATGCCGGGTCCGCGGAAACTCCGGCCCGACGACCGGTTGGCCTTGTCGTAGCTGGACTTGTAGATAAACGGAATGCCGAGCCGGCCGGTGATTTCCTTGAGGGTGCCGGCAGTCTCGACCGCCATGGTCTCGCTCTCGACCACGCAGGTGCCGGCAATCAGGAACACCGGGTGCTCCAGCCCGACATCGAAGCCGGCGAGCTTCATCGGACCTCCTGGGTGCCCGGGCAGACCGCAGCGCAGCCCGCGTTCGCGCCCATGCCCGCTGCCAAGGCGTGCGCGGCAGCGGCGGCAGCCCACCCGCCCCGCGGGCAGCCCGCCGGCCTCACGCCGCCACCTTCTCGCGGGCAGCACCGCTGCGGGCCTGCCGGTAGGCCAGCGCCGCCTCGATGAACGCCTTGAACAGCGGATGGCCGCCGCGCGGCGTGGAGGTGAACTCCGGGTGGAACTGCACGCCGAAGAAGAAGGGGTGACCAGGCAGCTCCATCATCTCGGGCAGGTGCTCGCTCGGCGTGCGCGCCGAGACCTTGTAGCCCCTGGCCTCGAGCTGCGGCACGTAGACGTTGTTTACTTCATAACGGTGACGGTGGCGCTCGTTGACTTCGGCCCCGTAGATCCGCGCGCCCAGCGTGCCAGGCTCCACCGGGCAGCGCTGGCTGCCCAGCCGCATGGAGCCGCCGAGGTCGCTTTTGTGGCTGCGGCGCTCGATGCGGCCCGTGCGGTCGAGCCACTCGGTGATGAGCGCCACTACCGGATGCGGCGTGTCCGGATCGAATTCGGTGGAATTGGCGTCGGCCAGCTCGCACACATGGCGCGCGAACTCGATGGTGGCCAACTGCATGCCCAGACAGATACCCAGGTACGGCACCCCGTTCTCGCGCGCGTACCGGATCGCCCTGATCTTGCCTTCGGTGCCGCGCTTGCCGAAGCCGCCCGGCACGAGGATGGCATCCAGGTGCGACAGGTCGACCCGGGCACCCGGCGCCTCCAGCGCCTCGGCGTCGACGTACTCGATCTTCACCCGGGTACGGGTGTGGATGCCGGCGTGGCTGAGCGCCTCGTTGAGCGACTTGTAGGAGTCCGACAGATCGACGTACTTGCCGATCATGCCGATGGCGACCTCGTGCTGCGGGTGCTCCAGGCGTTCGACCAGCTTGTCCCAGGCCGCCAGGTCCGCCGGCCGCGAGGGCATGCCGAGGGTGAAGCAGACGATCTCGTCGAGCCCCTGCTTGTGCAGCATGGCCGGCACCTTGTAGATCGAGTCCGCGTCCCACACGCTGATGACCGCATTCATCGGCACGTTGGAAAACAGCGAGATCTTGGCGCGCTCGTCCTCGGGGATCGGCCGGTCGGCGCGGCACAGCAGTACGTCGGGCGAAATGCCGATCTCGCGCAGTTTTTGCACGCTGTGCTGAGTGGGCTTGGTCTTCAGCTCCCCGGCCATGGGGATGTAGGGCACCAGGGTCAGGTGCACGAAGCAGCATGAACCGCGCCCCAGCCGCAGGCTCATCTGGCGGGCGGCCTCCACGAACGGCAGCGACTCGATGTCGCCCACGGTGCCGCCGATCTCGACGATGGCGATGTCGGTCCTGCCGTCCCAGGCCGCCTTGGCGCCGCGTTCGATGAACTCCTGGATCTCGTTGGTGACGTGCGGAATCACCTGCACCGTCTTGCCCAGATAGTCGCCGCGCCGCTCTTTCTTGATCACCGACTCGTAGATCTGGCCGGTGGTGAAGTTGTTGACCTTGCGCATCTTGGCGCTGATGAAGCGCTCGTAATGGCCCAGGTCCAGGTCGGTCTCGGCGCCGTCCTCGGTCACGAACACCTCGCCGTGCTGGAACGGCGACATGGTGCCGGGATCGACGTTGATGTAGGGATCGAGCTTGAGTAGGGTGACCTTGAGGCCGCGCGATTCGAGGATCGCGGCGAGCGAGGCGGCGGCGATGCCCTTGCCGAGGGAGGACACCACACCACCGGTGACAAAGACGTATTTCGTCATTTGCGTTTGCCCTGGGACAGCGCTCGGGGAAGGCGACGCATGCGGGCGCGACCGGTAAAGCGGCAGTATACCGACGCGGGTCCGGCAGCCCGGGCGGCGACCTCCTTCAGGACGCCGGTGCCGGCTCGATTCGATTCCGCTAACCGGGCAGACCGCGGCGGCAGTTGCGGCGGCCGATCTACACGCCGGTGGCGTTCCGTCGGCTGGTCGATGGCGTCGTACTGGAACGTCTCGGTGAGCGCGGCGCGGGCGTCTTGCCGGTGGGTGAGGTTGCTGGCAGCGTCGCGGACCAAGGTGGCGAAAGCCTGCTCCTGCACGGCGAACGTGGTGTTGGCGCCGGCGCGCAGCTTCAGCGCCCGGCCGCTGGCGCGGTCGTGCTCGTTCCAGGTCTGCACGCCGTTGCCGAACTGCTGGCGCACGAGCTTGCCGCCGGGGTCGAACGGGTAGTCGCCCAGGCCGTCGATGGTCCAGTAGACCGCGCCGGTGGCGTCTCAAGAGGGTTGGAGCAAGAAACAACTCCGTTGCAGCGCACTCTGCATCGGAGTATCGTTGAGCGGTTTTCGAGTAAACGGCCCTATCCCACAGCGCCCCACCTCTTCACTGCTTGCCGCCGTGAACACCAAGGACGAGTCTTTCTTCAAGGAACTGGGTGCGCGTCTGGCGCAGGCGCGCAAGAAACGCGGCTTGACCCAAGTGCAACTGGCGGCGACGCTGGGCATCGCGCAGCAGACGCTGGCGCACTACGAGGGCGGGCGGCTGCGGCTGCCCGCTTCCCTGCTGCCGGTACTGGCGCAGGCGCTGAAAGTTGCAGTCGAAGAACTGCTGGGGCCGTCGCGCCCGGCCCGGGCGGTCGCGGGCAAGCGCGGGCCGGCCTCTCGCCTGGAGCGGCAGGTCGCACAGATCACGCAACTGCCGCGCGCCAAGCAGCGATTCGTGATCGAGATGCTCGATACGGTGCTGGCGCAGGCGAGCCGCTAAGGCGCACGACAGAGACGGACGGAGCAGACGATGACGACCCTGGAATTGACGCTGAACCTGCCGGATGCGCTGGCCAAGGAGGCGGCGCGCATGGGCCTGCTGGAGTCCGCTGCGCTGCAGTCGCTGCTGCGCGCAGCCATCCGCGAACGACGCATCCAGCGCATGTTCGCGGCGACGGACGCGTTGGCCGAAGCGAAGCTGCCGCCACTGGCAATGGAGGAGATCCAGGCCAAGGTCGAGCGCGTGCGCGCCGAGCAGCATGCGGCCGGTCATTGATCGAGTTGTTCGGTTCCGAGGCGAAGGCCGCACGCGGCCAGCGCGGGCCGGCGTCCAAGCTGGCGCAGCAGATTGAGGTCCTGGCGCAAATGCCCAACACCAAGCAGCAGTTCGTTTCGCAGATGATCGAGACCGTGATCGCCCAGGCTGCGCGCTGACCCGACCACGACAGCAGCGGCAAGCAAGAGGAACCCGAAGGAGTCGATGCCATGAGCGCACCCGATCAGGTCTTGTTCGACAAGATCAAGCAGCTTCCCCCGCAGCGCCTGGCCGAGGTCGAGGACTTCGTCGATTTCCTGCGCGCCCGCGAGGAAGAGCAGCGCCTCACGCATGCCGCGGCCAAGGCCAGCGAGGCGAGCTTCGCGCAGGTGTGGGATAACGACGAGGATGCGGCTTACGACCGGATGTGATCGATGGCCGCCACTTCAAGGTTCAGCTTCGGCGACGTGGTGCTCGTGCCGTTTCCGTTTACCGACCAGTCGGGCACCAAGAAGCGCCCGGCCGTCGTCGTCTCAAGCCAAGGCTACAACGCCAACCGGCGCGACATCGTGATCATGGCGATCACGAGTCAGGTGCGTACGCCGCTGGGCTTCGGCGAATCGATGGTCGCCGACTGGCAGGGTGCCGGGCTCGTCAAGGAGTCCGTGCTCAAGCC
>Ga0209985_10001330_pt1 | contig 24540 bp, 19 predicted proteins | sample NOAtaG_FD_187305 | JGI IMG/M metagenome (GOLD analysis project Ga0209985, IMG submission 187305) | Freshwater lake microbial communities from Lake Erie, under a cyanobacterial bloom - NOAA_Erie_Diel6S_1000h metaG (SPAdes) (version 2) | ecosystem: Environmental > Aquatic > Freshwater > Lake ...
GGGGCGAGTTCAGCTGACCGCCGTGGAACACGTTGAGCCAGCCGCCCTGCACGCCCATTTCGGGGTTCCGTGTCCAGCGCATGTTGGTCGCCTCGTAGGCCAGCACCCCGTTGACCCAGGCACGAAGCTCGCCGTCGCGGTTGCCCTCGCCGTTGCCATTCGCGTCGAAAGGCCCGCGGATCGTGTTCATCTTGACCTGCAGGTCGACGCAGTACCAACGCCCGCGACGGATCAAGACGCCCTCCCAGAGTCGACCCTCGGGGAACGCCTGGGTCTGGTCGAGGTGGTAGGCGTAGTAGTCCAGCCAGATCAGGCCGTCGTAATCGGTCGGATCGGCCGGGGTGCGGCCCCAGTGGGTCCGGATCGAGTTGCCCGAATACTCCCAGCGTCGTTGAGCCGCGTTCCAGGTCTTGCGGCCATCACCCGGCGAGCCCCCGTTGCCGCCGACCGATTGCCAGTAGCCGACCGGATTCCAGTAGCCGAAACGGGTCTCGAAGGCCGGGCTCTTGGTCGAATCGACCCAGCTTCCGAAGTTGTCCTCCAGGTAGACCCAATACTGGATGAACATCTCATTGATCGTCGTCGCCGGCGTGCCGTCGGGCTTGGGCTGGATCAGGTTCAGCGTGACGTCCAGGCTGGTCCGTGTGCCGGCCTGGACGGTCCCGGCAGCGTAGGTCGTGCCGGTGGCGGGGTTGAACACCCGCGGCGCTGCCGGCGTGAACCCGGTGCGATAAGTGCCGTCGGCAAAGTCGGTCGCCAGCAGCACATCGGGATGGGTGCGCAACGCCGCGAAATTGGCGACGGAGGCACCGATGCCACGAACCGGGTTCGGGACCGAGTCGGGAATGATGAACCGGGGAGGATCGGCCTCCAGAACCTGAAGGGTCCCGACGCGGCGCCAGACGGCGCAGGTCAGTTCCAGGCTTGCGCTCACCAGCGTGCCGCTGAGCGCCGGCAACGGGAATTGCACGATCGCCTGGGCCTGGCTGCTGGTCTGGAAGACCGTACCGGTGTTGATCGAAGAAGTGCTGGAGATGACCCAGTTGGCGTTGCAACGCGCGACGACGCGGACGGTGCCGGCAGTCGTGTTCAGGACCAGGGTCGGGCGCTGGTCGACGTCGCTGGACAGGCGGCCGGTCCAGTCGAACGGGAAGTCGGTGCCGACGGTCCGCAGGTAGAAGCCGCGGTTCTCGTTGTTGCCGAGCCAGCGCTGCACCAGAGTAGTCACGTCGGCGGCATAGCGGCCGGCGGTCGGAATGGCGACCGTGGCAAAGGGCTGGCTGCCGTTTTCGACCTGCCGCGCATCGAGCCAGTCGCCCTTGGTCCCCCGCCGCCAACGCATCCCGAAATTGACGTTCCAGACGTCCTTGGTGGGCCCGCTGCCGAGCGTGTCGTGGGTCAGGAACTGGGCAAAGCCCAAATGGGTGACACCCCCACCCCCCGGCCGCGACGAAGGCGGCGGGGTTGGGGAGGGGGTTGGCGCAGGCGTTGGCGCAGGCGTTGGTGCAGGGGTCGGCGCGGGCGTCGGTGCAGGCGTCGGTGCAGGCGTCGGTGCAGGCGTCGGTGCAGGCGTCGGTGCAGGCGTCGGTGCAGGCGTCGGTGCAGGGGTCGGTGCAGGCGTCGGTGCAGGCGTCGGTGCAGGGGTCGGCGCCGGGGTCGGCGCAGGTGTAGGCGCCGGGGTGGGCGCTGGGGTGGGCGCCGGTGTCGGGGCTGGAGTCGGGGCTGGAGTCGGAGCCGGGGTCGGCGCTGGTGTCGGCGCTGGTGTTGGTGCCGGTGTTGGTGCAGGCGTAGGGGCCGGAGTCGGCGACGGAGAAGGCGACGGAGAAGGCGACGGGATAGGCGGTGCCGGCTCGGCGGTGGCCGCCGCACTCCCGCCGCCGCCGCCGCAGGCCGCAAGCCAGGTCAGCGTCGACAGCGAGGCAACCGTGCGCCCGATAAGCACTCGGCGGTCCAGGCGGATCGGGGGGGTTTCGTCCAAGTTGCTCTCCAAATCCGGCAAAGTGCCGGTACTGGATCTCCGGAAATGCCGGGATCCGTATCGCGCTTGAGGGTTATAGCCTCCGGTGACAGAGCGGAGCATCCGTCCGCAGCCTGAAACTGGATGTGAATTCGCGAGTCAACGGTGGCAAAAATCGGCCGCTTCGTGAATCTGTACACGTCGCAGCCCAAAAACTGTCATCTTCGTTCTGTTGGCACGCCGCTACTCGAAGAATGAGAGGGCACAAGCCCGCTCAGTTCCGGCAGTGCCGAGGGAAGGCCAATGTAACGCCGGGCCACGACGACATTGTCGATCCACGCGTGCATGTCGGCGTTGGCAACCGCAGTGCCGCCGTGGAAGACGTTCATCCAGACCTCCTCGATCCGCAACTCGGCGCGGTCCCGCAGCCGGAGATCGTCGCGCCGGAAAGCCGGCCGGCCATCGACCCAGACCTCGAGCAGGCCGTCGCCCTTGCCCGGCGTGTTGAGCCTCAGGTGTTGCTCGATGCAGTGCCAGCGGCCTGGAGAAACGAGTCCGGCCAGCCGGGCTCCCATCCACGGCAGCCCTTCGCCGTACCGGCCTTCGCTGCCCGCATGGTAGGCATAGGTGCCGAGCATGACCTGGCCTTGCGCCGGGTGCGGCGACGCAACTGGCAGCCCATAGGAACCGCGCAACGACCAGCCCGATTGCCCGTCCCAGGCACGCCCACCCCAGCCCGCACGGCCATAAGTGCCGGCCAGACCCGGCAGCTTGCCACCGTCGCGGGTCAGCAACCAACTCGGCGCCAGCAGCAGGCAGTAGCGGAAGTACAGCTCTTCGGGTTCCCGGCCGCTCTGATCCTTCAGCCGCAGCCGCCAGTCCAGCCCGACCTGATCGCCGCGTGGGATCTGCACCCGCAAGGCGCGACCGGACAGTGGCCGGAAGCCAGGCGTCGGATCCGACGCCACGCTGCGCGCCAGGGACGGCATGCCGAGGTTCCAACGCGGATTCGGAACCGTCGACTCGAAGCCGTCGGCAAACACGACGTCTGGGTCGGATGTGATCCCGGCATCTGCTGGATATCGCTCAGCCAGGCCCGCCGGGGGTGGCGGACCCGCGTCGCCCGTCGGCGAGGTCAGCGCGTTGACTTCCAGGGTTCCCCTGCCCATCCGGTCGTCGGCGGCTCGCACCAGGACGAGTTCGGCGCGCAGCGGCGGCTGCGGGCCCAAGGCCGCCACCGCGGCCGCGAGGTCGAATCGCATCGCCCCCGACGAGCCGCGGTGCAGGTTCAGCACCGGCTGGGTGCCAAGGCCGCGAAAGGTCGAGCAGTCCAGCGCCGCATCGGCAACCGGCTCGACGTAGCGCACCACGCCGCTGGCCGTCTGCAAGCGCAGTTGCGGCCGCAGCGCCGGGTCCCCGTCCTCGCGCGCGACCAGACGCAGAGGTTCTGCCGTGCTGCGCAACAGCAGGCTGCCGCCCGGACGCGGCGATCGCCACCAGGATTGCACCAGCGGCAGGACATCCAGGCGGAGCACCCGCTGCGACGCCGAGGGGTCGAGCACCAGCGCGGCGTACGGACTGTTGCCATCGACGCGGCCGGCACGGTCCAGATGGGCGACGCGCCCACGGGGCCAGGGCAGCGCCAGCCCGACATCGTAGAAGCTGCACGACACACCGTCGGGGCGGTCGGCAAACAACTGGGTGTCTGCGGCGGGCTCGGCGGCTCCGGCCGACAGTGCCAGTGTCAGCACCTGTGCCAGGAGGCCGAGCAGCAATGCCGATGCGGACCTGGGCACGGCAGTCGGCTCCAGGCCGTCAGGCCGATTTCGGCGCCTGCGCGGCGCGGCGGGCGCGCCAGCGCACGACCCAGGGCTTGACGCGTCGCCCCAGGGCTTCCACCAGCCAGAGCCACAAGCCGCGTGGCGTGGCCGGCCGATAGGCCACCAGGCCCCAGCGCTCGCGCCGCTCGCTCATCCACTCCTTCTTGTAGCCGTCGTCGCCCACCAGGAAGTCCACCTCCCGCACGAGATCCACGTCGAGGACATGACGCATCAGAACCGCGGTCAAGACGGTCCCGGGCGAGTGCTTCTTGAACGCCTCGTCGTAGGCCACCTTGTAGATGTCGGCACGGCCGGCGCCGACCAGCCAGATCTGCGCCGCGATGGGTTGCCCCTCGAGCCAGGCGACGCCCAGACGCAGCTCACCCCGTGCCGCACTGGAGCGCACCAGCGCCGCGATGAACCCGGGATACGGCTCGGCCTGCTTCCAGCTGCGCGCGTAGACCGCCTCGTAGGCCGCGAGCGCGGGTTCGGCTTCCTCAGCGAGCCTGAAGATCTGCGTCGTGCCACCGGCCTCGGCAAAGCGCTTCTGGACCCTGACGATCTGGTTGCGACCGCGCCCGTCGCGGCTGGCCAGAAAGGCGGCGTAGTCGGCGACACCTTTCAAGACCCAGTTGCCGAAACAGAAGTACGTGAACGTCCGCAGGCCGGCCTGAGTCAGCGCCCTCTGCAAGGCGCCATAAACCGGCGCGGCCGGATCCATCGGCGCAAATGTCAGGCGGGCCAGGCCGCGGGTGTCGCGTGACAACTGCCGCAGCAATCGGGCCAGGGCCTGGCTGGCCCCATCGGTGTCCAGTTCGGCCGCGCAGACCGGCGAAAACAGCGCGGTGTAGTAGTTGGCCAGGGCTTCTGCATCGTGGCCCAGGGGCGCCGGCCGCACGCGAACGGGCAACACCGCCAGGCAGGCCGATTCCGGGGTCGCACCGACATGCAGGCTGTACCACCGCAGGTCGTCATGGGGAAAGACGGTCTCGGCCAAGAGCGCCAGCCAAGCGTGGCCCAGCTGCAGGCTGGTGGTTTGTGCCGTGTCCAGCAGCGCCACGGCCGTGGCCGGAAGCTCAGCTGGGCGGGTGGAGCAGTGCACCGCTGCCGCGCCCAAAGGGCCGTGTGCCGTCACCAGGGAGTCGGAGGTCATCGGGATCGGCGGGCGGGAGTCAAGGGGCAGTGCTGGACCGGGCCGCAAGCGCACTGCGCGCGGCATGGCGCAGCACCTGGACGCTGCGATCGACCTGGGCATCCGTCAGGTCCTGGTGGCACAGCACCTGCAGCACGCATCTCTGCCACAGGGTGCCCGTGTCGCCACGGGCCTCGGGGGTCCCCGGCCAGACCCGGTCCCAGCGGAAGACCGCCAGGCCTTCTGCGCGAGCATCGGCGTAGACCGTGTCGGCGGCCGCGGCCTCATCGAAGGCCCACGCCAGCACGTAGGGCGCGGGTGCCTCGCCTGGTGGCATCCCGAGCACGCGGGTGCCTGCAATGCCGTCCAGGCCCCGCGCCAGGCGATCAAGAACCGCGCGGCGACGGGCCACGCTGCGCGCCATCGGCAACGACAGGGCCAGGACCTGGCTGGCCAGCGGCAAGGCGTCGCCGACCCGTGCCAGATCGCAGTCGGCGGTCATCTGCTCGACAGTGACGGTCGCTGAGGGCGCAGCGGCGTTGGCGATGGCCGGCATCTGCACTTCGGTCCGGCCGGCCGGATCCGCCGGATCTCCCGGGTGTGGCCCTGGGCGGTGCCCGGGTCGCAGCCAGGCCAGGCCACGCAGGCGTCCAGCCGCGAGCGACCGGTCAAGCACATCGACCAGCGCCTTGGCCTGCGCACGCAGCCCCGCGCGGGCCAGCGTCGGCAGCTCGCGGCCGGGCGCGGCCAGCAGCAGGCCGGCTTCAGCCACCGGCATGAACTTGGTCAGGCTGGCGGTGGCGTAGTCACCCCAGCACCCGACTGGACGCTCGCCAGCCTGGCCAAAGAGCGCGTGGGCACAGTCCTCGATCAGGACGACGCCATGGCGGTCGCACCACTCGCGCTCGCGGGCCAGAGACCTCACGCGACCGAACCAATGCGCCGTCAGCAGCACCCGCAGGCGGCCCTGAGCGGCCTCGCGGGCCTGCTCCAGCGCGTCAAGCTCAGGTCGGCCCAGGGCATCGAGGAGATGGAACTGCAAGTCCAGTCCCAAGGCAGCTGCGGGTGCGACCAGGGTCGGGCAGTGGTAGCTGGGCAGCGAGACCACGCTGCCCGCGGGCAGGGACAAGGCGCGCAGCGCCCCATGGATCGCGGCGCGGCCGCTGGTCGTGAACAGGCGTCTGGGGTGGTCGAACAACCAGGGCAGACCCACCGGCCGACGCGGCCCCAACAGGCTTGCAAGGCCAAGGACCGGCGCCCGCGGCTGAGCCGCCGGCGAGCGGACGGCGCCGTTCTGCACAAGGGTCGGACCCACGGCGACTGACGGCATGGTCAGACGCAGTGACTCTGGAGCCAGGCCAGCACGACCTTCTCCAGCGAGGCGGCTTCGGCCGGGTCGGAAAAGGTGTGATCGGCCGCCGGCGCCTCGCAGACCGTCACGTTCTTGCGCGTCAGCGCCGCCGCCCAGGCCGGCTGGATGCGCACGGCCTCCTCGAACTCCCGAGCGGTGTAGTCCTGGCCGCTGAGTACGAGCAGCAGTGGCGCGTCGAACGACTGCCACGCCGCGGCCATTCGTTCGACATAGCCCGACGGCGCACCGGCGGCAGGCGAGCGTGACCCGGTGCCCAGCATCGTGCGCACACTGCGCCACACGCCGGCAACAGCGCCCAGGGCCACGCCGCCGGTGAGCAGCTTCTTCCAGAACGCGGGGTCGCGAAGGCGATCGACGTAGTAGTGGCGCACCTGGGCCGCCGCCTGGGTCTGCGCCGACCGCACCCAGGGGTTCAGCAGCACCAGCGCTTGCACACCCAGCGCGCGGGTGGCCTCGGGCTGACGCTGAAGCCAGAGGAGAGCCGCGGAGGCGGCGTCGCACAGGCCGAACAACACGATGCGCTCGAGTTCAGGATGCGCCTGACGCAGGTCCAGAACGGCCGCATGGAGATCGTCATCGAGCGCCTCGAAGCTGCGGGCTGCACCGGTGCTGTCGCCCATGCCGCGGACATCGAACCGAAGGCTCGGCCAGCCGGCCGCAGCCAGGGCACGCGCCATCTGCGTGAACTGCCGGTGCGACCCGGTGCGAACCTGCGGCCCCCCGACCACGAGCACGATGCCGGTGCGGCGCGGAGCGGTTGCGCTCGCGCTGTTGGCCGCAGTGGCGAGCACGCCAACCAACGACTCGCCCGCGCAGGCAATGAGCCGTGCGCTCTCGGTGATCGGCCACGACGGGATCCGGTCCGCGTACGCCTCGGGCCGCTGCGGGGCGTCGGCCAGGTTCATGCGGCGTTCTCGGCCAATGCGGCCACGTCGGCGCGTGCGGCCGGCAATGGCCGGCCTTCCAGCATCGCGAGACTGGCCGATACGAGTTCAGGCGCTTCGGTGATCTCGACGGTCGACCAGAACGGCGGCCCCGACACGGCCTCGGCACGCACCACGTAGCCGGCCGACCGCCAGCGTTCGAGGCTCGAAAGCGATGCCGGCAGCAGCGTCGCCGGATCCCGCGAATGGGTCTCCAGCCAATGCAGCGCAGCCCCCCCGACACCTGTGGATCCGGGCGCAAGAACCGCCGCTTCAAGGCCACGGGCGAGGTCTGCGGAAACGCGATAACCCGCGATCTCGGTCGTCTGGCCCGCCGCAATGCCGGCGCGCAACGCCTCGCCCAGGACCTTGGCCTGGGCGCCGTCGAGCGCGGCCGCAAGCTTGAGCCTGAGCAACTGCTGCAGGACCAGCTTGCCGCTGGTCGAAGGCTGCCAGAACAGGAAGTCGCAGGGCAAGCCCGCATCGGCCGCCGCGGCACTGGCCAGCAGCGCACCGGCCCGCTGCGCCCACAACACGGGTCGTGGCACCGGATGCTGCGGCCAGTCCCGGGACCAGCGCTCGGCCGCCTTGTCGGTCGCCACCTGAACGTCGCGGATCCATTGCGTCCAGGTTGAATCGCCGAAGTCGCCGTCGCTGTCGCCACAGCCGAACAGGTCGAACTGCAGCACGGCGTAACCGTTCTCGGCCAGGGCCCGGGCCTGCAGGGCCGCCATGCGACGGCACTTGTTCATCTCCTCGGCCAGGGCGTGAACCTGCACCACGCAGCCGCGAGGATGCGACAGCGCAGGCGCGTGCCACAGGCAGAAGCGGCGGCCCCTGCCCGGGTGGTCGAGTGTCGACCAGTCGGCGAAGAAGGGTTCGATCCGCGCGGCGGCTGGAGCGCTCAAGGCGGCGGTCGGGGAGGCGGCCATCGAGGGGCCCGAGCCTCAGCCCAATCGCTCGCGGACGAAGGCGGTCAGGCTGCCGACCGTCTCAAAGGTGCTGCCGTCGATGTCGCCATCGTCAACGACGATTCCCAGTCGCTCCTCGAGTGCGCCGATCAGCGAGACCACGGCCATCGAGTCCAGTTCGGGGACGGCACCCAGCAGATGCGTGGTCGGTCCGAACCCGAGGGCCCGACCGTTCAGGCTCAACACCTCGTCGAGAACGAACAGCACTTCCTTGTCGATGTCCATGGGGTGATCGGCCGCATTGCGCCGGCCGTGTAAGGCAAACCGCAAATTCTAGGAGCCACCCTGTGCAGCAAGGGGGACACGGCTGCCACGCCGCCGCGGTGCGACGCAACAACGTCACGCAAGCGCGTGGCTTGCGCAGTGCCTCGCAGGGGTCGGTGCAGGACCCCATGCAATACTTTCCCGATGCCTTTGCGAGACGCTCATCTGCTGCACGAGCTCGTGCATCGCGCTGCCGAGCGCGCCCCTGCTGCCGTGGCCCTGACCCATGGCCGGACCCACTGCGACTACGCTGAACTTGACGGTCTCGTCAGAGCCGCCGCGGCCGGTTTTCTCGGCCTCGGACTGGCCCGAGGCGAGCGGATCGCCGTCTACCTCGAAAAGCGGGTCGAGATGGTGGTCAGCTGCTTCGGCAGTGCGGCCGCCGGGACGGTTTTCGTCCCGCTGAACCCGCTGCTCAAGCCCGAGCAGGTGGGCTACGTGCTGCGCGACTGCGATGTGCGTGTGCTGGTCACCTCGCCCGAACGGCTGCCGCTGCTGGCCACGACGCTGGCCGAGTGCCCGGCGCTGCGTCACGTCGTGGTCACCGATGGCGTGGCGCCTTCAGCGGGCGATCTGCCACTGCCCGTCACGCGTTGGTCCGCCCTGCTCGACGCGCCAGCACGTGCCGGCCACCGCGTCATCGACACCGACCTGCTGTCCATCCTCTACACCTCCGGGTCCACCGGTCGACCCAAGGGCGTGGTGCTCAGCCACCGCAACATGGTCGCGGGTGCCAAGAGCGTCGCCAGCTACCTGGGCAACCACCAGGGCGACACGCTGCTGGCCGCGCTGCCGCTGTCGTTCGACGCCGGCTTCAGTCAGCTCACGACCGCCTTCCACTCCGGTGCGCGGGTGGTGCTGCTGAACGTCCTGTTGCCACGCGACGTGCTCAAGGCGATGGAACAAGAGCAGGTGACCGGCCTCACGGCCGTGCCGCCGCTGTACATCCAGCTCGCCGCACTCGACTGGCCCGCGGCCATGGTCGAGCCCCTGCGCTACTTCGCGAACACGGGCGGCCGCATGCCGCGCGAAACACTGATGGCGCTGCGCGAGCGCGCCCCGAAGGCGCAGCCCTTCCTGATGTACGGCCTGACCGAGGCCTTCCGCAGCACCTACCTGCCGCCCGAAGAGGTCGACCGTCGCCCGGACAGCATCGGCAAGGCCATCCCCAACGCCGAGATCCTGGTGCTGCGCGAGGACGGCAGCGAGTGCGCGGCCGACGAGCCCGGCGAGCTGGTGCACCGCGGTGCCTTGGTCGGCCAGGGCTACTGGGGCGATGCCGAAAAGACCGCCGAGCGCTACAAGCCCCTGCCGGCCGGTGTCGGCGGGCGCGACCCGGCGCTGCAGATCCCGGAGGTCGCGGTCTTCTCGGGCGACACGGTGCGCCGCGACGCCGAAGGCTTCCTGTACTTTGTCGGTCGCCGCGACGAGATGATGAAGACCTCGGGCTATCGCGTCAGCCCGACCGAGGTCGAGGAGGTGCTGTACTCCACCCGGCTCGTGGGCGAGTGTGTCGCCTTTGGCGTCGACCACGCCTCGCTCGGGCAGGCGATCCAGGTCATTGCCACCGCGCCCGACGGGAGCGCGGCACTCGACGTGCCCTCGCTGCTGGCCGAGTGCCGCCAGCGCATGCCCGCCTACATGGTGCCGCACGGCTTCGAGGCCATGGCCGGGCCGTTGCCGCGCAATCCCAACGGCAAGATCGACCGCAAGCTGCTCGCGACCGCCTTTGTCGAGCGCCTGGCGGCCCGCAGCTGAAGCCATCCGCATGACCGTCTCGAACCCGAATCTCAAGCCCCAGCATGTCGCCATGGACCAGTTCCCGGTCCAGGACGGCGAACTGCTCGTGGGCGGACAACGCCTGTCGGCGCTGGCCGCACGTGTCGGCAGCACGCCGTTTTTTGCCTACGACCGGTCGCTGCTGAGGCGCCGCGCAGCGGAGCTGAAGGCGGCCATGCCGGCCGGCGTGAAGCTGCACTACGCGATGAAGGCCAACCCGATGCCGGCACTGGTGCAGACCATGGTCGGCCTGGTGGATGGCATCGACGTCGCATCGGCGGGCGAGTTGAAGGTCGCGCTCGACGCCGGCGCCGACCCGGCCGAGGTCAGCTTTGCCGGACCGGGCAAGCGCGACACCGAACTCCGTCAGGCGGTGGCCGCGGGCGTGCTGGTCAATGTCGAGTCGCTGCGCGAGCTGCCGGTCCTGGCCGAGGCCTCGCAGGCCCTGGGGCTGCCGGCCCGCGTGGCCGTGCGCGTCAACCCGGACTTCGAGCTCAAGGGCTCGGGCATGAAGATGGGCGGCGGGGCCAAGCAGTTCGGCGTCGATGTCGATGTCGTGCCGGGTCTGCTGGCACAGGTCGCGTCGCTGGGCCTGGCGTTCGAGGGCTTTCACCTCTTTGCCGGCTCGCAGAACCTGCGTGCCGACTCGATCTGCGAGGCGCAGCAGAAGAGCTACGCGCTGGCGCTGCAGCTGGCCGAATCGGCCCCTGGGCCGGTGAAGTTCCTGAACCTGGGCGGCGGCTTCGGCATCCCGTACTTCCCGGGCGAACAGCGGCTGGACCTGGCGCCGATCTCGGCCAACCTGCACGCCATCGCCGAGCGCGCGCGGGCTGAGATGCCGGCGGCCAGCCTGGTCATCGAACTCGGGCGTTATCTCGTCGGCGAGGCCGGCATCTACGTCACCCGCATCGTCGACCGCAAGGTTTCGCGCGGACAGGTGTTCCTGATCGGCGACGGTGGCCTGCACCACCAGCTGGCGGCGTCGGGCAACTTCGGTCAGGTCGTGCGCAAGAACTACCCCGTCGCCATCAGCAAGCCCGATGCCGGCACCGCGCGCGAAAGCGCCTCCCTGGTCGGGCCGCTGTGCACGCCGCTGGACCTGCTGGCCGACCGCATGGAGCTTGCGGTGGCCGATGTCGGCGACCTCGCGGTGGTGTTCCAGAGCGGCGCCTACGGGCCGAGCGCGAGCCCGTCAGCCTTCCTCGGCCACCCCGCGGCGGTCGAGGTATTGGTGTGAGCGATCTCTCGGAGTCGAGCGTCGCTGCGGCTGCAACGCGGCTGCCCGCCGAGGTGGGCGACTGCGTGCTGGTGGTGGACCTCGACGGCACCTTGACCCCGACCGACACGCTGATCGAGTCGACCCTTCTGCTGATCAAGCAACGGCCCTTGGCTGTTCCGGGCCTGTTGCCCGCGCTTCTGGGCGGGCGCTCGAGCTTGAAGGCCTACATCTGCGACCGGGTCGCGCTGGACCCGGCGAACCTGCCCTGGCGGGCGGACTTCATCGCCTTCCTGCATGCCGAACGCGCGCGGGGTCGTCGCATCGTTCTGGCCACCGCCGCGGATCGGCGCATCGCCGAGCGCGTCGCGGCGCATCTGGGCTTGTTCGACGAGGTCCTGGCCAGCGACCGCGACCTGAACCTCAAGGGCCCCACCAAGCTGGCCGCGCTGCGCGAGCGGTTCGGCGAGCGCTTTGTCTACTGCGGCGACAGCGCCGCCGATCTGGCGGTCTGGGAAGGCTCCGCCGGGGCGGTGCTGGTCGGCACGACACCCGCATTGCAGGCACGCGTCCGGGCCCGCTCCGAGACACCGACACTGGCGACGTTTGGTCCCGACGGTGGAGGAAGCCTGCGGCTGTGGGCCAAGGCGATGCGCGTTCACCAGTGGGTCAAGAACGTCCTGATCTTCCTGCCGCTGCTGACCGCCTTTGCCTTCACCAGCCTCGTGCCGGTGCTCGAGGCACTGGCGGCCTTCATCGCGTTTTCGCTCGCCGCCAGCGCCACCTACATCGGCAACGACCTGTGGGATCTGGAGAGCGACCGCGCGCACCGTAGCAAGAAGAACCGCCCGTTCGCCAGCGGCGCCCTGATGCCGCACCACGGCGTGGCCGTGGCCGCGGTGCTGATGGGCGTCGGGCTGGGCATCGCGGCCCTGCTGTCGCTGCCCTTTCTCGCGATGCTCGTCGGCTACGTGGTCGTGACAACGGCCTACAGCTGGTCGCTCAAGCGCTATGTCGTGCTGGACGTGATCACGCTGGCCGTGCTGTACACGTGGCGCGTGCTCGCCGGTGCGATCGCGATCGAGGTCACGATCAGCACCTGGCTGCTGGCGTTTTCGGTCTTCCTCTTTGCTTCGCTGGCGCTGATCAAGCGCTGCGCCGAACTCGTGGCCCTGCAGCACGAGGGCAAGACCGGAACCCGTGGCCGCAACTACGAGGTCGGCGATCTGGTCGTGTTGTGGCCGCTGGGGATCGGCGCCGGCCTGTCGTCGGTCGTCGTGTTCGGCCTGTTCATCGGGGCGCCCGACACCATCGGCCGTTACGCCGACGCGCGGCTGCTGTGGCTGGTCGCGATCGGCCTGATGTACTGGCTCAGCCGGCTGTGGATCAAGACCGCGCGCGGCGTCATGCATGACGACCCCATCGTCTTCGCGCTGCGCGATCGGGGCAGCCGGCTCACCATCCTCGGCATGGTCGCGGTCACGGTTGCCGCCTGGTGGTTGAAATGAAGATCCTGCTCCTGGCCTTGCTGAGCATCGGCATGTCGGTGGCGGCGCAGTTCGCGCTGAAGGCCGGCATGTCGGCGGAGCGTGCCCAGGCGGCGTTCGCGGCGCTGCCCAGACCGGGGGCGATCCTTCAGCTGTTCACCGTGCCGGGCATCGCCATCGGCTTTGCCCTCTACGGGCTCGGTGCGGTGGTGTGGCTGTCGGTGCTGTCGCGGTGGGACGTGAGCAAGGCCTACCCCTTGGTCGGCGTCGGCTTTGCGCTGGCGGTCGGCATCGGCTGGCTGCTCGGTGAAAGCGTCAATGCGCAACGCATCGCCGGCGTCGCGCTGATCGTCGCCGGCATCGTGCTCACCGCGCGGAGCTGAGGCCGCGACGGGTCGCGGCAGACGCTGCGCCGCGGCGCCAGGCGGCCACCGCAGCCACCACCACGATGGCCGCAATGGCGGCCACCAGCGGCATCACCGGCTCGCGGTAACGGGTCAAGACGTAGAACGGCAGGTGCGCAACCCAATAGCCCAGCACGCCGGCCCAGAGCACCCATGCGCCGCGCGGGAGATGCCGCCACATCAGCAGCGTCCCGACGGCGGCCACCGCGGCGAGCACCACGAACTGTGCCGACCAGACCATCCGGACGAGGGCTTCAAGCCTTCCAATGCCGGGTTTGGACTCAGGCGGGCTCCAGAACCAGACCGCCTTCTGCATCACCAGTTCGAAGAAGCGACCCGGATTGGCGCGCACCCAGGCCAGGGCCTCCTGTCGAAGCGTTTCGGACGCCAGCACCTCGCCTTCGCGGCGCAGTGCCTCCCAGCGCGGCGCCATCGGGGTGTCGGCAATGGACACGAAGCGGCCCGTAGCAGCCGGGTTGTTGCCCAGGTACAGATTGAAGCCCCCGTTGGTGTTGAGCACCGGGGCGCCGATCTGTTGCGCGTTGCGCCACATCCAGGGCGCGGCGATGGCCCCGGCGGCGACCGCGATCAGCACCGCGTAGCCAAGCGCGGCGCGAGTCGGCGCAACAGCCGAGGCCGCGTCCCCACGCTGCCGCTTCCACGCCAGCCAGAGCGCCACCGGTACCGCCAGCGCGAGGCTCAGTGCCGAGTTGCCGACCAGCGCCAGCAGGCCGAAGGCGACACCCACGGCCAGCGCGGGCCGCCAGCCCGGCACACGGACCAGGTGCAGCATCGCCATCATCAGACCCAGCATCAGCGGCACCTGGAGGTTCTCCTTCAGCACCGACTCGGCCATCGTCATGGCGGGCACATAAAACGACCACGCGGCGGCGGCCAGCACCGCCGCGCCCCGGCCCGCGCCGGCGGTGCGGACCAGCGCATAGACCAGCACCACGGTCACGCCCCCGAGCACGACCTGCAGGGCGTGCAGGGCCGCCACGTGGTCGCCCACGACGGCAAACAGCGGAACGATGACGAACAACGGGTAGCCGACGTTGTACATCGCCCGGTTGCCCATGAAGTCGACGACGCCTTGGCCACCCAGCAGGTTGATGGCCATGCTGTGGTAGGCCAGTTCGTCGCTTTCCAGCGGTGAGCCCAGCGCGACCACGGCCAGGGCCCGCAGCACCATGCCGAGGAACACCACGGTCGCGAGCAGGCCCCAGGCCCGGCGTCGGGTCCAGGGCTCGAGCACGGCCGCGAACAGACCCGCCGTCATGCGGCCGCCGTTGCCGCCGCCACCTCGGTCGGAGCGGGTCGGACACGTTGCAGCAGCAGGCGCACCATCCAGCGCGCCATGCCGGTGTCCCAGGGCGTGAAGCGCGGGAGCTGGAAGCGATCGCTGCTGCCATCGTCCACGCCCTGGGCGGTGCTCACGGCCCCCGCGAAGCCGGCCTCGCGGACCATCGCCACATGCCGGTGGTCGTAGTCGTGTCCGGGACGGCCATTGGGGTAGGCGAAGCTGGTCACCGGCGCCTGAAGCAGGTCTTGCAGACGCTCCCGGCCGCCCACGATCTGCTCGCGCGCATCGGCATCGGGCAGCACACGCAGGATCGGGTGGTCACGGGTGTGGCCGCCGATCTCCATGCCGGCCCGGTGCAGGCGTCGCAGCTTCTGCGTGCTCATCATCAGGTCGTCGGGCAAGGCCGGATGACCAGCCGCCTTGGCCAACGCGGCGAGGCCTTGCTCGCGCTCGGCCAGCGGGCTGTACTTCAGACGCGGCAGCACGGCGTCGATCGCCCGTCGACGTTGCGTGGCATCGCCCAGCGGCAGCAGCCCCAGGCCCAGGTCCGAAGCGTCGAGCTCGCGCTCGCGACAACCTCGAATGATCTCGATCGCACTGTCGTTCCACATCCGGCCGCCGTCGAGGAAGCCGCTGGCAACGAAAAAGCTCGCCTTCAGGCCGTGGCGCTCCAGGATCGGCAGGGCGATGTCCGCGTTGTCGGCATAGCCATCGTCGAACGTGATCGCCAACGCCCGCGGTGGCAACTGCTGCAGCCGGCGCCGCTCCAGCGCCTGGGCCAGTGTCAACACGTTGAAGCCGCGTGCCACGCGCGCCATCAGGGCATCGAAGCGAGCGGCGTGCATCTCGCCGGGGAACAGCGGGTCAGGCTCCGGCAGCACGCGGTGGAAGATCAGGATCGCGAGGCGATCCGGCGCCCAGAGGTCGGCGACGCCTGCGGCCGCGCGCCAGGCCATCGAGTCGGGCGAACTCATCGCGGCACCTTGCCGGCTTGCGGCAGAACCTGGCCTTTCAGTCCGGCCGACGCCAACGAAGGACCGCGCGGTGTGGTCGTCAATGGGGCGGGTGCCGCAAAGTTCGGCGGCGTCCCCGGCACCGGCAACCCGGCCTCGACGCGCCGCACGATGGCGTATCCGATGACGACGAACCCGCAGATGTAGTACGGCAGGTCGAGGTACGCGATGCTCAGGAAGCTGCCGCCGATGGCGTAGCCGATCAGGCTGACCTGCACCATGCGCATCAGCACCGGCAGCCACAGCGCGAGATCGGCCCCCTCGCCCGGCTTGTCGGCCAGCGCCTTGGCCCGCCGGGCGACACCACCGGCGCTCAGCCAGGTGGCGACGCCGATGCCGATGAACAGCCCGAAGCCGACGAAGCCGTGCTCGCCCATCACCTGGAACCAGATGCTGTGCGCCACGTACACCGCGCCGGCGAAGACCTCCCACTGCCCGCCCTGCGGGGCGTAGCGCGAGAAGACCGCGGTGTTGTCGGCGACGAAGCCGGCGCCGACGAATGGCCGGTCGACGGCAGCATTGAACAGCGTCTGCCAGGTCCAGATGCGCGACATCGCAGAGCCGTCCTGCTGGTAGGTCTTGATCGTGTCCATTCGGTCCGACCAGGTGTCGGGCATGAAGGCCAGGGCCACCATCAACAGCACCACGATGCCCAGACTGGTGCGGACCGGGTACTTGCCCTTGAGTCCGAGGAACATGGCCATCGAGACCAGGGCCAGCAAGGCGCCACGCGACTGGCTGCCGAGGATGGAAAACGCACACGAGATCATGGAGAACAGCAGCAGATGACGGACCCAGGCACGCGACTCGGTCGCGCGAAGGAAGTACAACATCGGCATCAGCATCACGAGTCCGACCGCGAGCTCGTTGTTGCCCTGGAGCATGCCCCCGGGTGGACCCCAGACGCGACCGCCACCACCGGTCAACACCGTCCAGACCCCGCCCTTGATGCCGAAGAAGGCCACCGACAGCGTCACCACCCAGACCAGCACGCGGAGCTGCTTGCCTTCAACGATCAGCGCCCAGGTGACAAACAGCATCAGCTGGATCTTCATCACGAAGAACCAGCGATCCAGCACGGCGTCGGCAGGCGCCATCGCGAAGAACGAGGTCACGGTCATCCAGGTCAGCAGGGCCAACAGCAGGACGACGATCGGATTCGACCACGGGATGTTCTGGCGCTTTCGCGTCATGAAGAACATGCACAGCACCACCAGCGCCGCGATCTGGGCGAAGGGCAGGCTGCGCGCAAAGCCATAGGCCAGCTTGTGCGGGTTCATCAGCGAGACCCAGGTGTACAGGTAGGCCCCGATCACCGGATGCTTGAACGCCAGCGGCAGCAGCACGACGAACAAGGCCACGAGGATGACGTCACGCATGGGCGACACCCGCAGCGGCTGAGGTTGCCGGCTCGGTCAGCGCGTGGCTGACGATGTATCGGTGCTTGCCGGACTTCTCGGGCGCGATCGCCTCGACCAGCGACACGTCGACCTGCACCGCATCGCCAAGCCGACGGCGGAATCCGGCCGCGATCTGCGCCAGCAGCGCCGGATCGAAACCCGGCTCGGGGACGATGCTGACCTCGGTGCGCTGCCGGCTCCACTGCACGACCTTGAAGCTCTGGATGCGCGGCAGCTCGCGGATGACGTAGATCAGCGCCAGCCCATGCATCACGGTGCCGTCGGCGGCAACGACGAAGTCGGTCGTGCGTCCCTGCAGTTCGCGCAGGATCGGCAGCCCGCGGCCGCAGGCGCAGCGGGTGTCGACGTCGAGCACGCCGACATCTCCGGTGCGGTAGCGCACGAACGGAAACTCAGCCGTCGCCAGGTGCGTGACCACGATCTCTCCGGCCTGCCCCGCGGCCACCGGCCGGCCTTCGGGGTCGACCGTCTCGACGACGATGTCCTCGGCGCTGAGGTGCAGGCTGCCGGAAGGGCATTCGTGGGCGATGAAGCCCGCGTCGCGACCCCCATAGCCGTTGGCGACCGGGCAGCCGAGGATGCGCTGGATGCGCGAGCGCTGCTCGTCGTACAGCCGCTCGCTGGTGACGAAGGCGACTCGGATGCCGAGGTCGTCGAGCCGCTGGCCGCGGCTTTCGGCATGGCGCGCGATGTGGTCGATCGCCGAGGGGTAGCCGAACACCATCGCCGGCCGTTCGCGGCGCAGCGCGGCGACAAACTCGTCCAGCCGCTGCGGCGACATCTCGAAGGCCGGCAGCAGCGTGCTGCGCAGCAGCCCGTCGCGCAGGGCCCGGACGCGGTCCTGCGCGCCGTGCTCGATGGGCGAGCCCCAGATCACGGCCTCCCGGTCGCCGATGTCCACGCCCCACCAGCGTGTCGCGCGCCACTTGGCGGCCACGTCGTGACTCTTGCGGGCCTTGCCGATGAAAAACACCAGCGGCTCGCCCGACGAGCCACCCGTGTTGTAGCGCGACAGCGGCCCATGGCCTTCGGCCTTCATCGCGTCGGCGTTCTGGCGGATCGTCGCCTTGGTCAGCAGCGGCAACGCCGCAAGGTCGGCCACCGAACGCAGCGATGCCGGCTCGAACCGCTGCGCACGGAACAAGTCGCGCCAGTACGGGACGCGTCTGCCGATGTCGACCAGGAAGTTCCGCAGTCGCTGCACCTGCAGCGCGCGGATCTGCTCGGGCTCCAGCCACTGGGATGCTTCCAGCCGGCGCCGCTCGGCAACGCTGGCGTGACCCTTGAGCCGCTCGTGCAGCGGGAACAACACGCCACTGGCCAGATGCGTGTAGAGGTCGCTCATCGGATCAGTGCCCGGGCTTTCGCAAGGTCACCAGGATCCAGCCGCGCAAGCCGCGCAAGGCGTCGAACCGGCTGATCAGCTTTTCGAACGCGGTTCCGATCGCGAACAGAACGCCGCTGAAAAGCAGGTAGTTCGGGTACTGGCTCAGGTACTCGAAACCGTCGATCTTCAGGCCCGCGGACTGCGCCAGGCGTTGCACGTCCGATCGCGTATTGGTCCTGTAGGCGGTCGGGAAGGTGTCTTCTTCGGCGCGGCCTTCAACGGCCTTGACGACCTTGGCATGAAAGCGGTTGGGCACGAGCCGCGCCACCAGGGTGCCGTAGTCCCAGAGATTGGCCGTGAGGAAGACCACCCGGCCCCCCGGACGGAGGACGCGCGCGAACTCGCGGTAGACCGAGTCCGGATCCTGGAGGTGTTCGAACACGCTGCGCGAGATGATCAGGTCGACGCAGGCGTCGGGCAACGGCAGATGGGCGAGGTCGGCGTTGTGGGTCTCGATGCCCGGGGGCACTTCGGTGAACGTGACGAGTTCGACGCCGATCAGCCGCGGGACCCGGCCCAGGTACTTGCGCAGCACCGGCACGGTACGCCCGCAGCCGGCATCGAGCAGGGTCTGCACACCGCCTGCGGCGATCAGGCGGTCCGCCTGCTGCTCGAAGAGCCGATAGGGATGTGGCAGGTGGCCGTAGTAGCGGTCCAGCAGACGTTGAGCGAGGGCAGAAGTCATGTTGCGAGTATCGGAAGATTCGGCTTCGCCCTCAGTGCTGCCGGACGGACTCGACATCGGCCGTCCGAGCCACGCCGGCGCGGCGATAGGCGCTGAGCCACTGCTGGCGCACTTGCGGCCAGGCAAAACGTGCCGCTTCGACCTGGCCGTTGCGACGCAGGGTCTCGGCCAGCGCCGGATCGGCGAGCACCCGCAGGGCCTGCTCGGCCATCGCCTGCGCGTCACCGACCGGCACGAGCAGAGCGCTGCGGCCGTGTTCAACCATGTCCGGGATGCCGCCAGCGCGTGTGCTGACCACCGGCACGCCGCTGGCCAGCGCCTCCAGGATGGAGATCGGCATGTTGTCGGCGGTGCTCGGGTTCAGCATCAGGTCGGCACTGGCGTACAGCGCGCCGATGTCGGCGTTTTCGATCCGGCCGCTGAAGCGCACCGCGTCGGCAATGCCCAGCGCCGCGGCCAGGTCCTGAAGCGCTGACCGCTCAGGCCCGCTTCCCGCCACCGTGAGCCGGGCGTTCGGGTGGCTGGCACGCAGCAGGGCAAACGCGCGCAAGGCGGTCGGGATGTCGTAGATGGCCTCGAGGTTGCGCGTCACGACGACATGCGGCCCGGCGCTGGTTGCAGCCACGGGTGGCGCAAAGGCAAAGCGCTGCAGGTCGATGATGTTCGGGATGATCTCGGCGCTCAACCCGTGGCGCGCAAACACCCGCTGCAGGAACACCGATGGCGTCACCCGCAGCGCGGCCGCGGCGAGGTGGCGCTTGACGTGCATCGGCGCGGCGCTGAAGAAGTCATCGGCCTGCCCGCCCCGGTAGTTGACGATCGTCGGCACGCCGCGCCAGGCGGCGATGCGCAGGGCGGGCGCCGCACACAGATGCCAGGCCCAGCCCGAGTTGGCGAACACGTGCATCACCTGCACCCGCCCGCAGGCCCGCCACAGCGCCAGCAGGTAGGGCAGCAACCGGAACAACGCCCGCAGCATCGGCACGCGCCCGGCCCAGGCCGGCCGATACGGCGCGTTGGTCCGCACCAGCTCGACCCGTGCACCTTCGGCCTGCAGCAGCCGCACCAGCTGCTCGCACTGGTTGGCCATGCCACCGGACGGCGGTGGCAACGGGCCGACGACGCAGACCTGCGGCCAGGTGTCGGCCGCCAGCGGGGCCGACGAGGCCGCAGCCGCGGCACCCGCTCGCCTGGGCCAGACCAGCAACAGCAGGCCCAGCACACCCAGCAGCATCGCGGCATGAAGGCGCATCCGCAGGCGCGCCATGGCCTCGCGCTGCTGAACGTTGCCGGGCTCGGCCAGGATGCGGATGCCGGGCTGCACACCGGAGGCGATGGCGCCCACGCCTTCGAGGATGCGCGAGGTGCCGGCGAACAGGCGCACCACCGGGGCGGCGTCTGACGTGAACGGGTTGTTTCCCCAGGGCAGGTACCACTCGGCCACGCCCTGTCGCAGGTAGTTCCAGGCCTTGTCCGGCTCGACGTACCCGGGCCGGCTGCCTTCGTCGAGCAGGTTCAGCTGCAAGGCCGTGCCACTGCGCATCGCGTCGCGCAGTTCCAGGGCCGACAAGGGGACCTGCGGGTCATCCGCGCGCGAGAACCAGTAGTTGTCGAATACATCGGCGAGCTGCCACCGAGACCGTTCGGGGTTCCAGACCTCGACCCAGATGTGGCCGTGGCCGCCAAAGCCGTCGAAAGAAAACGCCCACGGCCGCACCTGCATGCCGGCCGCGCCGGCAATGGCCATGAAGGCGCGGACGTAGTCGCCGCAGTAGCCACGCCCTTCATTCACGATGGCGGAGTGGGTGTCGACGAGGCCGGCCTTGACGGGCCCGCCGACCAGCACCGGTGCCGACCCCAGAAGATGCTGCGTGATCGCCCGCGCGCGCGCCCAGTCGTCGGGCAGAGCGGCCAGATTCAACTTCGCCACCAGGTCGACGAAGTACGGTGCCGGCGCAACACGTTCGGTCACGTAGCCCGCCGGCACCGCTGGGGGCCGCCAATCATCGCGTGCGGGGACAAAGTCGGGACCCAAGGCCAGGGCATGGCGGATGCGAACCAGCTCGGTGCCGCTGAACAGGTGCGGCGCCACCAGCGCCACGGCCACCACCAGCAGCAGCGCGCCCACGCGGCGTCGGCCGAAGCCGCCGCGTTGGCGTGGCTGCGGCTGGCCGATGACCGCCGGCTCCACAGTCACCAGCTCAGCCCTTGCACCGGCACCGGCAAGGTCTGGCCGGCCGACAGGCCGACCAGGTCGATCACCCGCTGCCCCGGACGCAGAAGCGCCGCCAGCGCCTCGGTCACTGCCTTGCTGCTGCTGCCGAGCACGATCACGTCACTCGCGGCGACGACCTCGTGCAGCTCGGCCTTGAGCATCTGGCCGATGTGCGGCAGGTGCTGGGCGATGAAGTTCTTGTTCGCGCCGAGCAGCCGCGCCAGGTGGACCTCGGGGTCGTAGATGGCCAGCTCGCAGCCCTTGCCGATCAGGCGCTCGGCCAGGGTCACCAGCGGGCTCTCGCGCAGGTCGTCGGTGCCGGTCTTGAAGCTCAGGCCGACAAAGCCGACCTTGCGGCTGCCGGCGGCGGCACTGGCCGCCATCACCTTGTCGAAGGCCAGGTCCAGGTGCGCGTCGTTGCTGTCCAGGATGCTCGCGAGCATCGGCAACGCCACGTCGCGCTGCTTGGCCAGATAGGCGGTGGCGCGCAGGTCCTTGGGCAGGCACGAGCCACCGAACGCAAAGCCGGGCTTGAGGTAGGCGCGGCTGATGTTGAGTTGCGTGTCCTGGCAGACCAGGTCCATGACCTCGAACGGATCGACGCCCAGCGCACCGCACAGGCGCGCGGTCTCGTTGGCGAAGGTGATCTTCAGCGCGTGGAAGTTGTTGCAGCAGTACTTCATCATCTCGGCAGCGCGCACCGAGGTTTCCAGGTACTTGCACGGCAGGTGGCCGAACAGCTCGCGCAGCCGTTCATGGGCGTAGGGCGCGTTGGCACCGACGATGGTGAACGGCGGCTTGTCGTAGTCGCGGATCGAGCTGCCCTCGCGCAGGAACTCCGGCTGGAAGCACAGGTGGAAGTCCACGCCGTCCTTCTTGCCCGAGTGCTGCTCGATGATCGGCCGCAACACGTCTTCGACCGTGCCCGGTACGAGCGTGGATCGCATGACGACGACATGCGGCGTCGCCTTGCGCTTGAGCGCCGCACCCATCTCGGCGGCCAGGCGCAGGATCGCGCCCTGGTCCTGGCTGCCGTTGGCGGCCGAGGGCGTGCCGACGCAGACCAGGCTGATGTCGGATTCGAGCACCGCCTTGGCGGCGTCGGTCGTGACCTCGACGCGACCGCTGGCCGCGACCTCGCGCATCAGGTCGACCATGCCTTCTTCGACCACCGGGGTGTTGCCCGCGGCAATGAGGTCGAGCTTGGTGCGGTCGATGTCGACGCCGATCACGTGGTGGCCGTCGCGGGCCAGGCAGGCCAGCGACACCGCGCCGACGTAGCCCAGGCCGAAGATGCTGATGTTCATGCGGGAGTACCAGAAGGAAGGGTTCGGTTGTGACGGGCGGCGAACTCGCGCACGCAGCGGCCGACGATGCGGTCCAGGCGCTGCATGGAGCTTGGCCAGGCGTGGTGGCTCAGCATCCGCTCGCGACCCGCGGCGGCCAGGCGGGCCCGTTCAGCCGGGTGGTCGACGATGCGCAGCACCGCCTCGGCGATCGCCTCGGGGGCGTCGGCCACCAGGAAGTGCTTGTCGGCCTCGGCATCGACACCGCCAGCGGCGGCCGTCGAGGTGACCACGGGCACACCCATCGCCATCGCCTCGAGGATCTTGTTCTGCGTGCCGCGGGCGATGGCCAGCGGAGCCACCATCAGCGCCGAGTCGCGAACGTAGGGCTGGACCTCGGGCACCGAGCCGGTGACGACGACACCGGGCAGTTCGCCCAGCGCGCGCATCTGGGGCGAGGGGTCGGCGCCAACGATCTTCAGCTTCAGCGCCGGCCGACGTGCCTTGAGCAGCGGCCAGACGTCCTTGCAGAAGCGCGACATGCACTCCTGGTTGGGGTAGTAGTCCATGCGGCCGATGAAGCTCAGCGTGTCCGCGTCGTACGCGCCGTCGGTGGGCGAAAAGACCTGGGCGTCCACACCGTTGGGGAACCAGTCGGTCGCCGCGCCGGTGCCGTAGTCGTTCAGCGTCTGCCACTCTGCGCGCGTGGTCGCGGTGCACAGGTCGAAGCGGCGGGCCAGGCGCTTCTCGGCCCACAGCATCTTCGTGCCTTCGAGCGTGTAGCCCCAGGACAGCGGCCACGGCTTGTAGTTCGCGTACTCCAGCCACTTCTGCGAGTCCATGTCGCCGAAGTCCAGGATCTTGGGCGTGTCGGTCACGTGCTCGACGTACTGGGCGACCGACGAACAGTGCACGAAGATCAGGTCGAAGCGATCCTTGGCCAGCAGCCGCTGCACCTTGGCGGCGAGTTCGCTGCTGTAGAAGTAGCCCATCGAACTCGGCGTCGTCAGCGGCAGGCGCACGATCATCCGGGCGAACTGCACCGGCTCGCGGACGTGGCCCATCTCGAAGTGCGTGCAATGCGGCGCGATGCCGCGGCCCTCTTCGGCCTCGGCATCGCTGCGGGCGAGCGAACACACCGTGACGCGGTGCCCGGCCTGGTGCAGGTGCCGGATCATGTTGAACGGCCGGATCTTGCCGCCGCGCTTGGGCTTGAACGGGAAGCGATGGCAGAGGTAGAGGATGTTCATGCCGCCAGCCTCTCGACGACGCGGGCGCTGCCCGGCGCGGCCATCTCGCGCAGCTCGTCGGCCAGGTCGCTGGCCGACCGGCCGTCCAGGTACAGGCGGCTCCAGACCTCGAGGTTCATCAGCGTCAGCAAGGCATCGGTGCCGTCGCTGCGCTGGGCCTCGTGGTCGGCCATCAGGGCCGCAACGACGTTCGGGTCGAACAGGCCGCGCCGGCGCACCGCTGCGGGGGCCAGCAGGCCACGCAGCACGGGGGCCAGTTCCTTCTTCAACCAGGCCCCCATCGGCGTGCCGAAGCCGCGCTTCTTGCGGTGCAGGATGTCGTCCGGCAGGGTCGGCGTCAACGCCTTCTTCAGCACGTGCTTCAGCCGCCCGCCCTGCACCTTCAGCGCCGTCGGCATCGCCGCGGCGAGGTCGAGCAGGTTCTGGTCGAGCAGCGGCACGCGGCATTCCAGCGACACGGCCATGCTCATCTTGTCGGTCAGCAGCAGCAGGTCGTCGGGCAGCTGCGTCGCCATGTCCACCGCGAGCAGCCGGTTGAGCTCGTCGCCGCCTTCGTGCACGGCAGGGCCGGCTTGGGCAAAGGCCTCGGCCAGACGGTCGTTCGCCGGCGGGCGATCGCCCAGCAGCAGGCTGGCGACGACATCGCGCGACATCA